>Ga0335072_10000908_pt1 | contig 51712 bp, 46 predicted proteins | sample Lox_Sample_21_FD_206725 | JGI IMG/M metagenome (GOLD analysis project Ga0335072, IMG submission 206725) | Soil microbial communities from Loxahatchee National Wildlife Refuge, Florida, United States - Lox_Sample_2.1 | ecosystem: Environmental > Terrestrial > Soil > Wetlands | place: USA...
ACGTGGGCTGTGGGTCTCGGAAAACGGAGGTGTGCGCGGGCGCGCGCATGGGTGCGGGCGCCCGCGCGCGCCCGGACACGAGCGCACACACGCGCTCGCACACCTCGCCAAATCGCAATCAGGCCCGCGCCCCGGCCTGGGGGTCCAGGCGCGACATCGTCACCGTCGCCGTGAGATCCGAGGCCGCCGTGCCGAGGTAGACGCCCTTGACCGGGGGGACGTCGGCGTAGAACCGGCCGTGGCCGATCTTGACGTGGGTCTCGTCGGCCAGCCGCCGGTTGGTGGGGTCGGCGCCGACCCACATCGGCTCTCCGCGCCCCCCGGGGCCCGCCTCGGCCGGCAGCAGGGCCTCCAGCCAGGCGTGGGTGTCGAGCTCCAGCGAGTCCGCCCCGCCGTCCTCCGGCGCCGCCCAGAGGTAGCCCGAGACGTAGCGGGCCGCGATGCCCGCCCGGCGCAGCAGGACCAGGGAGAGGTGGACGAAGTCCTGGCAGACCCCTGCCCCCGCGGCGAGGAGGTCGGCGATGCCGGAGCCCACGTAGGTCGCGCCGCGGCGGTACTCGAAACGATCTGGTATCAGCTCGCACAGGCGTTGCACCGCGGCCAGCGGCCCCGGGGCGGCCCGCAGCTCGGCCTCCAGGGCGCCGAGCAGGGGCATCGCGGGCTGGTCCTGCCAGGGCAGCGCGAACTCGCCGGCGGCGTCGAGATAGGCCGGGCCGCGCAGGCTCTCCCAGGACCCCTCGGTGGGCTCAGCCGGGTCGGCCGTGACGACGCGGGCGCGCATGTCGATCGTCAGCCGCTCGTGGCCGCCGGGGACGCCGAACTCGAGCACCTCGGTCCCGAAGTAGTCTAGGTGGCGGCTGACGCGGGCCTCGGGATCGATGCGGGCGTGGAACTCGTCGCAGCGCTGCGAGGAGGTCGTCGCCGGCCGCACCCGCAGCGCGTTGAGGTTGTCGCTGACAGGCGCGTCGTAGCGGTACTCGGTGAGGTAGCGGATGTCGAAGTGCACCGCTCAGCGCCTCCCCGCGGCGGTCGTCGGCGCGCGACCGGGAGCCGCCGTCGGACCGTCCGGCGAGTGCGGCGCGGCGGGTGCCAAGGCGCGAGCGCGGCCCGTCGTTCGACCGCCGGCGGCATGCTGCGCGGCCGCCGCCATCCGTGCGCGCCGCGCCGCGCCGGTGACCGTGGCCGCCCCACCGGCGGAGGCGGCGCCGGCGAAGTAGCGCTCGGCGACGTCGCGGTCGATGCGCGCCAGCTCTTGCTGGGTGCCGGTGCAGATCCCCGTCAGCTCCGCCCCGTCGGGCAGTGCGCGGCGCTGGAAGTCCAGATCGGCGGCCAGGCGGCTGAGGCGCAGCACCGGCTTGGAGTTGCGCGGACCGGCGTCGGCGGCGCTGAGCACCTCCTGCAGCGAGTCCACGCAGGCCGCCACGCTGTCCGGGTAGGCCCGCTCGAAGAGCAGGAAACGAGCCACCGGGTGCGCGTTGGGAGGGGACGTGCCGGCGCGCAGATAGGCGTGAAAGCCGCCGACCGCCTGCAACAGGATCAACGCCGAGCCGTCCGCCGGCGCCGCCGGGCCCGGCGGCGCCGGGGCGGGCAGGGCGACGCGCAGCATCCGCAGCACCATGTCCGCCACCTCGAGCATGCCGCCGGCGTCCAGGAACGACTTGGCTTCGTCGCGCAGCATCGAACGATCCGCGATCCCCCAGATCAGCGCCGTCCGCTGCTTGACGTACTGCGACACCACGTAGGGCTGAGAGCGCGCCCCCCAGCCCGATGGCTCGTCCCGGCGGAGGGTCAGCGCGGTGGTGTTGATCGCCTCCCACATCTCCGCGCTGATCACGTCGCGCACCGTCCGCGCCCCCTCCCGGGCGCGCTCGACGCTGGCCAGCATCGATCCCGGCCGCCGGGCGTCCTGCGTCAAGCGCCCCAGCCGCTCCCCGCCCACGGGCTGCTCGGCGGCGACGCCGTCGAGCATCGCCAGCAGGCCGCCCGAGCCGAAGCTCACCCCTGGCAGCGCGTCCGCCGCGCCCTGCAGCTCCGCCTGGAAGACCGCCTCCACGGCGCGCGCCGTGAACTCCGCGCGGGCCAGGTTGCGCCCCAGCCAGTACAGCTGGTGAGCGATTCGCGCCAGCATCAGGCGCCTCGCCGTCCCCGCGCGTCCTGGGCCGCGCTCTGCGCGCCGGCCCCCGCCCGCGGCTGCTGTTGCTGCTGTTGCTGCTGGCCACTCCAGGCTCCGTAGCTGAGGTCGGGCAGAGTGGGCGGCTGGGTGTCGGGGATGGGAAACCCGACCTCGCCGGCTCTGTCGGCGTCGTCGCCGTTCTCCAGCACCCAGGTGTCCTTGGAGCCGCCGCCGCGCGAGGAGTTGACGATCAGCGAGCCCTCCTGCAGGGCGACGCGGGTGAGGCCGCCGGGCACGATGTCGATGCGCTCCCCGAAGACCGCGAACGGCCGCAGGTCGACGTGGCGGGGCTGCAGGCTGCCGTCGGCGCCGACCGTTGGCACCGTCGAGAGCTGCACCAGATCCTGGGCGATCCAGCGCTCGGGGTGGCTGCGCAGTCGCCGGCTCAGCTCGGCGAGCTCCTGCTCGGAGGCGTGCGGTCCGATCGTGACCCCCCGCCCGCCGGACTCGCCGGTGGGCTTGACGACGAGCTCGTCCAAACGACCCAGCACGTCCTCGAGCACCTCCGGGTCGGAGAGGAGATAGGTCGGGACGTTTTGCAGGATCGGCTCCTCGGCGAGGTAGAAGCGGATCATCTCCGGCACGAAGCAGTAGACCGCCTTGTCGTCCGCCACGCCCGTGCCGAGGGCGTTGGCGATCGCGACGCTGCCCGCGCGATAGGCCCGCACCAGCCCCGGCACCCCCAGCAGCGAGTCTGGCCGGAACTCGAGCGGGTCGACGAAGTCGTCGTCCAGGCGCCGGTAGACGGCGTGCACCCGTTCCAGGCCGCGGGTGGTGCGCATGTAGAGGACGTCGTCGCGGACCACCAGGTCGGAGGCCTCGACCAGCTCGACGCCCATCTGGCGGGCCAGGAAGGCGTGCTCGAAGTACGCCGAGTTCGCCGGTCCCGGCGTCCACACCACGACCGTCGCCTCGCTCTCCGCCGAGGGAGCCACCGAGCGCAGCGCGCCGAGCAGCAGCTGGGGGTAGTGCTCGACGGGCCGCACCCGGTAGGAGGCGAACAGCTGGGGCACCAGCCGCGCCATCGCCGCCCGGTTCTCGATCACGTAGGAGATCCCGGAGGGCACCCGCACGTTGTCCTCGATCACCCGCCACGAGCCGTCGCTGTGGCGCACGAGGTCGCAGCCGGCGACGTGGCAGTAGACCCCGCCCGGCGGGCGGATCCCGTGCGCCGCCCGGGCGAAGTGCGCGCAGCCCGCCACCAGCCGCCACGGCACGATCCCCTCGCGCACGATCTCCCGCGCGTGGTAGACGTCGTCGACGAAGTGGTTCAGCGCCCGGATCCGCTGCGCCAGGCCGCGCTTGATCGCCCGCCACTCCTCGCCCGCCAGCACCCGCGGGATCAGGTCCAGCGGGAACGGACGTTCGTGGGAGGGCCCGTCCTCGCCGGAGGTCTCGAAGGTGATCCCCTGCTGCACGAACACCGCGTCCCGCCGGCGCCCGGCGTCGAGCAGCCCCTCCCGCCCGAGGCCGCGCAGCTCCCGGATCAGCGCCGCCGCCGCCGCCCGGGGGGTGCCGTCGAGCTCGAACAGCTCGTCGTAGCCGCTCGCGGGCGGCCGGTAGACGTCATCGGCGAGCGCCGTCTCGATGCTCACCCCGCGATTGTCGCGCGCCCGCGCCGCCCTGAGATTGGACGGATGGCGCAATATCGCGGCCCGCGGGGTGAGCGATTGTCGGGATCTTCACCCCGTGCTCCGGGCACCCCAGGCCCGTTGTGACGGCCTGCGCGAGGGAATGGCCGTGCCAGCGGCCGCTCGGCATGTCGGCGGCGTATTCCTCGAGCACCTGCGGATAGCCGCCTTCGCCGCGCATCGCGCGCAGCACCGGCCAGCGCGGGGAGGTGGCCATCGCGGCGACCGCCGCCCGCGCCCGGGTCGCGTCGCCGTCCAGGCGCGCCTGCGCCCAGATCGCGAACCACCGGCAGGCGACCGTCCCGGCGACGGCCGCCCCGAGCTGGTAGCGGGCCTCCGTCAGCCCGGCGTCGGGGATCTGCGAAGCACGAAAGCCGGGGGGCAGAGGGATGCCGGCGAGCATCCGGCTCACCTCGCTGGGGCGCTCGGCGGCCCTGATCACGCTCGGCGGCAGCGCCGCCAGCCAGGTCCGTTCGTCGACGGGCCGCAGCGCGGCGAGCATCCTGTCAAAGCCCGCGAGGCTGCCGGTGGTGGCGCGAAACGACACCGACAGCCCCCGGTATCGCCACTCGGCGAGGAAGGTCGTCCCATGTCTCCCGGAGCCGTCGCGGAAGACCCGGGCGCGGTCGCCGAGCGGCTGCCCCGTGGTGCCGCCGGGCCAGTAGTGCCACGGCCTCGGCTGCCAGGTCAGCTGCGCCTGGCGGAGCAGCTCTCGCGGCGACGCGCCCGCCGGCAGGAACTGCATTTCGCCTTCCCGGGCGCTCGACTCGAAGACGTAGGACACGTGCCAATGCGCCAGCCCGAGCAGCACCAGCGGCGAGTTCGCCGCGTAGCGGACGAGGACCGGGGGATATGCCGCGACGGCATCGCCCGGGTGCGAGCCGCCGCCGTCGAGGGTGACGAGCAGGCTCGCCGCGACCGCCGCCGCGACTGCACCCGTTGCGAGCAGACGGCGCCGCGCACGGCCTCCACGACGCGGTGCGCCGCGGAGCGGCCGTCGCGCGGGTGGGGGGGAGTCGAGTGGCGAGCACCACTCGATCGTGTCGAGCAGCTCGGCTTCGGCGTCGGCGATCCGAGCGCCATCGAGCGCGCCGGCGGGCACCGGGTTGGCGGCCCTCAGGGCGTTCTCGGCTGTCGTGGCTCTCATAGCGCTTCCTCCATTCGGGCTTCGCAGGTGGGAGTGCCCGCGCCGCGCCGCGCCGGGCAGGGCGCGGCCTGCTCCGGGTCGGACAGCGCACGGCGCAGCCGGCGGCGGGCACGATGCAGGCGCACACGGGCGGCCACGGCGGAGATGCCGAGCACGGTCGCGGCCTGTGCCGGCGAGAGCTCCTCCCAGCCGACGAGCAGCAGCAGCTCGCGGTCCTCGGGCGCCAGCGTCTGCAGCGCCGCGAGCAGCGCCCTGGCCCGGTCGTCGGGCGAGGGCGGCGTCGCGAGCGTCCGCAGCTCGGTGCCGAGGCGTTCGGCGAGCCGGTTGCGCCGGCGCTCGGCGCGGTGCAGGTTGAGCATGACCCTGTGGGCGACCCCGTACAGCCAGAGGCGCGCCTGCGGCTCGGCCGGGACCTCGGAGAGGCGGCGCCAGGCGACGAGGAATGTCTCGGCGACGGCGTCGGCCGCGTCCTCGGGGCTCGGGGCACGCCGCAGCGCGTAGGCGAGGATGTCGTGTCCGTGCGTCCTGTAGAGCGCGGTCAGCCGGGCGCGCGCCGCCGGGTCGGGCTGGAGCGCTCCTCGGTCTGCTGTCTGGGGATGGCTGGTCTGTGTCATCACCACCCACATGTCCGCCAGCCCGTCTGCGTTACCGCCGGCTTTGCCCGGGCACCAGGGGAGCCGCCGGCTCTCCCGGGAGCCCTCGGACCGGCACCATCAGGTGTCGGCGGTCTCCGTCGGGGTGGGGGTATGCCGCTCAGACGTCGCTCGCTGCTGGCTCGGCTGCGCCTGTTCGGCGCCGGTCTTGGTCGTCAGCAGCGCCCCGCGACCGCCGCTGACGATGCGCCGCACGAGTCCCGGCGCCAGGATCCGCGCGCAGGCGAAGAGGGCATAGCCGCGCGGCACGTAGCGTTCGGGGCGCCGCCGCAGGCCGGCCTCGACGATCGCCTCGGCGGCGCGGTCGGGCGTCGAGACCATCCAGGCGGTCAGCCGCTTGGCGATCAGCTCGCTCGCGGGAAAGCCCTCGGTGGCGATAAAGCCGGGCAGCACCAGGCCGACGTGCACGCCGTGCTCGAGCTCCTCGGCGTAGAGCGCGTCGCTCCAGCCGGCGAGCGCGAACTTGCTCGCCGAGTAGGCCCCGCTGCGGGGGCGCGCCACCCGCCCGGCGACGCTGGACACGTTGACGCAGGCGCTCGGGGCGCTCGCCCGCAATAGCGGCAGCAGGGCCTCGGTGAGGCGCACGACCGCGTCGAAGTTGACGTCCATCGTGCGCCGCACGTTGGCGTAGCCGCCCTCGGCGAAGCTCCCCCGCCAGGAGGCGCCGGCGTTGTTGACGAGCAGACCCAGGCGACCCCCGCAGTGCTCCTGCAGGTGCGCCCGCACCCGCCGGGGGGCGTCGTCCTGGGTGAGGTCGAGCGCCAGGCAGCTGCAGGGCACCGGCAGCGTGTCGGCCACCCGCTGCAGACGCTCGCCGCGGCGGGCGACGAGCACGATGTGCATCGTCCGCTCACCCGTCGGCTCCACGGCGAGCCGCCGGACGGTGGCTTCGCCGATGCCGCTGGAGGCGCCGGTGACGAGGGCTACCAGAGGGGAGCCCACCGAGCCGCTCACGAGGCCCACTTCCCCTGCCCGTAGCGGGCGAGCTCCAGTCGCGCGATCACGCCACGGTGAACCTCGTCGGGCCCGTCGGCGAGTCGCAGCGCGCGCGCCACGGTCCAGGCCGCCCCGAGCGGGAGGTCGTCGCTGAGGCCGGCGCCGCCGTGCAGCTGGATCGCCATGTCGACGACCCGCTGGGCCATGTTCGGCACCGCGACCTTGATCTGGGAGACCGCACCCAGCATCTCAGGACGCCGCTCGTCGATCAGCCAGGCGGCGTGCAACACGTGCAGCCGCGCCTGGTCGATCGCGATGCGGGCGTCGGCGATCCGCTCGCGGTTGCCGCCGAGGTTGGCCAGCGGCTTGCCGAACGCGACGCGGTCGGTGGCGCGGCGGCAGGCGAGCTCCAGGGCGAGCTCGGCGAGCCCGACCAGGCGCATGCAGTGGTGCACGCGGCCCGGGCCCAGCCGGGCCTGGGCGATCGCGAACGCCTGGCCCGGCCCCCCGAGGATCGCGTCGGCGGGCAGCCGGACGTCGTCGAATGAGACCTCGCCGTGCCCGCCGGGGGCGTCGTCGAAGCCCATCGTGGCGAGCATCCGCTCGACCTTCACCCCGGGGGCATCCATCGGCACCACGACCATCGAGTGGCGGTGGTAGCGGTCGGCGTCGGGGTCGGTGAGGCCCATGAAGATCGCCACCCGGCAATGGGGGTGCCCGACGCCCGTCGACCACCACTTGCGGCCGTTGAGGACGACCTCCTCGCCATCCAGCGTCGCCGTGGCCTGCATGTTCGAGGCGTCCGAGGACGCCACCTCGGGCTCGGTCATGCAGAACGCCGAACGGATCTCGCCGGCGAGCAGCGGCACGAGCCAGCGCTCGTGCTGCTCGGGGGTGCCGAAGTGCAGCAGGATCTCCATGTTGCCGGTGTCCGGGGCGTTGCAATTGCAGACCTCGCTGGCCAGCAGCGAGCGACCCATGCGCTCCGCCAGCGGGGCGTACTCGACGTTTGAGAGGCCCGCGCCCTGGGGCTCGCCGCCGACCTCGGGTCTGCCGGGCAGGAAGAGGTTCCACAGGCCGGCCGCGCGCGCCTTGGCCTTCAGCTCATCGACGACCGGCAGCACGACCCAGGGGTCGCGCGCGGGGAGCAGCTCGCGATGGTAGGGCTCCTCGCGCGGGTGGATCTCCTGCGCGATGAACGCGTCCAGGCGCTCCATCAGCTCGCGGGCGCGGGGGGAGTGCTCGAAGTCCATGCGCGGCTAGCCTCGACCCCAGTCCTCTGCCGGGTGCCCTCTTAGCATCATCCGTCCTCCCGCACAATCAGCACAACCTTCCCGGTCGCCCGGCGCTCGTCGATCAGCGCCAGCGCCTCGGCGGCGCGCTCCAGCGGGAGGCGCTCGCCGACGATCGGGCGCACCGAGCCCCGCTCGATCAGCACCTGCAGCGCCTCGCCGATCTCACGGCAGACGGCGGGCTTGGCCAGGGCGTAGCCGCCCCAGCCGGCGCCGATGACCTCCGTGTTGGCCAGCAGCAGCCGGTTGACCCTGACCTCGGGGATCGCTCCGCCGGTGAAGCCGACGACAACGAGACGCCCATTCTCTGCCAGCGCCCTCAAGCTGTCCGTGAAGCGATCGCCGCCGACCGGGTCGAGCACGACATCCACACCGCGCCCCTCGGTGAGGGCGCGCGCCTCGTCCTTCCACGGGGCGTCGCTGCGCAGCACATGCTCGGCGCCGGCCTCGCGCGCCACCCGCTCCTTCTCGTCGCTGGAGACCACCGCGATCGTGCGCGCCCCGAGTCCCTGCGCGACCTGCAGCGCCGCCGTGCCGACGCCGCCGGCGGCGCCGTGGACGAGCACCGTCTCGCCGGCGGCCAGGCGGCCGCGCAGCCGCAGCGCGAAGTGGGCCGTGTGGTAGTTGAGGATCAGCCCCGCGCCCTGCGCGAAGTCGAGTTGCTCGGGGAGCGGGAAGGTCAGGAACGGGGGTGCCACCGCCTGCTCGGCGAAGCCGCCCAGGGCGCAGAACGCCGCCACCCGCTCGCCGACCTCCACGCCGGCCCCCGGCGAGGCGGCGAGCACGATTCCCGCGACCTCGCTGCCCGGGACGAACGGCAGCGGCGGTTTCAGCTGGTACTGGCCGCGCGTCTGCAGGACCTCGGGGAACGACACGCCGGCGGCATGGACCTCGATCAGCACGCCCTCGCCGGGCGTCAGCATGTGTGACGGGGGCCGCGCGGGTGGGGACGTCTCCACGAACGCCAGCGCGCTCGCCGGGCCGCTCAGGTCGACGATCTGGATCGCTCGCACGCCGCGCAGACTAACGCTGAGCACCATCCCGCGGCCTGCCGGTCGTGCCCGTAGTCCGACCGAGACGCGGCGAGCCGTCGCCGGCGAGCTGGCTTCAGCGACGGCGTCCGGCGCCTCGATGGACGCTGGGCGGGCAGGGCACGCTGGTGTTGGCGGCGGCGTGGGTTTCGTTCTGGAAAGTGAACCGGGCCGCGAAGCGAAAGCCGCCGTGGGGACATGTGCGCGGCAGGCGTATGCCCCGTGGGTGGTAGGGGATGGAGCGCCCGCGGGCGTATTCGTAGTAGGTCACGTGGCTGGGCCCGAGTGTCGTGTCGAAGGACACCAGCGACGCGTCCGGTGCTTCGGGAAGAGTCGGCAGGAGCGGGATTTCCGTCGCCAGGTTGCCGCCGAAGGGCGGCGCCGTGGGCAGCACCGTGCCCTGCAGCACCAGCTGGGCGGCCACCGGCTTTTCGCCGGCCGCATAGAAGAGCAGCGCCAGGTGTTCCTCGCGCAGAGGCGCCATGAACGTCACCACCCGTGCCGTCTCACGCAGCACCTGAGGACCGAACGGAACCTCGACGACGCCTGTGCCGAACCCCATCACCGAGTCCGCCGGGCAGCCGGACGGACCGTCGGCTTCGAGCCGAGGTTGATGGCAGGTCGCGAATCCCAGGCCGCTGTTCGCGATCCCGAGATTGGCCGGGTACAACAGGTCGACCTTGACCAGCGGAGGGGGAAGCTGCCCTTCGGTGTCGGCGATCGTGAAGCTGAAGTGGATCGTGGTGCCGCCGCCGAGATGCTCCGGCGTGAGCGCCGCGCTGAGCGTCGCCGACGGCTCGATCGGCGTCTGCGCTGTCGCTGCGGGGGGCGAGCACAGCAGCCCCAGCGGTGCCCCCACGAGAAATGCCAGGATGGTCGTTGCGGCGCGCTTCACTGTCAATGTGACAATACACCACAGCAACGCGGCCAATTGAATGTTTCTGACTCTTAGACGTTGACTGTGGTTGGCGCGGCGCATCGCGCGGGGGCAGCCCGGGGCGGCGCTGCCAGAGGCGGCGAGGTGCGCCGGACGGCCGACGGCGCTACTAAAGGCGGCGCGGCGCGCGCGCCCGCAGGCGCTGCACGCGGCGCAGCTCCTGGACGTCGTCGTCGAGCGGGGCAGGCGTCGCGGCGGCTCCCAGCAGCTCGGGCTCCAGCCGGCGGCGCACGAGCTCGCCGGCGATCGCGTCCACGCGCTGACCGCCGGCCCCAGGGCGCGAGCTGACGACGCGCGCCAGCCGCTCGCCCCGGAACAGCAGTCCCACTCCGTCGTCTAGCGCCCAGCCGCCCGGCAGCTCACCGGCCCGTACCGCCGCCAGCCACACCGGCAGTCGCTCCGGCTCTCCGTCGGCGTGCACCGTCAGCGAGCCTCGCAGCAGCCCCAACCCCGCGAGCGGCGCCGGCGCGCCGTCCGAGCGGGTCACCCCGCCCTGAAACCAGCACATCGCACCGGCGCTCAGACCGGCGAGCACCGTCCCATGCCGCCAGGCCCGCACGAGCAGCTCGTCGAGACCGTGCGCCCGCCACAGCGCGAGCAGGTTGCGCAGCGAGCCCCCGCCGGCGTAGACGACGTCCTGGTCGAGCACTGTCTCCGCCAGCGGCCGCCGCAGCTCGGCGAGCCGGAAGAGCGAGAGGTGCTGGGCCTCGCAGGGACGTCCCGCGAAGCGGGCGTAGAACGCGTTGATCTGGCCGGTCGTGTCGCCGGACGCCGTCGGCAGGAACAGCAGTCGCGGCCTCGGGGAGCGGGCGAGCGAGAGCACGTAGTCGTCGAGCAGTGGGTTCGCCGGCTCCATCGTGAAGCCGCCGCCGCCCATCGCGAAGATCGTGCGCCGCTCGGGCGGGACCTCGGCCGCGAGGCTCACGCCGCGGCGCGGGTCGCGGTCTGCCTCATCCCCGAGTGCTCCGCCGCCGCGCTGACCGGGCCGCCGGCGCTCAGACTGCGCTCGGCACCGACGCCCGCGCCGTCCCCGACGCTCTGGCCGTCCCGGACGCTCTGGCCGTCCCCTACGCCCAGGTCGTCCTCTACGCCCAGGTCGTCCCCGACGCTCCCGCTCTCCCCGAGATAGTGGACTTCCAGTGGCGTCTCGCAGGCCGTGCCGTCGCCGCCGGACTCCACGCGGTAGGCACGCGCGCCGGGCCGCGAGCTGACGGCGCGCTGCAGGCGGGTGCCGCGAAAGTGCAGCCCGACTCCGTCCTCGGCGGCGAAGCCCGGGCGCATGCCTTCCCCGACCAGGCGCCGGTACTGCTCGCGGCGCTGCGGCTCGGCGTCGTAGTGCACGCAGTTGGAGTAGGGCAGCAGCCCGAGCCCGCGCACCCGCCGGCCGGAGCCGTGGAAGGCGCTGAGCGCCTCGGCGAACCAGCACAGCGAGCCCGCCGACGGGCCGCAGAGCACGATCCCGCGCGCCCAGGCGCGCTGCAGGACGACGTCGAGCCCGTGCGCGCGCCAGGCACCGAGCATGCTCACGACGTTGCCGCCGCCGACGTAGATCACGTCCTGCGCGAGCAGGTGTTGGGCGATGTTCTCCTCGACGCCGCCCGTGCCCTGATCGCGGCGGAAGAGCGAGACGTGGCTGGCGGCGCAGGTCGCCGAGAAACGCCGGTAGAAGCGCACGACGTAGTGATCGGCGTCACCGGAGGCGGTCGGCAGGAAGCACACCCGCGGGCGCTCCCGGGACGCCAGCGCGAGCACGTAGTCGTCGAGCATCGGATTCTCCCGCTCCATCGAGAAGCCGCCGCCGCCGAGGGCGAGGATCTGGGGTTCGCTGGCAGGCATCTCTCAGGCGGGCTCCCTGCGCCCCGCGCCCGTCCCGATCCCGCCGGGCATAGGACGCGACAGCGCACCGCGATGATCGTCGCCCGCGCCGGCGGGCTCCATCGACCTCAGTCGGAGATTCGGATGCTCGGGCTGGACAGCCGACTCAAGCGCCGTCGAGCTCGTCCAGCAGCGCCCCGACGGCCTGCTCGTCGAGCTGCGCGCCCGCCACCCGCAGCAGCTCCGCGCGTGCCTGCGCCGTCGTGCGGGCGGGCCGGTAGGGGCGGTCGGTGACGATCGCGTCAAAGGTGTCGCAGGCCGCGATGATGCGGGCCGCGAGCGGGATCTCCTCGCCCGCGAGACCATCGGGGTAGCCACCGCCGTCCCAGCGCTCGTGGCTGGCGCGCACCGCCGGCGCGAGATGGGCGAATGCGTCGATGCGCCCCACCAGGTCGCCGCCGATCGCGGCATGGCTGCGCATGATCTCCCACTCCGGGTCCGTCAGCGGTCCGCGCTTGAGCAGGATCTCGCTGGGCACCGCGATCTTGCCGACGTCGTGCAGCATCGCCGCGTAACGCACGTCGCGGGCCTGCTCGCGTGTCAGCCCCAGCCTCCGCGCGACGCGCTCGGCGAGACCGGCGACGTCCTCGCCGTGCGCCGCCGTGTAGTCGTCCTTGGCCTCGACCGTGCTCGTCAGCGCCGCCAGCGTGTTGGTGAAGGTCCGCTCCATCTCGGCCAGCAGCTCGGCCCGGTGCAGAGCCGCGCCGAGGCTCGCGGCGATCGTCTCGACAAGCACCGCGTCGGTCTCGTCGAACGCGGCGGGCTCGACGGCCTCGATGTTGATCACACCCCACACGGTGCCGTCGACGAAGATCGGGGCGCTCAGCTCCGAGCGGGGATCGGTCTGGGGGTCGCGCGCGATGTAGTCCGGATCCAGACGGGTGTCGGCGACGACGGCGGTGTTGCCCGACCGCGCCACGCGTCCGTTGACGCCCTCGTGCAGCGGCTGCTCGAGCAGCAGGAACTCGGTCATCACCTCCGCCAGCGGGCCGGCACCGGCGATCAGCCGCAGCATGCCCTCGCCGTCCAGCCGCTGTACCGCGGCGAGGTAGAACGCGAATGTCCCGTGCAGCTCCTCGACGACGAGTCGCACCATCTCCTCGATCTCGTGCGTCCCGGCCAGCCGGGCAGTCAGCTCGGCGGCGACGCGCAGCTGGGCGCGCAGGTGCTCGAGCTCGCCGGTGTCCGCCAGCTCCTGCACGCGGGCGTCGGCGCGGTGGCGGCGCAGCGCCTCGGCGCGACGCTCGCGCTCGCGGTCGCCGGCGGCGCCGTTGGCGGAGCCCTGGTGCTCGCCGGTGGCGCCGGCGGGCGTGGCCAGGCGGGTACGCGAGGCGGTTCTGGCGGGAGGTTTGAGGGTCAGCTCGGGCATTCTCGGACGCATCGACGCATCCGATGGCGCCCTTGAGCGCCGCGCGCGACGCTTAGACGATCTGGGGCGTCGGCTTCCCGCGCTCGATCCGGCGGCGCTCGACGGCGGCGACGGCGTCGAAGTCGCGAATGCAGGAGCCCCGCCGCAGCCGGGCCGGCAGCAGCGGGCGGGCCGCGCGCGCCGCGGCGAGCAGCGTCGCGCAGCCGGCGGCATGGGCCGGCGTGTAGCGCAGCCCGTAGAGCTCGCGCACCCGCGGCGGCAGCGAGCCGAGCATGACCAGGTCGTGCATGCGCTTGGCAGGCTGACGCAGCGTAGCCATCGGGATCTGGAAAGCCGAGGCGTGGCCCATGTAGCGCGCCTCCTCCGTGAGGAACAGATCGGGGCCGGCAAGCTGGGCGGCATACCACTCGCGAAACTCAGCGTAGCTTGGAGGGATGGCGCTGCGCGGGGTGCCGAACAGCTCGGCGAAGCGGACGTAGTCACGCCACAGCGACTCGCGCTGCTCTTCGCTCAGAGGCCGGACCAGACGTTCGTAGAACCACTGTGCCGAGTCCGCGATCACGGCGACCGTCCATAGCATCAGCTCGGGGTCGAACGCCGAGTACGGCGTGCCGGCCGGGTGGTGCGGGCCGGCGTCGGCGAGCAGCTCGCCGCGCACCCGGTCGTGCATGCCGTGCACCCTGGCGAGCACCTCGTCCGCCTCGGCGCGACTCCCGAAGAAAACGATCTCGAACATCCGCGCCGTGTGCGTGATGCGCTTGAACGGCATCTGCTTATGCGCGGGGCGGGTGTGCTCGCTGGTGCCGACGTAGTTCAGCGGCTTGACTGCGCCGATGCACAGCGCCCGCTGCCCGTACATCAGGCCCACGGCCCGCTGTTCGTGGACGTGGCGCAGCAGCGAGCGCCCGCGCGGGAAGTGGCCCTCGTCTGTCATCTCCGGCCGGACTTTAGCTGGACGGCCCGATACCCGGAGGGGGGTCAGTCGCTCCGCTCGACCAGCAGCGCGAACGTCGGACAGGCCTGCGCCGCGCGGAGGGCGTGGGCGACCAGCCCGGGAGGGAGGGGGCGGCCGTCGAGCAGGGGATAGCCCCACTCGTCCAGCGCGATCCGCTCCGGCAGCAGCTCGGCGCACATCCCGTGGGCCTCGCAGGCGATCGGGTTCACGCGCAGGCGTTGACTCACGCCCGCCCCGCCATGCTCAATGCGCCAGCCGGGTCGCCGCCTTCTGCCGGAGCGCGGCGAGCGCCGCCCGCGGCTCTCGGCCGTGGCAGCTCGGAGGGCCGCTGGCAGGCGGCACAGGGGCCGTGCCGGGCGTGATCGGCGAGCTCCGACGCGAAGACCTCGACGGCGCTCGCCACGAGCCGGGCGGCGCCGTCGGGATGGCTGCAGGCGCCGCGGCCGCGCACCAGCGACGCCAGCTGCCGCAGCCGGGCGTGCGGGTCGCGCTCGGCGCTCCCGAGCGTGACCTGCTCAACCGTGTCGGCGATCGTCTGCAGGCCGAGCTCGCAGGGGCCGCACTGGCGTGCGCTCTGCGCCGCCAGCCAGCGGGTGAGGCGCGTCAACTCCGCCACCGGGCAGGCATCGCTGGAGAGGAGCGCCACGACACCGGCTCCGAGCGTCGCGCCGTGAGGCGCCAGGTGCTCGTCTGAGAGCGCCAGGCCGCGCAGGTGCTCGGCGCCGACGAACGCCCCCGCGTAGCCTCCGAGCAGGACCGCCCGGGCCTCCGTCTGCAGGCCGCCGGCGGCCGCCACGAGGTCGCCCAGCGGCGAGCCGTGCTCGATCTCGTAGACCCCCGGGTAGCGGACCGTGCCGGCGAGCGTCACCAGCGCCGAGCCGGGCTGCGCAGGCGTGCCGAGCTCGCGGAACCACTCCGGGCCGTGGCGCAGGATCAGCGCCATGTGGGCGACGGTCTCGGCGTTGCTCACCAGCGTCGGACGCCGCCGCACGCCGCGTTCAAACGGTCGTGGCGGCGCGAACGTCGGCAGCGCCGGGCCTCCGTTGAGGTGGTTGACGAGCGCCGTCTCCTGGCTTGCCACGTAGCGCCCCGGCACCGTGACCAGCCGGATGCCGGGCGCACCGCGTCGCGCCTGCCGCCGCCGTTCGGCAAGCGCATCGGTGAGGCTGCGCGAGACCGTTCCATCCGTCTCGCAGACCGCGAGCACGATCTCCTCGGCGCCGACAGCGCGCGCGGCGAGCTCGGCTCCGTCGAGCACGAGGTGGGGGAGGCCGCAGAGCAGGGTCCGATCCTTGGCGCTCGCCGGCTCGCTCTCGGCACCATTGACGACGACGACCGGACGTTGCAGGCGGGGCGGGCGGGCACTCGATACACGCCCGCCGGCCGCGGCGACCGCCCGCAGCTTGGCGCCGGCGGGAAAGCCGCCGCCGCCACGTCCGCGCAGTCCCGACCGCTCGACGTGCTCGATCAGCTCGATCTCGCCTCCGCGTCCGCGCCGAGTGGGAGCGGGCAGCTCGCCGTGCAGCTCCACGTGCCCGGCCAGCGTCAGCGCCCCGTGCGGAGGTATGCCCTCCAGCAGCCGCGGCAGGCCCTCTGCGCCAGCCCTCATCGCCGCCCTCCATGTGTCGCGGCGGCGGCGTGGCCGAGCAGCGCCGTGGGGGTACCCGCCCGGCGCGCCCATTCGCTGCCCAGCGGACCCCCCGGCAGCCACAGCAGCACCCCCAGCACGAATGCCGCCAGGCCGCCGACCGCGGCCAGACGTCCACCGGCGCTCTCCCGCGAGAAGCCGCCCAGCGCTCGCGTCAGCACCGCGGCGGCCACGAGCGCCAGGCAGAGCGCGACGAGCGCCAGCAGCCAGGTGCTTTTGACGTCGCTGCCGGTGCCCAGGGAGTGCAGCAGGGCAATCGGCCAGCAGGCGTAGACCAGCCAGTGCGTCGCCCGCCACGCGCGATGCCCGACGCGCTGGCGCAGCAGGCTCGTGAGGATCACCGCGAGCACCATGTCGAAGGAGACCGCGCCGAGCCCCAGCCACAGCGGGCGATAGCCGCTGGCGAACGGCACGAACGCCGCCAGCAGCGGAATCGGGGCGAAGCTGTCGAGCACCGAGGTCATGATGTGCAGCACCAGGAACACCAGCGCCAGCAGCGACACGTTGCGGTGCAGCGCGTCGAGCACGAAGCGCGGCCAGGCGGCCGTCGAGAAGCGGCGCACGTCGGCCACCCCGAGCGCGAGCGCGAGCGTCAACAGCAGCAGCGCGACCGAGCCCGTGGCGCGTGTCAGGTACCAGTCAAGCTGCGAGCCGCTCGCCGCCGCCAGCGGTGTGACGCTCAGCGCTCTCACGCCGCCGCCTGCGGCTCGCGGTGAGAGGCGTCGGCGTGCAACTGCTCGTCCTCGCCGTAGGGCCAGTCGCCGACGTGCAGCACCCGGCCGGCACGGTCGACGAGGCGCGCCGGCAGGCCCAGATCTGAGAGCCAGCCCGGCGCCCGGGCGCCGCGTACGAGCGCCGCCGTGCTCGCGATGTTCGCGTCTAGGCAGTCCGCGGCGGCGACGCTGACGGTCCGCCAGGTGCCGCGCACCGGCGCGCCGTCGGCGGGATCGATGATGTGGTGGGCCACCCGTCCGCCCCGTCGCCAGCGGCGCACCGCGATGCTCGACGTCGCCAGGCCGCCGTCGGAGATCGCGATCGTCTGCCCCGGCGCCTGGGGGCCGTCGCGGTGGTCGTCGGTCACGTGGATGCGCCAGCCGCCATGCGGCGCGCGCCCCGCCGTCGCGATGTCGCCGCCGATGCCGACCAGGACGCCTGCGCCGCAGCGCTCGTGCACGCTGCCCGCCGCACGGTCGGCGGCCCAGGCTTTGGCGCTGGCGCCAAGGTCGAGCGCGATCCCACGGGGGACCCGCACCGTGCCGCGCACCGGGTCGAGCTCGATTGCGCACCAGCCCCGGCGCAGCTCTGCGCGCAGCGGCCGAACAGGCGCGAGCACCGGCCCCGCGCCGGCGTCGTAGGGCGCCGGCTCCAGCAGCGAGAAGTCGCGGTCATAGCCAGCCAGCACCAGTGCGGCCCCGATCGTCGGGTCGACGTCGCCGTCGCTGCAGCGGGCCGCGTGCAGCGCCGCCTGCAGGGCCTGAGCCAGCAGGGACGAGATCCGGATCGGCCCGTGTCCCGCCCGGGCGTTGACGCGGCTGAGCTCGGAGTCGGCGCGGAAGCGGCTGCAGGCCAGGTCGAGCTCGTCGAGCTGCGAGGCGACGATCGATTGTGCCCGGGCGAGCTCGGCGGCGTCGGTGACCTGGAGCACGACGCTCGTGCCAAGCGCCTGCCAGTGAGCCGTCGCCGGGCCGGGACTGCTGCTGGCCGATGCGGATGTGGCGGCCATCGCGTACTCCTACGAGCCCCCCGACACGACGGGCGCCGATTCTTCGACGGGCGCGGATTCGGCGGGTGCCGATTCCGTGCTTTCGGCGGGCACCGATTCTGTGGTTTCGGCCGGTGCCGATTCTGTGGTTTCGCCGGTGCCGGTCTGCACGCTGGCGCGGGGAGCCTGGGCGGGGGCATGGAGCTGCGTCGAGGTCGTTCCGGTCCTGGTGCGCGGGTCGGCGGCACGGATGCGCGTGCCGTGCGCCGATCTCGTCGTCGTCCTGCGGCCCGGGAAGGCCGTAGCCGCCGCGGCTGTGAAGGCCGCCGTGAGCGCCGCGCTGCCGGCCAGCAGCCAGCGGTTGGCCTGGCTCAGGCGGCGCAGGGCGGCGTCACGGGTGCGGGTGGTGTGGCGGTTGCGGGGGGTGTGAGGACTCATGTTCTATGGCTGCGATGGGAGCGATCGTGAGATTCAGTGTGACCCGCCATCTCAAGCTGGGGTTAAAGCTCGTGTGAGAAATTCCATAGGAGCAGGCATCTCCTGGCGGCGCCCGCCGGCGCGTCAGTGGCCGACGAAGACTCGGTGGTAGTTCAGCCAGGGTTCGAACCGGGGCAGCAACAGCAGCGCGAGCACCAGCCCGGCGCCGAGCGCCGCAAGCAGCGACAGGCCGCGGCCTGGGCGGCCGCCGACGCGTTCGCGAGGCATCTGGGGCATCAGCTCTCGGGCCGGGGAGCCGTTTCGTCTCCCCGCCGTCTCGCCGTTGGCATGGGTGAGCACCGCGCTGCGCACGGTGCGTGCTCCCAGCAGGGTGCGCTGCAGATCGGGCAGGTGGCCGAGCACGTGCAGGGCGGTGAACACGATCCAGACGATGAAGCTCGCCTTGTGCGCCAGCAACAGCGTTCCCCGCGAGCTAGGCCCGAGCAGGAGCAGCGCGACTCCGGTCGCGAACACCGCGACCGTGCTGAGCACGACGATCGGCGCGAGCAGGCGCAGGTAGGGCTCGGGTGGCCCCTTGCCGCGGTATGCGCGGTTGTGCGTGTAGTAGCGCACGAAGCGGTAGCCCGTGCTCGCCATCTTCACGGCACCGGCGATTGATCCCCACCCGCCCCGCGCAGCTTGCGGCGCAGGTAGCCGATGTAGACGTCCACGATGTTCGTCGCCGGATCGTGTTCGTAGCCCCACACCGCGCACATGCTCGACCGCCTCACCGAGGCCTTTGCCGGCCAGCGGGCGTTCGTTGCCGACGCCTCGCACGAGCTGCGCACCCCGCTGACCGTGATCCGCGGCCAGCTCGAGCTGCTCGCTGCCCAGGCGCACCCGTCGGAGCAGGAGGTGCGCCGCGTCGAGCGCCGGGTGCAGGCCGAGATCGCCCGCATCACGCGCCTCGTCGACGATCTGCTGCTGCTGGCGCGCACCGAGCAGCGTCAGTTCCTGCGCATTGAGGAGATCTCGCTGCCTCGCTTCGTGCAGGAGCTGTGGGACGCGATCGGCCTGCTCGGCGCCGAGCGCCGCTTCGAGTTAGGGCCGGTCCCGGCCGGCGCGCTGAGCGCCGACCCGGATCGCCTGGCGCAGGCGCTGCGCAACCTGATCGGCAATGCGATCGAGCACACCGCGCCCGGCAGCGGACTGGTGCGCCTGGACGTCGAGCTCAAGCCAGCCGGCTGGGTCGGCTTCGTCGTACAGGACGACGGGCCAGGGATTCCGGCCGACCAGCGCGAGCGGGTCTTCGACCGCTTCCACCGCACCGACGCCGCGCGCGACCGCGCGTCCGGCGGCACTGGGCTGGGGCTGGCGATCGTGCGGGCGATCGCCGAGGCCCATGGCGGACGGGTCGCGGCGGGCGAGGCCCCCGGCGGCGGTGCACGAGTGGAGCTTACGCTGCCCGGTTTCACCGCGGCGCGCGAGGATGCCACGCCGGAGTCGCGGCGGCAGCATCGTCCGGCGCTGCGCGCCTGAGCGCCCGTTTGGTGCGCAGGCGCTCGACCGCCAGCGAGAGACCGCACAGTGCGAGCACGACGAGCGCCATCAGCGCGACCATCGCCATACCCGGCGCGAGCGCGATCGTCGCGAGCGCCAACAGCACGGCGAGCGCGATGTCGATGCGCAGCAGGCGCCTGCGCCGCGCCCGGGCCGCGGCGGTGCGCCGGCGGCGCGTGGCGGGAGTGAGCAGTGGCGCTTCGTCCCCGCCCTCGACGGAAACGAGCTCGGCGCGTCGTGGAGCCCGACCGCTCATCGGAGACCCTCGGTCTGCCTGCGCCGCGGTCTCACAACGGCAGCCTCCGGAAAAGCGGAGCGGGCAGCAGCGTGAGCACGGCCATGACCCAGCGCGTGACGCCCGGCACCCAGACGATCGACATCTCACGCTGCAAGCCACGCACGGTGACGCGCGCGACACTCGCCGCGTCGCAGGCCAACGGCGGGACGGGCAGGCCGCGTGTCATGCGCGTCCTGACGAACCCGGGGCGCACCACGGTGACGCGTACCCCGCTGTCGCGCAGCGCGTCGTCGAGGCCACGCGCGAGCGCGTCGATGCCGGCCTTGGCGGCGCAGTAGACGGCGTTCGACGCCCGCGGTCGCTGCGCGGCGACGGATGACAGCACCGCGATCCTTCCGTGGCCCTGCTCGTGCAGCTCGCGGGCGCTGTGCAGCAGCAGCGAGCCGGCGAGCACGACGTTGACCTCGAGCACCTCCACGGCGGCGTCCACGTCGGCCGGCAGTCCGCCGCGTTCGCCGAGCGCGCCGACGGCGACGATCACCAGATCGATGCCCCCGAGAAGCTCGCGCGCGCGACGCAGGAGCTGCGCGTGAGCGTCGGGGCCCCCAAATGCCAGCACGTGCGCCCGCGCGCAGCCGTCTTCGTGCAGCTCCCGTGCGATGCCGCGCAGCCGCTCGGGGTCACGCCCGGCGAGGACGACTTCGCGTGCGCCGCCGCGCGCCGCCAGCTCGCGCACGATTGCGAGGCCGATCTCCGAGGTGCCGCCCAACAGCACGACGCGCGCGGGGGCCATCATGCGCACAACCCCAGACGCCAGGCCATGTCCGAGCGCAGATGCTCCTGCGGGTCCACACGCGCGCGCAGCTGCAGCAGGCGCGGCAGCTCGGGGTACATGACGCGCAGCAGGTCCGCTCGCAGGCGGACATCCTTGGCCAGATAGACCCGTCCGCCGACGGCGGCCACGAGCTCATCGGCGGCGTCAAGCGCCGGCAGCAGGTCCGGGGCGTCGGCGGGCAGGTCGATCGCGACCGTCCAGCCCGGCAGGGGAAACGACAGGGGTCCCGCGGCTGCCTCACCGAAGCGCTTGAGCACCGCGAGGTACATCGGCGCCCGCCGAGCGCGCAGGCCGTGCAGCACGCGCAGCAGTGTTTCCTCGGCGCCATGGGGGACCGCGAACTGGTACTGCACGAGGCCCGCCGGCCCGTACAGCCGGTTCCAGGCGCCGAGCGCGTCCAGCGGAAAGAGCTGGGCGCTCATGCTCAGCTCGCGCCCACGCGTCCGGCGCGGAGCCGAGCGCCAGTGCAGGGCGTTGAACGCCCGTACGATCGCAGGCGAGAGCAGTCCGCGGGGCATGTCCGCCGGCACGCTGACGCGAGGCCGCGCGCGCAACGGGGCGCGCGACAAGCGGCGTGCCGATCCCTCCGGTGCGCCTTCCTCCGAGCGGGTGACGACCGCGCGACCGAAGCCCGCTCCGGAGCTCAGCAGGTCCAACCAGGCGATTGCGTAGCGGTGCGCGCCGGCGCCGTCCATCAGAGCCAGGGCGTCGGGCACGCTCGCGACGCGGTCGACGTCGGCCAGGGCCCGCGGCGCGCGCAGCGCCGTGACGCGCAGGGTGGCCTCGAGGATCACCCCAGTGAGGCCCATCCCGCCGATCGTCCCATGGAAGAGCTCGGGGTCGCACTCGCGCGAGACCGCCAGCGGCCCGTGCGCCGGCGTGCACAGGAGGATCGACTCCAGCTGGCGTGCCAGGCTGCCGTCGCGCGGGTGGTTCTTGCCGTGCGCGTCGGCGGCGATCGCCCCGCCGACCGTGACATGGCGGGTTCCGGGCACGACGGGCAGCGTCAGCCCGCGCGCGGCCAGCGCCAGCAGCAGCTGCGCGAACGTCGTCCCTGCGGCAGCCCGTATGAGCAGGCGCTCGGCGTCGAGCTCGGCGATCCCCCGCAGCGCGCGCATGTCGAGCACGGCGCCGCCGCCGTTCTGGGCGGCGTCGCCGTAGCTGCGGCCGGCGCCGCGCGCGATCAGCCCGCGCCCGTCCGGGCGCCGCTGGGCGACGGCCTGCGCGGCCTGCTCGATGCTGCGCGGCGCCAGCAGCAGTGCGCGGCTTGGAGCGGTGCGTCCCCAGCCGCTCAGCAGGGCCTGGTGAGCGGCGCTCGCATCGGGCGCCGGCTCGGGGGAGCTTGGAGCCGCGCTCCCCCGATCGGCGAGCGGCGGGTAGGCGACGTCCGTCCACGACGGGGCGATGTCAGCCCGCGACATAGACACCGCAGACGAACGTCGCCAGCCAGATGACGGTCATCACACGCAGGAAGCCGTCGTCGAGGATGACCTCCTCCGGGGAGTGTCCGTCGCCGCGGTCGAGCAGCAGCGCGTAGCGCAACAGCCAGAGCACGAAGGGGACGATCGTTAGCTCATACCAGGACAGCCTTGCGTGGTGTGCGCGCTGGAAGGCCCACAGGCAGTAGGCGGTCGTGGTGACGGTCGCGGCGAGCGCCACGACGAAGCGCAGGTACTGCGCGGAGTACTCGTGCAGCGACGCTCGCACCAGCTCGCCGGGCTGCCTGTGCGGCGACTCGCCATCGGCTTCCCGCTGGCAGAGCTCGGCGTAGCGCTTGCCGGCGACGACGAACAACGCGCCGAAGGAGGTCACGAGCATGAACCAGCGCGAGACCGCCACATCGGTCGCCGCGCCGCCGGCGGCCGCACGCAGTACGAAGCCGCCGGCGATCGCGACGATGTCGGCAACCGCGATACGGCGCAGCCAGAGGGTGTAGGAGCCTGTCAGCAGCAGATAGCCCGTCGCGACCGCGGCCAGCTCCCAGCGCAGGTACGCGGCGAGCGCGAGACCGCCCAGCGCGAGTACAAGCGCGGCCGTCGCCGCGAGCCGCACGCCGAGCGCGCCACTGGCGAGCGGGCGCTCGCGCCGGCGCGGGTTCAGGCGGTCCTCGGCGCGGTCGCGGAGGTCGTTGAAGAGGTAGGTGGCGCTGGAGATCATGCAGAAGCTCGCGAACGCCACCGCGAGCTTGCCCGGGATGTCGGGGCGGCCAAGAATCCCGGCGGCGCCCGGGGCGGCAAGCACGAGCAGGTTCTTGCTCCACTGGCGCGGGCGGCAGGCGCGCACCAGCGCCCACAGCTGTTGGTGGCCGCGCGCAGCTGGGTTTGTACCGTGGACGGCTTCGATGCTCATCGGCGAAGACCTCGCGGACGAACGCGACCGCGCTCGTCCCGGAGGGCATGAGAAAGCTCACCACATCTAACTGAGGGCACACTCTGTGGTGGGTGAAAATCCTCTCATTCTGTGGCGGCGGCGAATATATGTGGAGGTGAAAATCTTCTCACAATGCGGCCGAGTGGAGCTTGCGCCGAGGTGAAAATGCTCTCATTTTCGCCATGCGTTTAGCGGGCGTAAACGTGGGCGAGCTTAGGATTGCCGGGGATGCAGTCAAACGCCGTCGGAGTACGTGAGCCCCGCCTTGCCGCCGGACGCAATGTCCCCTCCGCGCCAGGTCCGCTGCGTCGGGTGCGGCGCGTGTTGGGCATCGCGGCGCTGGCTGCGCTCGTACCGGCGCTGGTCTCGTTTCTGGCCATGCTGGCCCGGCCATCGAACTCGAGCTTCGGCATCCGTGCGGTGGAGTGGGTGCGCGAAAACGGGGCAGCCGGTGTCGTGACGCACATCGAGTCGATCTACTATTCGCTGGAGGCGCCGAGCAAGGGGGGACCGGCGCTGCGGACGCTGCCGCGCGTCGGGGTCGCCTCCGCAGGCGGTGCCGGCCATGCCGTGTCGATCGATCGTCCGCCGCGCATCCGGCCGCTGACCCGCCCGGCGCTGCCCGGCGAGGGCGTCTGGCACCCGACGCGGGCGCACGAGAGCCGCAGCGACCCGCCGCTGCTCGTCACCACGTTCCGCAGCGACCCCGCCGAATACCCGCAGCTGGTCGCCGGGGTCGCCTGGATCAACACCTCGCGCACCTCGATCGTGCTCTACGCCGGGCTGCAGGAGCCCTCGGTGGAACTGCCCTCGCGCGGGCCGACGGAGGTGCCGCCGTCGGCCCGCGGACGGCTGCTGGCGACTTTCAACAGCGGTTTCAAGCTCGAAGACTCCCACGGCGGCTGGGCGCTGCACGGGCACGCCTATGCGCCGATGCGGGACGGCCAGGCGACGTTCGTGCGCTACGCCGACGGGCGCTACGACGTGATCGACTGGCACGGCGGGCCGCAGGTCCCGCCGGACGTGGTCTTCGCCCGCCAGAACCTGCCGCTGATCGTCGACGAGGGGCGCTTGAACCCCAACCTCAGCGACGGCCCCGAATGGGGTGCGACCCTCGGCAACGCGATCGAGGTGTGGCGCTCGGGCGTCGGCGTCGACCGCCACGGCAACCTGATCTACGCCGCCGCCGACTACCAGACGGTGCGCAGCCTCGCCGAAATCCTGCGCCGCGCCGGCGCGGTCCGGGCGATGGAGCTCGACATCAACTCCTACTGGATCAGCTTCAACACCTATGGCGCCCCCGGCGGGCGCGAGCCGGCGAAGCTGCTGCAGGAAACCGAACGGCCGGCGGAACGCTATTTGACGCCAGACGACCGCGACTTCTTCGCGGTCTACGCACGCTGAGCGGCGCCGTGTAGTGTCGCGGCGCGATGTCCTCTGCCCTCGCCGCGCTGCTGCTCGCCGTCTCCCTGGGTGTGACGCTCGGCGCCGCTCGCACCTTCGCCCGCCGTCTGGATGTGCTCGGCGTCGCGCTGGGGCTGCCCGAGGCGCTCGTCGGCCTGCTCACGGCGCTCGCCGCCGACGGGCCCGAGATCGCCTCGGCGCTGGTCGCGCTCGCGAAGGGGGAGCACGGCGTCGGCGTCGGCGTCGTCCTGGGCTCGAACGCGTTCAACCTCGCCGCCATGATCGGTCTCAGCGCGCTGCTCAGCGGGACCGTCGCGCTACGTCGCGGCGCTCTCGCGATCGAGGGCACGATGGGCCTCCTGGCAACGCTGCTCGCCGCCGGCGTCCTGCTCGGCAAGATCGGGCCGGCGCTCGGCGCCGTCCTGCTGGCGTGCGGCGGCGTGCCGTACGTGACGGTGCTGTTGCGCTCGCGGCCCCACGTCCCGCACAGCCGGTCTCGCGCCGTGCCCGACGGCGGGGTCGGCAGGCACACCGCGTCCCACGGCGAGGCCGGCACGCACGCCGAGTCCGACGGCGAGGCCGGCACGCACGCCGCGTCCCACGGCGGGGCCGGCACGCACTCGCACGCCCGCACGGCGCTGTGGATGAGCGGCGACGTCGTGCTGATCGTCGCCGGCAGCTTCGGCATGGTGCAGGCCGCCGGGACGCTCGGCGGACGCCTCGGGGTCTCGGGTGCGATCGTCGGGCTGCTCGTCCTCGGGCCGCTGACGAGCATCCCCAACGCCATGACCGGGGTGCGGCTCGGGCTCGCCGGCCGCGGCTCGGCGCTGGTCAGCGAGACGCTCAACAGCAACACCATCAATCTCGCCGCCGGGATCATGATTCCGGCGCTGCTGATCGACGTCAGCGCCTCCTCCAGCAGCGGCCGGCTCGGGCTCGCCTGGCTGCTCGGCATGACCGGCTTCGCGCTGCTCGCCCTCGCCCGCCGGGGCGGTGCGGGGCGCGGCGCCGGGGCGGTCCTGATCGCGCTCTACGCCGGTTTCATCGCCCTGCAGCTGGCGGCCTCCTGAGGCGCCTGGCGGGGCGGACGTACAAAATTAAGATTCGATTTAGCGCGCCTGCGGCGCTACAGACGGGCGGTAGCGTTGTTCTCCATACCTGAGGCATGCCCGAGAAGCCACCCGACATCGACAACCACAGCGATCGCCGGACCTTCATCAAGCAAGGACTGCTGGGCGCCGGCGCCCTGCTCCTCGGCGGCGGTGCCGGCGCCGCCGACGCCGAGGCGGCCCGCAATCGCGGGCGCCACGCGCGCGCCATCCGACACCGCGACGCGGGCGAACGACATCGGCCGCCAAACATCCTCGTGATCGTCGTCGACCAGTTACGGACCCCGGTCTGGATGCCCGCCGGGGTCACGCCCGCGACCGTCATGCCGAACCTCGCCTCGCTGCGCCAGGGCGCGGTGAACTTCGAATCCCACTACACCGCCTCCAACGACTGCTCGCCCGCCCGCGGGGCTCTCGTGACGGGCCTCTACTCCCATCAGAGCGGCTGCATGGTGACCGGTGCCAGCCGCCTCGACCCGGGATTCCCGACCTGGGGCACCCTGCTGCGCGAGCGCGGCTACCACACCAACTGGTGGGGCAAGTGGCATCTGAACCCCAACCGCAACGCCTCGCTGGAACCGTACGGCTTCGCCGGGGGCACCTATCCCTCGCCCAACGGCGCGCCGGGGCAGGGCACCGCGGTCGACCCGGAAATCGCGACGCAGTTCGCGCAGTGGTTCGCGCAGGCCGGGGGAGACGAACCCTGGTGCTCGACGGTCTCCTTCGTCAATCCCCACGACGTCGCCTGGTGGTATCGCTTCACGAGCAAAAACCCAGCCGAGTCCTCACCGCCGTTCCTCGCCGACGAGCTGCCCGCGAACTTCGAGACTCCGGAAATGCTCGAAGCCCAGCGCAAGCCCCGCCTGCAGCGCTCGCTGCAGGACACCGCGGCGCGCTCCTTCGGCGAGGTCCCCTTCAGCGGACCCGAAGCACTGCCGATGTGGAGCGGCCTGATGGACACCTACCTGATGCTGCAGGGCTACGTCGATCAACAGATCCGCGCGGTGCTGCGCACCCTGCTGACACAACCCGAGGGGAGGGCCAACACGGTCGTCGTCTTCACCTCCGACCACGGCGAGTACGGCGGCTCCCACGGCATGCGCGGCAAGGGCGCCTCGGCCTACGAGGAGGCGATCCGCGTGCCGCTCAGCGTGCGCGACCTCAGGCCCGCCGGCCGGGCGATCACGGCGGCGACGGGCGTGCCGCGAACCCAACTGACCTCATCGGTGGACGTCGTCGGGCTGCTGCTCACGCTCGGCACGGGCTCGAATGCGTGGCGCTCGGAAAAGCGCTACGAGCATCTCGCATCGCGCCACGACCTCGCCGCGATCTGCCGTCACCCGGGGGCGCCGGGTCGCGACTGGATCCTGCACGCCACCGACGAGGACATCACCGAGTTCGCCACCGAACCCTACGCCTCCGAAGCCCCCCGCCACGTCGTCGCGGTGCGCAGCAGGGCGGGCAAGCTCGTCGTCTACTCCAACTGGCGAGCGGAAACGACCGAACAGGAAACGGCGGGCCAGGAATACGAGCTCTACGACTACAGCGAACCCGGTGGACGCGTGGAGACCGTGAACAGCGCCGGCGCGCAGAGCCCACTGGAAGAGGAGCTGTGGAACATCCTCGAACGCGACGCCGTGCCGCGCGAACTGCAGGAGCCGCTGCCCTTCGCGCTGCGCGAAGCCCAGCAGAGCGGGGTGAGCGACTACGCCAACGTCGAGCAGCGGATGGACATCGAGCTCTACGTCAAGCACCAGGAGGAGAATCCCGGCACGATCGAAGAAACGCAGGTCGGCTAGAGCACAAACGCGAGCCGGGCCGGCACGCTCGGCGGCCGCCAACCGGCGTTCGACGACCGCGGCGAGGGAGCTATCCCGGCGAGATCCGCAGCAGCACGGTCGAGTCGGCGGGCACGCTGGCGCCGATCGCCGCGCCCGGGCCCACGTGCGTGACGGCGCCGGTCCACAGGTTGCGCACCGTGTAGCCGCTCGCCGCCGGCATTTCGATCGCGGCGGTGTTGGTGGAGATCTGCAGCGTGCCGCCGCCGCGGTTGAGCAGCGCCACCGCGCGGTCGCCGTCGGCCAGCGGCTTGACCCACACCTGCCCGTTCCCGGAGGATCCCAGCAGGCGGGCCTGCAGCCCCGCCGGGTCCTGGTCGATCGCGATCACCGCGCGGTCGCCGAGCGCGGCCTGGCTGGCGCTGGAGAGCGACACCATGTTGGCGCTCACCATCAGCGGCGCCGCCAGCATCGCCCACATGCTGAGCTGGGTGCGGAACTGGGCCTGGCTCATGCCCTGATCGGGACCGAGGTAGTCGGGGTCGTTCCAGTGCCCGGGGCCGGCGGCCTCGGGTTGGGCGGCGTCGGCGTCGAGGTTGCGCAGCACAGAGCCGAACTTCACGTTTCCCGGGACGCCGACATCTGTGTCTGTGCGCCAGCTGTTGCCGACGCTCGGACCGAACGTATAGGAGGCGAACGCCGAGCTCGCGTATGCCGGGTCGCCGCTTTCGCTTTCGAACTGACCGGGCTGCAGGTAGTTGCAGATCGAGAGCAGCATCGGCCGGTGGCTTGAGTTGTTCACGATCGCTTCGTGAAACTGGGTGTAGGCGCTGGCTGGATCAAGGCCCTGGCGGACGCCGCCGCAGAAGTCGACCTTGACCGCGTCGAACCCCCAGGCGGCGAAGGTGTTGACGTCCTGCTGGTAGTGTCCATAGCTGCCCTCGTGCGGCCCGCCGCAGCCCTGGGTGCCGGCGTCGGTGTACAGGCCGACCTTGAAGCCCGCGGCGTGCAGGGTGCTCGCCAGCCAGCTCATGCCATGGGGCCACTGGGTCGCGTTCACTTCGATTTCGCCGTCCGCGGAGCGCTGGCCCTTCCACCAGCCGACGTCCAGCCAGATGTAGCGGTAGCCGTCGCGCTCCAGGCCGCGCGTCTTGAGCTCGCTGGCCTGCTCGAGCACCGAGGCCTCGTCGTAGTTGGCGCCGAAGGTGAAATATGTGTCCCAGCCCATGTATGGGGTGGGGGCGAGCACGCTCACCGGGGTCGCCCCACCGGAGGCGGTCCGTGCGGAGGGGAGCGAGCCGCGCGCCGGGTGCGCCCGATGCCTGATCGGCCGCGTGCGTGCCGCGCCACGATCACGCACACCGCGGCCGCCGGAAGCCCTGGCGCGTCTCGCGCCGTGCGCTGCCCTATGTGCGTGGGCGGGCTTGCGGGAGGGTGGTGCCACCAGTGTCACGGTCGCGCTTTTCAGGGCGGCGCTGATCGCGCCGAGCACGGTGCCGCTGACCTGGAATCTGGCCTGCTGGCGGCGGCTGCGCGCGAGCAGCCGCAGCCCGGTCGCGTTGGGTGAGACCGTCACGGTCGCCCCCTGGCCGGGGCGGAGCCTGACCCCCCGCGATCCGATCGTGACGGTCGTGCGCCGGGTGCGCGCCGCGAGGGCGACGACCCGTTTGCCGTTCAACGTCTCCTGCACGGTGAGGCTCAGTTGCAGCCTGCAGCTCCCGTCGGCCTGCGCCGAGCACTTGACCGGCACGCTCACCCTGTCGCGCGAGACGCGCGGCGCGCCGACGAACGTCTCGGAGATCGTGCCCAGCCCGCCGGCGGGGACGGTCACAAACGCGCTCGTCGCTGTCAGGCTGCCTTCGGCGGTCGTCGCGATCACACGGCACTGCAGGGCGTTGGAGACGTCTTCCGGGCTCACCGTGTACGTGGATTCTTCGACGCCCGCGATGGGCTGGGTGTTGCGCAGCCAGACGTAGCTAAGCGTGACGTCCGACGTCGAGCCGACCCCCGGATCGCATGTCAGGCGCTGTCCCGGCGCGGGGATGCCCTTGATCGCTGGATGGGGTTCGACGATCACGGCGGGGATCGTCCTGAAAGACTCCGCGGTGCCCACCGAGACCCCGGCGGCGGTGGCCGCGACGAGCCGGTAGTAGTAGCTGGTGCCGGAGGCCAGACCGGTCAGCGGTGCGCTCACCGGTGCCTGGCCGCTCCCGGTCGGAGCGCTCGCGCAGGGAACCGTCGACCCGTAGTTGGTGCTCGTCCCATATTCGAAGCTGCACGTGCTCAGCGCCGCGTCCTGGGGATCGACGGTGCCCGTCAGCAATGCGGCTGTGTGCTGGACTTCGCTCGCCGGCGTCGTCGTCGCGCTCGGGGCGTGCGTCAGGGCGGTGACGATCCGGCCACCCGCGCCGACCGCCACGCACATGCCTTCCGCTACGCAGGAGACGCCCGCCAGTCCAGCCGGTGTCGCGGCGACCCCCGACCACGCCGGCGGCACGGCGGTCGCGTCGTCGCTGGCGAAGCTGCTGCCCGATCCGTCCACCGCGACGCACAGCGTGGCGGCGTCGCAGGAGATGCCCGTAGGGGAGGCCAGGGCGTTGACGGCGGTCGTGCTCCAGGTCGCGTAGGCGTTCGCTTCCGGGTCGACGCCGGCGACCGCTTCCCCGTTGCCGTCGATCGCGACGCACGCGCGCGGCGCGTCGTAGCAGGAGACCGCGGCGAGACTCGAGAAGGCGACCTCCCGCTTGTACCAGCCGGAGCTCGCCGGATCGGCGCTGACGATCGCCGCGCCGGTGCCGTCGACGGCCGCGCAGGGGCCGCTCGGGGCGCAGGAGACGCCCGTCAGCGGGGTGCCGCCGTCTTCGGTGGAGATCTGCCAGCCGCCCCCGCTGCCGACGGCGGGATTCTTGCTGACGAGCACCCTCCCTTCGTGGTCGACCGCCACGCAGAGGCTGGTAGAGGCGCACGAGATCCCGGTGAGCGGCGTGGTGCCGTCGATCGTGACCGGCACCCACGAGATCGCCGGGCTGGAGCTGACGAAGGCCTTGCCGGTCTTGTTCACGGCGACGCACAACCCGCCGGTGGGGCAGGAGACGCCGCTCAGTTCGCCGCCGCCGGGAATCGTCACCGTGCGCCAGGTCGCCCCCGCGCCCGCGGCGGGGTTGGTGCTGACGAGCGCCGTGCCGGCTTCGGTCACGGCGACGCACAGCGAGCGCGAGGCGCAGGAGACGCCGGTGAGGGTCTGCCCGCCGGCCGGCTGTACCGGCGTGGACCAGCCGAGCGCTGGCGAGGCGCCAGCCGGTGCCGCCAGGCTGGCGCCCGCGGTGCCGAGCAGGAGGCATAGCAGGGCCGAGAGCGCGCCGCGACGCCGAGAGCGCGAAGCGCAGATCCGAGCGAGGGGGGAGGGGGAGGGAAGGTAGCGCATGCTTTCCTGCAACACGGGCACTGCGCGACGGTTGCGCCGCCGGCGGCAGGAGCTTACGGACTGCGCGTCGGAACGATGACAACATCTCCGTCGTGCGCGTCCTCACGCTGCGCTAGCTTCCCGGGGCGTGGCCATAACCCAACTCTTGGAAGTTCAGCCGCGGCGCGCCCGCAGACGCTCGCGGACCTGGGTGATCGGCGCGACGTGCCTGCTCGCGCTGCTCGCGGCCCTGGCGCTGCGGGTGAGCACCGAGCACGTCCCGTCGCTGCGCATTCGGCGCACGCTGGCCGCGTACGTGCGTCTCGCCGGGACCCCGCCGGCCATCGCCTGGCCGGCCGAAGGCGAGGCCGCGATGGAAGTGCCCGGCGTCGGCGCCTTCGGCGGCAGCGGAGGCAGCCAGCCGGTGCCGATCGCGAGCGTGGCCAAGGTCATGACCGCCTACCTCACGCTGCGCCAGTACCCGCTGAGCGCGGGCCGGCGTGGCTTCGAGCTGACCGTGACGCCGGCGGAGGTCGCCGAAGAGCGCGAGCGCGTCGAGCTTGGCGAGTCAACCGTGCCGGTCAAGGCCGGCGAGCGGCTCAGCGAGCGCCAGGCGCTGCAGGCGCTGCTGCTGCCCTCGGCGAACAACGTCGCGGCGATGCTCGCGGTGCACGACGCCGGCGGCGTCCCCGCGTTCGTGGCGCGGATGAACGCCACGGCGCGCCAGCTCGGCATGAATGCCACGACCTACACCGACCCCAGCGGCTTCGAAGCGACGACAGTCTCCACCGCCGCCGACCAGCTCCTGCTGGCGCGTGCCGCGATGGCTGAGCCGGTGTTCGCGGCGATCGTCGCCGAGCCCTCCGCCCGGCTTCCCGTCGCCGGCCGCGTGCCGAACATCAACGGCCTCGTCGACGAGGAAGGCTACATCGGCGTCAAGACCGGCTCGGACAGCGCCGCCGGGGGTTGCCTGATGTTCGCCAAGCGCGTCGTCGTGAACCACCACCCGCTGACGATCCTCGGCGTGGTGCTCGGACAGCGCGACGGCGCGCTGGTGCCGGCGGCGCTCGCGAGTGCCCGCCGACTCGGCGACTCGGCGGCGGCAGCGCTGCGCCTGCGCACCGCCCTGCCCGCCGGCGCACATGTGCTGCACGTCAGCTCGCCCGCCGTCGGAGGCACCTCGGTGGTCACGGGAGCCAGCCTCCGCGAGATCGGCTGGGCGGGTCTCCGCGTGCCGGTGCAGGTCAGCGACACACGCGTACCCGGAGCGCTCAGCGCGGGCGAGCGGCTCGCCACGGTGATCGTGGGGGCGGGGAAGAGCACCGCGACACGGTCGGTGGCGGTTGCCGCCCACGGGCTCGGCGGACCGTCCCTGGGCTGGCGCCTGGCCCACATGCTTTGAGCGAGGCGGCATCTTCGCCGGACACACCGCCGATCGGCCGAATCGAGCCGGCAAGCGGTCCTCGGCGATCGCGGCAGCGAGAGCCTCGTCATCGCTCCCCGGGAACGGTGCTAGCCTTCCGACGATGCTGGGGTCTGCAGCCGGCGTCCTCACCCGCGGGAGTGTCGCAACAAGGCGGGGGTCGTCGCGACGGGTCGCGCGCACGGCGTCTCGCCTCGCCGTGATGGCCTCGGGCGCCGCGATGCTCTGGGTCGGCTCGCCCTTGGCACGGGCCGAAGGCGTATTCACGAATCTCTCGCTGCCGACCATCTCCGGCTCGGCCGTCGAAGGAGAAACCCTGCAGGAGCAGCCCGCCCGCTGGAGCAGCACGCCGACGGGCTACACCTACAGCTGGCAGCGATGCGACAGCTCCGGCGAGCATTGCGAAAGCATCAAGAAGGCCAACGCCGAGACCTACCTCCTGACCTCCGCCGACGTCGGCCACACACTGCGCGTCAGCGAAAGCGCCGCGGACGCGGCGGGCGCGGTCACACCGGCGGTATCCGAACCCACGGCGGTTGTGCAGGCGGGTAACGGCGGGCAGGGAGGCGGTGGCGGACAGAGCGGTGGCGGACAGAGCGGCGGCGGGCAGAATGGCGGCGGTCATGGTGGCGAGGAAACGTCGAAGACGAACACGCCGTCGCCGACGAGTCCGGCAAAGCTCCGCAAGCTGCTCGCGCACGAGCTGTCGCCGAGCGGCAGAGCCGACTCGCGCACGGCGCTGCTTGCGCACGGCAGCCTGGGCCTGCGCATCAGCCTGCCGGTGAGCGGCACGCTGATCGTGCGCTGGTACCTTCCGGTCTCGGGCGCCCACGGCGGACATGGACAGCGGCCAACCCTGGTCGCGAGCAGCATTCATGCGATGGTCAGGGCTGGGAAGGCCGGCACGCTCGAGCTCAGACTGACGGCCCGCGGCAAACAGCTGCTTCGCCACCCGGGCGACTCGCACCTGAAGGCCCAGGGCAGCCTCGTGGTGAAAGGCGGGAAGACCATCATCGCCTCCAGCAGCTTCTCTCTGCGCGGGTGAGCGGCGGTCGGACCGAGAGCCGAGCAACCGAGCAGAAATCGAGAAGCGACGCCGTCCCGCACTGACTACAGTCACGCCATCGACATCTCGGGTCGTTGGCGGCCCCCGACTTTCAGGAGTGAAGATGAGCGACTCTCCCACGCAGGGCGTCAAAACCATCCTGCACCCCGTGTCGGACCTGGCGGCGGCGAAGACGATGTACAGCGCCCTGCTCGGCGTCGCGCCCCAGGCCGACGCCGACTACTACGTCGGCTTCGACGCCGCGGGACAGCACATCGGGCTGGTCCCGGGCGGCGGACCGCAGGGCATGACCTCGCCGGTGGCCTTCTGGGAGGTGCCCGACATCGAGGCCAAGCTCGCCGAGGTCACCGCGGCCGGCGCCACCGTCAAGGAACCGGCACACGACGTCGGCGGCGGCCGTATGGTGGCCACGGTGACCGACCCCGACGGCAACGTGCTCGGGCTGCTCCAAGACCCGTGAGCAGGACGGCGAGCTCCTCCGTGCCGCGTTCCCCCGGCGGACGCCGGCCCGGCAAGGAGGCGGCGTCCCGGCACGCGGACGAGATCCGCGTGCACGGGGCGCGCGAGAACAACCTCAAAGACGTGAGCGTCGCGATCCCGAAGCGGCGGCTGACGGTCTTCACCGGCGTCTCGGGGTCGGGCAAGAGCTCGCTGGTGTTCGGCACGATCGCCGCCGAGTCCCAGCGGCTGATCAACGAGACCTACAGCGCCTTCGTGCAGGGGTTCATGCCGACGCTGGCCCGCCCCGACGTCGACGTGCTCGAAGGGCTGACGACGGCGATCGTCGTCGACCAGCAGCGCATGGGCGGCGACACGCGCTCAACGGTGGGCACCGCGACCGACACCGGGGCGATGCTGCGGATCCTCTTCAGCCGCCTCGGCAAGCCGCACATCGGCTCGCCGAGCGCGTTCGCCTTCAACGTGCCCTCCGTCAGCGCGAAGGGCGCGATCACCGTGCAGCGCGGGGAGGCGGCGAAGACCGTGAAGGCGAGCTTCAGCCGCACCGGCGGGATGTGCCCGCGCTGTGAAGGGCGCGGCACGGTCTCCGACATCGATCTCACCCAGCTCTACGACGACTCCAGGTCGCTCGCCGAGGGTGCCCTCACCGTGCCCGGGTACAAGGCGGGCGGCTGGAACTACCGGCTCTACGCGGCCTCGGGCTTCGTCGATCCCGAGAAGCCGATCCGCCGGTACAGCAGGGGGGAGCTGCGCGACTTCCTCCACCACGAGCCCGTGAGGATGAAGATCGCCGGGATCAACATGACCTACGAAGGGCTGATCCCGCGGGTGCAGAAATCGATGCTCGCCAAGGACAGGGAGGCCCTGCAGCCCCACATCCGGGCCTTCGTCGAGCGAGCCGTCACCTTCACGACGTGCCCCGAGTGCGAGGGAACGCGGCTCGCCGCGGGGGCGCGGGCGTCGAAGATCGCGGGGATCAACATCGCCGACGCCTGCGCCATGCAGATCAGCGATCTCGCGCAGTGGCTGCGCGGCCTGAAGCGGCCGTCGGTGGCGCCGCTGCTGGCCGCGCTGCAGCGGACGCTGGACTCCTTCTCGGAGATCGGGCTTGGCTACCTCTCGCTGGACCGCCCCTCGGGCACGCTCTCCGGCGGTGAGGCGCAGCGGGTGAAGATGGTCGGCCACCTCGGCTCCTCGCTGACAGACGTCACCTACGTCTTCGACGAGCCCACCGCCGGCCTGCACCCCCACGACATCCAGCGGATGAACGAGCTGCTGCTGCGGCTGCGCGACAAGGGCAACACGGTCCTCGTCGTCGAGCACGAGCCCGAGACGATCGAGATCGCCGACCACGTCGTCGACCTCGGTCCCGGCGCCGGGAGCGGCGGCGGGCGCATCTGCTTTCAGGGAACCGTCGCCGAGCTGCGCGCCGGCGACACCGTGACCGGCCGCCACCTCGCCGACCGGGGGACGCTGAAGGACACGACACGGACCGCCACCGGAGCGCTCGAGATCCGCGGCGCCGCAACGCACAACCTGCGCGACGTCGACGTCGACATCCCGCTCGGGGTGCTCGTCGTGGTGACCGGCGTGGCCGGGTCGGGCAAGAGCTCGCTGATCGCTGGCTCGGTGTCGCCGCGCGAGGGCGTGGTGTCGGTCGACCAGAGCCCGATCCGCGGCTCCCGGCGCAGCAACCCCGCGACGTACTCGGGGCTGCTCGACCCGATCCGGCAGGCATTCGCGAAGGCCAACGGAGTCAAGCCGGCGCTGTTCAGCTCCAACTCGCAGGGCGCCTGCCCCAACTGCAACGGCGCCGGCGTCATCTACACCGACTTGGCGATGATGGCCGGCGTCGCCACCACCTGCGAGGAGTGCGAAGGCCGCCGCTTCGACGCGTCGGTCCTCGAGCACAAGCTTGGCGGCCGCGACATCAGCGAGGTGCTCGCCATGTCCGTCGACGACGCCACGCGGCTCTTCGCCGCCGGCAAGGCCAGGACCCCAGGCGCACACGCCATCCTGCGGCGGCTCGCCGACGTCGGACTCGGCTACCTCACCCTCGGCCAGCCGCTGACGACGCTCTCCGGCGGCGAGCGCCAGCGACTCAAGCTGGCCGCCCACCTGGCGGAGAAGCGCTCCGGGCGCGCCGGCGACAACGATGTCGTCTACGTCCTGGACGAGCCCACCACCGGCCTGCACCTGGCCGACGTCGGGCAGCTGCTCGGACTGCTCGACGGGCTCGTGGACTCCGGCCGGTCGGTGATCTGCGTCGAGCACCACCAGGCGGTGATGGCGCACGCCGACTGGATCATCGACCTCGGTCCCGGCGCCGGCCACGACGGCGGGCGGATCGTCTTCCAGGGCACCCCGGCCGAGCTCGTGGCCGAGCGATCGACGCTCACCGGCCAGCACCTCGCGGCGTATGTCGGCGCCGAGCCGTGACCAGGCAGCCGAGGACGCTCGAGCGGATCGGGCGCCCCAGCCGCTCCTGCAAGCTCCGGTTCGCGCTCTCGATGGCCTCGCGCTGCTCCGGCGAGAGACGCGCCCAGAACGACATCGTGCCGAGGAGGGCGTTCAGCTCCGTGGCGCTGTGCTCCGTGCACGACGGCGCCACGGCGATCTGCGCGTCGTCGAAGAGATCGGCCGCGTAGTCCCGCGCCAGATCGTGTCCGCCGAGCCAGGCCCAGACCTCGGAGATGTTCGCCCGGCGCTCGCCGACGCCGGCGAGCGTGCTATCCAGGTCCCGATAGCGCGGCCAGTCAGCCGCGGGCTCGGGAGCGATCGCCCTGATCGCGCCCAGCAGCTCCCGCTGGTCCTCGGCGCTCGACGGGTCCTCCAGCCCGAAGTACTGGACGAGCGCGAGCGTCCCACCCGGAGAGAGCGCATCCGCCGCCCGCCGCCAGCCGACGTCCGGGTCGACCCAGTGGATCGCCGAGGCCGAGAAGACCGCGCGGAAGCGCTCGCCGGGGAGCGGCGCGTCCTCGAAGTGGGCGTTTACGATCTCCAGCTCGCCGGCGCCCCATAGACGCTCCCGGGCGAGCCCGGCCAGCCGGGCGCCCGGCTCGATCGCGGTGACGCGCAGGCCGCGAGCCAGCAGCGCGCCTGTCAGCTGGCCGCTGCCGCACCCGATCTCGAGCACCTCGTCGCCGTGCTCCAGGCCGGCAAGCTCGCAGGCGCGATCGATCAGCTCCTCGGGGTAGGTCGGCCGGTGGCGGTCGTACTCGGCCGCGATCTCGTCGAAGACCTTGCCGCAGCTGCGTTGCAGGGTTCCGTCGGGCAAGGACAGGAAAGGTAGGGGAGGGGGGCGACGGAGGTCCTCGTCCAGAGCAGCCACTCCCCATGCAATTCAGCTGCATCGCTGCTAAAATGCCTGCAATGAGCGTGGCGATCACGGTTCGCGATGTGCCCGACGACGTCCGCGACGAGCTCGCCGCACGCGCCGCACACGCCGGGATGTCTCTGCAGGAGTATCTCCGGGGACTTCTGCTCGAGACCGCCTCCCGTCCTTCCGTGGGCGATGTCATAGCTCGCGCGCGTACGCGGGTGCAGGCGACCGGGGTGACCGTCGACGCCGCGTCGATTCTCGCCGCGCTCGACCTCGATCGACGGTGAACGGCCACATAGTCTGCGATGCCTCGGCGCTCGTCGCTTTGCTCTTGGACAGCGGGCCGGACGGCCTGTGGGTCACCGCGACGGTCGCCGGATCCGGGCTTGCCGCCCCCAATCTCGTCCGATTCGAGACCGCCAACGTCATCCGCCGCCACGAGCTTGCCGGGATCGTCAGCGCCGATCAGGCCGCGCAGGCCCACACCGATCTGCTCGACCTCACGATCGAACAATGGCCGCACGAGCTGCTCGCGGCGAGAGCCTGGCAGCTGCGCCACAACCTGTCGATCTACGACGCCAGCTACGTCGCCCTAGCGGAGTTGCTCGACACGTCGCTGGTGACGCTGGACGGGCGCATCGACGGTGCAGCGGGCTTACGTTGCGAGGTCAAGAGGCCGCCGGCGCACGGTGCGTAGCGCCAGGTGCGCTGGGGCGCGGAGGCGAAGGCGCTTGCGGCCGATGGTGTCGTGATCCGGCATGGCGAGCTGTTGTGGGCGTCCCTGCCCTGTCGCGGCTGACCGAGCTGGAGTTGATCGCCGCCGTCTGAGGCGCTGGTACCCTCGAACTATGCCCGAACGCTCACGCAAACGGCCTCGCGACCCCAATCAGCTCGGGAAGCTGGTCGTAGATATTGCTACCGGCGAGGCATCTGAGGCCGCCCCTGACGCTGGCAAGGACCCCGCAGCGGTAGCGCTGGGCCGCAAAGGCGGCTTGAAAGGCGGTAAGGCGCGGGCCGAAAAGATGACGGCCGAACAGCGCAGCGAGAGCGCCCGCCGTGCAGCGCGGGCACGCTGGTCCAAGCGGTAAAGGATGGCCGAGACCCCCAGCAAGTTTGCGCCGCTCCCGGGCTTGAATCTATGCGTCTCTGGACGATGGGAGACATTGCTGGGTGTCGGGCCGTGCTCCCAAGCCGACAGCAGGTCGATGGTGTTCTACGGCGAATCCGAAAGGAATGGAACGTGCACGGACGCATCCGTGACCGCCGCGACGAGCCTGCGGAGAGCGGTTACCGCGCAGTTCATGTGATCGTGATCCGCGACGGGCGAATGATCGAGATACAGCTGCGCGACCCGGCTGAGCACGAATGGGCGGTCGTGGTTGAGCGCACTGGCGCCCGGCTGGGCTTCGGTCTCAAGGAGGGCGAAGGCCCGGATGACCTGAAGGAGTATTTTCGCCTAGCCAGCCTGGGTATGTACATGGAACGCATGAGCCAACAACCCGACCCTTCATTTGTCGAGGAGTTTGGCGCAGCCCGCGAGCGCGCGATACCCTACTTCACGAGGTCATGATGCGATGCCACTAGTCCACTTCCTTCTCGTCTACGACCGCAAGCAGCAGAAGTTGATCTTCGAGAAGTCGTACGCCGATCCAGCTGAGGCCCTCCATGCGTATGAGGAGATGGAGGAGGAACATCGTGACGAGCGCCACATGGAGATCGTGCTTGTAGGGGCGGACTCTATCGAGACCGTGATGCTCACCCACGGCAATTACTGGGCCGCCGATCCCGCAGCGGTCCCGGCGTCATCGCCTTATCTTGCCGGCGTTTGACGCCTAAAGCCGGCTCCGGTCGGTGGATCGGCCCCATACCGCGTTGCCTTGCGTCGGGTTGCTGCCCGGTGCCGGGCCGCTGGCTGTGGGATGCCGTGGGGCGTAGACCGTGCCGTGCCCGAGCGGACACGCTGCGGCGTCCCGCCGATCTGAAACGGCCCAGTCCCATTCATCCGAGACCGTTACGTCCCGTCCATGTGAGACCGAAGCGAGGACCTCAATGGGGGGTGGTCCCGCGAGACGACGACGTGCGAGGACGCTCACCGCGCTTCCGCCCGGGCGGGGCGCTCCTTATGCGAGCGATTCGAGCGTGAGGTCGGGTACGGCCTTGAAGATGGTGTCGTTGGAGACGAGCGGGATCTCGAGGCGGAGCGCGGTCGCGGCGATCCACCGGTCGGCGTTGTGCTCGCGCTGCGCCAGAGCGTGGCCGATCGCGGCGCAGTCGGCGCGCAGCTGGGCGCATATCGCCACGAGCTCGGGGCCGGTGTGAACGACCTCCGCGAGCTGGATCTTGCTGTCGAGCTTTAACATCCGCGCCTCGCCCCAGCCGCGGCGGATCGCCCCGTAGCGCAGCTCCGTGGCAGTCTGGAAGGAGATGAACGCTGGCCGGCCGGTGATGAGCGGCGCGTAGCGTTGAGCGAGCCGTGAGGTCGGGACGAGGTCGGCGCTGAAGACGTCGGTGTCGATCACGATCGCGCCGCGCGATCCGGGCACGGTCACGACTGGACGGCTGCGAGGAAGGCCTCGCCCTCCTCTTCGCTGAGACCCTCGATCACCATCTCATCGTAGTCAGGCAGCGGGTGCGCCCTACGCAACAGCTCCTCGACCGGGAGCTCCAAGTGCTCGGGTTCGCTCTGGTTCGCAGGATGCGTCGACATGGCCCTTGAAGTGTAGGGGCATCGCCTGCGGCGTCGTTCCAAACCAATCCGCTATCGGTTGCCCAGCGAATCCACTCCCGCGAAATCTGTGCCATAGCGCATCCGGGCCGAGAAGCCGCTCCAAGGGGTGCGTCCGCGCTCGCGCGCGGGCTCGATAAACACCGTCTCGAAGCTCCTGCTGGATGTAGGTGACGCCTGCGCAGCGTTCCAGGACCGAACGCTGCCAGACCTGCCGTGCAAGACGATCGAGGCGGACGAGATTTGGAGCTTCGTCTACTCGTAGGCGAAAAACGTGCCCAGGGACCACGAAGGCGAGCATCGTGGCGACGTCTGGACATGGGTCGCGCTGGACGCGGACTCAAAGCTCGCGTGCGGCGTCCCGCCGATCTGAGACAGCCCGATCTCGCTCATGTGAGACCGTGACGTCCCGTCCATGTGAGACTACGGCGCTTTCTTCGGCGCCGGGGCAAGCGCTGGTGCTGGCTGCAGCAGGAGGCCCCAATCGGCGGCGACGTGTTCGAGGGCCGGGGGAGGGGGTCTGTCAAAGGGATCGGCGGGTCGATGGCTTCGAGTCGGGCGCGACCCTCGAACAGGGCGTAGCAGGGCAGGCCGTCGAGTCGGGAGGGGAAGCGATCCCAGCGCAGCCGAGCTCCGTCGTAGGCGTCTGCGGCGAGCGCACGGGGTCACTGCGCGGCGCCTGACCGTGACCTGGGCGATGTCGAGGTGGACCATCCCGCTCGCGGCCAGCAGGGCGGCGTGGCGCTGCTCGGTCTGGTGGCGCACAGCGAGGTCGGTGAGGTCGAGGATCTCGCCGTCGCTGTCGATCCGGCAGGGTGCGAGCACGTTCTGGCCTCGCCAGTCGGCGGAGATTCCCTCGGCCGGCAGGTCGGCGCGGGCTTCCTCGCCGAATGTCTTCAGATAGCGCGCCAGCTCATTGGTGTTGCGGCGTAGGTCGGCGAGCACCTCGCGCAGGGCGGTCTCTGGGCGGATCGCGCAGTGGAGCGCGCGGAACCGCTGCTTGGAGTCGTCGAAGCGGTGGTTCCAGGAGCATCGCTCCCTGGGGATGAACCCGATCGGGTCGGAGATGTGGCCAACCCGCCAGCGGACCTCGCCCGGCGTCTCCAGGCAGGGGGTGTTCACACGTCTGCGCCGGCGAATTGGCGCGCGGCGCGGACCACGGCGACGAAGTCCTCGGGTACCTTGCCGCTGCGCAGCACCCCGATTGGTGCCTGGTCGTCGAGGCGGCTGTTGGTGCCGAACAGCCAGTTGCGGGTCGTGGCCTGGTCGTAGCAGTCGAGCAACATGCGCACGACCTTGTAGCCCTCGCGCAGTCGCAGTTCGACCTGCGGGGTGGGTGTAGGCCCGTCGGGCTTGCGGTAGCGGCCGATCTGCTTGACGTCGTTGAGCCCGGCGAGGTAGGCGGTCATCCGCTGCCCGAGGGTGTCCTGCAGAAAGCCGGCGACCGCCGCGGTTGGCTGTGCGGACGCGTCATGCTCGAGCTGCTCGGCGGTACTGAGAACGAGGGGCATCGTGATCCTCCTTGGTCACATCCACACTACCATATAACCTACCCTAAAACAACCCTCAAAACGCACGAGAGTACCTCTCTGGCCGGCGGGTGATTCAGATGTTGCTCTGGTCGGCGAACGGTCACGTCTGGGGCCATACCGCAGTCGGTTCAGGCGGCGGGGCTGTCGGCGACGAGAGCGTGGGTCGCCCAGTCCTGGTGCTCGTAGACGTGGAAGTACAGACTCTCCACTACATGTACTACAACTTCGCGCGCCAACACAAGACTCTCGCCACCCATACCCACGGACTCCGGCGATGGCGCAGGCGTCGCCGATCACGTCTGGGCCTGACAGAGATTGCGGAGCTGGCAGACTAGGATCGGGCGGTCAGCCGAGCCAGAAAGCTCCCAAAGCGCGCCAGCGTGTGATAGCCGCGCCGACGCCGACGTATAGCCGCCTCGCGCTCAGACCGGCGAGCGTGGCGCGACTCGCGCGACTCTCGACCGCCTGCGCCGGAAACCCACGCATTGCGTCCCGGCCAGAGGTTCCGATTGAGGCCCATACAAGCCTAATCGTACTCGCGCCCAATCAAACTGACCCACTACCCCACTACGCCCGATAATATATGTTATGTAAACCAACAAGTGCAGTCGCCCTCACCCTCGTTTTCGGTCTCTCGCTCCTTCTCAGCCGCTGTCCTCTAACGAACCCGGTGGGGCGATCCAGACGCTCCTGAAATTGAGCACCTCGGAAAGACGGTCGTAATGGCGGTCGTAGTGCAGGACGTCGACTGCGCCGTCCTGAGCCGCGGCGGCGATCAGGGCATCGGCGATTGGAACGCGATGCCGGCCGGCGCCGCCCTTTGCCAAATCGCGCAACGCCGCCATGGCGGCACGTTGGGCCGAGGCGGAGAGCGGTATCTCCCGTAGCAGCGCCTGCTCAGCCTCCAGCGTGGCCAACTCGCGGGAGTCGCGGGCCGAGTACATCAGCTCGAGCGTCACGATCGAACAGGTCGCGATTTGGCGATTGCGTACCGCCGATGCCCATATCTGGCGGACCAGGCGATGCGATGCGCGAGCCCACGCCGAGGTGTCGGCGATCAGAACGGAGCCCCCGAATGGAGGCGCCTCGCTCACGAGGTCATGCCCCAGGCGAGCTCGTCGATGCGCCGGGCGACGTCGGCGTCGAACCCGGGATCAGCGGATGTCGACCGCGCGATCAGGCGCTCGATCGACTGGGCCTGGCGCTCGTGCTCGCCGATGAGGGCTTCGGCACCTCGGATGGCAAGATCGTGAACCACCCTCGCGGCAGGCAGATCCGCACCCAGCAGCGGCGCCACGCGCTCCAGAGCCTCGCTGAGCTCACGATCGCGCGTAACCGGGATCCGTACAAAGCGAGTCGGCACGCATTTATGGTATCACCGCGGTGCTACACCGCGGTGCGAACCGGTGCTCGCGCCTGGCCGGCGGCGATGCCGGCGGCGGACACGCACGTGATTCGGGCTCCCGACCCGCGGCGAGACCCGCGACGGGAGTGCCGCCGGGCGGCCCTCCCCCTCCTCGCTCTTCTCTCAGCTGTCGCTCTTCGCCGTCGCGATCACGAGGCTCGGCGAGTTGCTGTGCACCGATTCGGCGACCGTTGCGCCCGGGTTTCCGCTGAGCTTGCTGCTGGTGACGGCAAACGAGCCCGGCCGGTCTTCGGCGGCGTTTTCGTCGGAGAGCCCCTGGGCCGCCCAATCGCTCATGCCCTTGATCGTGTCGCGGGCGCCGGTGCCCTTCGCGCCGTAGCTCTGGCCGGCGTACTGCAGCAGCTGGATGCCGACGTCGCCGTTTTCGATGGTGTCGCTGTTGACGGTCGCCCAGCCCTGGTCCAGCACGACGCCCTCGTAGCGATCGCCGGCGAAGGTGTCGTCGGTGATCGTCACCTGTGAGCCGCTGGGAGCGGTTGCCGAGGCGTCGTAGGCGTAGACGCCGATGTCGTTGCCGTCGATCGTCGAGTTGCTGACCTTCGACCCCGCGGCGGCGCCGAAGAAGAGAATGCCCGTCGCCTGGGTCTTGGCGAGCAGGTTTTCGCCGCAGGCCGCCGTCTCGTTGCACTCGTTGCCGCTGACCGTGACCTTGCTGATCGAGGCCGTCGCGCCGTTGCTGACCTGGATCCCGTTCTGCGCGGTTTCCGGGGTCGCTCCGGCGCCGGTGACGGTCGTGGCGAGGACGCTCGCCGTCGAGCCGGCGCCGTCGACGGTGATGCCGTTCTTCTGGTAGCCCTCGACCGTGTCGTCCTTCAGCGTGGCCCTGCCCACCTGCAGCGGTTCGGCCCAGGCCATGCCGACCTGCACCGCGACGCCGCCCTGGCAGCCGTTGATCGGGTCGGCGCCGGCGCCGTCGACGGTCGAGGAGCTCAGCTCGAGGTTGGCGCCCCCGCCGACGAGAATCCCATAGAGGCTGTCGTAGCAGGTACCGGCGGGCCAGTCGGCTTGCAACGTGAAGCCCTTCACGCTGATCGTCCCGGCGCCGCAGACCGCCAGCAGATCCTGGTCGGGCTGGCCCGACCCGGGCGACAGCGTTTCTTCACCCAGCAGCCCGGCCTCGTCGCAGGGGGTCGTCGAGGCGGCCGGGTGTGCCGGCAGTGCCAGGGTGACGCCGCCGTCCGCGACGAGGTTGACGGCGCGCTCGATCTGTACCTGTTCGACGTAGCTGCCGGCGCAGACGTCGATCGTGGCTTTCGCGTGCGCGGCGTTTACCGCCGCCTGGATCGCGTCGTAGCCTGGGTGCACGCAGCTCGTGCCATTGCCGCTGACGGCGTGCGCAGGCGCGACCCACAGGACGTTTGTCCTGGCGGGGCCGGTGGTCGTCTCGGTGAGCACCGCCGAGGTGGAGCTCGCGTAGTTGGCGTCGCCGGAGTACCGGGCGGTGATTTCCTGGCTGCCCGCCGCGGTCGGGTGCGTCGCGACGCAGGTCGCGGTGTCAGGCGCGCCTTCCCCGAGTGGCCGCCCACTACAGCCCGCGAGTGGTTCCGAGCCGCTGTAGAACGTCACCGTGCCACTCGGCGTGCCGGTGCCGGGTGATTCCGGGGCGACCGTGGCGGTGTACGTCACCGGCGTGCCGAGCACCCCGGAGCCTTCGTCGGAGGAGCTCACCGCGGTGCTCGTCAAGACGCCGGGCGAGGTGCTCGGCGTGAGGTGCATCGTCAAGATGTCGCGGTACAGTGCCGGGTCCGTGGCGCCGACGGTGTAGAGATCCGACGGGTTCGTGCCCAGCACCGTCCCGGCGGCGGTGACGGGTTTGGGGATGCGGTAGCCCGAGAAGACCATCGTCAGCGACCCGTTGGGGTTCTGCACGACCGCCGGGCCGTAGGCGCGCCCGGAGTAGTAGGCGCTGATGCCCAGCGGCGAGTCGATGCCGCTGGCCAGCGCTTCGTCCTGGGCGGCGGAGGCCGAGAAGCTGTAGTCGGTGCTCAGCACGACCGTGGGCACAGACCATTCCTTGCCATTGGTCGAGGTCGAGTAGAAGATCTGGTTGAACGCGTCGCTGTCGCCGTCGCTCTCCCAGGAGCCCGAGAGGAACAGGCCGTAGCTGCCGTCGGGGTTCACCACGATCGTCCCGCGCGAGCCGATGAAGCGCAGCTCGGTCGTGTCCGGGCTGCCCGGGGCGAGGTTGCTCGGGCTGGTGCTCGACGGCGTCGCCGTCTGGTCGGGGTTGGAGAGGTCGCTGTATTCGCCGCTGTCGTTGCCGGTGCCCGAGGTGGTGCCGCTGATCGGCCCGAGATCGGTGAAGTTCACGCCGTTGGTGGTGTACGCGGCGCGCAGGATCGTGAGGTCCTCGTTGTTGCCGAACAGCTTCTCCGGACCCTTGCTTTTGCCGTCGGTGCCCTCCCCTATCTGGCTCAGCACCGGATACGGGCTGACCGCGGCGTTCGGTCCGCCGATCCAGTTGCCTTCCGCGACCGGACCGCTGCCGCCGCTGCATTCTGTGAGGTTCCTGGCGCCGGCCGGCACGCCGCTCTGGGTCGCCGCGACGTCGCCCTTGCACGTCACTTCCTGAATCGGCTTTCCGACTTCGGTGCCGAGGTAGATTTTGAATTCACCACTGGAGGGCAGCGGCTCGCTTTCGGTCACCGACGGCGTGTATGTGATCGTGCTCGCCGGCAGCGTCACTTTGCCTGCCGTGAATTTGTTGCTCGAGCTGACCGAGCCGTCGATGGTGCCGACGATGAAGTAGGAGAGGATCTTCTCGGTGTAGAGCACCACCGTCGAGCCCTGCGGCGCGCCGGGATACTTGGGCAGCGTCCCCACGATGCCGTCGGGTGCCAGCAGCCCCGTCGTCATGCTCGCCGAGGGCGGGACGATCGGGTCGGCGGTGATCGCGTCGCCCTGGTGCACGATGAGCGGCGTGCCTCCGGTTGCGGTGCAGAACTCGAACTTGGTCGTCGGGTTGGCGTTGGCCTGGCTGCAGTAGATGGTGCGTCCGTCGATGTACATCCGGTTGGGGGCGTTGACGTTCATCAGATACGTCGTGATCGGCGACACCGTCGCGTTGCCGTTCAGGATTTTCAGCGTTTCCAGGCCGCCTTCGCCACTGGGGAGGTTGGGCCCGGCGGGAATCGTGTACGTCGCGCCGGGTTCCGTTTTGCTGGAGCCGAGCTTTTCCGGGTTGGCGGTGGCAATGACCTGCACCAGGTCGTCCTTGACGTTCACCGTCAGCGGGCTGCCGCCGGAGACCGTGCAGCCCGTGAGCTCGAGCGCTTCGCCGTCCACGCCCCTGCAGGTGAGGATCGAGCTCGATGGCGAGGCGGCGCTCGCGTCCTCGTAGGGGCCGGCCACGATCTGCTCGGGCGAGCCCGCGCTGCCGAGCGTGGAGACCGGGATCGCCACCCCTTCTCCAGTGTTGGGCACGCTGACTTCAGCCGTCGCGTACGTGTTCGGGTCCACGCCGACGGCTTCGTTGGCCGGCAGCCCCGCCAGTGGATCGGATGCGGTGGGGTCCACGTGGTGCACCAGCAGCCCGACGCCCGCGTTGTCGCCCGCGGGGCGCTGCAGCGTGTAGAGCTCGCTGCTCCCCCCCACCGAGGCCACGTATGGGTGCCCCTGGCCGTCGTCGCTGTCGTCTGCCGTCGGGCAGTATCCGGAGTTCTCGCCCAGCGCCTCGCCCTCGGTCGACCAGCTCCTTCCTTCGTCGGTGGACTTGGCGACGGTGATCGCCTCTTCGGTGTCCTTCGGCCGGTAGTCGAAGTAGCCCGTCAGCGAGCCGTCGGGGTTGCGCACGACGTCGGGGAAGTAGTACGGGGACATCGGCAGCGAGCTTTCCGTTGGCTGGGAGACCGGGGCGCCCGTCTCGGGGTTGGAGCCGAGGCTCGAGCAGTAGCCGTCGAGCGGGCCCGGCGTGCCGGCTACGCCGCTCGGGTAGGGCACCGCGCCCGACGCCGCCGGGTAGACCGCGAGGTTGGGCTCTTCCACGCCGCCCAGCGTCGTCAGGCTGCCGCCCGGCGTGAAGGTCGGGAGGAGGTCGGAGCTCGGGTAGGCACTGCCCGCCGAGGGATCGCCCTGCGAGGTGTTCCACGGCCCGCCCGAGACGCTGTCCAGGACGGGCGCGCTCGCGCTGTACGTGGTGCCGGCCGTGGCCGGCACGGCGCCGAGCATGAGGCCGAACAGGGCCGCGCCGTAGAGCAGCAGGCCGGCGAGCAGCGAAACGATGATGCGGCGCACGAAATCTCCCGTCCTCGAAGAGTTGAGGTGCGGCTTTTATCAGCGACCGTCACTGCCGTGAAGAGGGGTCACGAGATGTTCACGGTGGTGAAAGAGATGTTCTCGACCTGTATCGTGCCGCTGCCTTCCGGTGGCTGCAGCGCCTGGTTGGGCTGCGATGCCGAGGTCGCCGCGGTCGTCCAGGTGCGGGAGGAGGATGTGCTGCTGGCATCTCTCGCTCACGGCAGCGTCTTGCGGATGCTGCCCAGCGTGAGGCCGCCGCTGCTCAGCGCGGCGATGCTGACCAGCGTGCGTCCGCCGCCGGCGGGCAGGGCCAGTTCGGGCTTGGCTGTGCTCTCCGTCGTGGTCTTGCCGGCGCGGCTCAGCGCGACGGCGTAGCTGGCGGCGGTGCAGGCGGCCCGCCAGCGCAGGGTGCCGGCGTGCAGCTTCAGGTGCGAGGGCTTCTCGCTGCCGTTGCTGGCGGCGTCGGCGAAGGTGGCCAGCGTCGCGCTACCCTGGGGCTGCCTGCCACGCATGTAGTAGGCGATCAGCTTGCCCCGACCCTTGACCTGGGGAAGCAGCCCGAGCTTCAGCACGCCGGCGCCGGCGTGCAGCTGCCCGACATAGACGTGCCCGCTGCCCTGCTGGGCGTAGACGAGCACACGCTCCCCCGCGGTCGAGCGCACGCGGTAGCGCAGCTCGTCCAGGCAGCCGTGGCGCACGACGCGGGCGTGCACCCTCGGTGTGGGCTGGTGGTCGGCCTGCAGCACTCCGGCGATCGCCGAGCGGCCCAGCGCGCGCAGCGTCCAGCGTCCGGCGCGTGGGTGTAGGAGCCCGATGTAGGTGACGTGCCTGGTGGCATCGGCGAACACGATCGCGCCGTCCCGCCCGCGGGGCCGCGCGCTGGGGGTCGCGGTGATCGAGCCACCGGGCCGGCTCAGGCGCACGCTGGGCGCGCCGCTTGAGCCGCGCACCGCGAGCACCGTCGCCGCCAGCCCACGGCGCAGGCGCAGATGCACCACATGGTGGACCGCCGCCGAGGAGGCGCCGTTGGGGTGTTTGAAGGCGCCGAGGTTACAGCCCCACTTGGCTGGTTCTTCCAGCGCCGCGAGGTTCTCGGTGAAGCCGAGCAGCGGTTCGCCGTTGGCGCTCAGGCACACACCAAGCAGGTAGTTGTTGAGGACCGCGTCCAGCGTGCCGTAGCGGCCGAACGCCTTCACCGTCGCGGCGCCCTCCATCAGGAAGTTGGAGCCTTCGGCCTGACCGCTGACGTTCAACACGGCGCCGGTGCCGAGCACCGAGCCGCCAAGTTGCCCGGAGAAGTCGGTCTCCGGGCTGGTCGGGTTGGCGTGGAAGACGACCTTGGCCGACGCCAGCTGCAGCTCGGCCGGCGAAAGCCGCGCGAAGGTCAGCGCGCCGGCCATGCGGTAGGTCCAGTAGGTGATTTCGGGGCCGCTGGGCAGCAACGCGAATTCGAGGTCCCCGCGCAGCAGCGAAAGTTCGTTGCCTTTCAAATTCTTGCCGATCGCGATATTGATTTCCGGGCCGAAACTGATGCCCATCGTGCCCTTGATTTCTGACACCTTGCCGGTGTTCACGTCGTTGCTGAATTCGCCGCCGAGGCTTTGCAGGAAGAAGCCCTCTCCGATCGGGATCCCCGAGGAGCGCACCTCGCCGAGTTCTGGGAACTGGAAGGTTTCGGTGCGCAGGTGTTCGAACTGCAGCCCGAAGTTCTGCACCTTGTAGCCCAGGAATTGACCGTTTTCGCTGGGCTTCGCCTTCTGCATCGTCAGTTTGACGAAGATGTCCCCGACCGCCTTCGCGAGCGCGCTCGGCAGCTTGAACATGCCGGTTCCTTCCCACAGGCCCTGGGCGGAGAGGTAGCAGAAGGTCGCCCCGGAGATCTCGCCGTCGTCCCAACCGTTGCGGGGGAACGGGAACATGAACTCGGTGCTGATGTCGTTCAGCGAGACACAGAGCTTTCCGGTGAGGCCGAGCCGGTTGGTCAGGCTAAACGAGCCGCCGAAGCCGAGGCTGGGCACGGTGCCCTTCTCGTCGAGCACGCTCCCGCCGGTGAAAACTTCGCTCGGCGTGGCTTCCTTGAAGACGCCTGCCAGCGGGTCCCAGGTGGCGTGCGAGTTGAGCGGGATCTGGATGCCGCCGTTGATCGTCGTCTGCCCGCCGCCGGTTTCCGGCGAGCCGATCGACTCGCTGAACGGCAGGCCGTAGCCGGCGGAGGTCCCGGTGCCGAGGCTGATCGGCAGCCCGAAGAGGTTGACTCCCAGCCCCGCCGGCCCGGTGCTGGCGCCCTGGTCGCTGACCGACAGCTGGGAGCCGCCCTGGTAGTTGAGCGAGATGTCGACCGGCGGGACGATGCCGCCGACGAGCGGCCAGCCGTGGACGAGGACCTTGGCGGGCCCGTTACTGTTGACCGTGGGGCCGGCCGTATCGAGTTGCAGCGTGGTCCCGGGCAGTGGTTCGACGTCGACACCGTCCAGCCGCACAGGTTTGGTGCTGGTGTAGATCGTCGGTTCGCCGCCGCCGCTGGCGTTTTCGGGCTTCCAGCAGCCGACGGCTTCCAGCTGCCCGGCGGTCTTGGCGCCGGGGATCGGGTTGGGGGTGTCGGCGGGCAGCGCTTCGCCGTTGGGGTTCGGCACGACGCAGGTGGAGAATTCGACGCTGCGGTCTTCGTTGAGGTCGACTTCGCAGCTTTGGCGGGAGACCTTGCAGTCCTTGCTGGGGTCGGGGAAGAATTCGTTGCCTTCGAGCGATTTCACCGTGACCGTGACGGTGCCGGAGGGGAGTTGTTCGCTGAAGCGGCCTTCTGCGTTGGTGGTTGTGGTCGAGTTGTCGAGCTTGCCTTCGACCGTCTCCTGCAAGAGCGCGGTCGCCCCGGGCACGCCCTTTCCGTCGGATCCGACAACCCGTCCGGAGAGCGTGAGTTCGCTACGTGAGAAGTCGAGTTCGGATAGGTTCTGCTCGAGGTCGAATTCGCGTTTCTCGGGCTTCCAACCCGTGCCTTCGGGGGAAAGCTGGTAGCTGCCCTGGGGCAGCGTCATCGACCATTCTCCGGCTGCGTTGGATTCGGTCGTTTCCTTGACGGCTTCGTGGGCGTCGTCTTCGCCTTCGGCGGTGAGCTTGACTTTGGCGGCGCCGATGGTCTTGCAGTCGCCTTCGCTGCAGGCCTGCTGTGTCAGTCGCCCGGATGCTTCCCACCCGGTGACGACCGCTTCGGCCGACTCGCTGAGCAGTTCGGGTTCTTCTTCGACGCGCATTTTTTCGCACTGCTTGTACACTTCGGGATTGCCGCCGACGACGTCGTCGAACGCATAGATCTGCTGCATCCCGGGCGGCGGTTCCATCGACGAGCCCTTGAAATCGTCGAATGGCGGAGGTTCGAAGGTGTCCACTCTGTCTCCGTACTTGGGCCCCAGGCTGAAGCTGACGACGTAGTGTTCAGCACCGGGGTGCAGCGGGAAGCGCACGACGGCGACCATTTCACACCCGAGCTCGCCCGGGCCGCCGATGATACCCCAGACGACTTTGACCGGCAGCTTTACGTTTGTCGTGTTCGCGGCCGCCGGCGGCGGCGCGCACAGACAGGCGAGCAGCCCGAGCACGACGAGGCTCGCGCCTGCGATCCTGCAGCCGCGGCGCCTGCGCGCACGACCCCGCGACTCGGGCAGGAGGGCGCCGTCGCGACAACCGGCGGCGCCCATCGCGCGTCGCGCGGGACCTCTGGTGGGGTCAGTCATGTGCCTGCCTGCGCTCGTCCTGTCGGCTCGTCCTCGCCGTACCCGACCCGGGCGAGCGTGGAGCGCCGCTCGCGCCGGGCCATGGGTGCCTGGGGACCGTAGCCCGCGCCGAGCCTCACCGCCTCGGGCAAATGCCCTATTTTCATCTCAATGGCAGTGATGCCAGCCAGAAAAGGGGGACGGGAGCGACTGCTGGGCCGAGCGTCCGAGCGGGCGGCGCTTGCCGCGCTGGTGGCGGACGCCCGCGCGGGACGCAGCGGCGCGCTGCTACTGCGCGGGGAGCCCGGGATCGGCAAGACGACCCTGCTGCGGGAGACGATCGCGCAGGCCGCGGGGATGCGCGTGCTGTACACGCGCGGCGTCGAGTCCGAGGCCGAGCTCGCCTTCGCGGGCCTGGCGGAGCTGCTCGGCCCGATCCTGGAGCTGCGCGCGGAGATCCCGGGGCTGCAGGGGGCCAGCTTGGCGGGCGCGCTGGGCGTCGGCGACCTGGTGCCCTACGCGCGCTTTCCGCTGCTGGCGGGCACGCTCAGCCTGCTGGCGGCGGCGGCGGAGCGCGAGCCGCTGCTGGTCGTCGTCGACGACGCCCTGTGGCTGGACGCGCCCTCAGCGGAGGCGCTGATCTTCGTCGCCCGCCGGCTGCGCTTCGAGGGGATCGCGCTGCTGCTGGCCCAGCGCCCGGAGGATCTCCGGGGCTTCGTCGCCGCGGGGATCGCGACGCTCGACGTGCACGGCCTGGATGTGACCAGCGGCGGCGAGCTGGTCGGCGCGAGCCGCGGCGTAGCGGTGCCGATGGACGTCGCCCGGGAGCTGCGGGCGGCGACCGGTGGCAACCCGCTCGCGCTGCGGGCGGCGGCGGAGCTGCTGGACGAGGACCAGCTGCGCGGAGCCCGTCCCCTCCCCCAGCCGCTGCCGGTCGGCGAGCAGCTCTCCGAGGCGTTCCTGGCACGCGTGGCGCGGCTGCCGGAAGGAACCGTGAGCGCGCTGACGGTGCTCGCCGCCGCCGGCGCCGGCGAGGCCGTCCGGCTCGCCGGCGCGCTGGCAGCGCTCGGTCTGACGCTCGCCGACCTGCAGCCCGCCGAGGAGGCCGGGCTGGTCGACCTCGGGGCGGGCGCCCCGACGCTGGCGCACCCGCTGCTCCGCTCCGCGCTCTACCAGTCGGCGACGCCGGCGCGCCGCCGGGAGATCCACGCCGCACTGGCCGCGACGCTGAGGGACAATGACGAGCGCCGCGCCTGGCACCTGGCGGCTGCCGCCGCGGGTCCGGACGAGGAGCTCGCGGCCGAGCTCGAGCGGGCCGCCGGCGCGGCGGGTGGCCGAGGTGGTCACATG
>Ga0335072_10000909_pt1 | contig 51707 bp, 48 predicted proteins | sample Lox_Sample_21_FD_206725 | JGI IMG/M metagenome (GOLD analysis project Ga0335072, IMG submission 206725) | Soil microbial communities from Loxahatchee National Wildlife Refuge, Florida, United States - Lox_Sample_2.1 | ecosystem: Environmental > Terrestrial > Soil > Wetlands | place: USA...
GATCACTTCACCGAACCTCATACTCAATTGTAGCACAGATATCCCTAGAGTCCCTATTTCGTCGCATGTCACGGCCGCTTTTTCCTCTCTCTCTCTAAACTTTTGCGTCTTGCAAAGTTCAATCTCAAAGACGCTGACAGCTTCCCGTTGAGAGAATCGTCTTGCTCTAAGGACTCCTCTACTACACGACAACCTCACCCTTACAGAATTTGTTTACTCCTTATCATCATGAATTTGTCTCTTCTTACTTCGGCTCTTATTGCCATGTTCTTCGCAACAACGATTGCCATTCCCCGGATCACCCATATCAGTGACGTTGCGATATCTGACCGCTCCATCTCAGATACCTTTGGCTGCCCAGTACAAGAGGCTTCGGATGGTCAACTTTATGTGCTTCCCTGTAACGGCAAGGTGGTCGAGAAGCGAGGTCTCCCTAACGACTTCACTGTTTACCCGGATGGTACTGGTCACTATCTCGGAAGGTCTTTGACTTCTGATCAGGTTTCTCGCGTTATTGCTGGAGCGCCTAACGATTTGGGACTTCAAAAGCGTCAGAACTGGATCGCTGGTCTAATCTGCCTTGGTGACCTCTATGACTGCGAAGCTGTAAGCTGGTTTACCCTTCTACTCGCAACGTCCCAACACTAACGGTGATATTTAGGGCTGCAATAACCCCTTCCTTCCTACTCCACCTCTTTTGTGTCTCGCTGGCGATGAACCAACTCCCCTGCAGTGCACCGAGTGGCTTTGCAGTGTCAACAACGGCTGGGTAAGCTCTCACCCTTTCTCACCCTTTCTCACTCAACTAACCGCAACCAGTGCGCCGAGAACTACGCACCCGTTGGTTCAGACTGCTCCCGTGACAGAAAATTCAAGCCATTCGAAAAGCGTGCATTCATCAGCGGCTCTAGCATCCCAGACCTTGAAATCTACCCGGACGGCAGCGGCGCCTTCCAGAACCACAGCATTCCCAAGATCATCGTGGATCGCATCCTCGATCGCCATGCCGCAGAACTGGCCGCTGGACCGGTAGTGGCCAAGAACAAGCGCCAGTCGACGTGTCCTACTCCGGACCTGGACATCATCTGTGGATGGTTCTGGGACATTTGCATGCTGAAGAAGTACGAGATGACCGATTATGATTGCCTGGTGTGGGCGTGTGCTACTCAAGACGGTTGGGTGGGTTGATCTTCGACGCTGTTCCGGCTTTGATTATGTTACTGACAGTTGATTGCAGTGCAACGCGAACGATGGTGGTCCGACCTGCTTTTGTCAACCAGCTATTCCTGACTGCTGTTAGTTCTCTTGACCCTGCAGCGGTAAAATTGATCTGATTCGGTTCCAGGTCAGTAGAGGTGGTGTCATTGCCGATGGTATGAAGCCAGTGATGCCTTCAAGTCCAGATATTGCACTTTACAGAGTTTCGGGTTGTGGACTTCGAAGTTCGAACATACCTGATAAGGATGGCTCAATAAGGGGGAAGAAATTCATATTGGGAATAGAGCATAAACATCATTGCTTCAAGAAATCGATAGCTTGAAATTGTGTTTAAGTTGAAGCTTGATATGGTCTGCGATGGCAGTATAAAAGCGGTTTACTGGAGTTGAACATTCGTGAATAGCTTTGTAGCCAACGTAAGGCACTATAAATCAGTGGTCCTGCCATGTGGTGTTTTTTTCAAATCCGCTGAAGGCAGCCTGTTTTTGACAATCGTACAGCGTTCTTTTCATTTCTCAAACTTATCAATGGCGTATCTCATCAAGAGTGACATCTAATCCTATACACTCGTTATCAAATTACCTAGATAAGAGTATCCCAAAACGCCTTCGATGACATTTCATCCAATCTCGAAAACACCACTTGTTCCCTCAAAGGCCGAAATGTTTCCACCCAAGGATTTTGCATCTCCAAAGTACCGAAATCTATACATGCCCTTCTCCACCTGCTCAGGAATCTCCCAGCTGATGGTGACCTCGGACGTACCGAGCACGGTGCTGACCCTCTTCCACTCGTACACGAGGTCCCAATCAGCGTCGTCGCGCACGACCTCCCATCCACCGCCCTCTCCACCTCTGGGCTTGAGCTCCTCATCACCCTGCACCATCTCCTCCACACCACCGCGCCACCGCTCCACCGCCGCAAACGTCCGCTCCAGCCGGAGATTGTTGCGGGGGTTCGCGCCGACGAAGACCGCGCGCGCGACGTCGCCGCCGCGGTACGATGCCCGCACGTCGTCGAGCACGTCGCCGAAGCTGCGGAACAGGCCCGCGCGGTCGACCACGACGGGCCGGTTGAGCGCTAGGCTGCGGTTCGTATTGATGGGCGGCAAGATGGCGGGCCGCGGCGGGGGCGCGTGCTGCGGCCACGACCCCATGTACGGCAGGCTCGATAGCGTTAGGTTGATGTAGGCGTTGAGGGTGTGCGGGCCGTAGAGCGTTGACGCGCCTTCGTAGCGCTGGATCGCGTACTCCTCTTCTGTGGTGATGTAGTGCGTGTATGTGTTTGCCGGTCCGCCGAGTAGCACGATCGGCTCTTGTGCGGATTGAGGTTGCGCTTTACGTGTTTTGGTTGAGAGAGGGCGAGGCGAATCCAGGATGTGTTTTTGCAGAGCCGCGTCGCGGATCGCTTCTTTCCAACGGCGACCGGCCATGGTGGTAGCTTCACCAGGAGACACAATGATGATGATTTGACCCACACGAAATAGTTGGATATCTACAATGTTCGGTGACCAGTCGTAAGGCTTCTTCGTCTCACCGACATCGAGAAGTACCGGTTTGAGGCCTTGACAGGCTCGCTGCCGGTCTGAGGGCGTATGGATGAACTTTTGCACCACTTTCCAAACCGGTGACGCGTCCGGATTGCCAGAGTTATTCTGTTTGAAGTCGAATTTACCTGGTCCATCCGTTGTACCTGCAGCGAACGAATAGCCTAATGCTGCTGGGCATGTCGAAACAATTGATCCGTTGGGATGAGCAAATTCAAAATTCGAGAGATCGACAAAGGTGTGATAGGATCGAACACTTCGCCCACGAATGGGAATATTCTGCTTTGAGGATACTCCGAAGCGAGATTGGCCGGTGCGAGTTTGTGAGACCATGGCATCGTAGATTGCTTTCGCGCCGTCAAACTGAAGTCGACCGATCTCATAGCAGGACTTTGTTCCACTGTCATGTAGACCCCAGAACGGCCCTCGAGCATGGCAAGGCTCATTTCTACCGCCGCAGGTGCTATCCTCAAGACGACACTCCTTTCCAGCATCCTCGCCATACTCGCAATATGCACCTTGTACATTTGGCGATGTGTCTCCAACGTTGGATTGAGAAAACCCAGCGACGAAGTCAGATGCCGCATGCTCTTCGATTTGGACACTCTTTTCAAACAGATATGCTGCGACGCCTTTATTGTCGCCAGTGATGAGTGTGTTGTTGCCGAACATGGACGTGCCGTGGACCGCAAACCAAGTCAGAATACCAATATCTTTGCCATCTGAAGATCTTGTGAAACGTAGAAGCGTGAGGTCTTTATCGACATCATCCTGATATTTTTGGCGTTCAGCTTCTGGATTCGCAATATACGCCCAGATGCTGCGGTTGATGTTCGCGTTGAGGACTTTGCGACTACCAATGCTAAGATGTCCTGGACTTAGGCTCTCATGTGCGCGAACGATAGAGAGAACGGCGCCAGTGACAATCGCTTCATAGCTCTGCATGTCGAAACCTTTGCTTGTGATTTGAGGGAGCAGATAGTTCAGCCAAGCGCCGGGACCAGAATGCGAATGTGTACCAGTTACGGCGATATTGTGCTGGCCATACATAGCATATTCAGGTCCAAGTCCTTCTAATGTCTCCAAGATGCCGTGTCTGACGGCTGTATCTCCAGATTGTGTGTCAAGGACTAGGTAGACGAATCGCTGTTCGGGAACATGAATGTCACCAACAATGAAGGCTCGAGAGTATAGGCGTTGGCGCAGACCAGTCCCAGTCTGATTCGGGTCGGCATAGCCCATAAGGTTGATTTCGACTACTGGTCTAGAGGCAAATTAGTCATTTTTCCAATCCAATTGCTAGAAGTCTGGTATTGCGACTCCGCGATGCAGTACTTGGAATCTATGATTACGCAGAACTCCATGGCAATATCAAGGCATAAAACAGAATGATAAGCTCAGAGAACAGCGCTGAGCAGCTTCCATCACCAAATGCCGCATCTCTCATATAACAATCGCCATTGCAAGAGTCGTGTGAGTTGTCAAGAGGACGTACCCTGTAATGTCTGCTTTGCCTGTTCCAAGCAAGTACTCGTCGGCGATAGAAGAAGATGTAGTGATCTTTCCATGCCTATGGCAATACGTACTGAAGAATTGTTCTATGCGCTCAGTCGAGAAGTAACCACGTTGGTAGACGAAGACTTGGAGGACGAGGAGGAAGACGAATATGGCCGCTACCAGAGCGGCCCTGGTTCGCGAACTCATCTTCTAGGGAGGAGAACGACTTCGATGGCTGGCATCGAGTCTTGTGAGACAAATATATGCAAAGGTGAACGAGTAAAAGGAAGTAGAAGAAATGTGGAGAGCATGGAGACAAGGAACAAGAGGTAAGTGTTCAGCTGCAGGTCTGGATCATCAATGACGACGGCTTTGATGCTTGGCACGCCAACGACCGTATCGTATCGATTATCCCTGGTAGCATTTCTCCTGCGGCAACCACCGCTTAAATTATTTTCGACGCAGCATCTTGCATGCAACTGTCATCATTCCTCAAATCTCAATCAGCTGCAACCAATTATTCCCGTGGGTTCTTCCAGACTCTCGCGTGCTCAATCCGTCTCTCGGAACTAGACTAATACCATCTGCCAGAAACTCCGTCGCAACAAAATGCCTCTGACTCTCGAATCCACCGACTACATACCGTCCATTGACGCAGCCCTTGACGCGGAGCAACTGTCCTCAATCCGAAGCCGCGTGCAAGCCTACCTTCCCGTGGACTACAAGTCGCGGCTGCACTCCGCCGTCGACACAACCTACTCGCCAGCATTCCCGCCGTCGCTCCTCGCCGAAGGCGAACGCATCTCCTCAGCACGGCCGCGCGACACAGGCAGCGGGATCGACCTCTCACGCTACGAAGCCGACGCACTCGACGCGGCGGACTCCACGGGCTCGGATGCCGCGCGGTGGCGCGCCGCCCTCGCCGCGGCCTACAGCACCACGTCGCACCTCGCCGGCCGCGCCGCCAATCTCGCGCTGCTGGAGAGCTTCGGCCGGAACGCGTGGCTGGTGGGCAATGCGCACCTCGAGGACGTGCTGCGCGCGCTGGAGCGCGATGTCGAGGCGCAGAGGATGGAGTTGGAGCGGCGGGCCGAGGCTGGGAGGGTAAGCGGTGCGGCCGCGAAGACGCGGCTGGAGGATTTGGAGCGCGAGTGGAGGAGCGCGGTTGGCGGGGGTGTGGATGTTAAGGTTGCGGTTGAGGAGCTGAGGATGGGTATTTTAGAGGCTAAGAGAGCGGGTGGTAAGGTGTAGGAAAGCAGTTGGTTGCATCGTTTGAGCATCGCACTTGGCGGCGTTGAGGCTGCATCGTTTCATGATACCCAAATGTACGAGTCAAGGTTTAGGACGGTGGACGGGATTTTAGAAGCTCTTGAACGGTATTGCCAGCTGTCTTGATTTCTGGCGTATGAAACGCATATCGAGTTTGCAATCACCGGTCAAGCGGGAAACGCTCCCAGTCAATTGTGTATTCCGTTCCTTAATGTCTGTTTCTATGATACCTTTCTATCGCACCGTCATTATCCGAATATAGCGACAAAGCTATGATTAAATGAACAGCTTGCGTTATCATTTACTACCTTGAGTTGCATTGAACGTTATCAGTGTCAATGTGCCTGAAGGTCTGACACTCCTGGACTTCGGTTGCAGGCAAGCTCACGGGAATGGCATGGAACTGCAGACCACCTTTCTCGATGACACTGCTCCACACGAGGAAGCTTCATGTTTCGTAAGCACTGAGTTGTTGAGTAGGGAAGCGGAAAACACGGTCTCAACATGTCGACATTGATAGATTGAAGCTACGTGCACTCAGCGACGGATAGGTCATCCGCGGAGAGAGATCGGTTACACCGATATGATATCGCCTACAAAGCCGACCATTCTTGTTCCTCCGTTGCATTTCCATGACCCAGCTCATTACTTGGCCAATATCGACAAGCATTTGCTCCTGAAAGCCGAGCCAAGTTGATCCTATCCTCGATCGCACATGATTCATGTGGAGTCAATGAGTCAAATGAAAGCCAACCAGTCCTACACGTCTTGGCATGTTTACAGGTTTCCACAACATTGCCAACACTGGTGAGCTTGAAGTAGGAGTCCATTCTTAAGCTACTAGGTTGATCAGGACGGAGTGTTTCCCAAAGTGGAAGACGCATGGAAGCGACAAGCCAGAGCCTAGAATGGGTGGATAGCATGGGGTTGACAGCAATCTTGTGGCATTACGAGCTGACCGTGGGAGCGTACTGTAATTGCGCGCCGTTGAAAAGATGAGATTGATAAAATGAAAATGACAAGCGAAAGCGAATCATAACAATTCGTACGGCACCAGACTTGTATCGCTTCCGTGGACAACTATTGGCTTGGTGAGGAATGAGACCGGGGAGTCTGCCAAATCAATATTTTGTACGCAAGGGTGTCAGCAAAAGAAGAGACAGGGAGATACGAGATGACATGGCAACCAAAACAACGTGAATGCTCGGATGGGTTGGATATAGCGTTCGGAACTGGCTTCCACATGGCAGTGGCGCTGTTCAGGGACAAAGGCTGCAAAGGTGGTTCAGCTTTCAATACGACGAAATTGCAGCGTGGGGCCAAGCATCCTGAGGTAAGTGCGGAAGGCAATAGCGACCAATTGATAATGTGGTACCAGAGCGGCGGAGAAGATGTATTGGCAAGCAACGCTCAGAGAGGGAGAACGGACAGGTCGAATCCCGTAAGCTGGACCGGTGGTCGTGGCGAGATGGAGGACTAGCCAGATTCAAAGGTAGCGGCAGAAGGGGCGCGGATGTTAATCTGATGTTGCTCAACGCAGGGTCTCAGTAGACGCTCGAGAGCCTATCAAGGGGGCAGCGAAGAAGAAAAGTGCATTGCGTGAGCTGCGCTCAATGCGTCTTAAGCAGCCCTAGCAAGCGGTTCAGCAACCTGGTGTGGAAAAACACCGTTTACGCCCGCCTGGCTAATTTATCGAAAGTGGCGCTGCTTAAGCTGGAGACGGACCGGGCCCATTGTCACCCTCTCAACGGCGGCGTTTACAGCGGGTACATCTGTCTCTGGAGATTGGATTGTGCGGGAAACTATACCATCTCCGAGACATTCCTTTGATGGCTTCTTTGATGCTATACTGCAATGGCATCCGCTGTCATGACGCCTCCAGCACCACCACGGCGTTGCACTACTCCACGGGGCTTGTCGGGTCTTGACGTCTTCGCGCGAGGGCGTCTGCATTCATCCATGTCTTCGCTTTGAGCAGTACCAATGGGAGCGGTAATTTCGAAGCTGAGCTGCTGTTTGCTGACCAGAACGATGATGGTTCGCAATCTTAGGACGTAGCCACGTGGCCGCGACAATGTAGAGAATTTGGCCGTGGAAGCAATATCGTCTCCGAACCGAAAGACGGAACCGGGTAAACGGTGCTTTGTTTTTATATGCGACACGCTAATAAACTGCGACGGAAAGCTGGGAGGATGGAGTCTATACTCCAGATTCAGGCAGGCCGGTTGCTGCATTAAGAGCCACACGCACAAAAGCTGGATAAATTAGTTACTTGGATTAGGTTACCAGTGGGCAGCCTATCGCACCACCTGCGCTGTAGGCTTGCACAGTCACATCTGTTTCTCACCGTCCAGCAAGCCATGGTGTTCCTGGCGTGTTGGAAAAGATTTGTGGGTTCTGCGGGTCAGAGAACTCGGCAAAGCGTTCATGCATCTCGCTCATCCAACGGTCTGCAGCGCGATGGGCATACGATGTCAAGGTTCAATTCAGACATCCGGACACTGCTCCTTGGCCAAAGTGGAAGAAATCAAATAGCAGAATGTCCCATCATTGCGCAGGGTGTAGCGCATTTTGCGATGAGTTGTGCTTTTCCCGCCGGGGTCCCTGCGCGCGTCGCTTCTAGACTAATCCCACCTGACCCACCCAGCGCCTTACCGCTCAACCCATCCCTTCCAGCCCATCATCCGCACCCACCGCGAGGGTTTTTCGTCGCCGTGCCCAAATTTGGAAGAAATGGCGGTCCATTGTGGCTTTCCGGCAGATATGCGCTATCAAACTGCATCCCGCTCCATCGGCCCAGTTGGGATCCAGGCCGTATTTCAAAGACGCCTGCTGCACGCGTGCGAACATCTCTCCCATCTGACCTGTCAAGTTAAGCCCATTCTTCCTCGCAGATCATTCTTCTTTCAGCGTTATCTTCAATCTTTCGCTCTACCACCTTCTTCTTGGACGTCGTTTGCGTCTTTTAAACTCCCAAGGACACTCTATCAAGTCGCACGCCTGCAAACATAACTTACCCGCCCATCGAACCACCAGCTGCAGCTCCGGTCAACAAATAGGCAGATAGAGTCGCCAATTGTTCACCGGCTGTTACTATCCCGAGTTGTGTACTTGAATGCTTCTGCCGGCTCGTTGAACGCCAGCAGTGTCCCAAATTAGTACGGTCCATTGTGATGATACAGAGAGATTAATCTTCAGCAACAGCCTGCTGAAAGATTGCTGCTGAATAACACCGCTAGTTCTCACCTTGCGGCTCTTCCAGCAACATGTCTGAAGGGTTTTCGAGCGGTTCTTCGGGACGGATGGGTTCACCGCGTAGAAGCACCAAGAATGCTGCCGGGCCGGCTATCATGTACGACTATGCAAGCCCTTCAAACGCCAACACACGGCCACGATCGTCAAAGAGTCGCTCGACATGGCTTTCTTCGAATGCAGGATTTTTCTTTATCGTTTTCTGCTGCTTCATGGCCCTTTGCCGCGGGGTTGATGCTGATCGGCAGCTCCACTCTTCGCCGAAGCTAGGCTTAAGAAGCGGTTTACTGGTCGATCTCAATGGTCGACATGAACTACCTGTACTCAAACGAATGCAACGGCGAGATAGCAAAGGCACAGCTACAAGTTCGACAACGTCGTTGGCTATTATCCAAGCTTCGACAGCTACCCTTCTCGGCAGTACTGCTACCGGCTCACAGGCGGCAACAGCTGCTCCAACAGCCTCGCCAACATCTCTCCCCCAAGTTTTCGACAGCAACATCGCCAACAACTTCACTAGCTCAACATGTCCTACCTTCTTCCAAACTCTTGTATCCGATGCAGAATTTCAGGAATGCTATCCTCTCTCTCTTCTCCTCACCGTAAGTTCATCGATAAACCATCAACAGGCAATCATGGATATAATACTCATTGTCACCTAGGAATCTTACAGCTTTTTCCAGGCCGAAAAGAGCTTCTTCTACGTCACCCAAGCGCTTGATGCAAGCTGTACTGTCGATTATCCCACTTGCAACGCTCTTATGAACTCGCTGGCCCTGGAAATTCAAGACAGTAGTCATTGTGCCGAAGATCTGAAAGCTCAGAATCCTCTGGTGCAAGCTGCTCTCAATGGACTTCTGGCCTACCCGATTCTTTACTCGGCTGGCTGTCTTAAAGATGATAGTGGTAACTATTGTGAGCATTTATCTTTCCGCGGTGAAGAATCACAGCTCATGAATGTAAATAGGTTTTGCCAACGCAGTAACCAACACTACTACGGTAGCGGATGCGTACCCGTACTACCTTCCGCTCGGCACGGCAATGCCTGGTGCAGTTCGCCCGACTTGCGACACGTGTCTCAAGAATACGATGAACATCTTCGCGAGCGCTGCTACCAATCAAAGTCAACCCATCAGCCAGACTTATTCGAGTGCAGCACAGCAAGTCGATTTATCGTGTGGGCCGAACTGGGTCACCCAATCTGTCAAAACGTCCTCATCCACCGCACCAGCCGCTTTTTCCCCAAAAGGAGCAATCACACCTTTCTTGGGGCTAGCAATCATATTGATCGCTTCCTTGCTATAAATGACGACACTACGATATTGGAATGAAACCAACGACCGCCACTCACAATCTATACCCCTCGCCATTCTTGAGTGGATGGCGTTGTCTTAGGGAGGCTCTGTGCCTCTTGTCATCTGTACTACCTTTCTCTTTTTTTATTGGAAGCATTTTGTTAGCGACGGCGTTTTTGGGCGGCGGGATACACCGAGCTTTGGAAGTAGAGCCAGCGAGCTGCTGCCGCTTGGACCCGGCGTTCTGGAAAAAGTTTTGGGTCGTTTGGGATTATCACCGGGAAACCCATGGATACTCTGTCCTGGTGATGTATTTTCTTGTAAGATTGCGTATTCACTTCGGACGGTAGACTTGTCGAGAGGATGCACCCGTCATCTCGATCCCACCTATATCAAGTTCTTCGAGCCTCCACATAGTTCTGCATAGCGATCTTACATTCAATTCCAATTGACGCGCAGTAAACACGACATAGTGGATGGTGAGATATTATATCAAAAGCTGAGTTAAGGGGTAGTTGCGCAATCAAAGACATTTGCATAGTCGAGAATGCATGTGAAATGAGGTAATCGGGTCCTTTTGTAAGCGAGAGTAGGCTTTGTTTCTACGCAGAAAAAGGAGTCAAAAGGAGGTTTGCGCACGTTGTCACCACATTGCGTCTTCAGGGGTACATTAGGGAGTGGCCTCGAGAATAGTGATGGACATACACGCCCACATTCCCTCCACCCAACTCTCGTCTTCTCACGTCAGCTCGCCGTATCCACACCAACTTTGACTCCTTCCGGCCGATCGGCTTTCAGTCTTTCACAGAGACACGTCTCCGAGGCCACGCAGTGGTTGTAAACGTACTTGTTTCTGCTGTGCATGAAACACTTGCCTCGGCCAAATTGGCGTTTTGGCCAGTGGTTTCTTCCAAGACAAAGTCCTCCCATCTCGTTCCGCTGAGGCGTTACCACCTGTTGCTCTTGTTGGATTCCGGCGGTTCAGCGATTCGCAGCGGATTCAATTCGGCTTCGAGTGGTAGCACGTGTGGCCCGCGGTTGTCTGTTCATACAAGCGTTTCGGATCTCCGACGGACCAACGATGTGGTTACAGGGAGTGGCGGATCCCAGCTCCTTCAGCCTGAACCCCCCGTCAACGTGAGACAAGCTGGCGGGCGCGACGGCCACCGCGTCGCTCCCACTTTGCGCTGAGGGGTATTTCCTTTGTAAACTTTGTCTGTCGTTCAGATGTTCTGCGAATGAGATGATTGCGAGGATGCCATGTCGCACGACACCGCCGAAGAAACCAAGTCTCGCAGCTGGTCCAACACATAAACCCTTCCGTGACTCCCCCGACCCAACGACAATCTTAATCTCATCCTTTTTGCTGCTGTGACTTCACATGCACTTCTCCTCCTTTGTTTCCTACTTATCGCTCCCTATTCTTTTCTCTACCTCAGTCTTTCGTTTCTCACAAGAAGTTGTGTACCGAGACGATGCTACTCGACAATCGTTCTTAATCGCATTTCTCTTTTGCTTGAGCCTTCTACACATCAAACGTCTCGACTTAGAACACTTTGACTCGCGTTCAAGCAGTACGATTGCCGTATCTGGTCCGGCATCCCGTCATCGTAATATTCTGCGATCATGGCATCGGTGGAAGCGCCTCTTCGAGGTTTACCACTTCCTGCCAACCCACGATCTCAAAGGCGCGGCCGGGATATCGTATCCACCATTCTGTCCAACTACGGCGGAGACCCTGGCATCGAGTTTACTCCTACCGAAGAGAATTGGCCCGAAAAGGTAGTTGAGTTACAACCTCCTCGACTATTCAACCGGATCAATCTGTATTCTCCAATAAGCGAAAATGAGGGTGACTTTGCCTCCGGTGAGGAGGATGTGGGCGCTGAATATGACCCCTATCGGCCGCAGACACCGCCGAAATCTCGAAACGGCCACAATTCGAACAAATGGCAGACGAAGATGACGCACCAGTCGAAAGAAGACCTATTAAAAGAGCCAGAGGGAAAGACCTATGAGAACAAAGCGTTGCCTGCGCCGCCGCAACGGATAGATTCGAAATTCGGAAAGGGTATGTTCAGATGAGCTTCTGTCTTCAAAATTCCCGATAGAGGCATGCTTCTCCCTTAATTTCTTAAGATTCCGTGTGAGCACACCTCTTGTACAAATTCGTGTATAAGCAGCCTAGACAATCGTGATTCGACCAGAAGCATAGGCATGGTATCTTGTAGTTCTGATTTTGTATGGCTCATGGACGGACTTTGCGCTGGCAAACCTCTTCATCGGTTTACATCGCGCTCCTAGCCGACTTTTTCATTTGAACCGACAGTATCCGTTCAGACTGCTCTTCATTGTAGCTAATTCTTGCGTCTAGATCTCATCTTTCGAACTTCTCCCCCTTTGTCCGCTCATATCAATAGCCCCAGCGTATCGGATGGGCCTGCATCAAATCTAAACGGTTCTCTTTCCCGATCATCAAAGCCTGCTTCGCTGAAGCTTCACAAGAGCAACGGTTCTACAGCCGCATCAATCCGCAGTGCAAGCACATCCACACCACCGCCTCCTCCGCCGAAACTTCGAGGTACAACTGTCTCAAAAAATTCGTCCATTCAGGAGGTACTACCACCGCCACCTCCTCCGAAATTTGGTCACAGCCGCTCAAATTCGGGGCAGTCAACGTTCAGCGTTAAACGCAAACCTGTCATTCGCGCCGAAGATATCTCTAAGTCGCTTCCAAAGTTACCTTCACCTACGAAGTCGATACCTGCCATTCAGAAGTTATTACCAGCGCGGCCTATTGAGATCGATGAAATCACCGTGGCAGATCTTGCTGTCAAACATCCATCCGTTGATACAGAACGGTCACAACGGGAAACTCAGAGGCGACGGAATGAAGAGGTTATCAACGGCCAACGGAATGATCAAACTTTAGATCAAAGATTTTCAGATCAGAGATCTTCAGATCAAAAATCGCCCGCGGCGGAACGTCCATTTCCTTCACCACCTCGAATACATCAACTTTCTGCAACTCAACAAATCGATCAGCTACTGCAGCAAAGTTCTTCGGACTCGGAGACACAGCGGTCAGCCAAGTTTCGAAAACCAAAACTGAGTGCCACTCAACAGATCGATCAGTTGCTTCAACAAAGCTATCCAGTCCAACAAGAAGAACCTTTGAACTACGAATCATTATCGCGGTCTCCACCCGAATCTTCTTCGGAAGAGTCAGAGGACATGAAAAAAATCTTCAAGAAGATCCAGTCGAAGGCTGGCCTCAAGGACGATGATGAGATCTCCGACCCTGCCATCCAACCCGGCCTTGGCCCTCCAGGTTCATTTCGTGTTATGAACAGGGATGAGGTAGAAGCCAAAGAAAAGAGCCTGCCGTTGCAAAAGGGAGAATTCAGAGACATGGAGGCGACTAAGGCTGGCGATGGTTCTATCTCGTCGGGATATTTCCGTCGTGAGCAGAGCCTCCCACGCCATTCTGAGCGTCCGTCTTTCACTCGCAAGTGGCTCGAGGACCAAGCTAACGTTAATTCAGGCTCCGAACAGTGGAATGCACAGAATTCAGATGCTTCCACTTCTACAATCCGCCCTTATGTCGAGCATGTGGGTATCGAGAGCGAGGCTACCATTGACGACGAGACTAACCGGACGCAATTCCAACGTGACCGCAATTTCTCTTCGTCTACACACTCCACTGTCACTCAGCCCATTTACGACCGGCAGGTCTATTCCGGCACAGAGAAATTTGCTCCCACGATTCCCGATGTTTCGATCCCACCAATGGAGTATGACCCATACAACAACAATTTGAATCTCAGCGACCCCAGCGCGCCGAATGCTGCCATTCCAAGTCCGACATCGCCTGCCACGGCAACCGACACTTTCACAAAGGCGGTAGAAGCGCTTAAACTGCACCAAGCGAACCTGGCGCAGCGCAAGCCCATGTTCGGACCGGTGCGCCCGCCGTACGGCCCCATCGCGCACCTGGTCGCCAATCGCACCAGCAACCAGAACCAGGTCAAAGATTACCAGCTGCTGTGCAAGACCGACCACAAGGGCTGGTTTGGGCCGCGACCAAATGACGTCCATTGTGTGCTGTGCCAACTTTGCCTGGGGGTTGATACTACTTTGTTTCAGTGCCGTGGCTGCGCCATGGTTACGTGTCTGGGCTGCAAGAGGAAGGTAGAGGAGACCATGGCTGCGAAGGCTGGGAAAGATAGCGCTGGTAATTAGTGATTGAATGAGATTAGGTGGATATGAAGTCGATCACGGGATTTACGGATGTATTTCATGATGGAAGAAAGAAAGAGACGTGAATGGCACTTTGATGGACACTACAAGGATGAGAGATGAGTGCTCTCTCATAACACTTGTACGGTATGATACCCGGCCAATTGGCCATTTTGATCCAAGCATTATGACGTGAAATAAAAGGAAGACACTTCAAAGTGATTTCAAGACGGATTCTAGCGTCCATAGCAAGGCCGTAGATCATCAACGAGAATTTTGACTGGGAGACTTCAAGACCATTTGCTTAAATTCAGAGTTGAGCATAAATGACTCGCTGAGTATACTCCAAACTGCCTGCTATCCAAAGCAACAACGTACGCACGGCATCACAGCCACGCTTCTATATCCGAGACTTAGGCACAGTCGATATCAGGTTGTAACTCAGTGCATTTATTCTCTTCCTGGTAGTAGGGCACCGTTAACGATCGACATGCAAGGACGGGTTGGCGAATAGCTTGCAGACGGCCCCGGATAATCCAGGACAAAGTTATCCGCAACGGTCAACAGTTCTACTCTCCACTGCCCGACACCCGCGATGGTCTAGGCGGGCGTGAATTCTTGAATCTGCGAGATCAAAAGTAGTCGATCACACAAGGATGGTTCTGTCTTTCTTTCTGGGAATGGCCTTGCGGTTCAACATATCCTTTACTTGGTGGATCTCCGCCACTTACCCCTTAAACGTTAACTCTTGGAATATCATTGTCTGCAAAGTGATATAACTATAGTTAGGAGTACAGAGCTGGCATTACTATCACCAATTGCAAACTAATGAACACAATGGCCTCGAAAGAAGGGCGAGTAGCAATCGTAACAGGCTCATCGGTACCACACACGCGCGGGACTGCCGACATTGTAGAAGATACTAACTTATAGCACAGTCCGGTATGGGCGAAGCCATTTCCCGTGACCTCATCTCAAAAGGCTGGAAAGTTGCACTGACCGACATCAACCGCAAGGAATCGCTGGAAAAGGAGCTGGGCCCCAATGTGGCATTCTTCAAAACCAATGTCGCCGACTACAACTCGCACGCCGAAACATTCCAAGCCGTCTTCGAGAAATGGGGCCGCGTCGATGCATTGTGCGCAAATGCTGGAATCGTTGACAAGTCCTCTATCTATATTCTTGACCAGAAGAAGAGTGACACTGTGCCGCCCGCCCCGAACTTGATCTGCACCGATGTCGACTGGAAGGGTATTGTCTACGGCACGCAGCTGGCCATCCACTTCATGCGGAAGAACCCAACGCCTGGCGGCAAGATTGTGGCCACGGCCAGCGCGGCGGCTTTGTATCCGCACGAGAGCTATCCTGAGTATGACGGGGCAAAGGCGGCCGTGCTGAACTTTATGCGAGCCGTTAGTAGAGTCTTGAAGATCGTGAGTGATTCCGCGCGAGGGTAGAGCCGATACACGCGAACTGACTACTCCAATAGAAAGAAAACATTTCGTGTAATGTTGTGCTGCCCGGCATCGTGCAAACAAACATTATTCCGCCGGAGATGGTGGCAGCCGTGGCGCCGGATTGGTAGGTTGATTTATGACTTCAGCATATACATAGCTGACGAATTGGCAGTATGACACCCGTATCAAACATTTTATCAGCATACAATAGGTTCTTGGATGGTGATGAGTACGGTGAAGCTGTCGAGTGCTCCGCAAACGAGCAATTCTTGGTGCCAAGGCCGGAGTATTTGAACGGGCGGAAGTCGAAGAGAGCGTGCACAGTCTGGGATCCGCTCTTCAAAATGTATCACCACGAAAATTCCGAGCTTCCTGATGCTATTCCATAGAGCAAAATCTAATGTCTTCGATCTAAAGGCCTGCTAGCATTCTATCACGTAGCTCATGTTCGAACTCAGCTATTGATGGCATAAATTCGAGATGTATCTTGGAATTGACAGCGAGACAGCATAAGCTACCTGGGAACTATCCATCAAACCTATCACCCTCGAAATGATCGGCTGCTCGGATTGTAAGCTGCAAGCCAAAGCATAAGGAGCGGAAATGCCAAGACGTAGCTTAGCTACGGAAAAGAGTGACCGAATGAAAACCGACAAGACACGCTACCGGACTGGATCCCTCGAAGTGCGATTCGCACATCATTGGTCACGGCCTATTGGGTACTGCTCTCCCCACAATATCATTGGGAATTGTGGTAGAAATGGCTGCCCGCATTATGGGGTGCAGTGCGGAAACAACGGAAAAAGAACCGTAATGGTCCTGGGATCTGATATCTGAGACTAAGTACTTAAAGACTCCAGAGACTTGAAATGGGAGATTCCGGATCCAGTACGAGCTAAAACTTTTTACAATGGCGCCCTCAGATCTAGAAGGAATGTACTTGTTCGCAAATGTGAACTTTGTGCCTGGAAAGTACGATGATGTATGTGAAATTTAGCAAAACCGCAACGGTTTTCAGCTTACCAGTCGCAGTGGCAAGCAGCATACGACGAGCTGGCAAAATATGTTGAGAAAGATGAGCTTACCACAATGAGCTACTACTTTGGCCTTCCATTTGACTATGCTCATGACATTCATGCCACGACAAGCATGTTCGCCTTTGAGAAATACGGCTCAAAAGATGTACGCAGCGTCTCGAGGCTTCAAAACGCTGAGCAGCTAACCGGAACCAGGATTTGTATGTTACACATCTGAACTCGGCAGCCATGAAAACCTTTCTCGGCAAGGTGCTTCCGATCATGACCACTGGCCTCGACCTCATGCACTACCAAGCCTTTGCCGGCTACCTCGACAAGCCGGGCGACAAGCGCGAGTGCGGCGTCATGCAGGATGTTCGCATAGTATGCACTTCCGCAGAAGGCCGCAACGCCGTCGTCGCTAGGCTTCAGACGCTGGCAAAGACCGTAGAAGAGCGTGAAGTCAAGGAGAAGATAGGAGTGTATACGTGGTTGGCCTGCTCGAGCATAGACGATGATAAGTCTCTGAGGCTGTATGCGAGGTATAGGGATCGCAAGGCCATGGAGAAGAGTATACGGACGCGGGAGGTGTTGGATTTCTGGGCTGCGAGCAAGGATGACATTGCGCAGATGGAGAGTCGTGCATATCTACCGAATGGAAAGGGCTGGCTGCATCGATGAGAGGTATTGACATGGCGGAGGTAGAATTGTGATCCCTAGCAGCGTAAATAATCAGCATCTCAATTCTATTAAACGGCGATTGCGCGAATTACCAAGAATGGAGCCATCATGGATCGAAGTGCTCTCTGCCTACTTCAACCGAGGCGTATGATGGCTTTCCACTCTCTATTGATCAATCTATGATTCATTGCCGACTTGTTTTGCAATCTGATGGTTCTTCGCCCTAGAAAGTAAGAGGATTAAAGGAGACGAAGCTTGGCAATTGTGCTGATGCGGGTCGAGTCCTTTCAGAGAACGGCCTCTATTGATGGCTTGGCGGCGGGTCTTTGGTGTTTGGTGGCGTCGCCAACTCAAACCAGAATCGCGCAAGTGGACCTACAGACAATGCTCGGGAGTACTTTGTTCAGCATCGTCACTGAACATATCAGGCACCTGCCCGTTACGAGCACAGCTCAAGACTCATAATGTGATTTCCAAGACGGATATTTTCGACGTGTACCCATTGATTGCCTAGATTCTTCCTCTGGGCTCTTAATGCCGACTGAATTAACGATTTGGTCTCTCAGCTCAACGTCACTAACAATCCCCTTGCTACTTGGAATTTGAAGAACTGCTAGCTCTCCATTGACATAACCATTCGCATCGCAATGGCACCAAATGATTCAGAAGAGAATGGAGACATTACAGTAGACGAAGAGACCCCGCTGTTGGCAAACTCTTCCGCAAGACCTGATGCAGTAACGGAAGAAAACAAAGATGCACTTACGCAGACGGCCTCAAGTGCTACTGAAGACGAAGACAAACCATTGCCAAAAACTCAAATCTTTTTACTCTCTTTTACGCGATTGGTCGATCCTGTTGCATACTTCAGCATTTTCCCGTTTGTCAATGAGATGATATACGAGACTGGCAATATAAGGGAAGAAGATGTCGGGTTCTACAGCGGTCTAATAGTACGTTCATTTGCCTCATCCGTTGGCACATGCTGAGAGTTTCTCTAGGAGTCATTGTTTTCCATCACTCAGATGTGTGTTATGCTCTTTTGGGGTCGCGCTTCCGACAGAATTGGTCGCAAACCCATCCTAGTAGCCACACTGCTAGGTATGGCAGTCACAGTTTCCTTGTTTGGTTTCGCAAAGTCCGTCTGGCAGATGATTCTATTTCGATGCTTGGCCGGCGTTTTCTCCGGCTCGATCGTCTGTACGCGCGCCATGATTCAAGAGCTCACCACGCCTAAGACGCAAGCCCGGGCGTTCAGCTATTTCGCATTTGTCGGCAATGTGGGAATCTTTCTGGGACCTGTAGTCGGCGGTGGCCTCTCAAAACTGGCAGATCATTATCCCAATACCATTTTTGGAAAGTCGTGGTTTCTCAAGGAGTTTCCATACGCGCTTCCGACTGTATTTAGCGGCTGCCTTGCCCTAGTCGGTGCCATCACAACATTACTTTTCGTGAACGAGACACTGGACAAGGGCGCTCTGAAAAAGCATGGCAAACATGGACCTATGACGACGTGGCAGCTCCTCAGAGAACCCGGCGTCGCGTACGTGCTCTTCATCTATGGTTGGGTCACACTTATCGCTCTGGCTTTTACGGCTGTTGCTCCTGTTTTCTGGTTCACATCTCCCGAACTAGGCGGATTCGGCTTCGATGAACGACTTATTTCGGTGTTCCTTGGGATAGGAGGGGCATCGCAAGCTGCCTGGATGCTTCTTGCCTTCCCGCCATTGCAGCATCGCATTGGAACAGGCGGCGTGATGATACTATGTGCTACTGCACATCCATTCTTCTTTGCTTTGAGCCCTGTTGGCAACTGGGTGTTGAGAAACCATTGGAAAACAGCGTTCTGGTCAATTGGACCACCTCTCTTGGTCATTGGAAGCGGTGTCGCTATGAGCTTCAGTACGTACATTCCCATCACAGACACTATGTCCTCTGATTCTAATGTCCTACAGCGGCCATTCAACTCCTCGTCAATAACATTAGTCCTTCACCTGCCACGCTAGGCACACTGAATGCTATCTCGCTTGCAATTGGTTCAGGCACGAGAGCTTGGGCGCCAGCTGCCTTCACTTCTCTCTTCGCGGTCGGAGTGAGAAATCATATACTTTACGGGCAGCTTATTTGGGTGGTCCTGGTAATGATTGCCCTGGTTCTTACAGTCGCTGTACATTATCTTCCCAAGAAGGCGGTAGGGAAGGTCATGCATAAAAGGCATGACGAAGAAGAACCAAACGGAGAAGCACGCGTGGAGAACGGCCAGACCACAGAGGAACAGAGAAGAGAAGCTTAATATTATTGATGTTTTGCATGCACCATGGAGAAAGTGGCCAGTGGAGAGGAGTACGAGTAGAGAATTGCAACGATCTCTTGAGTTGGAGAAGCGAACGCCAAACGCAAAACCAGCCATAGTCTAGATCGTTCCTAACCGAAGACCGAGCGTCCCGATAACCTAGCCTTCACTGAAATTAGGTGATGAAGAAAATTACTAGATGGAACTCAGAATGCGGAGTTTTGCGTACGATATTAGAGATTAGATCTTACTATGGCAGGACCACTTTCCAACGGTTCGCTCCTCGCAAGAATCCATTCCGCTACGTCTTTAGCGTATGTTTCTTTATCTGGGCTAGGTTCTGCGTGCACTTTTAAGTGAGTTAGCATATCGTCTGTCAAGCAAGAGAGAACATGGACGTACGCTTGTGATACCATCCATCGTACATCTTCAACTCTTTATCCTTGACCTGTATCCTCTTGAACAGTCTCTCCGTCGGCTCATGATCCACAACCATGTCCTTCGTGCCGTGACTCAACCAAATCCTCGTCTTACCTCCCTCACCCCTCCCTTCGGGAATGACATACTTTCCATTGTCAAGGCCAATACCGCGGTCGAGATTACTTGCCAGGCTTTCCAGCGTGCTCGTGTCATGACACAGCTTGTCCTCCACAAAAGCTCTCTGTATCTCTGGGTCCCTACTCAGACGCTTCTCATCCAGCGGGAACAGCATCTGCCTGCGCGGCAAGATTTTCCCTACGAGCCGACCGGCAAACACGGTGAAGGCGGACGGCCTCGTGTCCGCATGCAGCAGCAGGAACGGCGCATTGAGCAGGTATCCGCGGATGTGGCTCGTCACATCTTGGGGTCCGGCAGCGATGTAGCACAGCGTCTCGTTGCCGCCCATTGAATGGCCCATCATAAACAGCGGAGCTTTTGCATCCGCCTCCTTCGAGTTCACAATTGGCTTCAGAAAGCTTGTTATGTCGGCGAGTACTTGAGACGTCGGGCCCGTCGAGCCTTTCTCGTTGTCGGCGTGCACGCTGCGACCCCAACCGCGCTGGTCAAACGAGTACACTGTTATGCCGCGGGTTGCAAGGCTTCGAAAGAAGAAGTCGTAGCAGTTGCAGTGGTCGCTGAAGCCGTGGATGAAGACGAGGCGGGCTTTGGTCTCACCGATGGACTAGTGGAGTTATTGTGAGCAGCAGAGCTAGTAAATTCAACTTAGGACGAATGAGCATACCTTCCACGTCTTGGTGTAGAGTTTCGTGCCATCCTCTAGAGTATGAGTGCCTTCCACGGTCTGGACTTGGGAGAGGTCGGCCATTGCGTTGTCAAAGGACCGTCGCCGCGGAAAGCTTTGCGAGAATGAGAGTGCTGATGCTGAACAACACACAGAAGCTTTGATGAAGGGTTAGAGAAGACGTGGCTACTGGCTTTTGACGCACGGAATGACGCCGTTTGGGTGCTAGTGGTACCCCAGGTTTGAATGAAGCTTCATGTTAATTAGTTTGCATGTGATTCGGAGCCTAGAATGTCTTGAGCTTTGATTTGACTACTCCACAAGGGTTCCTGGAGCGAAAATCCGCAGTTAAGAGGAAGAAGAACCCTGCTCTTACCGTGTTTCCACTCAAATCTTTCGGAATGCGTCAGATATTGAATTTCAAAATGAAATGAAGTAGACACAGAGCTCTACCTGCAGCTTCGGCCCATCGGCCCTGTCCTTCTTATCGATAGTCCACCCTTGTCTTCCAATTCTAAAGGGCGAAGGGGGAGGTGATTCAAGCTCTTCATCTGTTCGAATGGTCATCATCTAACGAGATGATGTTGCTCTGTAGAAGCATTCGTCAGTCATTGAATGTACCAAGGCCACAGGTTCGGCAACAGAGTTTCTACATTTGGACCACTATCTTCTCCACCAGATCCATGGCTACTGAACGCGCAAGACTGCCTCATGAAGAGCGAACTGCGGACGAGCCGAGAGATCCTAGCCTTCACACTGTAATTCTTCAACAGATCAAGCAATTGAACAGTAACATTAAGCTCTTCACGCTGTCGGCCAAGGACACCGCCCATGGTATACCAGTACGTCAACACAATAGAGGTGATATTCACTTGCATGCATTAACGGTTCTCGGCATCAGTAAAGTTCCTACCTGGCCAATGGCTTGACGTATTTTGTCCAGGTGTTCCAAAAGCCGGTGGCTTTACAATCACGTCTCCACCGGTCGACGGCACACCTCCATACTCTCGAGTTGAGCTTGCCGTTCAGAAGTCCCCTGACAATCCACCAGCGGCGTGGCTGTGGAAACCGACGGACGAGATCCTGGGTGTGGAAATCCAGGTAAGGGTTGGAGGGAGCTTCACATGGCCGCCGGCGGCTGTCGATATTGCCGGCATTGACAATGTGCTGTTTGTTGCAGGTGGCATTGGAATCAAGTACGAATGGCGCTCATCGCTCGTGTGCCACGTCGCTAATTGTTTATTAGTCCTCTAATGTCAATGGCCTCTCAAATTCATCACGAATGGACAGTCCATGGAAAACTGAAGCCGGCAAAGGTAATATTCTTCTATAGTACCAAGGTGGACGACGAAAAAGTAGACCCGAGCAAGATTCCCTTCCTAGACCGACTGCATCAATTTGAAAATGATCAAGCGGAAAACTTGTCTATAACGTTATTCGTTACTGGGAAATATGACGAACTGGGCGATCCAGAGGAGCTTGGATGGCATATCACTCGGCGAATCGCGAATGAAGACTTGTTGAGGGCGCTTGGCGAGATTGAACAGCGAAAGCGAACGGTGTGCTACGTATGTGGACCTCCGGCTATGACAGATGGATTCGTCGAGTACCTGAGCGGTTTGGATGGTTTGGAGCCGTCAAGGGTATTCTGCGAGAAATGGTGGTAGTCGACTTTTTGCCGCCGAAAGCCCTATCTGCAATGTATCACCGTAGTCAAGCGTGGTGGAGGTAGCCATAGCACAAATATCGAAGGGCCGAATAGGCCAAAATTCAATTGTTCTCCTGTTTCGGCGGCACTTCACTCGTGTCTATCAGGGCTCTGTGTGGACGTCGTCGCTGTTGGCGATCGGCGCAAGCTGCATGGCCGTTCCACAGTCGGGCGCTTAGAGACGGTCTGGCGTATCACAGCGCTTCGCGACTCCAAAAGTGCAGCAATATGTGACGGGCCGGGTGCCACCTGTGCTGGCACGAACATGCCGACGGCGAAGGCGGATTGAACCTCAGGCAGGGTGTTTCTCGGGCTGCAAATGATGTTCACGGTGCTGCGAGAAGCCTATATCCAACGCTTCGTATGTGGTGACATGCCGCATCGGGGTTAGTGCTGAGGGTTGCGGGCTGCACGTCTCGCCTTTTCGCCCTCAGCGCTTCTGTGATTCCGATGCCTATTCGCCCATGCATCTGCCACCATCAGCTGTGCCCCCTGCCGTTGCGCCCACTCAAATGCGCTCTTTTCAACAAGCATCACGGCCGCTTGGGTCTGGCTGGCGCGGGTTCGTCAGCGCGGCGGGCCTCTTAACCTGCACCTTCGCTCCCTCGATGCGCTTGTCCGTGAGCTTCCGTCCTTCTCCACATCTTTACAGCACTCTACGCCGTGCTGACGGCCGAGGAATAAGTCCTGGGTGACTTCATTGACTCTCGCTGAGTCGAAGCTTGCGTTCGCTCGTAGAGCTTCTTATCTTCCTTCGATGCCGAACTGATCTGCGATAATTCGCACTGTGCGCACTGCAGCAAAGGGAAAACACTTCAACATGGTTACCATTCCACAGTTTCGATTCGCTCTCAAAAGATGGCGGAAGGTCGTCTTCAACGTCATTTTTGTAATGCTGGCCATCGAATCCGCTTTGACAGTACCCGCTCTGGCACTCACCGGCATCGCGGACCCAGATACGTACCGGGACAAACTCTGGCACGATGGATTCATGAACGGATACAATAGCGACCCGTCGACCATTCTCTACTCTTATGCCAACTACCAACCCGTCAAAACCCCGCTAGTATGGAGTCCATTGTACGTCGTGCTATTGCAAGTGATCAACAATGTCCAGTGGCTAACAGTTTGATAGCATCACAAAGTTCAACCTAGTCGTGGTTGTGCTGTCGATGTTTCTCCTCCTTGTTGAATCCTGCATGATTTTTGTTCATGTGCTTTGGCCAATCGTATTTCTGGTTGTTTCTATGATCAAGGCAGGACTGTTCGCATATGCCATCTATGGCCAGACTGCACCGGACACAATCGACCCACAGCAAGAAAATCACGGCGCACCATGGTACATCAAATACAACTGCAAAGTCAGCTACTACAAGTCCAACGTGGGATATTGCCAACAAGCCAAGTCGCAATTCTTCGTGATGGTATTGATGCTGTATGTATTCTAGCATTGAAACTCCCAGCAATCTTGTTACTGACTGAGTTGGACAGGGCTTTCTTCGGAATCTACTCTATCCTCTCTATCCATGCAATGCTCTTTGCTCCGGAATACGACCCCGATGAGGACTTACTTTCGCCAAGTGGTGGCAAAGAGCCGGAAGACGAGCGGCAGTGGGAGATGGTGCGAATACCAGACACACCTGGCACGACCGGTGGCCTTAAGAGCCCAATCACACCGAGGACAAGAGCCTTCAACGACTTGGAAGGTAGTGCCAGCCAAGGCACCGACTTGCCTCTGCGAGAGAAATACGCACCGTTAGTCTATACGGGTTACAACGCTCACTGAGCTTGAAGCTTCTCTTCCTCTTTTCGGTTTTCCATGTCAGCGAATCACAAGAAATAGTAGTGAAGTCTTTTGGTTGCATTGGAGCGGGTGTTGACGAGGTGTTCCGGATCGATCATCTATCTCTCTATTCCGTGTAAATATTAACGATACCCGCACGACGAAGCGGAGTGTAGGCTCTTTCCGTCCGTATATCAACGACTGAGAAGTAGAGCCTAAGCTATAGATGCTTGCAATATCAATGACCTCTATCAGAAGGTTTCATAATATGCACTCACTCCAACCAAGTTACTCTGCGTTTGTTTTCCATACTGGGTTTTAAGATGCGTGTTGCCTCCATTGAAGGCTATCGACTCTCTTCGATTTCAAAGCCGCTGAGTTGTTGCCTTGTCGCCCTGTTGTGATAGCTCCCCGCCAACGTAACGCATCATTTTCTGTTTACACTCGCCAAGTGAACAACTAGAAGACCGTCGCGCACCGTCAACTGTCGTCAACTTTCGCGGAGAACGCATATGCATACCAGTGGGCGCTATTCACTGGTGTTGTAGAATCAGCGAACCATCAATGGCAGCAGCGGCCGACACCCTCCTAGCAAGCTTCGCAATTCCTCAGAATGTCAACCCTACGACAGTCGACGCACTGCGGCAGTTTTTATTCGGCCATACCGATAATATCGCCGTAAAATTATCTTCCAAATCTAACGAAAACAAAAGGAAGCTGGCTGATACTTCAAGGCCAAAGAAATGCAGAGGCTTGACTTCGGCGCCGGCAGCACCAACACTATCCAACACATCAGAACCCAATACCGATTCCGCACGTTCCAAATTATCTCTTGCCACACAAATTTCAAATTTGACACTCAGAATACTCTCTGATGAGCTCAAATCGCGACGTAAAGATCCAAAACAGCGAAGTGGCCCTCGAGATTACAAACAATGCGCTTTCGTAACTTCCACCGCCAAGTGCGCAAGCCTTGCGCTCGAATACCTGCGAAATCATGAAAAAGACGCTGCACTACAAATGCCGGCTCTGCAGGTTGATAATGGAGTACTCTCGCTTCTCGACAAGTGCATCGGACTCGACTCTAACGACGAAGACTTGGTCAAGCTTGTGTACAAAGAGCTTCGCACTCTGAAGGAAAGATTGGATTGTTATTTGAAAGAGAATGATGCGGAGAAGAAAGCATTACAGGAATGCGTCAGCTCTGCTACTGGTATCGACGACAAGCAAGTGGCGAAACTGTTCCATTTCGCCTCCAAGCCAGCTGATAAAGCCCTCCGATCGCTAATGATAGGCTACCAACTTGGTGCACTCAAATTCCTTCATAGAATAGGACGCAATACAGCTATAGAGGAGTCGGTACCACATTTCTGGATCGGCGATGCCTGCTCACCAGCGCATCTTATGGAAGAGCAAGCAACGTACGAAGAGCTTCGAGAAAAGACCGCGCTGCAATTTGATAAACTCTTCGACATCCTAACGACCCTCTGCCGCTCTCCTGGCACTGAGCAAGAGAGTGGGCGTGGGCGTAGTTCAAGCAAATCAGACGCCGCCGACCGCGTAACCACGATCAGGCTTAAGCTATCGGCGCTGCATGCCCGTATGATGCGGTATTCAATAGAGAAACGAGATCTGGATGCAGAAAAGGAGCTGTGGCTTTCACTTTCCAAGATCTTTGATTCGTTGCATCGAGCCGAAGTATGGCCATCAGACATGCGGTTCGCTTTCTGGTCGAAATTCTATCAAGACACTGTCTCAAGACTACAGAGAGCGGGTTACCAGTTGGAATCGCCAAGAATACGCGGATCGAGAGACGACGTAGTAGACCAAATGATTGTTTTAGCTCGAAACGACAATCTTTACAAAGAGGGTTTGTCTCTAATGAGGAATCGTTACGCTGACGCCGTCCGGAATGCCAGCCTTTCGGAATCCAAATTAGCCTTTCAAGCCATCCACTCCGCAAGAGTATGTTTAAGCTGCAATGCCAGTTCGACTGAATGCGCGGGTATGGCCCGGCAAGCGCTGAAATACCTTGACGGTAACATCGAATGCTCCACAACGGATCTGCTGCATCTGTTTTTGGAAGTATCGCAGCTTCAAAGAACTGCAGGAAAAGCTTTCGTGGATAGTGCTACTTCAGATCTCTCGTCTCCAGAGCGTTCGACGGATATCAACACTCGCTGCCTCATCGTCTTCCGAGCTATCAAGTTCTTGCGTTGGGTAATCAGAAAGCCTCCACAGGATGATGAAGAGAAGGACGAAATATCTGCAAAGCGCAAATCTCTAGTTCTCAAAGAGGCACCAAGCTTTATGAACTCCGTTCTACTTTGCTGCCGTCATCAGATCGCCTCTTCTGACGCTCAGTTCAAAACGTTCGACGTCCCCCTTCAGGATGCCATTGCTGTGTCCAATGAGCTCGAAATTGTTGGAGTAAAAAGCAGGATATCTACCCTCTATTGGAGTATTTACAAAGGCAATTCGAAAGATCCCGACACCGCCAAATTGAAAGCTGCAAGAAGAAGTGTCGAGGTGCTGCAAGACGCAACGATCGAAGAGAAAACCAAAGGACAGCTTTCAGTCAAGCTCGAAAGGCTGGCGGAAATTTATGCATTTACAAAGGATGTCGCCATGGCTCATGCCTGTCTCACAGAATCGGCACGCCATCAAATAGAGACAGGAGCCCTCGAGTCAGCCGCCAAACTCGCTTCTACGAAGCCATTACGACTGAGTGAGAGGTCCGACGAGTTGGATTGTTTGAACCGTACTCTTCGTGCACTCCAACAACTCTGTTCCAAAACGAAAGACGCAGATCAGGTCTCATACTATGACAACGAGAATCTACCCAATGAAGAAAGAGGGCTTTTGCTCGAATTGCAACTAACTCTGACGCTTGAATGGCTGTCCTCTTCACAACATGTGCGGAAGGCCATTTGTCAAATTGAATCCCTGTTGCGAGCACTCCTTTCGGTTTACTCCCTGAAAGAGTTTCCTATTCGACGAATGCGCGTTAAGGTCGCATGCCTTCGAGCACGCGTCTTTGATCTCAATTCAGCTGGAAGCAGTCTTGACTCTGAGCTGATGACTGAAAAGTCCTGTGCGAACCTTGGCAAAGACGTTGGTCTACGACTGTATCAGTCACACCTCATTGCCACTGCGAAAGTCTACGGCGCTTTCTTGTCAGACTCTATCAATTTGACAAGCCTTCGGGAACCTCTAGGACTCTGGGAACAGAGCCTTGATGAATCTAAGTCATGGGAAGATTTGATAGCACGGGTCGATGACGTTGATGCCTGGAAGAATGATCTCTCTTTCGTTGCGGACTACCTCGATATGCAAAATCTCAGTTCCCTACTAATACCCACCTTATCTCTTCTGGATAGGCTACATCAACTTCAGATCCCGAAAGATCTGTCTTTCGTTGTATCAAATCTGTCACGCTTAGCTCGAAACTGGTCTGCTCTTGGCTACTCTACCAAGGCTCAGCTCTGCCTTGACCGGGTAAAGGTTTTTCTCACCAATGAAGTTGCAACAGACGCCAGCCTTGACTGGTGTATTGCAACTTCAGAATGTCATATCTGTGATCTCGAATTGGATAAGAGCTTGAAAGCATTCCAGCATGCAGAGAAGCTCGCCCAGGCTGACGCAGATTTCTCGGATGGAATTGGCACTATATTGACCTTCTCAAAGCGGCAGCGCTATTCGAGGTTGATAGCAGATTGCTCCTATATCTCTGCAAAGTATTGGCTAGCGGACAACAACGTTAAGGAGGCTTTGGTTGCTGCAAGGCGAAGTGTCAAGATGCTTCAGTCAATGTGGGCAAATCTCGAGAATAGGCAGAACCCACGACCCCTGGATGCGAAACCAGAGATCCAACATGATATTGATACGGTTCAAGTTGGAACTGGAGAGTCCGAATCGCCGATTACCGATGGAATGCCCAGAATTAAGTCTCTCACTCACCAAGCGTTGAAGGGTCGTCATCTGTGGCCCATCGTTAGTCCACTTTTCAGAGGCTTTACTCTACTTGCCAACATTTACTCCCACGCAGGTCTATTCCAGGAAGCAATGTTCTACACTGAGTCAGCTAAGGACATTGCCATGGCAGTTGGATCGTATTCTCAAGTGCTCAGCAACTATTGTCAACAAGTCTTCCTGCAAACAGTGTCGGGGAAGATTGACGTTGCCCAGACATTGTTAGCCGAAGCGAGCGGTTTAAAGAATGATATTCAAGATCCACTTGACAAAGTTCATTTACAATGGATGAAGGCACTCGTCTCGGGAGCTACAGGTGCGGGAGAGGAAGAACAGACAGCGTACAACAGTGCGTTGAAAGAGATCGAAAATTGTAGCAAGAGTGCCATATCTGATCGTTTCTTGGTTGCTTCAACCGAAGATGGCCTCGTCTCTCAGCTCGACAAGCTCCAGATTACCGAAACTGAGCAAAGCAACCAATCGTCTGTAAAAGCAACCCGTGTGGCCAGGAAAACAGTGTCAACGAAGGCGCCCAAAGCTAAAGGAACTTCTGCAACAAGTCGAAATCGCGTCAACAATGAAAACAGAGCAAAACCAGTCGAGAAAACATCTGATCGAAGTTGCAATGATGCAAGCGTCGTTTCAGAGGCAAATTCGCCTCAATTATCGATACCAGTACATTACGATATCCTGCTCAGCAAGGCTCTGGCGACTCCCGTTGTGATGTCTTCGGAATCCATGGGAGATACCTTATCGGACACTGGCGGTAACGCTCTTAACAGCATGATTCTAGTGCCGCAGCAGATTATGGCTTTCCGACAAATGTTCGATCAGGTGCTACAGGACATGGCTGCAAACCCTGCATTCATCCCAGTATCGGAGTCTGCCCTTGCGCTACCGGCTGTTGCTGCGTTCAAAGTTGAAGTTGCTCCGAATAACAGTGAGCGCTCGGACGAGGCTGGCAGGAAGCGTCCTACTTCGAAGATCGCCAAGTCTGGAGCAAATCGTCAGAGGCCAACGGCGCAAGTGGAGTTTGGTGAAGATCTCGCCTTGAAGCTTTTGAACGCTCGAGATCACCTGCAGCGCATATTAAGCCGCACTGCATTTTCTCTCCCAGTCCCAACCCTCCATCACCTTTTCGACATGCTCAGCAACGTATCCATAACTCTATCTGCGGTAACCCAGAGCCACACAATCCCCAAGGCACATCCACTTCCCCATTCACTTATTCTGGACTTCCCCAAGAATTGTGTCTTCCAACGGGAGATGGAAGCTATCCAAGCTGAGGCTGAGAAAGAAGAGCGTCCGAAGACAATTACATGGCCCACACGCAGTGATAGCCATTCGCAAGGTCCGAAGCTGGAACCATCTCAACATCAACAGCAATATCTTGACATCCTTCCATCAACTTGGACAGCGCTTTCACTGTCGATCAACAGCGCCAGAGATGAATTGTCAATCTGTAGATACAGATCCGGTGAATCTCCTTTCATTCTGCGGCTGCCTTTAGCGCGTAACAACTCAATGGAGACAGAGGAGCGTTATTTTAGCTTTGAGGAAGCAAGAACTGAGCTCACAACTATCGTCGACTTATCCAATTACGGTGCTCACGAGGCGAAGACCATTACCACCAAGGAAGGGAAGGACCAATGGTGGGCAGCTCGACATGCTCTCGACTCCAGAATGGGTAGTTTGATCGATGATATTGAAAAATACTGGCTTGGTGGTTTTAGAGGAATCTTCACACAGCAACCGAAACATCTTCAACGAATGGCAAATTTTCAGCGTGCTCTGCAACAAGCCCTCAATCGGCACCTCCCATCAAGACAAGGAACGTCATCAGCTAAACCCATTCATCTCGACCCTAGGGTTCTTGAACTCTTCACTGGACTTGGTAATCCTGATGAAGAAGGCATTGATCTCGATGATTCCTTGTCCGAACTCCTCTACTTCGTCGTAGACATTCTGCATTTCAATGGCGAGCCGATTGCCTACGATGAAGTGAACTTTGATTCGGTAAGAGACTTCGTGGTCAAGACTTAGCTAGATCGCTGAATCTAACCTTGACAGCTTATCATCGAGACCACAGACGCGCTGAAAGCCTACCATTCTGGCATCCCATCGGTGACTGATACGTCCAGCCACATTATTCTGCTGCTTGACAAACACCTTCACGCATTCCCTTGGGAATCGATTCCATGTTTGGCCAATCAGAATGTCTCCCGTCTTCCTTCCCTCGCTGCTCTCCGCTCATGCCTCCTCACTGCCGAGGCGACCAAGAGTCTTTCAAAGTCCGATCCGAGCCTACTTGGAGCAGAAGGCCACTTCGTGTCTCGCAGCGGCGGCCATGCCATCGTAAACCCATCTGGAGATCTAGCGCACACGGATTCCACCATAAGTCCTCTGATCCGCAGCCTACCGGGCAACTGGACGCTGCAGCATTCCGCGCCCACGGAATCGCAACTCTCGCAGGTGCTCCCCGCAACGAGTATCTACCTGTACTTCGGCCACGGCTCAGGCGCGCAGTACATCCGGCCGCGGGCGGTCAAGAAGCTGAGCCGGTGCGCGACGGCCTGGCTCATGGGCTGCAGCAGCAGCGCCGTCGCCGACCACGGCGGCTTCGAGCCCAGCGGCATGGTGCTGGCGTATTTGGCTGCCGGCGCGCCCGCCGTCGTCGGCACCCTGTGGGACGTCACCGACAAGGACGTCGACCGCGCGAGTGTGAAGACCGGCGAGCTGTGGGGGCTGTGGACGGCCAAGGTGCAGGATGCGAAAGCGAAGAAGGGCAAGAAACGCGGCGGTGACAAGGACGTGGAGATGCCGCGGAGGGCCGCTTCGAGACCGGGTAGATGTGCTCTGCCGCAGTTTGATGGGCCGGCGGATGAAATGAATGCGGAGAATGTCTTGGGCAAGGACGCGAAAAGCCCGAAGCATAGCTTGGTGGAAGCAGTGACAAAGAGCAGAGACGCTTGCTACTTGAGATACCTCAACGGTGCAGCATTGGTCGTGTATGGCATACCGGTGTACATTGTTGATTAGAAGAACCTGCCTTTGAAGCATGGCAATGGTGTCGGGTTGAGTATACCCCTTGTACTCTTTCATTCAGCCGTGCACTGTACAGTACTCGTTCCTAGCTTTGCATAGCAGTCCGCAATGTTTGCTTTTACTGCGCATTAAAAGCTGCCTCCATTGAGCCAAAGTATTAACCGGGACATCGATACCAATTATTCTTTCAAATCGTTGATAACGTCTGCAATGCCACTAAATACTTCATCTAGCTTGTCATCAGAAGCAGGTAGGCATGTCAGAATACCGCTCAACTTGCTCAATACCACCGCCTGGGCAATCTCCGACGCATCGAACTTAGAGCTTGCGGAGGCCACACTGATGCTCGCCCAACATCCCGAAGCTCCAATAACGGTGCTTTCCCTAGGCAGGAAGCCGTTGTTGCCGCATGTGTGCACATCTCCGCCATGGCTCTGGTAGATCCTGCTGAGCACGAAGCCAAAGTCAGCAGCACTGGTACACTCATCGTCGCCGACAGCGCCAAAGTTGACGTTCAGGAACACGCCGGCCGGCAAATAGGGCGGGCCCGACGCCAGCAGCGCCTGCGTCACGTTGAGTGAGAGGTCGGCGTACACGCGCTGGTAGACCTGCGGCGCGGCCGTCCACGCCGTCTGCGCGCCGGAGCTGCCGCTCAGCGCGACCGCCGGAACGCCCTCCCGCACCGCCTCGCAGGCCGCGCCCACCGTCCCCGAGAACAGCGTCGCGATGCCCGTGTTCGCGCCCACGTTGAAGCCCGACAGCGCGAGGTCGGGGGTGCGCGCGCCTAGCACCGCCGCCGAAAGGTTTTGGATGCCGTGCCGCATCGACGTCACCGGGTACGAGTTCACGTAGTTGAGCCGCGCGTCCGATGCATTCGAGCCGTATGCCGGAGAGCCGGCTGGGCAGCTGTTGAATTCACACGGTTTAGTCAGAGGGGTCGGAATTGCGTCAGCGGAGCCTGGGTGTTGGAGTCGTCAGATCGGCTTTCCAAATTGGGAAGGAAGAAGATTAAGGATTGTCAACATATTTGGAGACAGATATGAGAGAACAGAAACGTCATTGTAATGGATAAAGACAACTTGAATATAAAAGTAACAAAATTAGACATACCTGTTCCTGATTGATTCTCTGCTGGAGCAGACAGCACAACGTTCTCACCAGCAGCCGTTAGCACATTGAACAGCGTTCTGATGTTAATTTCTGCCCATCCATCGTCGTTGGAGAGAACGATATTTGCGGCTCGAGCCGCTGCATGCAGAGCTGCCAATATCAGAGTGGTCTTCATCTTATGATTGTGCAGACCGAGACGTCAAGAGACCTAGAACGAAGGAAAGCGAGCGTTCTTGATGGCGCGTCAAGGGAACGTAGCCCTTCTTGTTGTATATTCTCGCCATCGAAGCAGACGTTCATAAATAGAAGGCTGGCACTGGCGCTCCTCCACGCGTCTGCCAACCAGTAATGGCAAAGACGCCATGCCAGAATGTCATAGGTGGCGATCGACGGCTGATCGTGCCCTATCAACGATGGGCCGTTCTCCCCATTTGCGAGCATCCATCATGTACACGTATAAACTCGGTCTCCTATTCTTGTACGAAGGAATTTACTTCAACGCTGCAAAGAAGTTAAAGCGAACGGCAAGCGGTTGTTTACGTACAACTAGGTGGTCGTCACTTCCGCTCCTTTCCCCGGCCTGAGCGCGGAGCTGTGATCCAAAAAGCAAACATCAAACTGACAGCAAGCGGACCTTAACTGGACGACCACAGCAGTCGACTTCTATTGGACTTGGTGTGAATCGTTGAATTGGTATCGTGACAATCTAAAGGCTCAGTGTAATTCCACATGTCTCTGAGAGGAGCGCTTCTTTGGATGTGCTAATTATTGCATTGAGGTACGATACCATTCTCTAACAGTCTCTGTATAGCAATTAATCCAGCCAAAATTCATCCATTTCACCATCTGATATCAAATCAATCAAAGACGAGTGCCCTGACTTCAATGCTCTCACGACCTGGTGCACCCTCGGGCGTTCTCTTATCCACAAAGGCGGTATGCGGCACCCTGCGACCCTCATTGTCGCTATCGAAGCACAGCAAGAAAAGCCTCTCGTCATTCTCCATACCGCTCCAGTAGTTCCACCTCTGGGCGTCGTCGAACTTCACGGCGGCGGTCTCGCCGTTGCGGTGCGGGTAGCGGTGCTCGACGCCGACGAGGTGGTCGCCGCGCACGGTGCTGCTGTCGGCGAAGCCCAGCGGGTGCGAGTAGACGGGCCCGTTGAGCGGCCGCCACACGTTGATGATGCGGTAGCGGCGCTGCAGCAGCGCTGGCGCCTCGTCCCCCATGTGCAGCTCCACCCGCCACTGCGTGCTGCGCGCCGTCTGGTCGATGTGTACGCGCGTTACTGGTGCCCGGTGGGAGTTCGGCCGCGTCCGCCGGATCGTGTGGTCGAATAGGAAGATGCGCTTTGCGCCTGGCACCCGCGACAGTAGGAGTTGCTCTACTTCGTTGTAGTAGACACTCTTGATCTTGTCCTCATCCTCCCAATCTTCGTACGTCATTGCTGAAGGGATGTTCTGCAGCGCCGAGAAAGCATTGTTGTCGAGTGTGTAATCGGATTCGTGGCCTCGGATGTCGTTGATGGTCACCGTGTGGTCCTCAGCGCCGAAGTTACGTTGCGGTCCATCCTTGGGAGGGTCGACGAAGTTGTATGGCTTTATTAGCGTTAGTATAATCGTTCAAACGAACTGAATGCATTTGGAGAAGAACATACAGCAGAGCCATCCGCCGGTGGTGTGTAGAAAGAGAGAACAGCGTCGACGGGTCCACGGGGAATTGGAAGATTCAAGCCTGTTGTTTCGACGGCTGGTTGCTGTTGCAATTGATGTGCCGGAGTCGGCTGAGACTGTGTATCGGCAGACATGGCGAAAGGTCTAGATATAGACTATACGAATTGGCGGAGAACTAAGAGACCTGAATATTGGTAAAGGCGATAGGAAAGCTCTTATTGCTATGCGAGATTGAAGACTGGTTTTGGTATATTGAAAGGAAGATATGCAAAGGATGGTCGTCGGCTTTAAATATTAGTTTCTTCCGATTTCAAAGCATAACGAGAATCGGCCGAGAACGACGTCGATAGTTGATGACGCCTTTTGCCCCTAGAAAGGGAAGCGCCATAGAGAGTGATTAGCGTGACGGCTTTTGCGGGGTTGCGATCACTGATACGCAGACTCCGGTTATCCAGAAGACGCAAGGAGTAAGACCAAAAGGACTGTTTACTAAGCATAACTTCACAAACTGCATGTGGCCAGTGGAAGGCGTTCAATTTTACCCAGAGCCTCGAATTGCGTGATGGCCGTCGATTGGCAGGTGAATGGTTTCCGATAGAATACGTAACCTGCATCGCGTATCACCGCTTCGAATTACGAGGTAGCTGCCTGGACTTGCTCAGAATTAAGTAAATGCTCATGCTTAATTCCATCACTTGCATAATCTGTTCTCCGAATGAAAACCATAGTTAGCCCGAATACGCCGTCGAATCCTATTTCCTGAACACCATGCTCGTTGGGAATGCCAGTATGCTAGAAACCCCATTGTCGAAGGAAAATGGAAAACGCAAAGGGTATCAGTGGCGCAATTCCGTTAGTAGCAATGTAGAAAAATCCATGTTCTGTTGAGTATATCGTCAATTGTTTCCTCCGTGCCGTGCGCATCAACTCATTCCATCGTATTGATAAATCGCTCAAGTAGCCGTTCAACCCATGGTGGAGGAGCCCTGTCCAGCCGACTTCTTTACGACGAAGACTGCTACCTCGATCGGCGGTAGAGTCGTGGCGTGTGACGGCTGCTCTATCTCGCGTGAAAAGGGGCGCACTGATTCCGACGCGGGTGTGGTGACGGCCGAGCCGGTTCCACCAAGTGTGCTATCGCCCTTGATTGAGCGTTTTCCTGTTGCGACTCGCTCCATCAGTCGCTCGACAAGCTCAGTACCTCTGAAGGGAGGACTCGTATCATCGTTCTGTCTAGAATTGGTATGGTACCGGCTGACGAGCTTCCGGATCCTCGGTTTTTCTTGCTTATTCCACCAGTCTTTAGCCCAGACTTCTCTTGGAAGCGTCACTTCTTGCTTCGAAGCATAAATCATGTTGTACGTGGCTGGCATGTGGTGGAAGCGATCGAGCGGTGTGGTGGCGCTAGTGCTCAGTTGTCGGCAGAACTCCTCAAGTCTGGCCCGCATCTCTTCAAAGGAAGATAACTCTCTAATCGCATGCATTGCCGCAAGTTCACTGATCACTGCAGATGGCATATTCTCAGCAACCATGATTGCGCGGAGAATAGGCTCGAGGACTGGAGACAGGTACTCGTTCTGGAAGGTTATGCCACCTCTTCTCGTCGGATAGATAAAGACCAAGATTCCGTTTTTGGGAGATAGCTCGACAAGACGATCACTTAGGATGGAGTGACCCGATGCAAAGAAGAGCTCGGAAAATTCCCTCTCGCTCGTGGGTGGAATGTAACGTTCAACAATTGTCACATCGACGGAAGAAGGCGCCACAACCGGCCGCGGAGATGGTATTGCAATGTTGCTTTCGCCTTGATAATCCGGTACAATCACAGCACTATCAAAGACCTTGGTCGTGAAATAATCCAAGCCCTCATTCGGCGGTGCCGGTGTTGTGGGAGGAGAGGTTGGGAGATCAGCCAGATTAATGCTGCCTGGCACGGCATGGTATACATTTATCCACACTGTGGACCTTCCAAACGTTTGTTCATGTATGGAGTTTATGATCATTGGGAAGGCATGGCCGTTTGATGACGGCAATGGAAGTGCATGCGACATGATCGTGACTCGGCCAGAAGAATTGCCTCCGTCTTCAAATGCGCTCACTATTCAATATTAGTAGAGTTCATATCAAGAAGGAGCCGCTAAAACATACATATGAATGGGACAATATCCCGTAAGCACGGCGAGTTTTGTGGGTCCCCAGCTTGGAGATTTTCGGGAAGACCAGAAGTTTCCACCGATGTTGCCGTCGTTGACGGCGCACTGTGGCTCGAAATTGGAATCGACATTGGAGTACTGCCTTGATCGGATGAACCAAGCGTCGCAGTTTTGATGTCTGAAGAAGTGGTCCAATCTATGTTCCCATTATCGTCAGGTGGCGTAGTGGTGAGAATGTATTGTTGAACGTTCTTGTGACTCGGGAGAACTTGGTCAGAAGAGATTGATGGGATGGAATTCGCTCGGCTTTGAAGTGCCGGTGAATTTTGTCCTGTTTGTGGTGCGCCAGTAAGGCTTCGCGAGACAGGAGTTTCCTCAGCGAAGGGCGATTTGAGAAGGTGGAGTGGATCTTCAGGTTGAGAAAGCGGTCCCGCTCCGACGAAAGGAGTAGGTTGATGATTGATAGGCGCTATTCGATCTGGATGGGGAGCAGCTATGCCGAGTAAATCAAAGGACGGCAAGCGAAGATTACGTGCGGCTTTGGGAATTTGAGATGAAGGCAGCGCGGAGGAAGAATTTGGCAATATCACGCTTCCTGCAACCAGACCTGATAATCCCAACTCGGGCACGATTTCAAGCAAAGGAGTTGGAGTCTCTGACATGGACGATACCGGAGCGGGAGGTCGCGGGATGGCATCTGATATGGTTGGAGACGCAAGAGATGTTGGATGTGAAGTTGTTGGATCGGCATCTGGTGTAAAAACGCCGCCCACTGACAGGATGTCTGTCGTTGGGGAGGGAAATTCTAAATCTGCAGCAGCTTGCGTCTTATCTCGAGCGGAGCACAACGAGTCGAGGAGGTCCAGTGTTTGCATGGCCGACTGCCTTCCTTGTCTGCGCGAAGTCCGGCAGACATAGAAAAGCGTCGGCTTGTAAGAGAGAGAGAGAAGAAAGAACGGATTGAGACCGAAGCGAGCAGGAGCCAGTAAAATGGTCAATTGCCAGTAGGTAGGGTAGCAAAGAAGCAAAAGAAGCTACTGGTCGGATTCAGTAGAAGGTGGTAGGCGGCATCACGCGACTAATGCAGCCTTGGAGAGGTTATTGTACGCATAACGAGCATCGCAACGAGGCGATAAAGGAAGGGAAACGAGGCCGAGAGCGAGTACGGCGAAGAAAAAGAGGATGAAGCTCGACAGAGCAACGCTAAGTGAGATCCAGAGGAGCACAAGCAGCGCGATCAAACTGCAACCTAGACCGGTTCGGTAGAGAGAGGAGGAGCTTGCAGAGTCAAAGCCAAAGGGAAAGAGCCAAAGCCAGTGAACGCGCGCCGGAGCTTGCGCCGGAGCCACACCGCAGAGTGCACTGAGATGTGGAGGAACGAAAAGCGACGCAAGAGCACAGGCGTGACAGCGTCCACTGTCCCTGGTGATGCACTGATTGAGAGCCCAGGGTAGGCTCGTTCCATTGCGGGCCCAGACCGTTTGTGGCGTTTTGGCGACTTCGCCCTTTGCAGCGGCGCACCTGCTATTGAGTCCCTGCAGCCCATCAAAACATTCCCATATGGCCCATACCTCTCGTCTGCCGCGTCTTCCATTCTACGTAGTATGCTTGATCCTTCTCTTTGCGATAACGACCTTTTGCGAGAAGCCAGCCCGTTCCACGTGGCTGTGGCCGTGCGTTGTTTCCAGCAGCAAACTTCTCGCCAAACCCCAGTCCGGTGGAGTACCTCACGTATACGATAGTCTCCGCGCTGGTCCAGCAAACCCTGAACAAAATGTCCAAGACGCTGCTTTATTATTCTCCGACGCCGGTCCAAACCCATCATGTAGAACTCTCGTCGACCTTGAAAGTATCGGTACGTTATGCTAGCTGGCATTTAGTCAGCTCCGTCTCTTTGCTTCGTGGCTTAGACTCGATTGGGGTCGGGCCGCTGTCTCAGAGTCGTCAGCAAAGAGAGCCGCAGTTAAACTTGCTTTTTGGCTCGCGTTCGTTCGCTTCGTTCGCGTTACTTCGTCGTTAGCATTTGGTAGGCGTGATTTGCGCACACTCCCACGTCAACATACCCCGTCGCTCGTGTTTTGGCCGCATTGGCAGCTGAGCGGAGAGTGTGAGCCGGCTGTTTCGGATGCAAGGGATTCTCTCAGCTCAGTCATTTCACCCTAGGAGCCCATGGCGGTCGAGACTAGAAAGCTTTGTGCGAGGTTCAAGGATCTCAGGAAGTCGGCCCCGTATGGGCAGCGTATTGCGCAAGCTGTGCAGACGATGATTGAAATGGCGCAGGTGGCCCGCTTTGTCTTGTCCCATGTCGCGACACTTGTAACATCGTATGATCATCGCTATTTGAGGACCCATAAATTCGGAGCTCTCGCCCAAACAAGAGACTGAAGAGCCGCCGAAGGCGCCGCGTAGGTACCGCCCATAACTTCGAAGAATCGAGATCAAAATTCACCGCCAGCCGACTGATTTATATGTAATTTTGAAGCATCGGCATCTGACGTCGAAAGCTAAGTAGCATGCACGCAATCCTGCAACTTCCAAGCTTTTGTAGCACTTTCGCGTCCGACGATCGTCGATCACTCAGCCATTTCCATCGCCGTTCGATCGATATAATCTCCTTCATTCTCTATTCGGAAATGCCTCACCGCCAGCTTTTGATGACTGGTTGAAATACACCTAAGCATCGATAACCAAACTTCTACTAGGTGGCCTGCTGATGACTCTAAAACTTCATCTTTCTCTCAAGTAAACTTCACAACTACGGCTTGAGACGGACATCAACAATAGCAGCTTATGAAACGGTACTTGCATTCTCCCTCAGCAAGCCATTCAAATGCATTATGTGCAAATGGCTTCGCATTATGTGCAAATGGCTCGGATCCCAATCCGTTCGGTTTAGTCAATAGTTGGAAGACACAATTTCCAGATTTTCCCTAACCCATACTGACGTTCATCACCTGTTTGGTCGCTTCGAGCCTGTAGTTTGCCGTTCCGAACGAAGTCACTGCGACTTGAAGCGCTTCTCTTCGTCAATCTTTCTCTCCCTCATTGCCACCAGATATATATACTCCATAAGTTCAACTGGCAGCCACTTCACGCTTTCAGCCAAGAGACAGTGTCTCCAGTTTCCACAGACCAACCTCCGTCCACATCCAACTCTAGCCAAAATATCCCTAGCCATCTCTTCACTGGTGAGAACAGTGAAGCTGGGCCTATCGAAATTGCCAGCAGACTCGACTTGTGCGACCAAAATGCCGAGAACTTCAATATCAACCTTCTCAGCTCTCATCTCCTGCGTCAATGACATGCTGAAAGCATGGTTGTATGCTTTACTCGGTGAATAAATGGGTAGCCATGGCTGTGCTTGTTCGCCCGCGTAGCTTCCGACATTGATAATGAGTGATGGCTTGTTGGCCTTCAAGATCGGCATGAGCTTCCATGTCAGTAGCGTCGGAAACCTCAAGTTTAGTGCAATCTGCTTTTCGACGATATCGTATGGTATTTGATCGAAGGCCCTGTAGCTCGGACCGAACATAAGTGTACCGCCAACATTGTTGATGAGCACGGTTAGACGACCACCTTGCTTCTCAATGTCCTTGATCAGAGCTTCGATTTTGGGAACAGAATTTAACGGATCATCAGCTGTAGCAGCGATGATGACGATCTTGCGCTGAGTGTATTGCTTCGAGAGTTCTTGCTGCAACCGAGATAGTTTGTCTTGATTACGCCCATGAAGGATAACGTTGAAATTCTTCGATAGGAGCTGCTTCACCAGTTCAATGCCGATACCATCCGACCCACCGGTGATGAGAGCATAGCTATTTGATTCTCCGTGCAGATAACGAGGTAGCGCAGATGGCTGAATGAAGTAGAGGTAGATGAAGCGAAGGAGCCGAAATGACAAGTGAATTGCAGCAATAGCTCCCAGACCATAAAGGATAGAGTTGGTTATCTCCATACTGCCTGTAGATAAGTCAGATGGTCGATGATTTTACTGAAGAAAGTTAGCAGACAAATTGCAATTATGGAGAGGAAGACGTCTGGGTTATGAGATGAGTGGGGATCTGAAACAACCGCGAAGCAGGATGACGCGCGGTAGAGTACAGCTGCGATAGAGACTGAAATGCTGACCAAGCGGATCGAAGCTTGAGCTGCTTTGAAATGGAATGGTTCGAGATGCTTTGGATTTGAAGTTAAAGAGAATTGTAGTACTACCTCAAGTTTGCGGTCGGCTAAGCGTTATGAGTGTGGCCATGGACGCAGTTGTTGTTCCGCGCTTGCATTCACCTCAGCCCTGGTCGACCTCTGAAAAAGCACAGCTTTTGATATCTAATTCCGTGTTCTCCTTAGTTTACTATTACCTTTCAATCTCTCACGAATTCTTCGCTTTCTATTCGACATATTACTCTTCAAGGAATGCTCGAAACTACATATATCTTTCGTCCCCTTCCGGAGCAAAACTCCATCCACCTACTCCGTCTTTTACCTGGCGAGGCGACCGCGGACTTGCAGTGCGAGCTGTTCTCTGTTAGATTAAGTAGCAAACCAGTCTATCGCGCTATCTCGTATGTCTGGGGCAGCCGTATTCCGGAAGCCACAGTTCAATGCGGTAGCGAGACCATCATAATCACGAAGAACTGTGGATATGCCTTATGACGGCTTCGGGACCCGATCCACACAATGACGCTTGGGTTGATTCTATCTGCATCAATCAAAAAGACCTTGAGGAGCGAGGTACTTGGCAAGCTTGACTGAAATCTGCTTAATCATCTGCTCAGATTAGAATACCTAAGTTAAAACAAGCTTGGAGTTCCAGCCGCGGGGTTTTGCAACCTCGGGGCAAAAGCCGGCAAAGTAGTATTCCCGAACGGGTAATCTTCAGCATTGAATCGTTTTCTCTCAGTAAAAACTCAATTCGAGCCGCGTATCTTTATTCTCAGGATCCAAAATGGCAGCTAAACCTCTCTGGATGCCGATGCCAGGCCAGAATACACCAATGGACCAATATCGTGAACATATCAATAAGAAATTCAACCAATCTTTACGAGATAGCCACGAGCTTCAAAGGTGGACCATTGCGAGAAAACATGACTTCTGGATTGACCTCTGGAGCTACATTGGGCTTATTCCAGAGTTGCCGGCCGGAATAACCAAGGCGTTCGATGACAAGAAGTCGATCAAAGACGTGCCAACGTTTTTTGAAGGCATTGGCATCAACTACACCGAAAATGTGCTGTCAGATCGTGACCCAAATGCCACTGCCTTGATTGGAATAAGAGAAGGCCAGTCATTGGACGGCGAAAAGTGGACTTGGGCTCAACTCAATGAGAATGTGCGCCAAGTTCGGTCTGCTTTGCTAAGAAGAGGCGTGAAGAAAGGGGACATAGTCGGAGCTATAATGTCAAACTCGAACTGGATAATTGGTATACACCACAGATTCGGACCTCACCGGTGAATCCGCTAACAAAGACGTCAACAGCGATATTCCTGGCCTCTGCCTCAATGGGTGCTCTATTCACATCCATTTCTCCTGACATGGGTTTGTCCGGCTGCGTTAGTCGATTACAACAGGTTGAACCCACTGTTATCTTCGCAGACAGTCATCAAACCTATAAAGGAAAGCAGCGATCCATGCACGACAAAATCGAACAGACCTACGCGATATTACCTCGAAAACCACAGGTGTATATCATTCCATTGGCTCCAGGACCTCATCCGTTCCCGCTCCTTTCGGACTTCCTCTTGGCTTCCTCCTCGTCAGATCCTCTAGTATATGAAAGACTGCCTTTTAATGCTCCACTCTTGATCCTGTACTCTTCCGGAACTAGCGGTCCGCCAAAGTGTATCGTTCATCAGCACGGTATCATCATCCAACTGAGGAAGATCGCGCTGCTGCATAATTCATTAACGCCGAAGGATATTATTTTCCAATTCAGTTCGACTTCATGGGTTCTGTGGAACGTTATGAATGGCCATCTTTCCGTTGGCTCGACGGTAATCTGCTATGACGGCAGTCCGTTGTATCCCGACGCAAGCACGAAGCTACGTGTGCTGGAAAAGCACAAATGCACGTATTTCGGCACGAGTCCGCGATACCTGCTCGAGCTTGAGATGAGTGACATCAAGCCGTCAGACTTCGACTTGAGCGCCTTGCGAATGACAACGACAACCGGAGCTACTTTGACAACTGACCAATTTCGCTGGTTCTACAGCGCATTTCCCAAGTGTATGCACCTAAGCTCTGTAGCAGGTGGGACAGAGATCGTGACGAGCTGGTTTGCGTCGAATCCGGCAGGTCCAGTGTACGCCGGCGAGATGCAGATGATTGCACTAGGACAAGATGTCGATGTCGGTGATCCAGAGACGGGAGAGTCGATCATCCATACCGATAAGCCGGGAGAACTGATCTGCCGTAGTCCGTTCCCGTCTATGCCACTGTACTTCTGGAACGATGTTGGCAACAAGAAGTATCATGAGGTGTACTTTGAGCGTTATCCGAACGGACCTATAGTCTGGGCTCAACATGACTGGGTGCAGTTCAACCCAGTGACTAAGGGAGCGCAAATACACGGTAGAAGTGACGGCACTCTGAATCCATCAGGTATCAGGTTCGGTTCTGCGGAGATTTATTCTGTTGTAGAGTCGCCACGCTTCAACAACCGGATTGCCGACACGCTGTGCGTTGGACGGAAGCGAATGTCTGACAAAGATGAGACAGTTTTCCTGTTTGTTAAAATGAGAGAAGGCAAACTACTCACCGATATGCTGAGAAGGGAGATCGAAGTCGCAATAAGGGAAAATCTCAGCCCCAGACATGTACCGAAGTACATTCTAGAGATCGAAGAGATTCCAGTGACGATAAATGGCAAAAAGGTTGAGATTGCTGTCAAGAAGATCATTTCTGGCATTGATGTGAAGGTTAGCAGCACAGTGGCGAATCCGGAATGTCTAGACTTGTACACGAAGTATAGAAATTGGGATGGCAAGCGTGAGTCCAAACTATAGAGCATTCAATCAACATTGCACATACGGCAATTCTTGATCCTTAGGCCTTTCTTTCAACTAGAAGCTCTAAAACCTACGAATGTAGGAGTGAGAACGTTTATACCCTGTCCTTGGCTGGTTCAAAAAGATCACAGCTGCTCTCCTTGGAACTGAAGCCTCATGTATCGTCTTGCTCCACCCAGTGTTGCCTGCTCTCTGCGAAGGGAATGATGTGGCTTTTGTCTGCAGTATGGTTCTGGAGTGAAACCCACTCTATTAGGAATTGTATCTGATTTCTTTGAGGGAAGAGTTTCGAATCGGAAGGTGGTATGGGCTGAAGGATCAGAGTTTGGCATCGTATGTCACTGGGAAGCATCAGCTATTGATTCCATGATTGTACGACTGAAAAGTAAGAAGTACTGTAAGAGACAGCGCGCATGGCATGTTTCATAAGGATTGAGCCTTTGTGATAGATATTGTCATGGTCTCGGTCCTGAATGCGTGTCAGAATATCAACATCTTGAACCGTTAAACGATTGGGTACTTTGTGAAAGCTTCTACGGATTCTGTAGTAGAAAGGCATACAAACAGATACACAACACACTTACATTGACAAGTGAAGACGCTAGAAGAACAATAGCGGTAGAGTCGGTACCATTACTTCGAACCCATAGCGACGGTAGCGTCAAGAAGAGAACAGTTCGATGCTCCGAGCAGCCTACGAATGGACCAAATCAAACGCTATTGGACCGCTACTTCCAAGGCATTCGAAATGATTCTGTATCAGCCCTCGTGCCTTAGAGACCAAACGTTCTTCGTCAGCTCCAAGACTCATAACGTCCCAAATAGGAAATTTTCAATGTTTAGTGTGCGCACGGACGAGAAAGTCAACTATAAAAGGCTGGAAACTTTTCGCCCTTCTCTCTTTCTTCTTTTTCTTCTCCATCCGAGTGCAAGGGCATTACGCGAGCCAGTGAAGAATCGTCTGAGGCCGTGTCATTGCTGGTTGAAAACTAAGCTGCTTTGACCGCATTCAGTTGGTCTTCGGATCAACTGGGAATTTTTGGAACCCTCTTCGCTGCTCATGCAGTACCTTAATCTTTTCATTGACTCTCTCGCCTTGAGCGTGAGGTTGAAGAAGAGATCTTGTTGTGAGGTCGTGCCAAACTGAAAGACTTTAAGGGTGAGGTGAAGAAGCAATGCTAGTTAGTGGCCTCGTGTGTAATACTATGTTGCGTCAATGAGATCAGTCCTCTGGTTCGTTCCCTGTAGAGAGCGAAGCAGCTGGTCATGACGTTGTCACCATAGCTGTTGTTGTTGTTGTTGTTGTTGTTGTTGTTGTTGTTGTTGTTCGCCTCACAGTCCAGGATTTCGGCGCGGCCCAGCTTGGTGTTGTACGCACTCTAGTCCCTCAAGATGGCAAATTATCAGGTACAGGCATTGAACCAAGTCATTCGGCTTCTAAATACGCCTGCTGATGTTCCAGGCCACGGTAAAATCTTCACGCCCTAGTGGTAGGACTCTTACTATTGTCTATCCTCTTCGTCTGCGCAACCCGGAGGAGGCAGTGTACATTTAAGTCCCTCCTGCCGTCATGTCGCGTATTTTAGTAACAACACTGCTGATGAATGGAAGAATAGCGAACCAGGACCTTTCATGCACGTAGCCGCTGCTCGTTGATACGCACTAGAAGGTAAGCTTTGAATCGGTCACACCCGAGAGACTTTTCAACCTTTCCGACGAACTGTGAACGTCTTGGTAGCAGAAGTAAACATGTGCTTTTTGGTGACATTCTAGCTTTGATCTAATCCGTCAGAGGTAATGCCTACAGTAGCCAGCACCTCTGAGCTTACATGCCTTCGATGAGACACTTAGCAGCAGGACCGCAACCTTGGTGTCCATTCACAAGAAACGCCAAAGTAGGTAGAGAGGCCCTTGAACGGAACTGAAAACATTCATCGCACGATGCGGGCGTATCGAAGCACGAAGTAGAGAGAGGCTGACACAAATAGGGCGCAACGACATCCTCTAAGTCGGATCATACGCTCTTTTCACCTCTCGGTTCATCAGGCACCTTCCCAAGCTTGATCTTCCTCACCGGCACGCCCAAATCCACTTTCATCCTCAATTCGTCACGGATATGCAGCTCGCTCCTCTTCTGCCAGATATGATAACCAGAGTGATGGATTGGGAAGAGAACTTTGTTGCTCTCGTGCTTGATGAAGTCCTGGGCATCAGGTTTCTGCATGCTCGCGATAACATCGATTTCGTTGGCCAGTTCCTGGCAGTACAAGTCCAACGGAAGGTCATTGACGTCGTGACCAAAAGGGTCTTCGATTTCGCGACCGATGAACATGATGCCCAAGATTATGTACGCCGCGAACAAGGAACCAGGAATTGTGACCCAGTGAAGGTACTGCCAAAGCTGGAAGGGTAGGAGAACCACATATACCCAACAGATTTGGTCAATCTAAGTAGAGTCAGGAGCGCAATCGTGACTGATAAACCTTCAGAGACGTACCGCGATACAGTATGCGATTGGAAGAGGCGTGTTCAGGATGCGATCACAACCGATCAAGACTTCATTGAGTGTGCCGATAGCAGTGTCTGTGACTCGTCAGGACAAAGTAAGAGACGGACTCGATGGGAAGGCATACAAGAAAAGACTTGGTGCATAGAGTGTTTCATGGTACCATTCTCGCAAACTTCGTCGAGATAGCTTGACAAGTAGGAGAGAATTTCAAGAGGAAGATTCCCCAATGGCTGGGTTGCCTTCTTCAGGGCCTTCCTTGGGTTTGACTCTGCGAATGAAACACCAAGGAGTTCTCCAACTTGTTTGATTGTAGACTCCTTGCGTTGACTCTTCGCCTCCGATGTGCTGGCGGCTTTGGCGAAGGTTTGTAAGTGACCAACGAGTCCATCCAGATCATCATAAAAAGCGTATGGCTCATAGCGCAGTCTGTGCTTGAGGGCGACGGCAAATGCAACTATCAGATTCAGACCAGTTAGCTTGGCAAGCAGGTCGTGCTTCCCAAGATCTCCCTCTCGTTGGCCTGCCTGGACCCAAATCGTCCTTGCGAGATTATGCGATGCGAGCTGCAGCGAGGCCCAATATTTGCGGCCTTCAGAATATCTCTCATACGATGCTGAAGTTCGAAATGACAAAGCAAGACCAACGACGAAACCAAGAACGGTCAACAACACATCACTGACGCTAAGATTATGAACAAATCGGCATAGGACGGTGATCAGCGTCGACCACGCGGCGACAAAGATGAGAGGGATGATCATCTGAGGAAGGACGCTGCCTTGTATCCGAAGAAATACTGGCCATTTCGAGTGTTTCAATGTGTCCATTGGACCTTCCTGTGAGTAGTTGTTACAAAATGCATCATTGAATGTCATCATCCATTGGCAGCTTACAAAATAGTCGTCCACATGCAGTTTGCTGTGCTGTCTACTGAAAGGGTTTGAGAAGTTTCGTGGAGACATTGGGACATCATCGACATTTTGTTCAACCTCCGTTGAAGCTTCGGAGCTTGTTTGCTTAACGTCGATGACGGGAGTATCAGTTTTGTTGCCCTTGTGAGGTTTGATACCGAAGTCTTGCACGGCGTTTTGGGCCATGGCGATGAATTGCACGGGTCGGAAAGAGAGTAAAAGAGGTCGCGTCCAAAGAATTGAGGATGAGGATGAGAATGCTCAGAAATTCCATACTCTTTTGAAAATTCATCACGGCTAGGTGCTTCATTGATGCAGGGGTGGTCATGGATATCCGGTAAAGCTTCTTACCAAGCAACGCCTCAAACGGTACGTTTCATGACAGCACGCCAATGGCAAAGAGCAGATTGGTCCGGGAGGTGATCATGGCTGCAATCGCTCGAAGGCCCGCCTTTCCAGCGAGGATTGGAACCGCCTTCAGACCCTTGGAAGGAGGGCATGCTGATGTTTCATCTCACTGAAAATAGGGGCGTCAAACGGCAGCTCCACAAGTGGAGACTGAAGATACGGGAATTTGCATCGGTCGTGTCGCGGTTGCATGATGCTGACAGCCTTTATATTCCATGGGTAAGTAGCACAAGACATTCTCAAATGCTTAAATTTTTGCCAAGCGAAGACGTTGCGGTAGAGGTAAGCTGAGGCTCTGTCTTGGCTGATGGTGTGACACGGGATGCAGTGCGACGACGGCGTGGCGGATAGACTTCTGCATCGAATGAAAGAGATTGGAAACTGCGAAATAATACGGTGAACTGACTGCGGAAATAAAGCAGCATCCAAGGTATTCCAAAAGGGATACAAAGATTCAAACTCGCAGTGTGGTGAGTGAAGCCACAGTCAACTTACGGTGTCGTACCTCTCGGCTTTAATCAACCAGCTGCTCATCATCCCGCGGGGGCGCCACAAGTACATTTTGACCTTTCACAGCGCCATTTTACTCATGCAAATTCTTCTATAGGACAGTTTGATGCAACTCGCTCGGGGACCGTGGACCAACTGCACGCTTTTATCTCGTTCAGTCTTCGTTCCCCAAAACAGAATCTTCCTGGCACGTGCATTCGGAAATGTCATGAGGTGGAGAAATACTGAGCGCCGCTGCAGACGCAATCGACCAAAACGAGGAAGCTGGACCGTTTTCAGCCTTCAGAAGCACTCGTACCCCATTACAAAGACGGTGCGGGCTTTGTGGCCGCTGTCATTGACCATTGAAATGGCATCATGTCTGCAATATCCGAGAGACCGTCTACAACTTTCATTTTTCCCTTGCTGTCCTGCTCCTAGCTACTAAGCAACCTACGCAACTCAAATTTAGGTCCCTTTGGCTGCTAAAACATCAATTTAGACTTGCAATAGCTGTAGCTACTCATGCCACAACGTGAACATGCTCCTCAGTCCTACCGGACGGAGAATGCCAATGGAAATTCACCGGCCCTGTCTCTTGCCTTAACCTCCACGGAACCCAGTTATCCAGCTTCATTCTCATTTGAAGTCATCAGACCTAATCTCTTTCGCACCACTTTTACTTCTCCGTCTCACCTGCTGACGTCCCATCCAAGCGCGGAGCCACCATCAATCAACTTGGGAAGAGTCAAACCGAATGTCACCAGCTCAATCAATTCGCGGCAACTAATTCTCGGAGATGTCGTCGTCAAAATCACCTGGGAAAAGACACCGCTGGTTAGCATCGGCTTCGTCGATGGCGCCTCACCGCTCCATGAAGATCTACCTTTCCGCTCTTACTGCTTCGACGGTCCTGGAGTGGCGCACTTCACTCGCTACCAGCGTGACACGCTACACTGTGGACTCGGCGAGAAGGCTGCGCCAATGGACCTGTCAGGCCGCAGGTTCGAGTTGTCGGCCACCGACTGCTTCGGTTACGACGTCTACAAGACCGATCCCATGTACAAGCACATCCCGCTACTGATCAACGCCACGCCCAACGGATGTGTTGCTATGTTCTCGACGACTCACGCGAGAGGCAGCTACTCGATCGGCGCCGATATGGACGGTATGTGGGGACGTTACAAGGTGTACCGCCAGGACTACGGAGGGCTGGAACAGTACCTGATGGTTGGGCGGACGCTTGCGGAGGTGGTCAGCATGTACGCGGAGCTGGTTGGATATCCGCAGCTAGTGCCGCGGTGGGCATTCGGTTACATCGCGGGCGGCATGAAGTATTCGATGTTGGACGGGCCTCCGACGCGTGCCAGCGAAGCGATTCTGGAATTCGTAAGGAGGTGCCGCAAGGAGGATATCCCGTGCAGCGGCTTTCAGCTTAGTTCTGGCTACACGATTGCTGAGCAAGAACCAAAGACTCGCAATGTCTTTACCTGGAATGGGCATCGTTTCCCTGACCCAAAGGCTTGGGTTGACGAGATGCATGCCAATGGAATCAGAATTGTCGCGAATGTCAAGCCGTACGTTCTGAGTTCTCATCCGGAATACGACGCGCTTAAAAGAAATGGAGCGCTCTTTCAGGATCCTGTGGTGGGAGCCACCGCGGTAGCAAGATTGTGGTCAGCTGGAGGTGGCGAGAGCGGTGAAGGAGGCCACATCGATTTCACATCCAGAGCTGGTTTTAAGTGGTGGTATGATGGCATTCAAAGGCTTCGAAAGCTGGGAATCGACAGTATGTGGAACGACAATAACGAGTACTTGATACCAAGTGACGACTGGAGGTGTAAGCTCGATGAGCCTTCAGTGAAAATAAGAACGACTGAGAACGCAGAAGTCGGAGATGTTGGCCGAGCTCTGCAAACTGAGTTGATGGCAAAGTCATCGCACGATGCACTGATTGACTTGGAACCGAATGTTAGACCGTCCGTTCTGACAAGGAGCGCTACCGCCGGCACAATGAAATACTGCGGATCGAGCTGGAGCGGTGACAACGTGACAAGTTGGGCTGGCATGAAAGGTGCGAATGCTCTCTCGTTGAATGCCGGTCTTTCACTGCTCCAGTTCTATGGCCACGACATTGGTGGTTTCGAAGGACCACAACCTACTGCAGAACTCCTAATCCGGTGGATACAACTCGGCGTACATACTCCACGTTTCGCAATCAACTGTTTCAAGACATCTGCATTTATTGACTCAGCAGATAACAAAGTTGGAGATGTGATCGAACCATGGATGTATCCTTCCGTTACGGCGCTCGTCCGCAAAGTTTTGAAGCGCAGATACGAACTGATTCCATACCTCTACAGTTTGCATTTGGAAAGTCATCTCTTTGCGACTCCGCCACAACGTTGGATAGGATGGAGTTGTGAGGCCGATGAAGAGGTATGGCGGAATGAAGTTCTGAAGAGAGGTGAAGAGCAGTACTGGCTGGGTGATACATTGCTCGTCGGTGGAGTTTTCGAACCCGGCGTCACAATGGCTCGCATATATCTGCCCAAAGTCAACACCAGCTCTGATTCAGGCTATGTGAACCTCAATTCACCTTACCAGCATTTTGCCAGCGGACAGTGGGTGACTGTCTCGTCTCTCTGGCAAGAGTCTATTCCACTGTTTGCTAGGGTCGGAGGATCAATTATCGTTGGAAAAGACGTACAAACATTATCTCCTGGAGAGAAGAGCAATCCTGCTAAGCTGCCTCTGGACGATTATCGTGCCGTCGAAATATTCCCGCCCGAGAACTCAACTGATCGAAGTCACTATAGTACTACCTGGTACGAAGATGATGGCATTAGCTTGAAAGCGCGCATCTCAAAATTCATGGTTTCTTATGGAATATCATCAAAGAATAGCATTGCTTTTGACTTTTGGGAAGATTTGTCCAGCGGCTTCGTTCCGCAGTGGAAAGAGTTGTATGTAGTCCTGCCTGTTGGCGACGAAAGGCACCTGGAGTTGAACGGTCAATCCTGTGATCCAGTGCGAGAAGATAATCTGGGTCGCAAGGTGTTTTGCGTTCAAACATGGCATACGCAAGGAGCAAAGCTATGAAAATTGGAAGCCTGCACTGAGCCATCGCATTTAAATGGCTGAATCAGAATGGTATGTCGACGAGCATTAGCTAAGTAGTTTGGAATCGTGACGAGTACCGCGGATCTCTAAACGAAGACTCTCACTCTCCAGGTTACTCTAATACCTCTAGCTGAATTCTCTGTACTTTGTCGCTCAGTCCAGAAGGCCGATCGGGTTGATATTGCAAGAGAGCGCTGTTAACACAGCAAGCAAAGGCTTTAATTCCTAAACAAAAGTTCATCCTATTCGTAGAAGGAATTTGATGCACAAATGAACTGGCAGCAGTCAGGATTCGCAAACTCAATGGATCAAAGATAAGGTAGCACGTGCACGTAGTACTGCATTTCCGTCGTCCTAGGTACTCTATGTGCCTCTATTCCGTACGGTACAGTGACTTGCACAGTCAGCTTCCGGCGGGCATTTGATCCATCCAACTTCAACCAAGATATTCGCTTATTACTACTTGGACCGCGCTTTTCCAATGCCGCCAACGCTCCTCTTCCTAGAGGAATTTCGGTAATTAGCGTACAGTACGATACGATAAGGCGAAAAGTCCCAGGTTTACTCGCTACCGTTGGAAAACATTGGTCAGGCTGAGTTTAGCTTAACGGTTGCGCGGTTACTAGAGTAGGTACGGAGGAGGGAGGTGATCGGTGCTCCAGAAAGAGTGTGCGCTTAAAACTGGAAGCGATGGTGCAAGTCTCAACGGCATGAGCATGTACTAGTTACGATAATGACGCAGGCCGAAGTAGATCAGCTGTAGAGCAGCTCTTCACGTGATCCAGTTGATAAAACGGGCACTAGAGCCCAGCCTCCTAAAACACAGAGAGAACACA
>Ga0335072_10000910_pt1 | contig 51668 bp, 60 predicted proteins | sample Lox_Sample_21_FD_206725 | JGI IMG/M metagenome (GOLD analysis project Ga0335072, IMG submission 206725) | Soil microbial communities from Loxahatchee National Wildlife Refuge, Florida, United States - Lox_Sample_2.1 | ecosystem: Environmental > Terrestrial > Soil > Wetlands | place: USA...
AATCATTCGGTTTCAGCCAAACTGTTTCAAAATTATTACGGCAGACTACTTGGTTGATGCTTGATCATCCAAGAGTGCCTCGCTTTAAAAGCGAGGGATGGTTTTCCATCATAGGCATTCTACTGACTAGCCCACAAATAGTGAGGTTGGAGGCACAGACCAACATTTTTGCTTTTGCGGCTGACTGCCGACCCCCGCCTCACCCTGGTGGCCCTCGACCAACACGCACCCTAGCAGGCTCCTCTGGTGAGGCGGCTCTGCACCAGTAATGACCTCCATTCACTCTCGATTCGTTGTAGGAAGCTTCAGGCTAGCAAGGCCGCGAGCAACAGAAAGATGGTCTGACCATGAATGGGAAACATGAAATTTACAGAAGATGAGTACAGCAACGCCGGTACTTAGTGCAAGGCCCTTGCATAGGCGAACAACAGCTGAAAATTCTCCCCAGAATGAAATCTTGACCGAGACTGCCAGGCGCCAAAAGCAGGTCTTGGATAGACTTCAAAAGGCTCTGAACGATAAAAACCTCGTCATAATCGTAGGGGCAGGTGTGACCCTTAGTGCCACCGCAGATGCATCCGGGAAGCCTCTGCCGCGCACCACGTGGACGGGCCTCGTACGCAATGGCTTGGACTATATACTTGAGGGTGATTACCTGGACGCTTCGAATAGGAGAATAAGACGAGCATATGAGGCGCTTGAAGACAATGACAAGGCCGGCCTATTAGACGCCGCGAATATCATGAAAGACCTGCTCGTTCAGCTGCGTCAATATCCGACTTGGTTGGAATCGGTTTTCGGGAGTTTGCATCAGGATGTCAGGCATCCTGCCATATTCGACGTGTTGAAAGCCTTGCACGAGAAAGGTGCTATACTACTGACAACCAACTATGACGACCTGTTAGAGAGGTTTTGCAACCTACGTCGCATCGGTCGGTCAAACATGGACGATATCCTAAAGTTCAAGTGTGGAGACTTGGATGGAGTCTTCCATGTACACGGAAGCTACCAGGACCCGAACGAGGTGGTCTTGGATAGTGTGAACTACTATCAAGTCATGCAGTCGGATGAGGTGCAGAACATTCTCAAGACATTTTTGGAATTCAAGACTGTCTTATTTGTTGGCTGTGGTTCGGGATTGGAGGACCCGAACTTCGATGCACTTTTAAGATGGGCTAGCGAACGGCAAAAGAATATCTCGAACAGGCATTGCTTACTGATTCGGAATGGGGATACCCTGAATTACAGTCCGCTTATTCGACTCAAGTACGGCCCAGATTATCAGGACCTAGCTCCCTATCTCAACACACTGTTGGGTGATGCTTCCCAACCAGCCACCGGTGCAGGTAATGCGCCCACTAGTGTGTCACGGGAATATAGCAATATAACGGAGCGCTCAGTGGCTTCCATTGCCGACCTTCCCAAGCGCCCCGAGCGCGAACCGTTGCGGTTTGACTTTGCAGGTATGAATCAACTCAACTCAGGAACTCGGCTCGGAAACCAGACTAATTTAGCTTCCTCAGAGACGTCTATTCCAAAGGAACCCGCCCGCCAAGCATTAACGCATCATGATTACACAGTGGGATGGATCTGCGCCTTGGCGATTGAGATGGCGGCGGCAGTGGGCATGCTGGACAAGCGCCACGATAGCCTGCCACAAGACTCCCGCGACCACAACAGCTACGTTCTGGGACAGATTGGACCGCACAACGTCGCCATCGCATGTCTACCTGCGGGAGTACCGGGCGTGACGCCTGCGGCGAGAGTGGCAAGCCACATGCTCTCCACCTTCACCTCGTTGAGGTTCGGTTTGATGGTAGGTATCGGTGGGGGTGTATCAAGTCAGGAGAATGATATTCGCCTGGGTGATGTGGTGGTCAGCCAGCCGACGAAAAGTTTCGGTGGAGTGATACAGTATGACTTCGGCAAGACAATGCAGGAAGGGAAACTCGAGCGGACAGGAATGTTAAATCGCCCGCCGGACGTGCTGCTTCGTGCGGTGGCAAGCCTGCAAGCGAGACATATGATGGAAGAGCCAGCACTTTCAAGATATCTGTCAGAGATGGGATCAAAATATCCTCGGCTAGCCTCCGCCAGCACATTCCCCGGTACTGAGCATGACCGTCTGTTTAAGGCTGCGTACGACCACCCGGCGACTGAAGTAACCTGCGCCAATTGCCAATCTGACCAACTAATAACGAGGACTGAACGCGGCGACAATATCCCGGCAATTCACTATGGCTTGATTGCATCAGGCAACCAGTTAATGAGAGACGGCAAGACTCGAGAGCGGCTGCGTAGCGAGCTACAAATACTCTGTTTTGAGACGGAAGCAGCTGGACTGATGGACGACTTTCCGTGTCTGGTGATTCGCGGAATCTGCGATTATGCTGACTCCCATGAGAGCAAGCAATGGCAGCCGTATGCTGCGGCAACGGCAGCTGCTTATGCAAAGGAATTGCTGAATATAATATCAGCGACGCAGGTCGTGCAGACGACGGCGATACATGGGGGTGAGTGAGGGGTTTTTCGATCATATCTACACATATAAAAGAGCGGAAGCACAATACTGGCAGGAAGTCAACACATGGTAGGAATGCCAAATCCAATTCCAGAAACGTTTTGAATCTCGCCAGCACCAAACTAGCACGGAGCGCTGTTGTGGTAGCAAATATTAATGAGTTTTCGCGTTCTAGATGAACTCAGCCAAAAGTACAATTGAAGTTGGATCAAAGAGCTCACATTGATCAAGCACTCAACGGCACGACCGGTCACGAAGTCCGTGGCAACTAATGCCTCAATGACTTTCTCCCTATCGAAGCCCATCGCTTGTAGTTGCGTAATCACCCCCGGCGAGTCTGTCACTTTGCTGCTCAATCCGGAAGGGACGGGAGGCCTCCATTCGTTGGCTTCGCTGTTCGCCTTGCCACTGTCGGCGGAGGTGCGGGGCTCTTCCTGTTCTAGGTTTTCAAGTGATGCCTCAGTCAGCTCTTCTACGTAGTTTGAGGGGAAGTTTCCACATCGTCCCTGCAGTACCCCTGTCCACCAGTTGCCTTCCATCGGCCCAATGACAGCTATGATGTCGCCGCGCCGGAATGAAAGGTCACCGGACTCGCTAGCTTCGAAGCTCCACAATGCTTGCACCTTAGGTGCCAGCGCGACTCGTCGATCCTGTAGAGTCATCTGTGCTGTTGCACGGATATCTTCCTCTATTACTCGGTAAGAGAAGTCGTGAATCTTCCGCACTGTTTTCTGTAAGGTACCATTAGACTTGAGGTGAGATAAGCGAGATCATAGCCCGAGAGCGAAGGATACCTCAGGTAGATGTCCCGGAATGGAAAAATGTCCATCATCGTGACTTTGAACAGAGAACCCCAGAGCCTTAATAACCTCATTGCGCACAAACTGCTTGCTCAGCAGGGTCTGGTCGCGGCTTCTCTCACCATAAATTTTAGCATCCTCCGGCAAAAGCTCGTACTCAAGAACCTTCCTGCTCCCAACGAAGAAAGCTATTTTGAATTGATCGCGATGCAGCCATATTGGACTCCAACCATGATAGGAAAGTAGCTTGCCCATGTGGCTGGAATCGGGGCTCAACGCTTCATAAGCTTTTCGTATGCTCGGTTGCACTGGGTTATAAGATGCTGGAGGAGACGTATAGCCACTCGTCCGGCTTGGCGCATCAGATTTTGAAGAAGAGATAGGATAATTTGACTGGCTTGGTGTATAAGATGCTGGGGAAGAAGTGCCATTGTCACCCTCAGAGATAGAGCGTTTAAGATGCGGATGATCTGAGGTGCTCGCTCTTTCATTGCTGTTTCACTGTTAGCAACAGTATAACGGAGATGATTCGGCCTACACTTTCCGTCCTTTTGGAGACATGGTTCCCTGAGAGTCTCCTAAGAACGCTGCAACCAACGTTCCAGATACGGTCGTCCACTCTCTCAGAAGTAGTTTAATGTCATTGGTGGCTTGCTGCTCTACTGTCTGTCTAGGTGTTGCTTCTAAATTCTGTGGAATGTCTGGCAACATTATCGGGTCATATTGTAGCGCCACTGCAGGCCCACTGTTGCTGTGTGGCACGGAAGACATTAAAAGCATCGAAGCCGGAGATAATTCATCTGTAAGTTCCTTCTGACTATCTTCTCTGGTCGTTCCCTTTGGGCCATTTTTCGTAGTTGAATGCGTGACTTCGTCCTCTCGTGGATTTCCAGGTGCTTCGGTGTCATGCGAACCTTCCGTAGTCTCTTTCTTCTTGTTTCCGAAGAAGCCCGTACGGGAAGCTCCAGTAGGCTTTCGTCGGTTATCCTTGGCTATGGTTTCAGGGAGTTCGGCAAGTACATCTCCAAGGTCTATGCTGTCTCCGGGGTCCTTGTCATCGTTCTGTCGGCTCTTTTCAAGTATACCCTCAGCCCTGTTTAGCCTCCTGATAGATCGATGGTTGGTTATCACCGCAGTACGTAGTACGTCGATGTTTCGCAAGACCTCCGATTTATCTAACCCAGGAGACGAGCCACTGGACCATCCCACTTTCGTCAGCAGTCTACTTCCAAGAACACAGAATGCTTAAGCACAAACCCTGTTGAGTCCAGAGTGATTGCCTTAGCCACCAAGATAGTCTGCAGCATCACGGTCAAAGTGGACTTGAGTGATGACAACTTTAGCCTGATCTCTTGGGCTCTCGACTTTCCAAAGAACCACTTAAAGCGAGCAGCTCGACTTCGACTCATGTCTGCTATCGCTCTCATCTGGGCAAGCACGTTCTCACATACTCGTACAACGGTCTCAGCAGACCTCATGATATTGGCTACAAGCATCTCCTGTTCTTCTTTCAGAACACGGCCGACGTGGCCTAACGCTTCTGAAAGGAGGGATGCTTCCATAGCAAGGTCTTCAAGCTGATCTCGAGCGAGGACGACAGTGCTGCTGCAGTTGAACAGTACCAACGAGATCGATGCAGCCGTGCCTGCGAGACCGGCAATGCTGGCAGCGACGCCGATTATTTCGGCCATCTTTACGCTTATTCATGAAATGTATAGGTTATGAAAGCCAACTGATAGATCGATAGTAGACCTGTAACATGTGCAGAGGCTTACTTTAGCACCCTTTACAAGACTCATGTCTGAAATATGCGAGTGAGACTGACCCCGCGCGAGTGAGCTTTCCGAAAAGGTGGATTAGATCGTAATCTGACGCTAATGCTCAGCAAAGTCAAGGGTAACGTTTCCACAAAACCCTAACCTGAACCTCTTAAGACACACGCTTGTGAGATGCACGCCAATGCTCTTATGGATGTGCCTCTCACAGACGTGTGTCTTAGAGGTTCAGATTTTTCAATTTGGGTTTTTGTGAGAGGTTTCCTACACCACACTGTACTAGAACAGGGAAGAAAGCTCGGATGTAGTCCCACGTCCTGACTAGATTTTCCAGCGATAAGCCGACTGCATCATTCTTCCCGAGGATAGCAAAGAACAGAAAAAGACCGTGAAAACGGGCCTGTTCTGCTCCTCCAGATCCTTGATGTTGGTCGTAGTGTCCCCACTAGCAGGGTATGACCAACACGTCCGTCCAGATCTATTCGGCAGAGATGTTAACACGCTTCAAGGTTTTGAAGATGCGAGCTACCTTCGTTTATTCGAGCCCGTCATGGAAGCGATTCCGTTGCAATCCTTCAATCCATATGTGCGAAAAGGCAACGTGGCCTGATGTCCTCAAGGACCACTGTCGCACGATATTCACACACACATGGCCGCTTCCTCCCGAACAGATCTTTCCATCATCTTTTGTGGCGGAGAGACCCACCTTTTCGGATTCTCTAACAGGCTTGGCCACCATTTCTCGAAGGAGAATGGGCTTTCTTCACCGTCACCCGAATTCTCGACGTCTGTCTCGCCTTTTGCTGAGCCGGAAAGATAGAAATCCCGATTAGGGCGCTTGACCGTCTTGGAAATTGTGTCGACATCTTTCAGCTCCCGGTTTCGAAGCTCGTTCATGCCGATTAACTTTGCTTGAGCGGGATTCGACTCCATGCCGCATGAATAGCTCGAAAACCGCAAGATAGGGCTGAGGAGGCATTGTGAAGCGGATAGCTCCCCGGTTAGAACTAGATTGAAAGGATTTCTTGGAGAGATGATTCAGATGGACATTCTCCCTCGAATGCGGCCGAGTCTAGCGTTTCACACAGCGAAAAAGCCGTACAAGCTATGCGTCTAGGCCTCTAACCGCCAACGGGACAACTTCATTAAGCAACGCCAAGGGAGCTTCAATCTACCACCATCGTCGCCTGGGTTCTTTAATGAATTTTCTTGAACGTTTACCTCCCATGGCCAGTCCTGCGGAGATCTCTGCGGAGATCTCAGAACTCACCCAACACGGCACCACCAACATCACTCATCGAGCGCAGCATGCCGCCGTAGACGAACTACGCACGTTCTTACTAGTCATTATCCTAATTGTCGCCCAGCTCCATCCGGAAAAGCAGATACTGGGGAACAAGGATCCCTGCGGACCCAGCTTCAACCGCTGCTCCTCTTTGCCACTCTGAGGTCACGCCTCTATAACCACTTTTCTCGCAACTGAGACCTTGATGCGAGTACCGCTCCAGCTTGGTGCAGCTGTGTGTCTCCATTTTAAAAGGCGGTGGAGGGCCTTGTGTGGGGAGATACCACGACCGACCATCTTGCTGTTCTCTTGGGTATGGGACTATCTTCCTACGTCAAAGCGCCGCTACGTTTGGTGGGAACGGTCAACCCTACCAAGCTTCGCATTATGCGTGAATTGATCTAGGACGTTCAAACTATTGAGAGAAGGTTACAGTGTTGTGTCGCATTTTGGGGAGAAACAATAAGTTGGCAGACGCCCAGTGGAACTCCCTCTACGGAAGAAAGGGCTGTACTTGAGCATCTACAGAAGTTCTTCAATCATTGTACTGCGGAATGGCTGTGGATCGATGTTCTTGCCATACCTGAGGTTTACGAGGACATGTCAGAGGTCGAGAAGGAGAAGACTGAAGAGGTGAGAGTCTAGATCATCAACAGGCTCAGAGGGGTTTATGAGCGTGCGGATCAAGTCAACATGCTGGATAGCCTGCTTCTACGGTTGCATACTGGTAGCATGATCGATGTCGCTGTGATCCTGGCCCTGTCGAGGTGGATGAGCCGGCTCTGCTGTTTCATGGAATCGTGGTTGGCAAGATCCGTTGTCCTCAAGACCGCAGATACAGCATTCGACCTCGATGAGCTCCTCGATTTTCTCTTCAAGACTGCCAATAATGAGGAACACCGATACTCCCCCTTTCTCTATCGTCTTTCGCATCTACGACCTGCCTCGGAAGAGAATACTGGCTTTATTCGCGAGAATCGGTACACGGATGTTGAAGTTGACCAAGCCAGGGCTTTCTACCGGTTCCTTGATCTCCAATGGACTGGTGGTTGGAGCTTGAAGGACGGTCTTCGACACATTCAGGAGTCATTTCCCGAGCAGAGAGATATTGTTGAAGCGTATTGCAGTTACCGAAGCTCGCAATCTTTGCTGCCACTGTGAAAGGTCGCAAAATGACCTTAGCACGGAATATATGCGTGTCCACGCGCTAGCCTGAGATGCCTTACATCAGAACTAGAGTACGGCCTGCCATTTGTATAACTACAGCGCGGTGAGACTCCAGGTATCTGCATTCTAGCCTCATTCCCAATCTTTTCCATCCCCTTGGCCTTCGAACCGGAAGCCTCTAGTTCTGTCTGAGCAGACAGTGCAACGGCGATCTCTGACGGTGGCAATGGCAGTAGAATGTGCCGGCGAGTGGCAACAGGAAACTGTGATGACAGGTCCTCTTGAAACAGCTCCGACACCTCGGGCTGGCTACCATCTGTCTAGAGTGTGAGAAAAGTCGTCTCGGTGTAGAGGGATCGGACCAGCAAACCCAAATACCGGGTAAGCAGAAACTCCGCAAAGCACGGGGGGAGCAATTCCGACTGCGGAGAATCAACTGGCTCGGGAAGGGGCAGGATATGGTGGACCTTAGTAAAGCCAATCTGCGCTATTGTGAAGAGGGAACATTCAATGTGAGAGTTCTGAGGGGTACGACGGGGCCCGGCCTCCTGGCTGAGAAGCTCTGGTTCGTCACTTCCCCCACCCTGACTCTTCTCTGACAGATTTGGAACAACAGCAAAGCCATGTCACATGTTGAGCGACTGCGATGCCCCACTGAAGGAGACTCCTGGAATTTATGGCCACAAGATGGTACCTTTCCGGGGAGGGGGGTTGAGGCCCCATAGCGGTCCCCACAGCGGCACCGATAGTAGTCGTGGTGGCCCGCGCTAATGCCCATGTTCCATGTCCCAGGCCACATCCTTGCCGTAATGCGAATCGATCCCATAATGTCCAGCTCGGCGCCAAAGATCTTCCTTCTCGGTCATTTCACGGCCGCCTTCAGTTGTTGGTGGCACCTTTACTGGTCCTGATCTCATCCGCAGTACCACGGGTGCAGAAATCACCTCCTCTCTCGCTTTCTCTCACTGCTCATATTCACTGTTCCCACCGCTGCAGCCCAGATGTAACATCACTACACGCTCGAGTCTGACCTGTTATATCCCAAAGTTCTCGCTGTGCGTCACCAAGGCCTTGAGCTTTGTCGCAGTTTCCTGATCTGCGGGGCCATTACCTCTGCTGCGTAGTGTCTCACCTTTCGCGTGACCCGTCCTTGACCCCGGTGAGCCCGGGGTGGGCCTCACCTAGGACGCGCGCGAGCTCGCGCGGTAGGATTTTACAGTTCTTGGCGGGCATGCAGCAGAAGGAGACGTTAAAAGGGACTAAAATTGGAGCTTGTCTATGCTAGATAGTAAGAAAAGATTCCGCTATCGGAGACTGGGCCTTTCAAAGCTCCTGTGCACCTCTGATTGTGCTCCTGTTCCCATGCGCCTACGATTCTAGTTCTACAGCTCTGAACCAACCCTGCATTCTCTGAAAGCCCCAAGCCCCAAGCCTCAAGCCTCAAAATGGAGCTTGTTTCTACCTCGAAAATGGCAAGACGATCATTGTCAGGAGCTTTGATGCCACATTGACCAGCAACACCAGTGTGGCAGGCACAACGAGAAGCTGCCCAATCTCGTACCATTTGCCGAGCTTTACTTCGGTATCAACATAACCAGCTTTGCTTTTCCCCATTGCCGGTAAGCTAGCTTCATCAGCGGGAAAGAGGCCGGTCCGGAAATATTGTTCCAGGAGTTGCTCCTTTTCCTCCCATCGAGCAGTAACCCAAGCCGCGAATTCCTTGGGGTCGTCAAGAGGAAGATCAGCCACAGCGAACCGGCGCCAGTACATGTTCACTGATTTTGGTGGTCGGCCTTGGAAGTACGTTGAGCGTAACGTGAAAAGCTCTGCGGCATAGCCACTCTCACTGCAAAATTGTGAGCATATCGAACACCTCACACTTAGCTTGCACTTACGGTGTGCCCTCATACGCAACAGTGCAGTCGTAAACCCAGTCTACAGTGCCACGAAGTTCTTGCAAGCAAAACAATAAGCCTGTGCTTCGGGGCAATAGCTGACGCTTCAAATCCGGAAAATTGTTCTGCTCCGCCCACTTCTTGCTTGCTTTCCGGGTATTGGCGGATAGGTTGGTTCCCTCAGGGTAAATCAAGAGCCACATGGGGTCGAGACTTCCCGAGCCAGACAATGGTCCATCGTGTTTAGCTTTGAGCTTCCTAAGTCGATGCTGCATGCGAGCCTTGTCAGAAGCCCAGTTGCGCTTCATAAAGACGAATCCGTAGAACATCATGCCTGGACCAATAAGAGGAACCCATTTCAGACCTTCCTTGAGAATGATGTAGATATGCCCATGCAATCGGCTGGTGTATGCGATCCACCACAAATACAACCAGTCTGTGTAGATCTGATGATTTGAGATCAACACCAGACGCTCGGGAAAGTCCGTCTCAAGTCTCCCGTCAGCAGCCCGTCGTATCTGACCTCGCACACTGGCATCTCCGCTTACACGCACCAGAGTCGGGCTGAACCATTGTGTAATTGTGACGATGACAATACCGAATGACTGTTTCGTCAAAGCCATCCACGCGTAGTAGTAATCTTTGTTGATCACGTATAGTGGTGCACCAAGGAGTTGGGTCGTATGTATCCATAGGCAACAGGCGTTGAACCAAGTCGCAAATAAAAGCATGCGAATGATCTGAATTAATGTCCCATGCTTGACCTCGTTGGTTGGTCGTGGCTCCGAGGCAGTGCTAGGTACGCCGGCACGGAGATCAGAAGATAGTGCTGGTATGGACTTTGGATGCCGCTGCTTGAGTCCGTCGGTCTCCATACTCGCTTGTTATTCTGTGTGATTTCACGTGTCTCGATCTGTGATTGAGGATGAGATCAACCGATATTGTTGTAATTCAGAGCCTCTTCTCATGGTACTTGCAATAGTACCAATAATGCACTATGAATGCTTGATGGATAAGATGAAGACAGGGGGACTTCTGAGGATATGTCTTAGATCAAGGATGTACGCACATCATAGCCTGATAGGGATTACGAAATACGACACCTGGCCGGTCACGTGTTCGAGCCTAACTTGCCAAGCTGTCACACTTCTTTCCTACGTAAACCTCGTGATCCTTTTGACCGAATTGTGTTTCCGAAATAATCCTTACTCACTTCATATATTACCGGAGCTCAAGGAGTTCTTTGACGGTCTTGGATGATGTGTAATTGCCGAAGCTATTGGCAGTTTGCTTGTTCACTTAGGATCCTCAGATTGCGAGCACCGAAATGTGGTCATGGTGCCGTCCTTCATTCCCTTTGGTTACCCTATACCTAGATGATAGGACTTCTCTGATCGCGTTGCTGTTGCAATGATTTGAGCTTCTCACAGTGCTGTCTCTTGCTGAGCTCGACGTGTTCCAAACACGATATGACCGTGGGAGCAACTGCTAATGCCAGAATGCTCTCAGGCATCCTATATGCCAAGTGCGCAGCAAAGATGATGTCCGGCTTGCATCCTACCGTGCGGTTGGCTAAGCTGCCAAAGTCAGGATCGTGTATCACCAGCTACGAGCGCCACTTCTCTACATCACTCAAACGAAGGGATATGCGGGAATTACGAGCTCTGCCCGCACAGAATCTGCCAATATACCAGGGTATGTATATCCACTTCATAGATCCATAAGGCTCTACACAACCAACTGTTCATCTCTAACTTGTTGATGTCGTGATAGGATCGCAGAACAGCGAGCTTCTATCCCTCAGATGGTCTGAACCGCCTCGGAACATTCTCCTCGTGAAGAAAGATTGCGCGCCTCTTGCAACTGACGCATTGAAATGCTTCGCAAAGTAAGTCCTGTGAAAGACTTCTTTGTTTGTAAGGGAACCTTATTGATAAACGGCAGCCACATCAAGTCGGCGTATCCATCACTCAACATTCTTCTTGAACCACAAGTTGCTTCAGAGATTCATAGCGATTTATCATTTCCTATATATTCTCCCTTCGAAAGTCAGACCCATGGTGAAGCATTCCATGGAAAAGTGGATATGGTTGCTACGTTTGGAGGTGATGGTACCATTCTCCATGCTTCATCGCTATTCGCAGCATGCGATGTCGTTCCTCCAATCCTGTCCTTCAGCATGGGTACGCTTGGGTTCCTCGGAGAATGGAAGTTCGCCGAGTACAAGCGGGCCTTTCGCGAAGTATATATGTCCGGTGCTGGTGTTGGGGATAGGAAGGACGTTTTGGAAGATCCGATTGTATCGGAAGGTCTAGTAAATGGAGTTCAGACCGGTTGGTCATCAATCCGTGGGAAATCGATGGGGGCGGCTCGTGAAGCCAAAGTGCTTGTTAGGAGTCGACTGAAGGTTGGAGTCTATGACGCTGAGGGCAATCGTCTGAACGGTAATGGCCAAACTGCATCTGCGGGCCATGACCTTCACGCCATGAATGAGGTCATCATCCATCGTGGCAAGGATCCACACCTTGCGGTGGTCGAGGTGTATGTTGGAAGGCGTTTTCTGACGGAAGCAGTTGCTGATGGCATGATCATCTCCACCCCGACAGGTAGCACGGCATACAGCCTGAGCAGTGGTGGTAGCATCATACACCCGCTCGTGTCTTCCTTGCTCTTGACGCCTATCTGCCCTCGAAGCCTGAGCTTTAGACCATTGGTTCTGCCTGCGAGCACTCCCATCACCCTGAAGCTTAGTGAGAAAAACAGAGGGCGGCAAGTCGAGGTCAGCATTGATGGTATTAGGAGGAAGGACGGTATCGGCGTTGGCACTGAGCTTCGAGTATGCGGAGAGGAACTGCGAAAGCATGGGGAACTTTGGGAAGGCGGCATTCCTTGCATCATGAGAAGAACTTTTGGAGGCGCCGAAGGGCACGATGGTTGGGTTGGAGGTTTGAATGGTTTACTGAAATTCAACTATCCGTTTGGGGAAGAAAACTAAGGCACCTGGGAACGAAGCGATTTCACCATGAACGTGGAAGCTGTTGTGGCTTGGGTGGCACAGAGTGACCTTTAGCTGGTTGACGGCAAGCAAAGGAGGAAGGTGTTACCAGGGCAGATCATTGCAGCTCCAGCGACTTCACCTTGATCGATTGTTTACCTCTTGCGGTTTCATACAATTTTCGGCGCCAGCTTTGGCAAAGAACACACGCTCGGTACAAGTTAGATCGCCCAATCTCGCCAGAACTAGTGCGTCTTTTGTTGTGAAAGCCGCAAGAAACCATCCAAGCTCGCACTCCTTTCACAGTTGAGGCTCTTCCCTTTATCAATCACTTGCTCGGTCTGCGAATCCTCAGCCACTGGCATTTGCTTTCAAGCTCCTCGAGAGTCTTTCTGCAAACTTGCGAGCATCTTACGCACCACCCAACTCAGTCTGACGGTGTTGGGATGTCCAAACACCGCAACACAACACCTTCTCCTTCCCTGCCTAACTCCACATTCACCATCAACAAACCTCTCTTGTGCCCCCAAGCCTTCACTACACCCACCATCAACTTTGCTTGCGAGCCTTAGCGACATATAGTTATCAGATCTATACTTCGTTCATTCCCATGGCACGCAAATCAACGCAAGCTAGCAACAGCTCCGTCTTCAGCATGAGCTCTTTGGCAAGCTCAACTCCAAGTTCTGCCCTCGCTGTAATCCAACCAGACACTCAAGCTATACCTGCAGCACTTGCTCCAACGCCCTTTCTTGCTAGCATCCCTCTCTTGACTACCAACGCCTTAACTGCACTCTCTCAGCTCGCAGGCAACCTCGATTGTAAGTAGTTCCTCTTCATCTTGGCGCCTCGGCTCACAGCAAACTAGACCCTGCTTATGTCCAATACTTGACACAAATTGGGCACCTGCGTAACCCATGGAACCCCCAAGGTTTTATGATCCCAGTGCAACCTCTTAATTCGTCATTGCTCCAACATGATCGAGGTAAGCACGCTTCAAGACCAACAAGTTCAAAACTAATGTCGAGTACAGGTGATCGAAACGACGATCTCACCGACTACCGCCCTGAGCAAGCCCACTGGTCACAAGGAAATCTTCCCGAGGTGATCTATACCTTCGACAAGCCAGCTAACTGGCTTGGGAGGGCAGATCTCAAGAACCCACCTCTCAAGACGTATCCCATATACGGGAAATTTCTGCGAGACATTCCAATTCTCCCTGATCATATCTCCAAAGATGTTGAAGGTTGGCGCATGGAAGCATGGTCTCGTTTCGATCCGAGAATCAGGAAGCACGATCTCGTCAATCGCATGCCGCTAGCGGTGCGGAGCGACCACAACACCGACCTGAGCATGCGGGCTCAGCGCTTCAGAAAAGTCGCTAATGTTCTTGGCTGGGTTGCCAAAGGAGGCAAGTTTGCTTCTGAAAAGCAGAGGCTTCAACAACTTCTTCAAGTGGCTGGGGTGCCCTTGAATCTCAACACAACTCGCGGTATCTCCTGGGGTGCAAACCCATATGGTCAGCCAATTCCAGTCCCGGCAAAGTTGCGGTGGGCCAGCTGTGTTGAGGCAGCACCGGCACAAGCTCCTTTGGCTCCCGCCCTGCCTGCAATGGTCAATACACTCCTTGCGCCACCTCTTGCAGCAATAGGACTTGCCACAGGCAGGACTACCATTCCTGCTGCAATTGCTCCCGCGTTAGCTCCACCTTCTCTAGTCGTGACAAACGCAATTCTAGCTATTCACGTCACGGATCTTCCAGCGACGCGGAGGCCAAGTGCTCGGCGAACACTCCATCCAGCCGCTCCTAATGTTGCACCTTCTAAACGACCGCATTCTCCATCATCAACATCTTCCCGGCCGCGAGTTTTAGCTATAAATTCCCTGTCGCCAAATCTGATTCCCGTACAACGGCTTAATCCTCAACTCCTCTGCCCTCGCGGTCAAATTCCAGCAACTGGTACGATGAATCGGCCTTCACAACCCAACCAAGCTGCACCTGGTGTGAACTTCGGCCCCAGCATCGCCATGCCGACGACCGGTCCTACACCTGAGCAGCTGCTCAGTGCTTCCACGCCCAACAGCACACCAACGCGCCCGAGCCTTGCTAGAGCACACAATGCAACAAGGCATACAACAAGCACCGGTAAAGGCGCTGCTGAGACTTCCTCCACGAATACCAGTTCCACAGCCAACAGCCTCAAGCAGAACCATGAGAATGATGATCAGCTGTCAAACCCAACCTATACGGGTGAGAATAGTCAGCGACCGCACAAGAAGCCTCGTCGTTCTACTTTGACTGGCGCTGCTGTCAACGACGGACCACGCGGGGGAATCTTTCGCAAGAGGTGGCCCCGTGCAGCTTTTAAGGGTGCTAGCGAGGACATGCCGCAATCTCTGAATGAGTGGATTCAGGAGGCTAATATGCCACAAGTTACCAGCGAGGCTGGCTTGGTCAATGACATGCCAATCCAACCTGCTCGCCCAAGTCTGAGGTGTCACGACCCATATATCTATCACCAGGAAGGGCTCGGCGATCTGGTTATTGCCCCAGAAGATTTTCCTCATTGCAACAGTGTGGATGCTGGCAGAGTTGCGCGCCTAGGGGCAATTCAGCAAGTGACAAACGGCGTGAATGTGGGCGTATACGTGCCGGTAGCTGAAGCTGAAGTATTGTCCTCCGAATATCCCCAGTTCGGTGACTACGCGCATCCCGATGCTATGCCTGATGCCAACCCTGTTGCGTTCACAGTGCGGTCGGTGGTGTGGTGCTTAGGGCAACTGGATGAGGAAGAGTCAAGCATCCTCTCACTGGAGTTGGCACACGTAGTGTACCCCTATCTCCAGTGAAACTTCGGTTGCTGGTGGCATTGGAACGAAACGGCAAGTCAAGAGATGAATGAGATCGAGGTTATGATGGCGGGAACTCACCCTTTCTTCACAAAAGTATGTTTTGGGAATTCGGTCCGCACGCGGTTTGCAAGAAGCCGGCTATGGAAACACCCTGCGAGGCAGGGTCGTCAAACGAGCGTAGTACTGACTCATTTCTTTCATTGTTCATTCCTAGTACCCTACCAGGGACTGGAACAAAGGGGAGCTTGGTCATCGCTTGACCGGCTCGTCAGAGTGTGTCTGCGATCAGTCGCCCCTATATGATAGTCATCAAGCAGAGATCAACGGTGTTATGAGAATATTTACGACTCACGATTGTCAGAGATACCCCATCAGCATGCAAGCTCATCTGCCCGGCGTTTGTCCCTCAGATCTGTTCAATGGCCGTAAGAGTCGGCGATCTTGTGGCGAAGCCTACTGTAAACGTCAGCATGCACAAGGTTGTTGACTGTGAAACTCTTAAGCGTTCTGTCATTGGGTACATTTTGCATTCATCTTACAGCCTACGCACCCTTTGCTGTGACATTTTCTTACTTGCGAGAATCCGGGAATACAATCACGGTTCGTAGTGACAGCTTGAGCCCTTATTGTCACCTCTATCCGGTCACACAATACGTGATCTCTGCAATCTGCCTCATTCACGTTGCGAAATGGTTGAGCTTCAAATTCCTGCTACCTCTTCCCTTTCCGTTTCCCTCGAATAGCTTGTCTCGGCCCGTTAATCTCATGTATATCTTTGCGGCTTAGTTTCAGCGTACCCCCTGCAAACTTGCCCACTGTAGGCGTTCCAACACCTCGATCTCGTTTCCCGATATCGCTCCGCTTGCCCTTGCTTGCCCTTTCCAGTATGACGCCATTCTCCTGCGCTTCTTTCCTGCGCACCTCTTCTCGTGCTGTTGCCTTGGCTTTAATACCTCTTCTGTGTGATAGCGGCATCTTTTGCTGTGTGAAGAGCGACGCCTTCGCTCCTAAAGCCTGCATCCTCAGGTCGGTGATTCTCTCACGATTCGCAGTTGGAGTCGCAGAAAGAGTCGGGTGGTCAAGCAGGTGAGATTCTTTCAATAGACGCTGTAGATCTAGATCCTTTTTGAGGTTTGCAGCATCCGTCGTGTCTTCCTTCGTCTCGGCTGGCCCTGTAGTTACTTTCAGGGCTGAGATGGTCTTACCGACCGGAGGGGGCTTTGAGCTCTGTGAGTTTGTAAGTAAGCCATTGGATTTCCAATGCACATACCCGCACGAACCATAAAATATTTGCCTTCTGAGGCTCCTGACTCCGCCGTCGCTCCAGAGACCACCGTATGCTCGATCACCTGGACTTCGTCCACCCTGTTATCATTCTCGGCGAAGCCGCTCCAATCTGATGTCTCGGATTGGCCCTCCTCCTCGAATTCATCCTCATCTGCACTCGAAGCTTGCTGTAAACCGGGTTCTTGGAGTAGAGGCTCAAACTTTGCTTCGAAGTATTGTTTGAAAAGGTCTAGGGCATTTGAGGTATTCGTAACTTCCTCAGCCTCAACCTCGTGCAATGACTGGCGGGGAACAGCCGCATGGTCCCTCTTGCGTTTGCCCAGCATGCTGGCGTTAGGGATTGCTTCGTGTTACCGGTGGAATTCTGTATAACTTAGATGCGTACGGCGCATTCAAGTCGAACGGACGCAACTTTTTCGTCTATCGATAAGGACCCTCTTTAGGTTTAGTTTGATTCCACAGCTTTTCTCTGACGGAGTGCGAACCGCCTCTTTTTCCCATTGCTCTTGATGCTCAGGAAAACTTCCTGATATGCAGCTTCCGGGCAACATTACAACTTCTTCAAGATGACCCGCTTCCGACCATGCATTGACCTGCATGCTGGCCAGGTCAAGCAGATCGTGGGCGGCACTCTCAGTATTGTTGAGAAAGACTTGAAGACAAACTATGTCTCAACTCTACCCGCTGGACAATTTGCAAAGCTTTATCGCGACAATGATGCCCTTGGTGCCCATGTCATAATGTTGGGACCGGGCAATGAAAATGCTGCAAAGGAAGCTCTATCTGCCTGGCCAGGACACTTACAGATAGGAGGCGGTATTAATGATGAAAATGCGAAGGAATGGATCGATGCAGGTGCTGAGAAGGTGGGACCATCCATTTCTTCCCTTAATAGTTGTACAATATGCCCCAGGCCACGGAATGGGTCTGACAATAAGCCTTACTCGTCTTTGTTCTTTTCTCGGCTGTGTATTGACTGGTAAGTAGTAGATCATAATTACATCCTTTCTTTTTCCATCTGGCCGTTTCTCTCTAGAGCGACTCCAGAAAGTCCTCAACGCTCTGGACAACGATAGAAGCAAGCTTGTCATTGACCTTAGCTGCCGTCGTAAGGGCACGACCTGGTTCGTGGCTATGAATAAGTGGCAGACCATCACGGAGATGGAAATCACCCAAGGTGAGACTCATTCAAAATCCCCAGATATCTTTCTTTGGCTGATGCGTGAGCAAAGAATCAATCAGCATGCTGGAGCCATATTGCTCAGAATTCCTCATCCACGCTGCAGACAACGAAGGACTACAGCAAGGCATCGACCAACAACTTGTCTCCAAATTAGCCGACTGGTGCTCAATACCGGTCACATATGCTGGCGGCGGCCGCGACATCCATGATCTAGATCTTGTCAAGGACTGCAGTGGCGGCAAGGTTGATTTGACAATAGGCAGTGCCCTTGACATTTTTGGCGGAACGGGAGCAACCTTCGAAGACTGCATCAGATGGAACCATCAAAATGGCTGAACCTTCCTTAACGTTCTTGGTCTTTTCAACGATCCTGAACATCCTCTCCACCCTCACCTGCCGCATTCCATTTCCGCTTGCTCAACACCCCGTCGCCAACATCCTCCTCAGCTACCCTTGTCCTCACAGTAATATCCCATCCCCAGTCAACGTCTCCATCCTGCTCTCTCTCTCGCCGGTACCCTTGTCCCGATCCCGCCACCTCTCCCTCCTCCACAAACCGCCCTCTATCCTTCGCCCTCAACGTCCATTCCCTCACACATTCCTCTGCCCTCTCCTTCGCCTTGCCCATCTTCCACACCCGTTCTTCCCTAAAGTCCCTCCTCAACCACTCTGCCTCCTCTAGCAGGTGATCCCAGTGCACCTTCCTCGGCTGCCTCGGCACATCGTTCTTCGCTCTCTGCTGCATCGCACATAGACAAGTCAATCTCCAGTTATCCTGTCGAGGACAAATCAGTCATTCACGCCTGTTAAGTCGACGCGGGTCAGAAAGCACCGCTGGTATGCGGCTGAAAATATCAACAAAGGTCAAAAATCGAGACCTCTCACATTGTAGCTCTTGAAGGCCGCATTTGCAAGCATCAAGTCTGACCAATACTCTGGCGTGCTCGGCATTTTCGTGCGAAGCACGAGTCTCTCTGCTGGCCCTTTGTTGGCATCAGATTGGCTTCGCCTTGTTGATCTCTCTTCTGATTTGTCTGGCACGCCTGGTTTTGAAGGTTCTGACATTGCACTCCTTCTGTTGATGAGGATTGATATAGATAGAGAACGACTTAGTAAGGCAGGTGGGCAGGCAACATTGAGAGATTGGAAGTGGTTTGTCACTCTTTCGTAAGGTTGGATTACGTGTTTTTGTTGTGGTCCATATTTCACTGGTGAAGCCGCAGACGCAATCGCGACACCTTCCTAACTGTATTGCTGTCGATCAATGTGAGCCGTAAAACACAACGTGAGTGAAAGTGGAAATGCAAAGATTCTGTACACTTGATCTTGACGGCTGGTTCGAACAAGATGATGTAATCCTGAACGCCTTGCAACAACAGCATCAAAATAAGATGTTACATTCCCAAATAATCGAATAGACCTATCACCCTTTTTTCCCCATTCCAAACCCAAATCATGCCGCGCCTCCTCCTTGTCCCTGTCCCTGATCTAGTAATAGTTTAGGCTTGATGTAGTCCTCATCCAGATGTCGAAACCACGCCGCGTGGTCTTCTGCTGTTCTCGATAGAAGTTGCCTTACGGACCCGGTCATACCCGCATAATTTTGGCTTCCCTCGGCTGCACCACCGGTCACGTCTGGCGTACCAACACGCCGAGGCGCGTCCGACATATCGCCGCCTGGCAGAGGGGAAGGCTTTCTCCTCGGTGGAGATCTTCTTGCTGCTGGTGGCAAGTCCTCGTCCATGAACGCGTCGTCGTCATCATCTTCTTCGCTGGGTGTGCTTCCTCCAACACTTAAGAGGTTCTGCTCTGCCTCTTGTTCTCGCTGGCCGATCGATCCATTCTTCCGAGCTGATACACCCGGAAGTGAGCCTCCAGGGGGACTGTGGCGGTTGCTACTGCTATATCCTCGTGACGAACCAGGCCTCCTTGCGTGCCCATTGGTTCGACTTTCAAGGTGATCTAGACTGATATTGGGAACGCTTCGCCTGGGGTTGTGGCCAAGCCCTCTTCCTGTGCGTTTGTAGTAGGTTCCACCATCGCCGGTCTCGATATCAAATTCGTCGTCAGAATCGATCTCCTCCACCACTCCAGTCCGGATGCCCAGGATTTCGAGCATGCGAGCGGTAGTACCACCAAAGATGATGACAGTGAGCACCACAACCACAAGCACCGTAGCTCTCAGGGAGGGGCCGTTTTCGCCTTCCAAACCAGCCGCCAACGCAACGCCGACCGCACCTCGTAGACCTGCCCAGAAGAGCATCGCCTGATATGGATACGGCAGTTCATCAGCAACGTCTTTTCCTGTCCTCCTAGCTCTCCACCTGATGAACCAGTTTATGGCCTTTGACAAGGGGAAGACCGATAGGTATCTCGCAACACATATGCCAACCACGGTTATCAAGATAAACAATGGCTTGAATACAAGGTCGGTTTCTGTGAAAAGCGTCAAGCCCAGGTAGATGAAGATGAAATTTTCAGAGAGCTGTGCCAGGACTTGGAACAAGTATTTCGTGGTCAACTGGGTTCGCCGAGACATATTGTAATATGCATAATGCTTCAGAGTAATGCCACAGAATAGAAGCGAGACGATGCCTGAACAGATTAGAGATGCAAAAGTATAGCTTGGGGTCATGAGACTCACCAGACATGTGTACGCCATTGGAGAAGAAATAGCTGGAATAAGCGATCAGGACAATGAGACAGCTTTCGATCTTCGGGAATCGTCGAACAAGCGTATACTTAAGAGCAAGAGCGGTGCCAATACCAACGACCACTCCGATAAGCAGGCTGCCGAAAAACACGGCCAAGAATATGCCAATGGCTTCGAACAAGGTCAATAGTGTCAAGTTGCCGGCGGCACCGCCTTCTCGATATCGTTGCGCTGTCTCGAACAAGACGATTGCGATGGCATCGTTCAGAATCGACTCGCCAAAGATGACAGTATAAAGCTTTGGCTCCACTTTGTAGACGTTGAAGATGGCAAGGATGGTGACAGGATCAGTGGCCGAGAGAGTAGCACCGACCGAGAAGGCTTCAACGAAACTGATATTGAGGCCATCCAATGGTATGCGAGTCCACAAGTAGAGGATAAGGCCTAGGACGACAGCGGAAATAAATGTGCCGGCAAACGCGAATGTGAGAATAGTGCCAATGTTGCGAAAGAAGTTTGCCTGTCCCATATCAGTCCAACTGAATATCTTGTCTCCATTTTCCCGCTCCTCCAACAACGCACCTGGTGTAGCTCATATCCCGAGGCCAGAATGATCGGCGGAAGAAGTAAATTGAAGAAGAACTGGTAGTCGAAGCTGACGCTATCTTGGATTGAACGCCCGGGTGTGACCCTGATGATGAGTCCTACCACCATCCCTGACGCAGTATTAGATCCAGTTCCCTTCCCGCGTTGCTTCACAAATCCATACCTGCGAATATCGATATCACCGTCTCATGGACAGCTTGTATCTTCTTCTGCTGGAGCAGGTAACTCGTAAAAAGCGCCGTGATAAGCAGCATGATCAAGATAAATAGTGCCCATGATGTAAATATTTCCTTCTGTCCTGCCTCCGCAGGTTCTACGGATTGTGAGCGCTGAACAATGGCATGCAAAGATCTGGGGAGAGGCGCACCGTCTGGGTCGACTTCAACGGCCTGGCGTCCTGTGAATCTTGTCAGCAGATGTGCAGGCAAATCGAACGATTCCAAAAGTATGCAGATGGGCGGGAAGAACTTACGTAGGAGGTCGTAGGCAGCCGCTGCTAATGTCGAGGACATGGTGGCAGCTGCAGTCGCTGGTCATGTATGAGGGCTTTAAGGGAGAATATCTTTCCAGGGCGCATGTCCTTGTGAGCCCAGCATTAGTTGTTATAATCCGAGATTCGCTGCTGCTGCTGTGCTGGGTCGCTGGATACAGGGGCGCGCTGAGGGGGTGGTCTAGAAGTTTTTCGGATGGTTTGGAGATCCCTTTTGCTATCCTACCATTGGCTGGCTGCCTAGGAAGGGGAATCGCGAACGGCACTGAAAGACTGTCTAAAAGAATTTGACCCACAACTATGAGGACTTCATAGAGTGATCTATCGATGAAATGCCTCAGCGAGGGAATTAAGGGTCGCAAAAGTCATTCATTTGTCTTCGCCCTGCAATAGGCTTCTAAGTGAAGTAATAGCTGGTGTCATACTCAATACATGCCCACAGCTAAGGCTCCCAAGTTTGCTGAAACGTCCAAACGCCCTGCCCCTATGCAGTGGTCTAAGACTCCACCTATACCTTGCTTTGTAGGAACGCCAGTTCAGGAAATGCTGTCATCTTGGTATATTCAATCCTCATCACTCACTACACCGCTATTCGTGCCATTTGTCGTCACGCCATTACTCGCCCGCCCGTTAGCCGTGAAGGTAAGCTTGAGCTTGGTCTGAGACGGACCAGTCGGGCGGGGAGTCCCTGTGCTGGATACAGCGGCGGTGGATTGGCCGTCTTGATACGAATTGTCCTCAAGCTCGGCGAGGTTGGGATGGAGATCTAGCTGCTCCTTGATTGCTTTCTCGCAGGCGGCCTAACGATGTTAGCTTTTGCTCATGTTAGCTGATCCTATCTGGGGCGGACGTACCTGTATGGCATTCGCATCCTGATACAGCAAGCTTCCATCTTCGTTGTATGTCCTTGCGTTCGTTGCCAGCAACGTGACGTCTTGACCAAGCTCTTTTAGATTTTGATATAGGTGTTTGCTGATCTTGTTTTCAATCTGTGCCATGGCAATTGGCTGCGTGATGATCAGGTAGTAGTCAGGGTAGTCTTTCTTCGAAGGCAATTCAGCGAAAGGCCCAATCACAAGACGAGTAGGAGGTCCTTCATCACTCTCAGGAGCCGAGTCCTCAGTGTCATCACTATCTTCAACTTCCAAACCCATAAGAGCATCGTAAACGGTTTTAAGCGCTTTTTGTAATGCGGATCGATCACTACTGCTTAGCATGTCGTTGGTTTTGGACTGCCTCCCGCGTTTGCGCTTCATGGGGGTGTCATCTTCGAGCTCTTCTGCTTTCCGCTTCTGAGGACCGGGTTTGCGGCCACGCTTCTTTGGTTGTGGTTCTTCTGAGCTTTCACGAGATGGCTCTGGTGAAGATTCAAGACCCTGTTCGAGCCGCATCCTCTTCTCTTTGTTTGTGCGCCGCTTTTCGATCCTCGCATCTTTTCGAGCCTGCGCTTCCTCGATGGTATCGTCATCGGCATCGACGGCGTTGAGCCACTGCTCTTCCGTGAGCCCATCATCGTATCGCTGAACCGTTCTGACCCGTGCTCCACGACCAGCGTATTCCTCAACCTCTTCCGCAACCGGATTGTCCTCTTGAAGATAGATGTCAGGCAACTCCTCTTCGCACATTAGACGTGGGAGGGCATGACCAGGACCGTACTCGTCATTCTGTATGCGTTCCCTATCCATTTGCTGGAAAAGGGTGAGCTCTTCCTCGGAGCGCGCCATGATGTCGTTGAGATCGTCGTCATCCATTTCCTCCTGCTCGTTGAGTTGATCAGCCGCTTCGGCAGTTTCTAGCAGAGTACGAAGCAGCGCTTCCCGCTCTTCGTTCGTCGACTTGTTGTCGAACTTCCCAGCTTGAATGACCTTGCCGTCCATATCGAGCTTGTATTGTGCTCGCTCAAGAATTTTCTCCTCAACAGAGTTTGAGCTGATCAAGCGAAGAATTCGTACCTCGTTCTTCTGGCCAATACGATGGGCACGGTCTTGGGCTTGAAGATCTTGATGGGGATTCCAATCCGAGTCATATATGATGACGGTGTCGGCAGTCTGCAAGTTAAGACCCAGTCCACCTGCACGGGTGGAGAGCAGGAAACAGAAGTATTCAGAGTCCAAAGCATTGAACTGCTTGAGGAGGTCTGACCGGTCGTCAGACTTGGTAGACCCGTCAAGCCGAAGATACCTGTAGCCTCGCAGGCGAAGGAAATCTTCCATGATGTTCATGATTTGAGTCATCTGGAAAAACATCAAGACTCGATGACCGCTAGCTTTGAATTTTGGCAAGACTCTGTCGAGAAGTTCGAATTTGCCTGCGGCACGCCATATCATGTCGTTGGTACCCTTGCCAGGATTCATCTGGTCCTCCACAGGCTCGAAGACGAAGGGATGGTTACAGAGTTTCCGAAGTTGCATCAACATGTTGCTGAGACCCCGCATACCAGTCTTGCCGCCTTTGTTGTCCGTTACAGCGATCTTGTTGTGAGTCATTAATTGCAAGTATAGCTTGGACTGCAATGCAGAGAATTTGCATTTGATCACTCGCTCTTGCTTGTCTGGCAGGTCCTTCTCAACGTCTTTCTTCAGACGTCTGAGCAGGAAAGGTTGTAGCACCTTATGGAGACGGCGAATGACGAGCAACTGTTCTTCTTCCGTCAACTCCATCTTATCTTGACCGCCTGTATTAGCGAACGGTGTATTAAACCACTCGTCGAAGGACTTGACAGATTTGAAGATGGTTGGCAGGACGAAATTGAGCAATGCCCAGAGTTCTGGAAGGTTATTCTGGAGGGGGGTTCCAGTAAGAATCAGGCGATAGCGGGTGGTGTAGTATTGGGTAAGGGTGGAGCTGAGCTTCGACTGGGCATTCTTCATACGATGACCCTCGTCCACAATCATGTGTATCCATTTGACCTTGCTGAGCACCGGGCGATCCTTGATGATATATTCATAGGTCGTCAACAGGACCTGGAACTGGCTGTACCGAATTCTCTGTTGCTGCTGTTTGCGAGTATTGGGCGGCCCTTTGTAGACGATACGACTGACATTGGGCGCCCATTTTTCGAATTCCATGTTCCAATTAGTCAAAGTACTCAGGGGGACAATGACAAGGAATGGCCCGTTCTGCTTCTTGTGCTCAATCAGATACGTGATCAAGCTGATCGTTTGTATGGTCTTGCCCAAGCCCATCTCATCTGCCAGTATGCCATTTAGATTGTTGTTGTATAATGAGATCATCCACTGCAAGCCTCTGATTTGGTACTCCTTCAGAGTACCACCGACGAGGAGAGAAGGTTGGACGGTAACTTCTTCTTTGATGCGATGGGCTACGGCGTAGTAATCGACCTTACGCCCACTTTCTTCGTCATCTTCGGATCCGTCAGCCTCGTCGGCATCGTAGATATCGTCATTGCCGTAACGTTCTGCCGCAGAGCGTTGTTGTGCTTTGACGGAAGCTGCTAATTGCTTCAAGAAGCCATCAGTCTGTTTCAGAAGATGAGAAATTCTGGAATCTTTGGCCTGGCCAAGGAGCTTTAGGTACGTTTCCTCGTCGTTGGCTTTGAGAGCCTGCAGACGTTGCTTTGCTGTTCTTTCGATTCGTTTCTGCTCTTCGCGTTCCATATGCTGATGCTGTTGCACCATCATGCGGCCGAGCTTCTGGATACGAGCGCGCTGTCCGTTGGCATTTGCCCTGAGTTCCTGCCCGTGATTTATGATTGATTGCAAATGGTCGAACTGCTTTTTCTTCTCCTTAGTTTCTCTTGCATCGCGTTGTTGCTTTTCTAGTTTTTCCGTAATCTTAGCCTCTCGTAATGACTGCTTCTTCATACGTCGATGTAGTGACCGATTAGCAGTCATCGCCAGATTGTCGTAAGTGAATAGGTCTTGCTGGATATCTCGACGGAAGTCCCTCTGTTTTTGCAGCAGAGAAAGCATCTTGAACTCGATTAGCGCTTTCAGCTTGATGGAGTCATCTCCGACCGGGGCCTCGCTCTTGCTCGTATCCCATACTCCAATATTTGCTGGCAGCGCCGCCAATTCGGCTTTTCGGGTTTGGATCCGATTGTAGATTATTCTTTCTCTCTCTTCCCGGACCTGGTCAAGGTCAACACCGACAGGCATGAGGCTTGGAATTCGCAGCCGTTTTGCCCGTTGCGAATGATCAGCGTAGCTAATCGCCTTTGGGAAGAGATCATATGGGGACTGGAAACTTTCGAAGGTGCTTTTCGGTATCTCGGCACTAGCATTCTGAGCAGTCTCATCAGATGTGCCGTCTAAGGCATTGCTTGCCACTGCAAGAGCCTCCTCCGTGGTGGGAAGGGGTTTTCTTTGAGATGGGAATAACTGCTGCTGGAGGTTCGCAGGGAGAGCCATGTTCTTGGATAACATCTTGAAGGCATAAATCTGGGTACGGAGTTTCTGCAACTGCTCAGGTGTGAAAGTGCTACTCGCTGGAACCGGCTGTTGGGCGCCACTGGTGTTGACTGGCTGGTTGGCATTGCTTGGTGTGGGCTGAGGGTTGCTTGGAGAAGGGTCTGCACTTGTAGCATCTGCGGTAGCGTCGTTTTGGGCAGCTCCATTGACGCCATTTGTAATAGCCCCGTTGGCGTTGCCATTTGCTTGTTGAGGCTGTTGTTGTTGCTGCTGTTGATGTTTCTGTTGTTGAGATTGCATCTGTTGCTGACGTACAAGTTTTCGAAAGTTTTGTTGCTGTTGGACAGCAGTGAGGAATCGATGTGCTTTGAGAAACTCAGGATCGGTCTCGGGTACTTTTTGCTGTTTCATGCGCTGAAATTTCTGTTCTGTCGTTAGTTGGAAGAACATAAGAAAATGTGGGAGGAATTTTGTCGACATTGAAAAGTTAGGGAGACGTACCGCGTAGACCTCCTGGACCTGCTGTTGAGTCAGGTTCGGTGGTAATGGTGGTACAGTGGTCTGCATGGCAGCCGCGCTCTGAACAGAAGCCATCGTCGATCATGCGCCGCGCTTTCGCGGCCGGCAAAGCACAAGAGTGAAGGGGGAACAGGACGAGTCTGGCGAGATTCGGTTCGGGGTAGGTGCGAAAGCCGAAGGGAGACTATGTCGAACAGATGTGTCAGCTTTGATGTGGTGCAAATGACGCGGGCGCATTTGCTTTGTTAAAGGCATGCATTGGAGGGTGCGCGCCCGGGGAAATCACACTTGTAAAGGGCTGGGGCCTGACAGGAATGAGGGTGGATGAAAATATTACCTTGGGAGAAGAAAGTCATCCAAAAACCATCATCGCCGACATCAGCGCACCCGTCGCGTGGGAAGCCAGGCTAGATGGGACAAGGCGAGGGTGTGAATGCTAGTTTGACGATTCTTGGGAGTGAGTTGACTTGCTGTTGCTTGATGGAAGCAAGGCCGAGAGGGCGCTCGGACGATTAAGATTTACACGCTAATCAGATGCGGGTAGACCTATTCTTGGCAAACCTCTCGCCTTGCGAGGCTGCAACAGAGATGATAGAAGTCCAGAACATCTGTGTGTTTGACAAGGGCTCACTGACCCCACTGTTGCAAAGTAGTACCGTATGCTTTCTGCGCGAGCCCTCCGTTTAGCGGCAATAACGTTCCACTTCCTCGACCTCCCTAGTGAGATTAGAATCTAGATCTACGAGATGCTCCTTATAGACTCTTCCATTGTGGTGCAATATCTCTTCGTCCGTAACCATTTCAGATCTATTTTCAGAAACAAAACGGCCCTCGTAATATCCGCTCAGATATACTGTACGGTTTTCCTCAATTCGATTGCTCAAACTGTATCCTTGCTATCGAGAAACTCCATGCCAACTTCAACCTCATCAAGCGCTTGACCCTGGACACGGAAGACCTCCACAGCGTTGTGGATGCTCTTCAAAGTGAGCCCAGTAGCGAGATGTAACGAAATTTGGAGAGCCTCACATTGACCGCACATCTTATTGTAGACATCAGCAAAGCAGGATGGCAGTTTGAGCTGATAATAGAGCAAATGCCAAAATTCTGCCTGTCAGCAAACGGCATTCTTTAGTCTGACTCCCCTTTCAGAGTGCTCGGGAAAGACTCGCGCAAAGGAGAACTGCCGGTCCTGGTGGGGAAATTACGACGCACCGGGCGATGCAATCCTCACAATGGATAGGCATGCTACTCCTGTACCTTTGGGGCATGGTATGGAACAGATCATGTATCCGTAAGTCAAGGTTCCTAGTAATCGGTTTTGGATTTGTCAATCGTCAAACATTGTCTAGAGCAACACCGTGCGAAACGAGAACTCGATGAAATGAACTTGATAAACGAATAATTTTGTCCCAAGTTCATATTATACGCGCTTTGTTATATATTTCGTCAACAGCTAGTCCTGCTTGGTCATGCTAGACCTGCCAATCAATACTGTACGTTGCAATACAGTCATTCAGTGACATGGTCGTCGTGACGTATACCTACCATTCCAATGCCGTAAGCCTGCTCCACTGTTATAACTACCGCTAGTCATGATTTATTTCCCCCAAACGCCGTGCGAGCTCGTGCCTCTAGTGTCCACCAGTCCTCTACCCAAATCATTACATCAAGTAAGAAGGCTCCGCTTCGCTGGAGGCGGAGGTGGGGGTGGCTTCTTGGCTCGAGAAGGGGGAGGCGGCGGCGGACCCTTCTTCGCAGCTGATGCAGTACTCAGGTTTGCAAAGCTTCCGTGTGAAGTGGCTGGCGAGACAGACCTTTCTCCATACGACCGATCGGGGCTGCTATTGCTTTCCAAGGTAGAATCTTCGTGATCGTGGAAGATATTGTTTTCAGCAGTAGCTGGATCGACGGTGCGTAAGTTCGACCTCGTGGTCCTGATGGTCAGAGAATCACTTGGTATACGGGAAAGGCGAGGCGCAGCGACAGGAGATATGTCGCGTCGCAACTGAGTGGGGCCCTCGAAGGTACTTGATCGAATATTACCAGGGCGAGGGTGGACGGTGTCAGCAGATTCCGCAGCTGGAAATTCTTGCATCCGGTAGGAAGCAGTTCGACTATTTTTGATCGTGGGACGTGGTTCAGGCACCGGTTCCTGATTAATCCCGTCTGCGGACGCCGTGTTGGCTCGAGATCGCTGTTTCGCACGAGGGCCACGCATCTGTTGCTGCGATTGACTGTCTGTGGTCAGTCTCTGGTATACCAATGCTTAAACAAACCAAGAGCTTACTTCGCAGGCCATTCCCTCCGTAGCTGTTGCAACGCTTCCCTGCACCTATCATGGTAGGCGAGCTCGGCATCCAGGAATGCGGTAAGATCAGTAACACTCTCTGTCTCAGCCTCCTTTATATCCAGCATGCGTCGGTAGACATCTTCGTTGGTTTCCTCGTATTTGGCTTTTTGTGACCGCAGCTCCTCTTCCACACGGAAGTCCTCTTTCTTGGCTTTCTGCATCTTCGCAAGGGAGGCATCATAGGCTAGTCGTCGTGTGTCAAGCTTCTTGCGTGCTGCCTGGTATTCTTTCATTTGGACGAGCGATCTCTCCAACGACTCAAGCCAGCTTGATGTAGCGTCTGCGATGTAGTTTTCTTGAGCACGAGCTATTCGCTCTTGTGCTTTCCCAAATGCTGTAGGGCATATGATTAGATGTTTGATCGAGAAGCCCCCAAGATTGGGAAGAAGCACTGACCTGTCAAGCATTGCCCAAATTCAGAGTCCAATTCAAAGTCTTCTCCATGACTGATCATCGTCCCGCCCAGGTGTGCGACTGGCAATGTCTTCTCCTTATCCTCAATCTCGGCTCGCTTGGATATGGCCTTCATATAGATGTTCATTGACTTTTGAAGTTTTTCCATGCCTACTGGATCTTAGCATTTGTTCTTGGTCGCGAACGCCCCGATAGTTGCATTCCCTAGCGACTGGGGAAAAAGGGCAAAATTACTAACCTTCATGCCTCAAGCCCATCTCCACCTCCAGCGCTTTGAAGTCGTCAGAGACATTTGTTTTGACTTCGCCACCCATTCGTTCCCCTGCCCATTGCTTGAAGCGGTCCAGCTTCTTGTTAACATTCATGTTGGTTGGTCTTGGCTAGCGAGAGATATGGAAACTTTGTAGTCAGTCGTGTATAGGCACTTGATCAGGCGCTTCCGTGGTGAGTGTTGCGCAATCAACAGATTCGTCTGACTAACGTAAACAATTGCGGTGATTACGGCCTTGGCGTTGGAAGGGCGATGCTGGAAGCCGTAAGTGAAAGCGAAGAGATTGCGCAGGGTCCTCTAGATATGAACTTGCAGAACGAATGTATTCGGTGAGGATGCTATTGCTGGATCCTTATCGCCCTCAAGGTTGAGAATGGTTTTAATGCAAAGGCGATCGTTCCGCGCCTTGACGTTATTTTGCGCCGCGAGCTTTTCAGGGGGTCCTCAAAAGGGTTCAACAAGTGCTCGCCGCCGCCAATGAGCTTGTTGCCCCCCACACTCGCCGAAACACGGAATCCTAGAAAATGGGTCTGGGCGTTAGTTAAGGTGGTAGCCACGTACCCACGATCTGCTTGAGAGTCTGAGGAGGGTCATGGTGTAACATGTTTGTAAAGGGCGACTACGTGTTACAAATCGAAGGCATGTTTCAGAAAGCTCGGTCGAAGGGCCAGAGCGAGCAAACAGTGTCTCTCGCACAGAAAAGAGTTGTCGCACTCTCTCCACCGGATTTCATGAGTGCGCCCAAGGACCCAACGTAGTGGCTTTCATAGGTGTAATGTACATCGGGCTTGAACAGTACAGATGACTGACTATGGATGCAATTGCAGTTTACAGAATCTATCGAAGCCAGGACGAACCCGCTGGGATGAAATCTCAAGTTATATGATGCTGAACCCCAGCGGATAGACAGTCTTATGCTTATAGCATAAACTTGGTCTAAGCTGATTCTGTCTTGCTTGGTAACCGCAACCCAATGGCCTGCTTAACACCCTCCTCGGTGTGCGTTAAGATTCGATTGATCTAGAGCTCGAGGCTCGAATCTCCTCTTGTTTCACCTCCTCAAACAGATGACTTTCCTAATCCTTCACCTTTTGTGTACCACGAAGTAGACCCGTCCGACGAGCAGCAATGAGACCAGCTTTTTGACCTTGTGCGGCGTATCGGGAGATTGTGGAAGCTTTGCCAATGTGTTGATGGTTACCACCACCGTGGGGCTAGAGCAGACACAAGTTAGCACATTCGCGCGAAGCATGAAAGTCACTTACATGGTCGACGGGGTTCATTGCAACACCGCGAGTCTTAGGCCATGAGTTGCGCTTGACAGCGAACTTGTGTTTCGCGCGTGAAGCCTCTGGAAGGATTGTTAGCTCTTCGTAATCAGGTAAGGTGAAATATCTTTAGGTTTCCCGCATACTTAGCAGTGGCTTGTCGGTTCTACCTCCTCCAGCAACGATGCCAATCATGCCTCTTGCAGCACTGGACACGACCTTCTTCGCACCACTCGGCAGCTTGACTCTTGTTTTGCCCTCATCTGGGTTGTGGCCGATAACAGTAACGTAGTTTCCCGAGGTTCTGCCCAATGTGCCCCTGTCACCAGCCTTCTCCTCGACGTTTGTGACGACTGTTCCTTCAGGGACTGAGCCAAGAGGAAGGATATTGCCAACAGTCAGGTTCGCGTTCTTGCCAGCATAGATGAATTGGCCAGTGTACATGCCCTCATTGGCGATGAAGGTTTCGGTTCTGTCTTGAAATTTGTACGGATTGCGGAAAGTGACTTGAAGAAGAGGTGCTCCTCGCCCAGGGTCGTGAATTATGTCCTTGACTACGCCTCGAATATAGCCATGTCGTTCTGAATAGTCGAGGGTTCTGAATTTCGCAGGGGCCTTGTTGAGACGGGTGTGCGCCGCTGAAGTAGAGTTGTCAGTAACTAAGTAAAGTAAGAGATGGCACACATACTGAAGATAGACCCGCGGCCCTTCCTCTGATTACGGATGACACGACCCATCCTGAATTGTTGGCTTGTCGATGTCTGTTCAGCTGAATCTCAGATCTTCGACTTTTGATGCGATTTCTGTGCGGTAAAAAGCCGCTAGTCTGCGGGCAATGGGCTTGGCGCCAAGACACAGTGACACTTCTGAACTCAACTCCGTTGGTCGAGGGCCTCTTTCATTCGCAAACCACGCATACGCCCTTGGCTCAGCACCTACAGTACGGCTTAAAGGAAACACGATGCTGGTGTTGTACTGCATTTTTGGCGCATGTGATGACCTGATTGCTCTACTTTCAAAGTCGGTGGTGCCTGTTGGGCTCCTTGACTGAAAATTCTATGTGAAGCTAATCTCCATCAAATGCTGCGAGAGTAACGTTCGTTAAGTATCACCAGGAGTTGCTGAGTAGGGGTGCTGCTACTCTCTGGCAGGCGTGGCAACTTCAACTAATTGGCCTAACAATTCTGGATTCTATGCTTTCGAACAGGCTTGGCTCCAGTTCATCGAACACCCAGACTTAACAATCACAGATCAAGCACAGTTCTTCCATTTACATCACATGTCGTCCGGTTTGTTGCATCGTTGTTGTTGTTATTTGAGTTCATGCCGTGCGTGTTATATTTCCTTTTGTCCGTTTGGGCCAAATTCAGATGACGTCCAACATCAGCACCTCAGGACACTAAAATCGAGAAACTGTCGTCAGATCAGGGGCAAGCCCGTCTTGCCGGCGGAGCTGCTCCTGAGTCTGCGATGAAAAGTTCTGGCCAGCTGGAAAACCTCTACCCACTTGCAAGTACAAGCTTTGGGATCGTCATGTGTTTCATAGAAAGGCGCTGAATGGGGTCAATCGGCTTCGGAAAGATGCAATTATTGCAAACCACGATATGCAGAATGTTGTATATCAATTCTCTAACTTTGTGTCAGGATCAGCATTGTCCGACCTCAGTACGGAAGATCTTCGGTCGCAAATTTACGACGCCCGAGCGCTATCCCGGGACAGCCCCCAAGTTGCCTCTCGAACGCACCTAACCAATCAATTCGCGGGCAAGAACTCTTCCCTGCCCCATAAACCTGGCCTCTGATTGACTTGGCCAGGCTTGTCCATGACGACCTCCTAGCCTCCCTTTCGAGCTGCGACTGCTTAAACTCGGCTACACAGGATGAGGATGGATATATTGACACATGGTCTATACCGCAGATCAGTGCTTTCTTGGCAATGCATCGCAAGATATACGGCTTCGCAGTTGAATTAGCGTCAATTACGGTCACTTGATTATGAAGTCAGCAGGTTCCAGGGTCTCTTTGAAGGTGGAAAACGCGTTAATGTATGGCAAGGAGATGCATCAGCGGTACAGGCTGGGTCGGAAGAATGATTTATGGACATGATGCGCGTCGTTCTCGCGCTTAGCGCTATATTCGCTTCCGAGCAATGCCAGTGATTATATCTGCCTTTTCGGCTACACCTGAGAACACCAGCGTAAGAACTTCACAACTACATCGAAATGTCTCTCTCAGACAGCTCTTCTCTTTCTTCGCCGCCCTCGAGCGACGATGAAGTAGAAGCCAACATCATGCCTAAACCCACAGGGCTGAATAAATATTTCAAGCCCGCCCCAAAACCTGAAGTTATCAAAGCACCCTCCTCACCACCCTTGCCAAAGAGACCCGCCTCGCCTCCACATGAATATGTACTGGCTGACAATGCAGACATTGCTGTAAGTGCAGGCATGCTTGTTGCTGTCGCCTGAAACCTCAAGTTGCTGCTGACCGCCTCCGCCCAACAGTTCATTGTGATGTTCCGCTCACGCTTCAGCAATGTCTTCCCCAAGTCTCTCCCTCACTACGGACCGCAGGACATCGAAAACGGTGTAACAGATACTATTCCAGGTGATCATATCGAAAGGTTACTCTGCGCCTTACTCGGGCTGGTCCTAAACCGGAAGAAAGAAGTGGAGTACGTGCCATTCCACATGAACAAAACGACTACAACCCTGCATGAAAGGCATACTTAATGCTAGTTTCAAAGAACCACGCCGCTGACCTTATTCGGTGTAGACGCGGACATTTCGGTCGTGCACTTGAAGAGGCTATTCATACACACTCTTCCCAATGGCCATCGGCATGGAAAGAGAAGAATCCTCTTCATGGTGGTGGAAGTTTCGCCAACATGACACCTGTTGAGCGTGTACGTACCAACTATATCCTGTGTGTGATACTGTCACTAATATTTGCCTTGTACAGATCACCCTTCTGAAGACCCTCATTCTCTGGTCGCTGTCAGCGTCTGAGGCGGTCCAATCTACTATCAAAGAGTCATACAAGCAGTCGCGACATGAGGATGATAAAAACCAGCCACTCTCTGTACAGCCATGGGGACGAGACGGTTACAAGAGAAACTACTGGTTGATCGAAGGTCAAGACGATACACATTTTCGGGTATACAGAGAGAACAATGGAGCCACAGCGAAGACAAATACCTGGTTTAGCGTAGCTGGGACCATTGAAGAGATCAGCAGCCTTGCGGATAAACTGGATGAAGAGAATACACCACATGCTCGGACACTCAGGGACAGAATTAAGGCCGCCGTACCTCGATTTGAGGCCGGAGAAGAGGTAAGTCAATCACTCATGCCTGTTCAGCCGATACTAACGAGACTTCTAGAAGCGAAGACGGCGAGACTACCGACTGGCCCGTAAAGCTGCTTTTACCAGACCGGAACCAGGATTCTCACTCTATGAAGGTCGGACGCGGGGCAAGAGGATGAGATATACCTACTCCGAGGATGACGATGAGGGATCGGACGCGTTGTCGTCAAGAAGATCTACTCGTCCATCTGGCATTTCAACTCCCGCTGAGCATGCTGGACCGGTCACGACGGCCAGTGGGCGGCAGGTGAAATCAAGACTGGGTGGCATGTATGGGGAGAGCATCCTTGTCGACCAGCGGAAAGAAATTGAGCATGAGAGAGCACAGGCTGCATCGCATGAGTCGGGGAGCGATGCCGGCCGGCAAGAGCCAAATGGACGTCCTCGGAGAGCCACAAGGCCGGCCAGACCTAGCCGCAGGCACGAAGTCGACGGCGATGATGGTGACCTTGAAGACGAGTCAGAAGCGGAGTCCACGGGTGATGATTGGAGTGGCGACGAGGATGAACCGGACGAACCTGAGCCTGACTTCGAGGGCGATGATGAAGACGACGAAATGAGTACAGATGCATCTGGAACAGACGATGACGTTGAAGATGGACCTCCGAAGAGTCTTGTCGTTCAATTACGATATACGAAGAAAACGCAACCTCAGCAGGATCCCAACGGGCTACCAAATCACACGACGCCCAAACAAGAGGCCGTTAGGATGGAGGGACCAGCAGCGCTGGTCCCGATGATGCCTGGTTTGGAGCCCCATCCGAATTATCCCTCGAGCAGCCTTCCTCACCACTTCAGCCCGACAAGTCTTTCGCAACCTTTTACCAACGGCGGCACATCCACAGAGTCGCAGGATCGAACCTCGCAGAAGCCACCGGAGCACCTGCTCTATCCGCAGCCCAAGGCATTACAGTTTTCCAGGGTGGCATAGATCTCGTGCGAAAAGAATCCGCTCCTTAAGTGGCTGTGGATGCGAAAGCGAGACAACTCCTTTCGTATGTGCCATATAGGTGGAAATCCCTCGCGTCGAGGATCCGACTGGCGGAGAGGATATCAATTGGAGATCGTCCTGCTGCCAGCAGCTTGCTAGATGAGCCACAAAGGCAATTGCAGGCATACCCAATCCCACTCAACGCGTTACCTAAAATCCCTGGCAACATCTTAGGGAATCTCGGCCTTGCTTGTAACACAGCTGTCAGGTTGAGGTAGGCTTGTCCCATCACGGGTCTGTATTTGGATGGACTGGTATTGATGGTTTCTGTTTAAACACCCTACACCCTCTGGTTTAGCCTACTACAATATCTAGAGGTTGCTGCCTGGAAAAGGGCTAGTAGGACTCATTAGACAAATGCCTCTGAGAGGGTTCTCTTGTTCTAAAACTGATGTGAATGCGAATGCGAATCCCCTTAACCAAGACCCATCTCAGAACCCCCGCCCTCTGAAACGGCCTTGAGACATATCGATTCCCATTCAAACTCCACCCCGAGAAGCACCTCCGGCCCGTATATCATTGGCAGCCGTCAAGAGGTTATCAAGGACGACCTGAGCCTCGTAGTGTGTCGTTTGTGGCCATCGAGCTGGTCGCAGATTGCTTTGCTCGTTGCCCCATCCAAACGGATAGGCTGGGCAGAAGCTGCGATGGCGATTGAGCTTGTAGGAAACCATGCTCAGACCACACACGAGAACAGAACCACTGTACGATTGAGATGCTAGCTAAACTCCAACACCTAGTGGTCATACCCCTTTCCTAACCTAGCTCAGAAGAGTACATGCGTGGATCGGCTCCCGCCTGTCTCTAGATATTCCAGATCACAAGTTGCTGCGCTGGAAACAGTCCGCAGACGCCCCTCGTTCAGCTAGTTCTTGACACCATATTCGACAATCGGGGCCAGAAGAGCTCAGATCTTGGAAGCTTGCTGGCACTTTTGTACGATTTGTCTCACATGGTCGTTCCTTTCCGGTATTCAGAAGTCGTTCGTGGCTTCATGTAGGATTTCTAGCCATTCGCTGAGTAAATCGTTGTGGGAATTCCAGTACAAGATTAGGTGTGTTATCAAAACGACGAGCAACATGTTCAGCAACGCCGATCCGAGGTATTGAAAGCCTGCAAACATTCCCAGCATACAGGCTTGACGATTCCATGTTTCCTTTCACAACTCCACAACTCCTAGCTATTCTGCTTGTTCCAGCCGCATCTGTCCAGGCAAGGCCAGTCCTTTCGTTCGTCGTCGACACGACACCTTCGCATTCGGCGAAAAGCTCGATGAACAGAGCTTCCACAGCACAGCCCACGCTGAAAGCTCTTAGGAACAAAGTCACCTCTGCGAGTAAATGGGTTTCGCTCGATTTCCAGGGTGAGATAGAAGCGGGGAAGCATTGAACTCATCGTAGGTTGGCCTTGTGTAACGTCTTGTTGGAGATGACGCCTATGGAGTGCTTTGGTAACGATATTTCTAGAGGGTCGCTGAATCCATGGGATGGGATCACTGTCGCAATGATTGCGCTTCTTGACCTGGATGAGGATACGGATACTGGATCATCGTTGTGCGACAGGGCTCAGACGAACAGTCTCAATCACCCAGAGAGCTGGCGAATTTGTTCAGGTAAAACTAATGACGATCACAGGTCAGCTACCGCCGGTAGACAAACCCAAGCTTTAGAAGGACTCACATCTCGTGCCTCCTTCGTCAGTTCCTGTCGTTTTGCCTCTTTCGGCATCTGCCAATTATTCACATCCCACCACCATCTCCTAATTTTCGCCCCTACACCCTTCCCGCTGAATTTTGCACCACGATTCCAGAACCTCCACCCGTGCATTGCCAAGTTCCATAGAATGCCCTGCGTAAGAGGAAGTAAGACCTGATCTCGCATGGTGATGTACGCCACCTGCCACCAGGTCTCCGCAGACTTGATGCTGGCGAGATAGGACTGTTCGAAACGGAAGTCAGGAATCGGTGGGAAAGACTTGCGACGCGGGCGTTCACGAATGACATCCGATGGGATTGAGTCCGCAGAGGAGATGGAGTGGGTAGGGGAGTGGAGAGTGGCAGGCTCTTTCTTGGATGCAGCGGTCGATGGATTGACGTCGTGGTGAGGTGAGGGATTGCGCTTGATGGATACGGATTGGATGGCGGAGGCAAGCTCCATCGCTGGGTTGTGGGCCATCTTGGGCAGGTTGACGCCAGGTGTATATCAGCTAAGAAGGAAGACTGGGTGACTGATTTAATCAGTGGTGCTGCAGGCGAACTTACGACAGTGAAGCTTAATTACTTGTACAGTACCTCGGGTTGGCCGACGCCAAGAACCCAAAATTTTGGAGCGAACTCCTGTCAATGCTTTGAAGCATGCTTCCTAGCTAGGCTATGCTCTGTATCCATTTCCAACGGTATTGACGTTGGCATTAACAAAATACCCCCAACAAAGTGAAGCGAAGTAGATCAGGTCTAGCCAATGTCAAAGCCATATGTCTGAGTTTCCTTAGAACCTAGGGTCATCATTTCCATCCAATATATAGCTTGAATTCGGGCACAATCGAATTCATATAAAAGAAGTGAAAAAATATGCCTCTTGGTGTCCTGTTGGCCTTCTAAACCCTTACCAATATGGCCATGACCGCTCACCAATGCATACAGAACGTCGTAGTCACCAATGAATCCTAAACAAACGCTCTGCCTTACTCAATTCCCTCATCAATCGTCTCATGCCCGGTTCCATTTTGCCCGTTCACCGCTGGCTCCTCTTTCATGTCCATCTTGAAATCCTGGACCGGTTCTGGCTCAGGCTCAGGCAGAGGTTTTGCCAATTCTTCCTTGATCCAATTCTCCTCAACCGCATATTTTCTCTGGAATACCCTCATCCATCTTGCCCCCCAAGTCCTTACCAGAGTGCTCTCGTCCTGGCTTTGACTGTCAGCCTCCATCTGGTCTTGATTTCCGTCCCTGAAGCTTAGCAGAGCATCATCAATACACCTGAAAAGCGTTGTCATGTCGCTCATCTCCCGCTCTAGCGTTTCTTTGAGCAATCCAACTTGCTCTTCTGGTAGACCGGGTCTGCGCAAAGCCGCGACGATTTGCCTCACGCGGTTTGTGACCTTTCCAACCGTGCCAGAGATCATTTCGTAAATCCACGCTTCACTTAGCACAGTGCCTCTTTGGGCATGATCCACAATGGCCCACTCGATCACGCTCATAGGGGTCAAAATGGTGTAGTTGAGCAATTTGTCGATGATGTTCAAGCCAACTCCAGGTTGATGTTTCCAGTACTCCATGACCGAGGCGATAATCTGTCGCTGCGCAGTTGGCGATGAAGGACCAATAGCGAGTAGCCGTTCTTTGCATCGCTCAATGCAAGACAAGACATGAGACAGAGACTTCGACCCAATAAAGCATATCGAAGTGACAAACGCATCTGTCGAGACGAGTTTGGGGTTAGGGATACCAGATGCAGCGGCCGCTTGTTCTATGGACTCGATAACAGTCGCAATCTCAGGATCTGGGGCTTTTCGTCGGACAAGTGCTGACAATTCTTTCCCTTCAGCTGCAAAAGGAATTGCTACAATGGTTTGTTAGATTTGAAGACACAACATTTGCAGGGGACTTTACATTCGTCATTGAACTTGAAGTCTGGGGTGTCTTTTTCTTTCTCCACCGAAATAAGCGGCTGATACGGCTCCGGTAGCGTACCCTTGATACGCTGTGCGAAGCTCAACCGGATCTCCTTGTCGAGTGCCGCGATAATGAACGCTTTCCTAGGATGGACATTCGGTAGTTCGATGTCGTCAACCCTGATGTTGTAAGCTAGAGAATTGATGTGATGGCTGGCTGAGACCTTACCACTCTGTCCACTTCCAAGTGAAGCCAAAATTGGACAAATGATGTGCAAACCAATCCAAGAATCGTTGTGCTAGTTCCAAATCCATCTTTTCGATATTGCGATACAGGAATCGGATAGCGCGACCAAGACTCGGTGCAATTGCTGCAGGTGCAAGCTTACAAGCCTCTGTCAGCACCGAATGATAGTAGACAAGCTTGTGCTCTGGTACGGGCAGCTGCAATAGCTGTGAGAAGGCTGCGTCCACAACAACATCTTCAGGCTTCCATGTAGGCCGATCACCACTCAACTCGCGAAGTTTGTCAAAGGGCGTTGCACGCTTAACAAATGTGTTTGGCGCAAAGTAGCAATCGATGTCAATCAAAAACTTAGCAGCCACATTTCGGTTGCAGTCCAAGATGTTGATTGTATCGGTTAGTGCGTCGCGTAATAGGATCGAGGCAGTATCTGAGGCTGCTGGAACGGTCTCAATGTCTTGTTCTGTGTAGACCGAAAAGTACATCTCGGGGAAGATCGGTCGGGGCCCGGTCTCGACCGTCTCTGGCACCTTCACCGCTGGGAAAGGGTGCTTTTGTGCTTGAGGTAGCGGATCCTCCTCACCGTCCGCTCGTGCGACCTTCCATGGCCTGGGTAAGCAGGACAGCTCCCATGACTGTTTGGCTTCGTCCTGCATATGCTTCTGCAGCAGAGCCAGGGCACTTTGTGATCCCGTTGATTCACCGGAATTGTTAGAGGCGAGAGGATCGACAAGGCTCTCCAAAGTGTGAGGCGTAGATGCAATGATATCTGTCTTGTCAAGAAGCGCAAAGGCTTGTGTTTCGAAACCTGTTGCTGACGACGCCATGGTGTAAGGGATAGTAAAGAGGATGACCTTGACCAATTCTAGACCGAGAGACTGCAGCTCGGATTAGCTTGTGGCAGTGCGGGAGAGTAACGAGCTTACATCTTCCGAGGATTGCGTCTGCAAATCGACTGCACGGGAAAAGAGGTCTTCCAATATTACGAATACTCCCTCATTCTCAAAAAGCCCTTGTAGGCAGCCAAGAAAGCGCAGGTACAGCTTGACCTCTCGCCATGAACCAGTATCCAAACGTTTCTGCAAAGCATTTCCAACTTTTTGAAGGATCTCTGCGGTGAACTCGGGCTTCTGAACATTCGCTAAGAGAACGATGGCGGCGATAAAGGGGATCTTGAGTGGTTGTTCGACAGTTCTGAAGTTCTGATCAGCAAGAGATTCCAACAGGACTAGAGCACTTGACCTACAACTGCAAGACTAGATCGAGAAATGCGGCCGTCAGGTCGCTGTCAAAATAGTTTTCAGCAACAGTCTTTGCGATGCTCGCAACATCGTCTTCCGCTTTCCGTACAGGCTAGGAACCAGGTCAGCGATGGGAACCGACTCGCAGGTGAAGAGTTTGTCCGTACCGATTCGGCGATCGAAAGAACTTGTTTCCGCAACGTAACAGCTAGAGGTTCTTCATACCGTCGGCGCTGAGGACGGCGATCGTAATCGTCATCGTCTGGCTAGTTTTAGATGAGGCTTTCAATATCTTGCAAGAGCTAGGTCTTACCTCTGTAGCGTCTTTTGCGACTGTTGAATTGTGGTCGCCCCCCTCTGGATCTCCTGTCGTAGTCGGCCATGTCCCAAGCTTAGCCTTGCCACCAATCAGATGAGGGAAGGGTGAGAAAAGAGGCGCAACGAAGCCAGCGTTGTCTCGATAAAGTCAAAGTCGGCAATAGATCTCAACTAAGTCACAGCTTAATCGAGCGTCAAGGCCTTCAGAAGTTGTAAAGTCGGCCTACTCGTTAAACGCGCTACGTAAAGGTCACGGGCAACTCAAGTCGCGCGCAGAAGGCCGGTCCGTGCACACTAAAAAAATCCCCCAAAGGCCACAAATTTCAGGGGCAGCTGCTCTTTAGGTGCTTGTCAAAGGCGATGAGCCCAAAGTTTGAAAGGCATAGGTCTTGAAGTAGAGTTTTACTGTAGTTTGCAAGGGATCACCTTGCGCTCGCGGCTTCTCTAATTTCACACGTATGGGGACAGCTGCCCTGTCCAATAGTACCATTGCGATGCTCAACTGAAAGCGAAAGACCATTGTATTTGATGACGGGGCTGCCGATCTCTCGACCGATTGCAAGAATGTATAAGCAGTAACATATAGGTAGCAAGCCAGAGGCGTCTCTATGCTCCGTGTAGCAGCTCTGCTTGCTTCAATTTGAGCACTCGCCTCGCCACCCCATGCTGTTCACAAACTCTGAACGGCCGTTGATGATTCCTGTCCGCCGGAGACCCTCTGGGAGACAACTCCAAGTTCGTCCTCTTTTTCCGTTTTTTGTGTGGATCCTTTGACACTTTTGATCGACGAGTCGAAGTGGACGGTACTCTTCGAACTATTCTCCATGCATACGCTAGGAAAATCTTCTACAAATCAAAGTCCGGGTCAAAGGTTGCAAAAACCTTCCTATGCATAAACCTGGTCGCCTAAGTGGATAAGAACCAGAATGGGGTATTTTCAATAGGGGCAAGATTCCAAACAGCGTCACGTCGTTAGACATTCGAATGACGTCGGGCTTAATCGAGTCGTGCCATCATTTCGTCTTTGGTAAGAGGCGTGAAGTTGTCGATGTCGAGACCACGCGCAGCCAGCGCAGCGCGGGCATGTGGAGGAACCAGTTTGCTGTTGAGATGTGGAGCTATTGAAAGTTCTATTTGGGATTAGTATCATGTTCAAACGCTCCCGGGGGGGTTAGGCAAACGAACCGTGGCGACTAAAATCAAACAGGTTTGGCAGCTCCCTTGGTGCTCCATTGGAATGGCGAGAGTCGGGTAGCCGAGTGCTGGGATCTCTCAGCTCATCGAAGAAGGGCTGGACCATGGCATCAATGGCCGACAGTCTCTGTGTCGGTGTGTACTCTAGAAGAGCAGAAATGAGGTCGATAGAGTCGTGGGACGCTTTGCGGAACACCTAGATATTATAAGCCGGTGGGTTACAAGCATGCACCCTTGAAACCTACTTTGTTGAATGGATGTGGCTTGATTTGTGGGAACTTATGTTCCATATAGTTCGGGTTCATTGTCCGAATCTGATCCCTGGTTGGAGTTCCGAGAACTTTGATGATCTCTACCAACTGATCGATCCCAGATTCGCCAGGGAAAAGTGGTTGCCCAAGCATCAACTCTGCCATGACGCACCCCGTGGACCAGACATCTTTCAAAAGAGTCAGTACGATGTGTCAAGATTTGGTAGCGTGCCCTATGTTCTTACCTATTTTCGTGGTGTAGTTTGTTGCTCCGAATATCAACTCTGGAGCTCGGTAATAACGTGAGCAAATGTAGGATACGTTTGGCTCATTTTCGACCAGGATTTTGGCGCTTCCAAAGTCGCAAAGCTTCAGAACTCCGGTGTTTGGATCGAGAAGGAGGTTCTGAGGTTTGATGTCGCGGTGGCATATTCCTTGAGAATGAATATATGCAAGCGATCGGAAGAGCTGGTAAATGTACAGCTTTACCTCCAATATTGGCATGGTTGTTTTCATCTTGTTGAAATATCGCGAGGCACGGTACACGGTCTCTGGCACGAACTCAAGTACAAGGTTGAGGTACACCTCATCTTTCTAAAGGAAAAAATGAACTTAGCATACCGCTCCAAATAGGGCTCCGGGGCCGGGGGAGGTGTTAGTCTTACCCTCTCCCCATTCGAATAGTAAAAAGCCTTCAGCTCAACGATGTTCGGGTGTCGCACAATGCGCATGATTTGCAGTTCTCGGTTCTACCAGAGTTGTTAGCCACTGCAGAAGATAGCGCCAGTCGTTGATAAAAAGAGGGGGGGGGTTTACGGACCTTGAATCTTTTGTCCTGGAGAACTCTTTTGATGGCTGCATCTTCACCAGTCGGGGACAATTTGGTCTGAAACACTACTCCGAAACTGCCATTGCCAACAATCTTGCACTGGGTGTACTGCATTTCCCTTGTCTCGCCGGTAACGCCATCTTGGACCTTCTCTCGAACGACTTCTACAACGATTCTTCAGCTTCTGCACCGAGAGAAGTATGGTTGTGTATGCTCACCTCCCATGCGCAAGCTATTGAAGCCTCCCGGTCTATTTTGAGACATGCTTAGCCTCTGGGTCCAGCTCGTGATCCACTTCGAAAATGGTCACCAGCGACTGTAAGGGCTCGGTCGCCGAAGTGGGCGTTGAGATCGAGGAAAGCTTTGTAAACCGACAGAAACCGGTGAGTCTAGGAAGTCGCGAAGACACAGAGAAGATATGCTGAAAAAGGGAAGGGCCTCACGAGGCGGCGGTTGAGGTTGAGGATTGGCTCGTCCGGTGGAAGCCTCACTTTGAGATTTCGGGTGAAATTGCGACTTGCGGGTCTATTGCGCCGCTCAAGCGAGAAGAAAGTACGACGAACAGAGTGACAGGTAGGAGAATAGTGAAGGTGAAGGTCTTGAGTGTTTAGGGAGGGGGCAGTTCGGGGCGGGTATGATGATTTCAGTCGAGTGGCCGCAGTAAGTAATAGGCGGGAAGTCAAAGCGTCAACTGCACGACGAAAGCCAAGTCTCGCCGAAATCACTTGAAACCATCGAGGATCGCAACTCTAACAACGTCACGGGCACAACAAACTCACTGCCCAAACTCTCAAAATATCTACAGCTTATACAGAGCAACTTTACAATGTCTATCATCGCATAGGATCAATGGCAAGCATGGGCAGTCGCAAGAATGGCTATAGTGCATTTGGCCCCCGTCAGCTTTTCGATCGTGCTCGTGCTCCCCCTTCCACGCAAAACGAGATCCCATCTCCTTCGAGCCGCTAAGAGGTGCCTCGTGATGCCCGCTAGGCGCGAAATTAGACGAACGGTAGGTCCGCAGCCGGCTTTTTAGACATTTTGCTTGCAGAACTAGCATTACAAGAGCTCCACGAACCTCGCACTGCCACTCGTCCGTGGGTTGCTTGGTTCCCTTTGACAATTACGCACTTAGCCGCTCGACAGCATGACTGATGATCAGAGCATTCCCTCCCATCTTCAACGAAGATGGCTGTTGTCGATAGAGGCGGTGCAGGCTGCGCCAAGCTCTTCCGGGCACTGATCTGACGCAGTCTTGGGCCTTATGTGGGTTTTCCCACGAATTTCCCTGCGCACGTGAGAGGGTGCTAATTATACTGAATGCGCGTGACCGCATGTTAGTGGCCCAGATTAAGGTGGATTGTAAATCTCACTGCTGCTGGTAACTGAATCTGTAGACCCAGAAAAGTAGATGTTGATGAATTGAGATCATAAATAGGATCACGCCAAGCTGGGGGAGTTTTTTCAGAAGTTCAATCGGGGGGACTGTACAACCGGAGCTTTGCTGCCGGTGGCGCGGGGGGGAGGGGGTCTTTGCGTCCTATACTGCCTCGTGCATAGCATTACGGAATCTGCAGACATGGATGAACTTAACAAATCCCGGTCTAATTTCTTGCCATGATCTCAGGGGCAAAGTGCTGCTGACAACCCATCGCGATTCTGTATTGTTACACTTCTATCTCGCACCGGATATGTATCCGCCGCCATTGGCCATGCGAAACAAAACCCGTCATGTCAAGCCGTCTCCGGCGTGCCTCATGTACAATGCGCGGCGAAATGAAGATGAAAGAAACCCTTCTTATGCAAACAAAATCTGATGCTGCGCCAGATGAGGACAGCTCCCGTCATGCAGCGTCCACGTCCTCGGTTTTTATGAGACGGTGACGCTTAGAGTGAAGAGCTATTAAGACAATAAGGGCAAAAACGGGTAGGTTGAGTTGATAATAGGCCAAAGAGCTCCTCTTGGCTAGGGAGATTTGGGCACAACCTGGTGATGAGGGAGTGCAGAGGGCACTGATGTCCTTTAGTAAGGAGGAGGAAGCTGATCTGAGGCTTCAGCTCTTTCTGCTGCTTCTTGTAGTTCTTCTGGGGCGCCCTCGATCGAAATGGCGAGACCAAGTTTGTGCGTTTGCTGTAAAGAGGACCTCAGTTAGTCTCAAATGCAAATAATAGCCATGATGCGAACGACCGAATTGGGACTTACCTTGACTTGATCAATCTCTCCGGCAAAGGTCAAGGTTACTGGCGGCGCTACTCGCTTCTCCAATACCACGCCAATCTTGCCTGCGCTATCAACTTGCGCACGGTAGGTGGCCATTCGAAAATCGTATTTTACTCCAACAGTAGTTGTGCCATCCCGACGGATGCCGCTAAACATTCCCCCGTTGCCTGCAAGGCCAGGAGCAAATTGTAGCTGGCAATCGACACCAGCCTCCACTTTGTCGGTGAGCTTTCTCCAATATGATACGCCCATTGATCCCTGTGCAAGGTATTGAGCACTTGCTATCCAATCCGTGCCCTTGTATCTGCCACAGTAGGACATGGCAGTTTCCGGACGCGCATTGACGCCAGAACGTTGGTACACGCCCTCAAACCCCAACGATAAGCTTGGTGTCACGGACTGCAGATAGCTTCCAATGAATATGCCTGTCAGACCACCCTCGAGAATGGAAGGACTGATCGCTTTGAGTGATGCTGAGAAGTCTGAGCCAGTGTATTCGTTGTCGAATTGCACCATGGTCTGCCCCTGGCCAGGCGCAATTTGTGTTTGTGTTTTTGTGCTGAACTGCGGAGTCCACCTGTAATTACCCCATGCAGTGACCGATTTATCGTTTGAAAAGGCTGCTTGCATGAAAACCTGAGAAAGGTCATTAGCGAATGCTCTTGGAACAGAGTAGCCACAAACAAGGATGGCCTGCAGGAGATCGAACCTTTGGTGTGCCATACAGGGCCATTAATTGCCACGGTGGCAGTGCTTGAGAGCCCATAGCAAAGCCATGTTGTATTCTGAAGAGGGGAGCAACGCTGAAGACTTTTTGTAAATCGCACCGAAGACCTTGGAACATGAAATTGGAGAGTAGGACCTCTCTCTGGACCTCTCGAGCGATTCCATCGACCGTTCCCGGATTCGAAAGCCCCAGCGCTTTCCTTCGTTCAGCAAGGCTAGCGTATGTATCTGTGAGAGTTGTAGCAATTACATTGTCGGTCAGGAAAGCGAGCGGCGAGGCCTTTTCGTGATCGGCCAGAGCCATGCTCGAAAAGGGGGGCGCCAGGTAGGAGGGAGGAGGCGAATATCAAGGCAGAAGGAGCTTCGATGGTTTGACGTCTGGAGCGGCCTGTGTCGGATTGGGAAACGTTTGTTTCCTCTGTTAATGCAAAGCAGTGAAGCTTTCAACTGCGCTCGAGCTGCCTTGCCCAAAAACTTTACGGGAAGGAGAGCCCTAGCGCCGCCAAGACTTATCCGTCGATACGTCGAAGAGTTGATGCGATCTCACATGCACCGTGAGATTCCTCGCACGTTGGTACAGGTCGGTTACCTTTCTTTATTCTTTCACTCCGATCACCCGTAGATGCATTAGCAAGTGCCGTTGAGGTGCGGTGTTGTTCCTTCAGTTATTCAGGACTATTATGTCATAAATGAATTGCTATCATTGACTGTTGTGCCCATAGTCCGTATTGATTAGGTAGCGTTGGCATGCTCGAGCAGCCATTTCGGTCTCATTTGCTTCAAGACCTGGATTGCCGTCCAGATTCTCTGATTCCTCGCAGCACATCTTCATATTCCTGTCGTCCTCTTTCACGTTCTTCTCCGCCTACGTTAAGATGGACACCCTCTTGACGGCCGACGCGGCTGCTACTTCGCCCCGGTTCCGGCGGAAGTCCAGCACTCTTGTCGATGCTATCCATGACTTACCCGAGCATGTGGAGATGGCCCCTGCCCAGCTCTACAGCACCGAGTCGGGAAGGCTCTTTCATTCCGGGCGAATTTGTATCGTCACAGTTGGCCTACCAGCCAGAGGCAAGACTCATATTTCAGTCGCCCTGGCCCGCTATCTGCGGTGGCTAGGTGTCAAGACTCGCATCTTCCATCTCGGAGATTACAGACGAGCAACAGTCGGACCTGGGAAGGACGTTCCAGACGATTACTTTTTTGTCAAAGCATCAGCATCTTCAGTCCTGCTCCGCCAGAAAATTTTGAAGAAGTGTCGCGAGGATATCTACCACTTCTTAAACCATGAGAATGGCCAAATAGCCATCTATGATGCCGTCAATCCTCTCTCAGCCGGCAGGAAATCATTGGCAAAGGAGTTCGCTAAGCACGATATCGACATGTTATTCATTGAATCCTTTTGCGACGATGAGAGCATCATCGAAGAGAACGTTCGGAATGTGAAAATCTCGTCTCCCGATTACGTTGGATGGTCATCGGATCAAGCAGTCAAGCATTATTTGGATAGAATGGCTGCTAAGATCCCGCACTTCGAGACAATGGAAGAGAATGACCTAAACTGGATAAAGGTTTGTGCAAGCACCTCTAGATTTGGTAATGCTCACCAAGCTCCAGATGATCAATGCCGGAGAGCGTCTGGTCGTCAACAACCGCAGTTTTGGCTATCTGTCCCACCGAATAGTCTTCTACTTGATGAACTTGCACATCAAGTCGAGACACACTTATTTTGTCCGAGTAAGCGATCGCAATTGACTGGAAATATTGACCGGGGCTGACTAGCAGTGCAGGCTGGGGTGACTTTACAAGAGGAATCGTTCAAAGCCGACGCCAGCCTATCGCCGCAGGGTGTCGACTATGCTCAAAAGATGAGCGAGACTCTACTTCGTCATCGTGAGGAGGAAAGAGCTCAGTTGGTCAAAAAAGGCGCACCAGATGCACCTCTGAAGCCCTTGATCGTATGGACTTCTTCTCGGCGTCGGACTATAGAGACGTCCAGTTACCTTGCAGCAAAAGGTTACAGAGTTAGACAACGATCCCAGATGAGTCAGATGAATCCCGGGGTATGCGAGAAGAAATCCGAGAAGCGCATCAGGGAAGAATATCCGGATGAAGTCGAGAAGCACGACCTAGACCCCTATCATCATAGGTTCCCACGTGCTGAGGTAAAGAATCAAGCCGTGGACGCAGCATACCAAGAACTAACATATACAGTCTTATCACGATGTGGCGGTTCGGCTAGAACCCATCATTCTCGAGCTTGAGCGCGAGCAAAATGACCTTCTGATCATAGCTCACGAAAGCGTCTTGAAGGTGTTGTATGGCTATCTGATGGCATGCAATGCTGCTGACATTCCATTTTTGTCATTCCCACGAAATGTAATCATTGAGGTACTATCCTTCAAGCCCCTTATCCAGCACACATGCTAACCTTCTATGACAGATTATCCCTGCCAGCTACAACAATGAGGCAAAGCGCATCAAGATTCCAGGTGTACCTGAAGACATTATCCCTCCCTCACCAGAAGGACTCAAAATTCCGGCGCCGCCCAGCGGATGGACCACACCGATTCCTGGCTTGGGTAGCCCTGCGCTGCGCGGCCAAAGCGCTCCAGAGAGAGGTCACTGGACGCCGGAAGGGTACAAGACGCCCGAAGACTCTGGCGAGCTTTCCATCAGGATCCATGACGTGGTCTGAGTTTGTACCTGGTTGGGCCTACAGGCCTAGAGAAGCAGGTGTGGCAGAACTGGCGAGGGGTTGAGGATTTTACCATAGACCTTCGCGGAGTTTTGACTCTTGAGGTTCCCACTCTTCATTAGCGAGTGATTTCGTTTCGTTGTAGGTAGTTCGCACAGGAAGCACAGTACGGCACACTGATCCACGAAGAGACTATCCACCGTGTAGTGTGGACACGAATAAAATATTGTCACCGTTGACAATCTCGTACTTCTCCTCTCCTTCAAGTTCCCAGTCCGCATCGTTGATCAGAACTAATATTCCAGGTCGACTACCAGATCAGCACGGATTCCATCAGTGGCTGCTCACAGCTGAATCGACACTTACATGGAACCACCTAGCACGAAAAGTTCCTTTCGCGTATCTTTCATGATATTGTCACAAAGATACTGAACCAGATACGCAACGTTGACAGGAGCATTATCCTTGACCGTAGCTGGTATTTGGATTTTATGTTTGTTTTCGTTGTTGAAGAGCATCTCCAGGCCTCCACTGAAGACGTCAGTGGCGGAGAAAGAATTGACAGAAGGTCCTACGTAAACTCCACAGTAATATTCAGAATGTCTTCCTGATTTTTTGGCGCATCCATTTCTTCCCCTTGCTCACTCAAGCAGTTGGTGATTGTAAAGTTCTCGCGGATATCGGATCTTAGCATCAACGAGAATGATATCCGCCTCTGTACTTTGCACAATTGAATGGCGAATTTGGAAAGAGAGCAAAGTATTTGGGGACCTGCTGGGTTACCAGCAACTGAAGCCGAGAATTAATTCTGCTCTTCGTTCTCTTTAGAACATTTGTATGAGAAGAAATCCTCCTCTTTTCCACCGCACACTTTCTGCCAAGAGGAGCGAAATCTGTCCTAGGCTCACCCTGCTCCGGTCGTGACGCCGCCCTGAGCGCGCGCACGAGCTTGTGAGGTGGCCGCTTCTACCAAGCCCATTCAGCTACGTAGACAGCGCTTCTCACCGTCTACGTTCAGACGGTGATTGGCACTGCGAGGTTTAGACTAAGTCCACTGTGAGACGATAATTCTCATTAAGCGGCGACTTCTCGTCGTAACCTATACTCGTGGCGGCTTGCCGAATCGGGTATCCCCCTTTCGCCGCTTTGCCTGGTTGTTGTTGCACTTCAGATTCTCATTGTTTCGTCGCCTTACGAGTATCACTTGCGGCCTCCTAAGGATGAGGGGGGGAAAGCTAGTAAGGATAGAATACAAAACATAACATTGACAAAATACGGTGTACCTGGCTGCTTTAGTTACGGAGAAGTCAACTCTTATGGCAAGGAAGTTGTGTGTCAATGGCCTTTTCAAGTCGACCTTTGGCGCCAGCCAGAGAGTGCTACATAATAGAACCCGAAACCGACCTACTTCCTTCGTCCGCATCTTTCATAATGATGACTGTCCCCACCTAGCCGTATCAATCATAGTCGACAAATAATCCAATCCCACTCAAGAGGCTGTTAGCGCTGGGTTCCCCATCACCCCGAAGCGCTCAAGTATACGTGGATTCCCTTTAGATTCGGCTCGCCCTTGAAGTGAGCCTGCTTGACAGATACAGTGGCTTGCTACCCTAGTTTCGGGATCTGAAGAAATAGTCTGATATTGGAGATACATAGGAACTTCTAATGCTTGCTCATATGGCTGTTACGACACGTGTCTTGGCATAGGGCATGGCGGTGCGGCCTTTGGCACTTAACGCATACAGGGTTATCTTTTTGTACCTAGTGGCCCTGTCATCTTCCTTCCTTCTTTAGATTTGATGTCCTAGTTAAATGACACCTCTTTGGTTCGTTCTAGACTGGCCTCCTAACCAATGGCCCTGTTAGAAATTCCCATCCTCTCTCCTCATGCCACGAAAGACTTCAAAAGGAAGTCCGTCCATCTGCGATTGGTAACGCGTCTGTGCAAAGCCCTGTCCTGGCGGTAGGTCATGCCGTGAACCTTCTGATATCTCTGAGATTGGTGGCGGAGACATGAGCCGCTCGGGTATGTAAGGCGTGTTGACGGGCGGCTGGTTTGGCTGTGGAGTAGCATCTAGGCTTGGGGTCTTCCTGGTCCATAGGCCTGCAAGTGGTTTTCTGCCGGTTTTCCGAGCCCAGAAATAGTAGGCCATGGCGAACAGTAGCAGTGCTCCTAGGACCACACCTATACCGAGCCCGATTTTTGCTTTTGTAGTAAGCTTTGACTGAGCCGGTTGGACGGATGGTGACGGTGATGGTGATTGAGTTGTGTGGACAGCAATCGAAGTTGTTGCCGGTTGATGTTTACGCGAGGCAGTCACAAAGCTGGGCGCCACAGTAGGCGTCTGTGTAAACTGGAGCCCAACGACACCAATAATAGTCTGCACAGCGCCACCGGAAAGGGAAAAGGTACCCGAATCAGTGGTGCAGTTACAGGTTCCTCGCTTCGCATCCGGCGCACAGCAGAATTTGTTATTGCCACAGGCGATAAGCTGACCGCTGTTATCGTTTACTGGATCTTCTGCAACGGATTAACGGAGTGCGTGTTGGTGTGGGATGCGGGCCTTGGCATGCCAAGTATATAACACGGGTAGCATTTCATGGCTTTCCATATTTCGCACCCAAGGTTGACAAGGCTTTGGGAAACCAGGACCGGTGTAACTCACCGAGACAAAAATTGCCGCATTTGGCCACATCCCACTGTGGATTTGTGCACGTGCCCCGATAGGATGTTCCAACAGGATTGGTTGCGTTTGCCGTTCCAGAAAGTGTGACTATGCACCTGCCGTCCGACATACACGTCCAGCCTTGAAGACAGCAGAGGCTCGTCTCTGCTGTTGGGTCGCATGGATAGAATCCGCCGGCCCACATACCACCTGGATAATAGCAGGCCATATTGGAAAAGATATGATAATTCGAAGTGATTTGGAATGGTGCGGTAGATTCAGATTGCACGGGCGACGGCCTTGCTTTATATGAGCATCGAGCCGTCAAATCCTCGCGATCACCGTTTCCGCTGAGCCTGGTCTGTGAGTTGGCTACCTTACAGCCGCATGTGGTGTTGGTTGCCTGAAATTGAGGCCAACTTTCGCCGGCTATTCCACCTTGGTGTTCTCACGGTACGCCTTGCAGGCCACCATGCAGCGGGATATATGAAAGTTGCCGGTTTTGCGTTCGGCATCGTCGTCATGGGGTGGGTAAGGGGGGACGACTTCAGCCTAACCCCTCGGTGTTATATCTAGTGGGCATTCCTGCACCTCTGATCCAGACTC
>Ga0335072_10000911_pt1 | contig 51502 bp, 44 predicted proteins | sample Lox_Sample_21_FD_206725 | JGI IMG/M metagenome (GOLD analysis project Ga0335072, IMG submission 206725) | Soil microbial communities from Loxahatchee National Wildlife Refuge, Florida, United States - Lox_Sample_2.1 | ecosystem: Environmental > Terrestrial > Soil > Wetlands | place: USA...
CATACACGTAGCCGCCGCCCGGCCAGTCCGCCGGCTTCTTCTCGCCGAGCAGCGCTCCGTACTTCAAGGTCTGGGTGCGGCCGATCGCGCCGCGCGCATTGCGGCTCATGTGCGGCCAGGTGTCCGAGTCATCCTGCTCGATCGTGCCCGAGGTGCCGGCCTGGCGAACCGCGTTCGCCATCATGTCGCGCTTCATTTCCGGGCTCGCGCTCTTTTCGGCGAAGATCCAGTTGGTGAACTCCACGTGATCCGGTCCGCGCGGCACGTAGGTGTGCAGAGCCAGCGCGCCGCTGTATTTGCCGTCGGTTCGAGGCGCGTAGATGAAGAGCACCAGCACGTTCGGGAACATGCCGCCCACCTGCGGCGGGGCCTTCGCCATGAGCCTCAGTCCTTCCGGACTCATGTGGCGCTTGAGCTCGGGAAGCATTTCCTTGGTGATTCCCGGCGGGGGCAAAACCTCGAGACGCTGCTCGGGGCTGAGCTTCTTGAGCTCATCCATGGTCATGAACATCGTGAAGGTCACTTCCGCCGGGATGCAGCGAAGCGAATGGCCCTGGTGGCAGCTGATGTCGACGCCGTACATGGCGGGGGCGTTCGCGTAGATATCGTCGGCCGTCGCGCGCCCGTACTGGCCCGTCTCCATGAGCGAGCGGTGCAGCGTGAGCGTGTGGAAGCCGTCCGAGGCGGATTGCTCGGCGGCGGCCTTCCAGTTGGCGGGCACGATGAACTTCTGTGGCGGCCCCAAGACCTCCAGGCCGCCGTCCGTGCGGCAGAACAACAGATCGAAATAGAACTTTGAATCGCCGAGGAATTCCTCGAGCGAGGGCCCGTCGATGTTCCAGGTCGCGAAAATGAGGCCGCCGTAGAGCTGCACGCGCGCCCTCTTCAGGCCCAGCTGTTCCTTGGGAAATATGTCCCCGTGCATCTGCTCGCGCTCGATCGGAGCGCCAATGAAACTGCCGTCCGGACGGAACGCCCAACCGTGATAGACACAACGGTGCATGGGCGCATTGCCGACCTCGGCCATGCACACGCGCATGCCGCGGTGCGGGCAGACGTTCAGCAGCACGTGCACGTCCCCCTTGCGATCCCGCGATACGATGACTTGGTCCTCGCCCATGTCGCGGACCACGAAATCGCCCGAGTTCGGAACCTCCGTCTCGTGCCCAAGGAGGAGCCAGGTCTTGGCGAAAATCCGATCCATCTCGAGCCGGTAGATCTCATGGTCGGAAAGCAGGCGCAGCGACACCTCGCGAGTTTGCACGTTGATCAGATCCTCGATGCGCGTGCCATCCGAGAGCGTCGGTTTGGATTCGTTGAGCATTTGCCTCACCTCTATTGTTCAGCCAACCGATGCGAATTGGAATATGATACAATATAATCGATTTTTGTACCATTCGTTTCTTTCCCTGGCTACGTTTCGAAGGCGACTCGTTCGTTTTTGCGGTCAGCAGAGGAGATCAGCCATGTCCGCTACAGAATCTGCTCCGCCGGCTCCGACCCGACTGCGCGTCATCGCCGATCGCGGCGCTTGTTGCGGCTACGGGGTGTGCGCCGAGATCTGCCCCGAGATCTTTCAGGTCGATGACATCGGGATCGTGAAGCTCAAGGTGGACATCGTTCCCGAAGGCTTGGAGGCCAGGGCCAAGGAAGGCGCGGCCGCCTGTCCGCAGAGCGCGCTCAAGGTGGTGGCGGAGCCCGCCGGCGCCTAGCCCGCCGGCGCCTAGCCGGCCGCGCCTAGCTGCAGCCTGCCATGCCGCCGTCGACGACGATGTCGGCGCCGGTGACGTAACGCCCGGCGCGGGAGGCGAGATAGATGCAGGCTCCCACGATGTCATCGGGCTCTCCGAGCCGCGCCAGCGGTATCCGCTCGAGCAGCCTGCTGAGCTCCGCGTCCTGACCGCGGATGTGAGCGGTCATTTGAGTGGGGAAATAGCCCGGTATGACCGAGTTGACCGTGATGTGCCGCGCGGCGAGATCCTTTGCCAGGACGCGCGAGAGCTGGTGAATCGCGGCTTTGCTCGCCGCGTACGAGTAAGCCGACAAGGGCTCCGCGCGCAGGCCCGCGAGCGACCCGATATTGATCACTCGGGCCGGATCCTCGTGCACAGCCCCTGCTGCCAGCAGCGGCAGCAATTCGCGTACCAGCGTGAACGGACCCTGCACATTCACCGCCATCACGCCGGCCCAGGCTTTGTCGGGAAAGCTCTCCAGCGGCGCGCCCCAGGTGCGTCCGGCATTGTTGAGGAGGATGTGCAGCTTGGGCTCGCGCCCTTTCAATTCGGCGGCGAGGCCCGCCGCAGCCTCCGGCGTCGAGAGATCGGCGGCAAGCGCCACGCATTCGCCGCTGAAGCCCAGCTCGCGCGCAGCCGCCTCGCAAACGTCGCGTTTTCGCGAGGTGATGTAGACCTTGGCGCCGGCTTCGATGAGTCCGGCGGCGATCATGCGGCCCATGCCCTGGGCACCCCCGGTGACGAGTGCGGTTTTTCCGTCCAATCGGAACAGGGTGGACATGCCGGTGCGCTACGGCGTGATCACGATCTTGCCGAGCCGATGCTTCTCCTGGAGAAAGGCGAGCGCCTGCGCAGCCTCGTCCAGGGGAAAGGAGCGCTCGATCACCGGCTCGAGCCTGCGCTCGGACACGAAGGCGAGCATGGCCTTGAAGTCCTCCAGGTTACCGACATTCGTCCCCATGACGGTGACGTTCTTGAGGAACAGCTCCGGGGCGTTCACGGGAAACTGCACTCCGCCCGTCGAGCCGTAGATCACGACGCGTGCGCCCGTGTTGAGGGCGCGACCATAGCTCGCGTAGGAAGCGGCCGGCGCTCCGTCGAACACCAGATCGATCCCCCCGCTTGCCTTCGGCAACGCTTTGCGCCAACCCTCGTCCTTGTAGTTGAAACCCGCCCTGGCTCCGAGAGCGAGGGCACGCGCGAGGGTGTCTTCCGATCCGCTGGTCACGTAGACCTGCGCGCCCAGCGCGTGCGCGAGTTGCAGCGCGGTCACCGCCACCCCGCCGCCGACGCCCGTCACCAGCAGCTTCTCACCCGCCCGCAAAGCGCCCTTCGTGACCAAGCCGCGCCATGCGGTGAGACCTGCGAGCGCAAGGGCCGCAGCCTGCGGGAAGCTCAAATGGGCCGGCTTGGACAACGCGCTCGAGGCCGGGACGATCACCTTCTCGGCGATCGTGCCCGGTCCGGGCATCCCGAGCAGCCCGAAGCTCGCCGCGGGAAAGCGCAAGTCTGCTCCCCAGTTCAATCCGGGATACAGCACGACCGCCTGGCCGATCAAGCTGCGCTCGACGCCCTCGCCGGTGGCCTCGATGATGCCCGCCCCGTCGCATCCCAGCGTGAATGGCGGGGCGATCATGCCGGGATACTGTCCGCGCGTGATCCACAACTCCCGATGATTGAGAGCCGCGGCTTTCACCGCGACCAATACCTCACCGGCTTTCGGCGCGGCCGTCTCGACGTTCTTGACGGCGGCGCACTGCGGTCCGTCGGTGGCTTCCAACACCAGTGCCTTCATCTGTACCTCCGCCCAAAGGGCCCGGGGCCGGCGGCTTCGTGCGGCCGCGGCAAGTAATCGACCGCGCTGCTACGAGCGCATTTTTGCGAGCAGCGCATTCATCGGCACCGTGGTGGGAGTGTGGGCGTAGAACCCTCCGTCGACCGGCAACAGTTGTCCGGTGATGAAGCGTGACCGATCGGATGCCAGGAACACCACCATCTCGGCGACATCGCGCGGCTCGCCCAGCCGGCCGGTCAATTTGTTCTCCCGAAAGATTTCCCGCAGCGGCTCCGGCATCACCGCCTTGAGCACGGGAGTCGCGATCAGCCCGAGCACCAGCGCATTGCAGCGAATCCCGCGAGATCCATACTGGGTGGCGACGTAACGGGTGAATGTGTTGATGGCTCCCTTGGAGGCCGCGTAGGCGGTAGCAAAGAAATCGCCCGCCGTCGATGTCCCGGAACTGATGTTGATGATCGACCCGCCGCCGCCGGAGATCATGAGCGGCAGCGCATGCTTGCAAGCAAGCATCGTGCCGCGCGCATTCACCCCCATGATGTGATCCCAGAGCTCGACCGGCATCGAGGCCACATCCCGATCCTCGGGCTGTCCCTGGCTCGCGGCGTTGTTGTCGAGAATGTCGAGCCGCCCATACGTTCGCTGCGTGAATCGCATGAGCGACTCGACGCTCGCCTCATCGGAGATGTCGGCCACGCAGTGCGCGACCTCGTAGCCATCGCGCTTGAGGGAAGCGGCCGTCTGCTGCAGCTTGGAACTTGCCAGATCGGCGAGCACCACGCGCGCGCCGGCCTGCGCCAGGAGTCGCGCGGTGCATGCACCGATGCCGCCCTCGCCGCCCGCGCCCGTGACCAGCGCGACCCGATCTCGCAGCTCGTCGCCTGTTTCAGACACCGGATCCCCCCTGCCGTCAGATCTCGAAGTTGGTAATGAAATCCTGCGGCGGTGCCGGTCCCCAAAGAAACATGGAGTCCTCCGGAGGCGAGTCGGTGGCCTGCCAGTCCGTGCCGCAAGGCACGTAGTCCATTCCCGCGGAGTACTCGCAATAGCTGCCCCAGGGATCGCGTACGTAATGAAAATAATTCGAGCCGAGCACGTGGCGGCCGCATCCCCAGCCGGCCGTGTGGCCGCTGGACGCCATGTGCGCAGCGCCGAGACCGACCTCCTGCACGGAGCCCACGTCCCAGCTGCAGTGATGAAAGCCCGGACCCGGTGAGGTGACGAGCGCAACGAGGTGGTGATCGCTCCCATGCACGCCGTGCATGAAAGCGACAATGTTCAGCGAGCGATCGGACAAGCGCAGACCCAGCACGTCACGAAAGAAATCGATGCTGGCGCCGACGTCCGGGGTATGGAGCGCCACGTGCGACAGGCGCCTGGGATACACCCGCGGAGCCTCGCTGCGGCGAACGGTGCCGCGGGTGCTCGATGCGGGGGGATCGGCGACGAACGCGGATGGCTCGTTCGGCGACACCTTGTCGGCGGCACGGATCTCGACCAGGTGGCCCTGCGGACTTCGCAGCCAGATCGAATCATCATCCAGACCCGGCGGCGCCCGGAGCCGCTCGATCCCGAGCTCCTTCAGTCGCGCGGCGAAGCGGGGCAAATCGTCCGCGAACGCTCCGAGGCTCAGATACTGAAGCTGCTTGCGGGGTCCCTCGATCAGGCGTCCCCAGCGGTGCTTGCGGGTGGCATCGAACAGCGCAAGCTCGCCGCTCTGGGCGGCAGGGGCAAGTCCAAATGCCGCGTAAAAGTCCCGTGCCTTGGAAAGATCGGGCACCGCCAAGCAGAAATGATCCACGGAGTGCACACCGAGCAGATCCATGCGCCTGTTCTGACTGGTTCGTTGCATCTGCCGCTCCCAGGGCTCGATTAGCCTTCGTCGGCCACGGGATTGACGAGCGTGCCGACGCCCTCGATCTCCACCTCGCACACGTCGCCCGCCTTCATCCACAGCGGTGGTTTGCGCGCGAACCCCACGCCCGACGGCGTGCCGCTCACGATGATATCGCCGCTCTCGAGCGTGAATGCCTCGCTCAATATCGAGATCAGCGTCTTGACGTCGAAGATCAACTCCGCGGTGCTCGCCTCCTGCACGACCTTGCCGTTCAGGCGCGTCTGCAATCGCAACCCGGTCGCCCCGGAAGGAAGCTCGTCGGCCGTGACGAGATGCGGTCCGAAGGCCCCGGTGCCATCGAAATTCTTGCCGATGGTCCATTGGGTGGATTTCATCTGGTAGTCGCGGACCGACGCATCATTGAATATCGAATAGCCGATCACGTGCGAGAGAGCGGCCTCCTTGGATATCGCGCGGCCGCCGCGGCCGATCACCACCACGAGCTCACCCTCGTAGTCGAACTTGTCCGAGACTTTCGGACGCACCAGCGCAGCCCGATCCCCGATCAAGCTCGAATTGAACCGTGCGAAAACGGCGGGATAGTCCGGTGGCTGGAATCCCCCTTCGCCGGCGTGCGCCGAATAGTTAAGGCCGATGCAGATGATCTTCGGAGAGGCCATCAAGGGGGGCAGAGGCTGCAGCTGCCGCGGATCGAATTCAGACCCCGCGGCGAGGACCTTTCCCGCGGCGCCGAGCGCTTGCGCACCGGCAGCGACCAGCTGATCGAGGCTGCCCGGATACCGTCTGTCGCCGGCAAGCAGTCCGCGCACCGCCCCGGATGGGTCGACGACGCCCGTTCCCTGCTCCCCATTGGATTTGAATGTTAGAAACCGCATGGCGTCGCTCACTCCAAATTGTCCGGCCGCCTCATCTTGCCGCCAATAATTTATTTGTCAACACGAAATATATTTAATGTTGCCCACATCAGACAACCTCTGTAAAGTGCGTAGGGCCACGCCGAAGTCACGATCCATGACGCAAAAATTCAGCCTGACGCAGGATGCCTACGAACGGGTACGCGCCGACTTGCTGGCGTGCCGGTTGAAACCAGGCGAACGCCTGCGGATCAACGATCTCTGCAAGAGGCTTTCGGTGAGCCTCGGTGCCGTGCGCGAAGCCTTGTCGAGGCTCACCTCCGAAGGCCTGGTATCGGCGGAACCGCAGCTGGGATTTCGCGTCGCGCCGATCTCTACGTCCGACCTGCAGGACTTGACCATGGTGCGCACCGAAATCGAAGGGCTGTGCCTGCGCCAAGCCATTGCCGAGGGCGATCTCGCGTGGGAGTCGCGCATCGTCGCAGCGTACCACCGGCTGTCGAGAACTCCGCACAACGCGCCGGACGATCCGCAGCGTCTCAACGATGACTTCGCCGCCGCGCATGCAGAGTTTCACCAGGCGCTGGTCTCGGCATGCGCCAGCACGTGGCTGCACCGCATTCGGCACATCCTGTTTGCGCAATCCGCGCGCTACGTGGCGCTATCCGTTCCACTGGCGCGCCGCGACCGCGATCGAAACCAGGAGCATCGAGATCTCATGGATGCCGCGATCGCCCGCGACGCCGATCGCGCCGTCGAGCTCATGACCGCGCACCTGAACCTCACCACGCGCATTCTGCTCGAGGCACTCGCGGCCCCAGACGCAAAGGCGCCCAGCGCGAAAGCGGCGCCCGAGCTGCGTGTGGCCGCCGAGGCGCCGATCGGCAAAGGCCAGGCAAGTCTCGGCTGATCGGTCCTCAGGCCGCCGCGGCGCCTGCCGCGAGCCGCTTGAGGTCGAGGGTCTCGTCCGCCGCCTGCGCCGGCGTCAGATTGACATTATTGCCCAGGAGCTTGCGCGCGGATATGTGATCGCCGGGCCGATTGACGGACTCGACGCCCAGCAGCCGGCCCTGACGGAAGCAAAAGACCGAACATGAGGTTCCCGCGGGATCGCCGCGCACGATGGTCTGGTCATGGCCGGCCGTGAGACCCGCGATTTGCAGCTTCAACGCACCCTGATCGCTCCAGAACCACGGTACCGCCGCGTACGGCATCGCTTTCCCGAGGATGCGCGTTGCCACGCAGCGCGCCTGGTCGGTGGCGTTCTGCACCGACTCGAGACGCACCATCTTGTCCGCGGCGTATCGGCTCGGATAGCAGGCGCAATCGCCGACCGCGCTGATGTGCGGGTCCGACGTCGCGAGCAGCGCATCGACCAGAATGCCGTTGCGCACCTCGAGATTGCAGGTCGCTGCGAGCTCGACGTTCGGAATCACGCCGATGCCGATCAGCACGAGCTCGGCATCGGTCGACACGCCTTCCACCGTTTCGACAGACGCCACTCGGCCCTCGTCGGCGAGCAAACGCTTGACCTGGGTATTGAACAGAAATCGTACGCCGGCTCTGCTGTGCTCGCGGGTGAAAACCTCAGCCATGATCGGGGTCAGTGCTCGCGACATCGGCCGATCGGCGACCTCGAGCACCGTGACGTCCACGCCGAATTTCAAGGCCGTCGCAGCGAACTCGAGGCCGATGAAGCCCGCACCGATGACCACCGCGCGCCGCGCCTTCTCGAGCCTGAGCCGCAGCGCGCGCGCCTCGTCCAGGTGGCGCAGAAGGAAAACACCGTTCAGATCGTAGCCCGGGACGTGCAGCGGCCGATTGCGCGCGCCGACCGCCAGGACCAGATGCTCGAACTCCACCACGGCGCCGTTGTCGAGAGCGAGCTTGCGGTGAGCTCGATCGATGGAGACGGCACGCGTGGAGGGCAGGAACTCGATCTTCTTGTCGACGAAATACTCGTCGGGACGCATGGCGAGCCCGGATTCATCGGGCGAGCCCAGGAGATAGCCCTTCGAGAGCGGCGGCCGATGATAGGGACGATGCGATTCCTCGCCGATGAGGATCACGCGGCCTTGGTAGCCATGCTCGCGCAGTGAGCTTGCCACCTGGAAGCCCGCCAAGCCAGCGCCGACGATGGCGACGGTTGACGCGGACATCAAACCTGCCGCGCCGGAAGACGCACGATGAGACCGTCGAGCTCCGCGGTGACCTTGATCTCGCAGCTCAAGCGGCTCTCGGGCAGCCTGTCGGATACGGTGTTGTCCAGCATCGCATCCTCCGATTCGCCAATGGGTGGCAGGCGGCTTTGCCATTCGGCAGCGACATAGACATGGCAGGTCGCGCACTGACAGCAGCCGCCGCATTCCGCCACGATGCCGTTGATGCCGCCGTCGATTCCCGCCTGCATGAGAGTGGCACCGATCTTGGCATCGATCGCCGTTTGAGTTCCGTCCGGTTTGACGAATGTTATCTTGGCCACGCTAGCACGGATTTCCCGGTTGACTGTTGCCTGCGATGGTAGGCGGCCGGCTCGGCTTAACACCTGTCAAAAGATAGGCGCCGGTGTTGCGCCTCGATTCTCGTCGGGGCCGGGCCGCGCCCGATGGAGAACTAGAAAGAGCGCGGCAATCCCAGGCTCTCCGCGATGCCGTTTCGCGCCATCTCGTTGGTGATCGGTCCGATGCGCCACAACCGCGCGTCGCGCCAGTAGCGCTGCATATCGGTCTCGCCCGAGTACCCCATGCCGCCCAGGATCTGAATTCCGAGGTCTGCGGCCTGTACCGCATATTCCGATGTGAGCACCTTGAGCATGCTCGATTCCGTGTGACATGGCTTGCCTTTGGATTGCAGGTCTGCCGCGTGATGCAGCATCAACTCGCCCGCTTGACGCCAGATCGCCATGTCGGCAACGTAGTGCTGCAGAACTTGGAATTCGCCGATCGTCTTGCCGAACGCCTTGCGCTGCTTCATGTAGTCGAGCGCGTCCTCGAGCACGCCGTCGAGCACGCCCATGCAAAACGCCGCGACCATGATCCTTTCGTTGTTCAACGTCGGCAGCAGCATGTACCAGGCCCTGCCGGGCTCCCCCAGCACGAGCTCATCGGGCACGAACACCTCGTCGAAGTGCACCGTGCAAGAGCCCATCGATCGCATGCCGAGCTTGGGCAGGGGCGTTACCTCCACGCCGGGCGACTTCGCTGGAACCCAGAACAGGCTCACGCCCTGGTGACGTTTTGCCGTCTGCTTCTCCGTCCGCACCAGCACCAGCAGATAGTCGGCGACATGCGCCGAAGAGCTCCAGATCTTCTCCCCGCGAAGCACCCAGCCGCCTTGCGCCTTCACCGCCTCCGTACGCAGGGCGCCAAGCACGTCGGTGCCTCCGCCGGGCTCCGTGAACGAGATTGCCGCGCGCAATTTGCCGGCAGCGATCAGCGGCAGAAACTGCTTCTTTTGCGAGTCGGTGCCGTAAATGCCGATGGACTTGCTGCCCGCGAACGAGGTGATTCCCCAGATCCAGGCGAGCCCTCCCAGCGTGCGGGCCAGCTCCCGGCCGAGAATCATCTGCATCACGACATCGCCGCCTTGGCCGCCGAACTCCTCCGCGATGCCGACGCCGTGAAATCCGGCCTCGGTGAACTTATCCCACAAGGCGAACGGATAGTTGTGCTCGTCTCTCTCCAGCTCGCGCGCCCAGCTCTTGGGAGCCTCCCGGTCGACCCATTTGCGAACCATGTCTCTGAAGGCCTGGTGCTCTTCGGACAATTCAAAGTCCATACGTCCTCCCTATTCGCGCGCCGTCTATGCCCCAATCGGCGAGCACGCCTTGCGTGTCCGAGCCTCGCTTCGGGGGCGCGGTTGGACGACCGGCAACCGTGCGAGAAAAACGCGGAGCGGGCGCATTTTGCTGGATGCCGTCGACATCGACGAAAGCCCGCCGCGCCTGGTTGTGCGGATGCTCGGCCGCCTCGGCCAACGTGAGCACCGGTGTCACACAAGCATCGGTGCCGGCGAAGATCTCGCACCACTCATCGCGCGTCTTGGTCTTGAACCTCCTGCACAACTCGAGCTTCAGGCGCGGCCAATCCCCCTCGATGACTCGCTCATCGTATGCGGGATAGGCGGCCCGCAGCCAGCGATCGCCCTCGAGGTTCATCGCGCGCAGGAATGCGGCTTGAAATTGCGGCTCGATCGGCGCAACGGCGAGATGCCGGCCGTCCTTCGTCTCGTAAGTGTCGTAGTAGTGCGCGCCGCCGCCGAGAAAATGCGCCCCCGTGCGGTCGGCGAACTGGCCGATCGCCCGATAGCCGAAGAACATCGCCATGAAGGAGAGCGCCCCGTCCACCATGGCCGCGTCGACCACCTGACCTCGGCCTGACGCACGGGCCTCGTACAGGGCGCAGACCACGCCGAATGCCAGCAGCAGCCCGCCGCCGCCAAAGTCTCCGATCACGTTGAGCGGAACCACCGGTTTGCCCCCGGTCGGGCCGATCTGGTGCAGGAGCCCGGTGAGTCCGATGTAGTTGAGGTCGTGTCCGGCCGATTGGGCAAGCGGACCTGTCTGTCCCCAACCGGTCATGCGTCCATAAACGAGTCGCGCGTTGCGCGCAAGGCAAGCATCCGGACCGATGCCCAACCGCTCGGCGACGCCCGGACGAAACCCCTCGACGAGTATATCGGCCTTCTCGGCCATCGCGAGTACCGTGTCGCGGCCGTGCGGCTGCTTGAGATCGAGAGTCATCGAGCGGCGATTGCGCAGGAGCGGGGAGTTTTCGGGAGTGTCGCCGCCGCCGCTCGCGCGCTCGATGCGCACCACCTCCGCGCCCATGTCGCCAAGCATCATGCAGCCGTACGGCGCCGCGCCGAGCCCGGCAATCTCGATGACCCTGACGCCGGCGAGAGGACCCGTCACTTGAGCTTGCGATCATCGAGGCCGAGACTGCGCCCGATGATCTCTTTCATGATTTCGGATGAGCCCGCGAAGATGCGCATGACGCGGGCATCGCGGTAGAGCCGGCTGATCCGGTACTCTTCCATGTAGCCGGCGCCTCCGTGCATCTGCACGCACGCATCCACTACTCGTCCCGCCAACTCCGTCGAGAGCAACTTCGACTCGGCTGCCAGGTCCGCGGTCAAGCGCCCCGCGTTGTATTCGAGCACGCACTGATCGACGAAGGTCTGGATCGAGTCGATTTGCGCGCGCATCTCCGCGAGCACGAATCGGTTGTGCTGGAAGGTGCCGATGGGACGGTCGAACGCCTTGCGCTGGATGGCGTAGTCGAGCGTCAGATCGAACGCGGTCTGTGCCAGCGCGACGGCCTCGATGGATGAGATCAGCCGCTCGCCGCAGAGAAATTGGCTCAAGTAACCGAATCCCTTGGCGGCATCGCCCAATACGTTGGATTTCGGCACTTTCACGTTCTCGAAGAACAGCTCCGAGGTGTCCTGAGCGTCCAGACCCATCTTGCGCAACCGTCCGCCGCGCTTGAAGCCCGGCATGTCCGCCTCGACCACGAACAAGCCGATTCCATATCGCGCGGCCGGGACCGAGCGCGCCGCGACGATCACGAGATCCGCGAGCTGACCGTTCGAGATGTAGGTCTTGGAGCCATTCAGCAGCCAATGGTCGCCGCGGTCCTGCGCGCTGCTCCTCATACCTGCGAGATCGCTGCCCGAGCCGGGCTCGGTCATGGCGATCGCCAGAATCTTCTCGCCGCGTACGCAGGCAGGCAGCCATCGCGCCTTCTGCTCCTCGTTGCCCAATTTGCCGATGTACGGCGCCACCAGACCCGAATGCAGCTGCAGGTAGAATCCCGGCTCCCCGTAGCGGATATTCTCCTCGTAGACGATTTGCTCGAAGCGAAAATCGGGCACGCCGGCGGCACCGTATTTCTCGTCGGCCCACATCAGCAGAAAACCCTGTGCCCCGGCTTTGGTAAAGGCCCACCGATCGACGAACCCTTGCTCGCGCCATTTTTCCGCGTGCGGCGCGATCTCGTTCTGGAAGAAGCGGCTGGCCGAAGTGCGGAACTCGTCGTGCTCGGATTCGAAGATGAGGCGGCGCATTGTAGAGCTGGCGTGGATGGCGCGGTGCGCCCCTCAGGCCGGATAGAACGCCTCGTCCCGCGCCGCCCGTGCTTTGAGCCACGTCGATGGTGCGAACCTGGGTCCGTAGCGCTCGGCCAGACCCAAGCACTGGGCGACGAAGTCCTCAATGCCGATCGTATCGATCAACGACAGCGGGCCGCCCGTCCACGATGGGAAGCCCCATGCCAGCAGTGACCCGACGTCCGCGTCAGCGGGATGCATGACCACCCCCTCCTCGAGGCAGCGCGCGGCCTCGAGGGCTTGAATGTAGAGGATGCGGCGCTTGAGCTCCTCGATCGGGGGTTGCGTCGCGGCCGGCGGGAACGCCTCCCCGAGGCCGCTCCACAGGCGCTTGGCACCGCCCTCCGGGTACTCGTAAAAGCCCTTGCCGTAGCGCTTGCCGGGCCGCTTGTACTCCTCGAGCATGCGACGCATAACCTCGTGGGCGCAGGGCTTGATGAACTTCTCACCCAGTGCCGCTTGCGCCTCCTCGACGATCTTCCACGGCAGCTCGAGCGTGACCTCGTCGACCAGCGCGAGCGGCCCCACCGGGAAACCGGCGAACTTGGCCGCATTCTCGATCAGCGCGGGAGCCACTCCATCCTCGAGCATCCGCATGCCCTCGTGAATGAAGGTCTGAAATACGCGGCTGGTGTAGAAGCCGCGCGAATCGCGCACGATGATCGGCGCCATCCTGAGCTGCGCGACGAAGTCGAGCGCTCTTGCCAGCGTCTCCTGGCTGGTCTCGGCGCCCATGATGACCTCCACGATCGGCATCCGCTCCACGGGCGAGAAGAAATGCAATCCGACGAACTGGGCGGGCCTCGAGAATGCACTTGCCAGGCCGGTGATCGGCAAAGTGGATGTATTGCTCGCGAATGTCGCCTGCTGCGATATCACGGCTTGCGCCTTGCGGGTGACATCGGCCTTGATGGCGGTATCCTCGAAGACGGCCTCGATGACCAGATCGCATCCCTTGAGATCGGAATACTCGGCCGTCGGCCTGATCCGCGCCAGCGTTTCCTCCGCCGCCGATGCGCTCTTCTGACCCTTCTCCACGGCCTTCTTCAGCAATCTCGACGCGGCGGCTTTGCCCCTCTCGGCGAGCTCGGCCGTGCTGTCGAGCAGTGCCACGTCGATACCGGCGGCGGCCGCCACATGCGCAATGCCCGCGCCCATCATGCCGGCGCCGAGGACGCCAAGCTTCCTCACCTTAGAGCTCGGCACGTCCTTGGGACGGCGCGCAAGCTTCATCGCTTCGCCCTTGTTGATGAACGTCGTGCGGATGAGGTTGCGCGAGACGGGATCGCAGAAGAGCTTCGCGAAGTACTTCGACTCGAGGCGCAGCGCCTTGTCGAAGGGCAGCATGGTGCCCTCGAAAACGCAGTCGAGTATCGCGATCGGCGCCGGGTAGTTGTACTGTGTCTTGGCGCCGATCGCGGCCGGCTGAAAAGTCATCACATTCGCAATTGCAGGGTTCAACAATCCGCCGCTGCTTCGATAGCCCTTCTTGTCCCAGGCGCGAACCGGATCCGCGGACTCGAGGATCCAGCGCCGCGCCGCCTGCAGAAGCGACGCTGCCGGCACCACGGCGTCCACCATACCGAGCTTCAATGCCTCGGCGGGCGCCACCGGCTTACCTTCGAGCAGCACGGGGAGCGATTTCTCCATGCCGATCATTCTCGGCAACCGTTGGGTGCCGCCGGACCCGGGCATCAATCCCACCGTCACTTCGGGCAAGCCCACCACGGCCTTCGGGTCATCGGCGATGATGCGATGGTGGCAGGCCAGTGCGAGCTCGTAGCCGCCGCCCAGCGCCAGGCCGTTGATGGCCGCCACGAACGGCTTGCCGCACGTCTCCAGGCGGCGGTGCATGCGCATCGAAGGCTTTTCGCTGAACTCGAAAGCCTGCTGCGGCGTGATCGCGCCGCCCGTGAGCGGGCAGATATGCTTGAGATCCGCGCCCGCCATGAATGCGGGCTTCGCCGAGGTGATCACCGCGCCTCGCACGGCGGGATCCGTCGCGATCCGCTCGATCGCCTCGATGAATTCATCGATCCACTCCGGCGAAACGACGTTCATCGGCTTGGCTAGATCGTTCAGAGTGACGATCGCGATCCCGTCAGCGTCGACTTGCAAAGCCAAGGTTTTCATGTGGGGCTCTTTCTCAAACTCTTTCGATGATCGTCGCAGTACCGAGTCCGTTGCCGGCGCACAACGTGATGAGTGCGGTGGTCAAGTTCCGCCGCTCGAGCTCATCGAGCACCGTTCCCAGGATCATGGCGCCGGTGGCGCCGAGCGGATGGCCCATGGCGATCGCGCCGCCATTGACGTTCACCTTGCTCGGGTCAAGGCCAAGCTCTCGGGTAAAGCGCAGCACCACGGCCGCGAACGCCTCGTTGATCTCGAACAGATCGATGTCTTCGAGCGCCATGCCACAGCGCTTCAACAGCTTGCGGGTGGTCGGCGCGGGCGCGCTCAGCATGATGGTGGGCTCCGACCCCATGGACACGAAAGCCTTGACCCTCGCACGCGGCGCTTTCCCGATCGTCTTGCCGAACGCCCGGTTACCGAGCAGCACGGCCGCCGAACCGTCGACGATGCCGCTGGAATTCCCGCCGGTATGCACGTGCTCGATGGCTTCGATCCGAGGGTATTTGTGCAGGGCGACCGTATCGAAGCCCGCCTGTCCCAGGGCGACGAATGAGGGTTTCAGCTTGGCCAGGCCTTCGAGCGTCGTGTCCGGACGCATGAACTCGTCCCGATCCAGAACGACCTCCCCGAGCACATCGCGCACGGGAACGATCGAGCCGCGGAAATATCCCTGCTGCCATGCACTTGCCGCGCGGCGCTGGCTCTCCACCGCAAAGCCGTCGACGTCGCTGCGCGTGTAGCCGTCGAGCGTCGCGATCACGTCCGCGCCGATGCCCTGGGGGGCAAAGTAGTTGTGGTACGCGACCCAAGGATCCGCCGACCAGGCGCCGCTGTCCGCGCCCATCACGGTGCGCGACATCGACTCCACGCCGCCGCCGATGGCGGCTTCGTGCTGACCGGTCATGATCTGAGCGGCCGCCGCATTCACCGCCTCGAGCGCCGAAGCACAGAACCGATGCACTTGCTGACCCGCGACTGTCTGCGCATAGCCGGCGAGGAGTAGCGCGGCCCGCGCGATGTTTCCGCCCTGCTCGCCCACCGGCTGTGCGCAGCCCATGATCACGTCGTCGATGAGCGCAGTGTCGAGCTGGTTGCGCTCCGCGAGAGCTCTCAGCACCTGAGCGGTGAGCTCCACGGAGCTGATCTCGTGCAACGAACCATCGGGGCGGCCCCGTCCGCGCGGAGTGCGCACGTGGTCGTAGATGAAGGCATCGGTCATCACGTAAACCTCTGTTGAAAGCGCGGCGGACCGCGCATCGTCGACGCCGGCACATGCAGCTCGCGGCGGATGATGATCGCCGTTGCACGCCGTCGCGGAATCCGGCCCTGATTGGGATCGTGTCGTGAGTGCGGCCTTGCGCCGAAGAATCGCCGCACGGCACCGTCGCGGCACCTATCCAAAGATAGACGCTCCCGGCGGGTCATTGTTGCGATATTGCCGGGGTGCATCGTGCCCTCGGGAAACGCGGCGGAGAAAGATGAGCCCCGCTCGGCAGGCCGGCAAGCTCTCGGCGGGCAGATTCGTCGCATCGGCAGGCCTGGCCTTGACGGCGGACGTCGGCGGCGATCCGCGCGCCCAGCCGATTCTGTTGCTGCACGGAGGAGGCCAGACGCGCCACTCGTGGGGGCGAGCGGCGATCGAGTTGTCGGCGCAAGGCTATTACGCCGTGGCGCTCGATCTGCGCGGCCACGGGGATAGCGGCTGGGCAGCCGACGCCGACTACACGCTCGATGCGCACATCGCCGATATTCGCGCCGTGATCCGCGGGCTGAGCAGACCGCCGGCGCTGATCGGAGCGTCCATGGGCGGGTTGATATCGCTGAGCGTGGCGGGGGAGTCGCCCGACCTGCCCATCCGCTGTCTGGTGCTCGTCGACGTCACGCCGCGAGTCGACGCGGCGGGCCGCGCGCGCATCCTCGGGTTCATGCGCGAGCGCCCGGACGGCTTTGCATCCATCGAGGAGGCGGCGGACGCGATTGCCGCCTACTTGCCGCACCGGCCGCGGCCGAAGGACTTGTCGGGTCTGCATCGCAATCTGCGCCGCGGTGCCGATGGGCGTTGGCACTGGCACTGGGATCCGCTCTTTTTCGACAGCTTCGAGCCCGACCACGAAATCGCGGCGCAACGTTACACGGCGGCGGCCAGGCGAGTCAGGGCGCCCGTACTGCTGGTGCGCGGATCGAAGAGCGAGCTGGTGACGCCGGACAGCGTCCGGCACTTCCGCGAATCGATTCCGCACGCCGAGTATGTCGATGTCGCGGACGCCGCGCACATGATCGCCGGCGACCGCAACGACCTGTTCAACGCCGTGGTGCTGGAATTCCTGCGAAGGCGCGCTCCGCCTGAGTGAAGCCGCGGCCGATCGCCCGCATCAATACGAACGCGGCAGCCCTAGGCTTTCGGCGATGGAATTTCGCACCATCTCGTTGGAAATGGGACTGATGCGCAAAATCCGATGATCGCGCCAGTAGCGCTGCATGTCGGTCTCGGCCGAGTAGCCCATGCCGCCCATGATTTGAATGCCGAGATCGGCGGCTTTGACCGCATATTCGGATGAGATCATCTTGAGCATGTTTGCCTGCACTCCGCATTCCTTCCCGGCGGCCTGGAGCGAGGCGGTGTAATAAAGCATGAGCTCGGCCTGCTGGCGCCAGGTGGCGATGTCTGCGATGTAATGCTGAATGATCTGGAACTCGCCGATCGTCTTGCCGAACGCCTTGCGCTGCTTCGCATAATCGATGGCATCCTCCAGGATCCCGTCGAGCGCGCCCAGGCATTGCGCGCCCACCATGATGCGCTCGTTGTTGAGGGTGGGCAGCAGCATGTACCAGGCGTTGCCGGGCTCGCCCAGGACCAGCTCATCGGGCACAAACACATCGTCGATCATGACCGAACAGGAGCCCATCGCGCGCATGCCGAGCTTCGGCAGCAGCGTCGCCTTGACGCCTTTCTGCTGCGCCGGCAGCAGGAACAGCGTCAACCCGTGGTGGCGCTTCTTCACGTTCTTGTCGCTGCGCGCCAAGAGCAGGATGTAATCCGCCACGCGCGCCGCCGTGCACCACATCTTCTGACCGTTGAGCACCCAACCCCCGCTGGCGCGCTCGGCGCGGGTCTGCATGGCGCCCAGCACGTCCGTGCCGCCGCCAGGCTCCGTGAATCCGATCGATACGCGGCACTTGCCCGCCGCGATCGCGGGCAGGAACTTGCGCTTCTGCGCCTCGGAGCCGTACAGGCCGACGGATTTGGCGCCGGCAAACGAGGTGAGTCCCCAGGTCCACACCAACCCCGACAACGTTCTTGCCAGCTCGCGCGCAAATATCATCTGAATGACGATGTCCCCGCCCTGGCCGCCGAATTCCTCATCGATCCCCACGCCGAAAAAGCCCCCGGCAGCGAGCTTGTCCCACAGCTCGAACGGGTACTCCTCTTCGCACCGCTCCAGCTCGCGTGCCCAGCTCTTGGGCGCTTCCGCATCGACCCAGCGGCGCACTGCGTCGCGAAAGGCCTGCTGTTCATCGGTCAAGTTAAAGTCCATACCAGTTCTCCGCTCTAGAGCCTCAACCCGCCGTCGACGATCAGGGTCTGGCCGGTGACGTAGGCCGATCGCCTCGACGCCAGAAATGCAACCGCTTCGGCAACCTCCTCGGCCTCGCCGAATCGCCTGAGGGGCACGCGCTTGCGTTGTGCCTCCCAAACCTCCGGCGAGAACAGCTGTTGCTGGAACTGCTCGCCGAGTCCGGCGTTGATGATGCCCGGCGCGACCGCATTCGCGCGGATGCCGTAACGCCCCTCTTCCCGCGCTACGGCGCGGCACAACATCTCGATCGCGGCCTTTGGTACGGCCGATAGAGCGTCGCCCGGCGGGAAGCTGTAGGTCGCGAAGGAACCAAGCGCAACGATCGTACCGCCGCCCTGCGCGCGCATCAGCGGCAAGGCGGCGCGAACCACGCGCGTGAAGCCGATGAGCTCGACCTGGACGACCTCATCCCACTGCTGCGCGGCGATCTCGGATACGTAGGGCTGAAGGATGTTCGCCCCGGTCGCAAAGACCACGCAGTCCACGCCGCCAAAACGCTCCTGTGCGGTACGCAAAACCGATCCCACAGATTCATCGTCGCGAAGATCGGCATGGATCGCCGCGGTCCGGCAGCGCGCGGACAGCTCGCGCTCCAGCGTCTCGGCCTGCTCGCGCCGCGAGCGATAGGTGAATGTCACGGCGCTCCACTCCGATGCCAAACGGCGGCATATGGCCCGACCGAGCCCGCCGGAGCCGCCGAAGACGCAGACTCCCCCGCTCATCGGCGCCACGGATCGCCAAAACCGGAAGCGGGCATCAGCATCGTGGAAAGACCTCCATCGACGAGAAGATCGGCCCCGGTGATATACGCGGCGTCGGGGCTCAGCAGGAAGGCGATCGCGGCCGCCTGGTTGTCCGGCAGGCCGACCGTGCGCAACGGACTGCGCTGAGCAGCGGCCGCGCGTTGCACCGGATCGGAATAGCGGGCATCGGTCATCGCCGTGTGCGTCGAGCCCGGCGACACGGTGTTGCAGCGTATGCCGTCCGGTCCCCATTCCACCGCCATTTGCCGCACCAGCATGATGAGCGCAGCCTTGCTCGCGCTGTAGGCGCCGAGCGGCGGCGTGGGCTCGTGCGCGGAAATGGACGCGGTCGCGACGATGCTGCCCTTCGAGGCGGCGAGCAACGGATGCGCCGCCCTCGCCAGCAGCCACGTCGCGCGGGTGTTGATGGCGAAGGATCTCTCGTAATCCGTGAGCGTCAGATCGAGCAAGCTCGCTCGCCCTATGATGCCTGCGTTGCTCACCAGCCCATCGAGGCCGCCGAAGGCGCGGTGCGCCGCCTCGACCACGCCTGCCGGAGCGGAAGGGTCAGTGAGATCGGACACGCAGACCTCCGCATGCGCCCCTTCGGCGCGCAGCAATGAGGCGACCTCCTCGAGCTTGTCTTTGGCGATGTCGGCCAACAGGATTTTGGCCGGCTTGCCGCCGCGGCTTGCCGCGTCACGAGCGAGCCGCAATGCCGTGGCGCGCCCGATGCCGCTCGCGGCTCCCGTCACGATCACACTCATTTCGCACTCTCCAGCGGAGTTTCGCTCCACGCAGCATTCCAGACCGGCTCGCGCCCGGTCGCCTGCCGAAAGATAGTGTGCCCATCGCGCCCCGGCAAGGGACAATGAGACGATGGACGAGCAACGGGAATGCGGGGCCCGAGAATTTCGTCACGCGCTCGGCGCTGTTGCGAACGGGCAAGCTGGCAAGCCGGGTGAGGCGCTCGCCCTGAAGCATTTGCTCTCGGCCAGACCCTCGTGCCGCAGGACCCGCTCGACGGCTGGCCGCGCGCGCACGCGCGATCGATGCGCCATCACTGCCGGCAGGCGTCCCGGATCGCCTCGATCGCCGAGGCTCAGGTAGCTCGCAAACACGAACAAGTAAGGGTCCGACGCCGTGTACTGCTCGCCGTGCGAACCAGCGAACATGCGCCGGGCGTGTAGAAGAGCTTCAGCATGGTCGCGTGCGCCTCGCGATGGGCCTGGGTGGGCACTGTACGATAGCAGAAGCCGGGGTAGCGGCCCTTGTCAGAGAGCAGCCTGGCGCATGAGATCCAGCAGCGCCCGTCGGCTCTACATGGCCGGCTTGCTCTTTCTGGTGTACGTCGTCCATCACCTGGATCGCAACGTGCTTCTTCTCTTGCAGGAACCGATCCGCAAGGAGTTCCGGTTGAGCGACAGCCAGCTCGGATTGCTCACCGGAATCGGCTATGCCCTGCCCTTCGCGCTCGCGGGCATTCCTCTGGGCGCGCTCGCCGACCGGATCAACCGAACGCGCCTGATCGCCATTCTGCTCGTGATCTGGAGCGGATTCACCGCCCTGTCGGGCCTTGCGCGTAGCCTGTCGGGACTGATCGTCGCGCGCGCCGCCGAATCCGGCGCACCGACCGCCATCATGTCCATTTTCGCTGATGCGTTTCCGACGAAGTCCCGTCCCGCTGCGATGTCGTTCTTCTTTATGGGTCCGTTCGTCGGGCTGTTGATCGGATTGACTCTTGGCGGCGTAGCGGCGGCGAGATTCGGCTGGCGCGGCGCATTCTTCATCGCATCCGTACCGGGCTTGCTGATCGCCGTCCTGATCCTCGCGACCCTGCGCGAGCCCGAGCGCGGTGCGTCCGATCCGCCCGAGACAAGGCTCGCGTCTGCAGGAGTGCGGGAAGTGCTTCGCTTCGCAGCCGCCCGCGGCGGCATGCGCGACACGATTCTTGCCATGGTAGCGGCCAGCGTGGTTTCGATTGGTGTGGCCAGTTGGAGCTCGGTATTGCTGGTGCGCGTCTACGGCCTCCCGCTGGCCGAGGCCGGATTGATCACGGGACTCGTGGCGGGCGTTCCCGGCGCGCTCGGATCGATCGCCGCAGGCTCGATCTGCACCCGCTTCGGTGCGCGGAACGATCAACTGATGCGCCTATGCGGGCCCGGCCATAGCTCGTACTTGACCGTCGCGGCACCCCGTATGCGCGCGACGCTGTCTGCGATCGTGGTCATCGCCTGCAATCTGGTGGGCGCGGGACTCGGGCCGCAGATAATCGGGTGGCTGAGCGATCTGCTGCAACGCACCGCGGACCGGCGTGCCCTACCCCATGCGATCGCGGCGCTCGCTCTCGCAGGGCTCCTGCCGTCGTTCCTGTTCCTGCGCGCCCGGCGCGCCTCACTGAGACGTCAGCGCACTTCCGCAACGACCGGGAATCGATCGAAGTAGAAATCGAAGCTCGCGCGGATGTCCGCGGCGGACACTGCAAAGTCGCGTTCGAGATTGTAGACGATCTTGCCCTGCGCGCCATGCTCATGGGCCCTCAAATACGCGTGCAGCTGCGCCAACGCGTCATCGTCCAGCGGCATGGCGGCGCGACGGTAGATCTCGCGCAGAATCCCATCCGGATCGCGGGTCCATTCATGGAAGAAGACATCCAGGGTCTGCGCTTCGGGCAAACAGTCTCGGTCCGCCACGCAGCGGCGCAGCAACCGTTGATAGCGGTCGATCCAATAGTCCCGGGTGCCCTCCGCGTCGATACGCCGCCTGAATACGCGCGCCGCATAACAGGACATTGTGATGGCGGACTGAATCGACGCCACGGGGTCCCGGTGAGTGATCACGAACGTGGCGTCCGGGAAGGTGTTCTTGAGGAGGGGCAGCTGCTCCATGTGCTGAGGGCACTTCAGCACCCAACGGTTGGGCCCATGCAGCCACGTCAACGCCTGCAGCGCGCGCTTCAAGTAAGCATACGTACCGCTCTGGTCGTGCGATAAATAATAGTCGCGCCAGCGCGGCACGTGCGCTAGCCACTCAATCAAGTAGGATGAAAAATTCGGAGCCTGCAGCTCGATATCCTCGCTGATGTGGTCGGCGGAGAACTCGTGCATCAGCTTCATGTACGGCAGAAGCGCATCGTATCCCTGCCATCCCTGAGCGGCTCGGGTCCAGCGTGGGTCGGACTCGTCTCGAGTCGGCGGCTCTCCTGCAGCGGGCACCGGCGCGATCGCTTCCCACCAGGGCAAGGAGCGCAGGCGCGCGTCCGCGCTGATCAGCCCCAAGAGGTGAGTCGTGCCCGATCTAGGAAGTCCCGCCACTACGATCGGCCGATCGATCTGCAGGCGCTCAATCTCGGGATGCCGGCGGATCATGTCCTCGATGCGCAGCCGTGTTGCGGCGTAACGGACGCACATTTGATGCAGATTGAGTCGAGTGATGTCCGATGCATCGGCATCCTCCTCGATTGCCTGTAACCAAACGTCGAGCCGCTCGATGAAATCGGTAGCGCCGAAATCCCCCAATCCAGTTTCGGCGCGCGCGGTCTCGAGAATCGCCGCTCGCGTGAACTGCACGGGGCAGGACGCCGCTCCCGCCAGCGCCCGCTGCTGGATCGGAGTCAACATGGGACTGCGCAGATCCTCGATGTCGATGAGCGCGAGTTGCGACACGGAGCCCCCGATCGCGGAGTCTAGCTTCTCACGACGATAAAAGTTCTGGACGACATCCACACCTGCCGAAAGATAGCAATGTGCGTTCGACAATCACATCATTTCACCAAAGTCCAGTCCTCGACCTTGCTCGCGCGTCTACAGCCCAATTCTTGCCATGCGAGGAGTGTCGAGTCATGGTAATAGATGGTTGGAGACTCAAGCAAAGAGCGGTGTCGTGACGACCGAACTTTCAAAATTGAATTTCCGCGATCTGGGGGGCCTGCGGACGAGGAGCGGCCACGTCATCAGGAAAGGCCTCATTTTCCGTTCGGAAGGCCCGGCCAATTACACCGCTGAGCATCGCGATGAGCTCGCCGCGCTCGGCATAAGGACCGTCTGCGATTTGCGCTCGGAGGCGGAGCGATCGGCGGATCCGAACGACTGGTGCGGACCCGCATGCCGCGTGCTGCACTTGAGCATAAACGCGGATTTGCGTGCACGCGACGACGCCGCATGGGAGTCCTTTCGGTCGGACCCGAGTCCCGAGAACACGCGGCGCGTCATGATGCAAGCGTACACCGTCATGCCGGCGGCCTTGTCTCCGCACTGGCCGCTGATTACCCGCGCGATAGTGGCGGGCGAAATGCCGCTCATCATGCATTGTACGGCCGGCAAAGACCGCACCGGCGTAGCCGTCGCGTTGCTGCTGGAGCTCTTGCAGATCCCGCCCGAAGAAATCGTCGCCGATTACGCCAAATCGGACAGATTCGGTGAAAACATGCGCATGGCCGGCACCGTCGAGGCGGGATTTCGCAAGACTTTCGGGTTCGTACCACCCGAACCGGTGATCGGCTTGCTCATCGGAACGGAGCGCGAATTCCTTCGAGCGGCGCTGCAAGAAGTCGAGCGTCGCTGGGGATCCATCGAGCGCTACTTTTGTTCGAGCGGCGTCGACGACGCCGCTCAGTCGGCCGTCCGCGGCGCCCTGCTGCTCAGGGCCTGATTGACTGCAAGCCACGCCCCCCAACGACGTTTGCGCCGCGATTTCACGATCGCGCGGAGTTCGCTGCAATAAAGCTCAGATTCGTGTCGGTCCGGTCGCCTGCCAAAAGATAGGCCGCCTTTCCCGCAGAAGCGGGATAATGAATCGATGAGTGACGGTCGGGAATTCGATGCCCGGGAGTTCCGCAACGCGCTTGGTGCGTTTGCCACCGGAGTGACGGTCGTGACCGCGGCCGCACCTGATGGATCCCGAGCCGGCGTCACCGCCAACAGCTTCAATTCGGTGTCGCTCGACCCGCCCATGATCCTGTGGAGTCTCGCCAGAAATTCCCGCAGCCTTGCCACGTTCGAGCTGGCGCAATACTGGGCGGTGCATATCCTGGCCGCTGACCAGGACCATCTCTCGAACCACTTCGCCAAGAGCGCCGCCGACAAGTTCGCCGGCCTGGAGATCGAGACCGGCATCGGCGGCGTCCCATTGCTGAAGGACTACGCGACCCGCTTGCAGTGCAGGACCGCTTTCAAGTACGAGGGCGGGGATCACGTCATATTCGTCGGGGAGGTGCTGAGCTTCGACCGCCGCGACGTCGCGCCGCTGGTGTTTCACGGAGGAAAATACGCACTTGCAGCGCGCAAGACCGAGCCGGCGGTGCTGTCCGGAACCTCGCCAAGGGATTCCGACGTCAGCTTCGGGGAGGATTTCCTCGGTTATCTACTGTGGCGCGCCGCGCAGCATTTTCAAAGTCGCGTCACCGTTCACATGCAGGCGCAGGGCCTGGATCCCGACACATTCATGGTGTTGGCGATGCTGCTGCATCGTGATCCGCGTTCCCCGAAGCAACTCGCCGCCGGCCTGCCCCTGCCCGCAGCGTCGAGCATCGACGCACTCCTCGGTGCGTTGAGCGCACGCGGGTTTCTCACTTCCGCCGATGGGCCCGCGGGCAGGGAGATCCGCCTGACGGCGGAGGGCCGCGCGGCTACGCTGCTGATTCACGCCGCTTCACGATCGATAGAGGCCGATTTGCTCGGACGCATGGAGCCGGGAGAGGCGATGGCGCTGAAGCATCTGATGCGGCGCTTCATCGTGCAGACCGATACGGGCCTGCCGCATCCATGGCAGAGCACCGCCGATGATTGAGAGGCGGTCGACGGAGCCGAGAGCGGAGAAGTCTGTGTCGATGGATGGGGATTCGTACGACTACATCATTGTCGGCGCCGGCTCGGCGGGTTGTGTGCTGGCTAACCGACTGAGCGCGGACCGGGACAATCGCGTACTTCTGGTGGAAGCGGGACCTCCCGACAAGAGCCCGCTGATTCACATGCCCAAGGGCTTCGGCGCCTTGATCCACGATCCCAAGCACGCGTGGCAGTTCGAAGCGCAGCCGCACGCGGGCAACGGATTCCGAACGGAAAAGTGGGCGCGCGGCAAGATGCTCGGCGGCTCGAGCAGCATCAACGGTATGAGCTATGTTCGCGGTCAGCCCGAGGATTACAACGGATGGGAAACCGAGCTGGGCTTGCACGGCTGGGGATGGCGGCAGATGGGTGCTGCGTTTCGCGCCATCGAGGACCACGCACTGGGCGATGATGGCGTGCGTGGAGTCGGCGGCCCCTTGCACGTATCGCCTCATCTGCAGCGCCATCCGGTGAGTGACGCGTTCATTGCGGCGGGCGAGTGCATCGGCGTTCCTCATAATGACGATCAGAACCGGCCCGACCAATTCGCTCTGGGCTACATGTGCCGGACCATCAAGGATGGACGGCGCCAAAGTGCGGCGGTCGCCTTCCTGAAACCTGCCAGTCGCCGACAGAACCTGCGCGTCCTTACGGACTCGATCGCGCATCGTGTGCTGTTCGAGAACAGACGCGCCGTGGGCGTTGAATGCGGCCCCAGCGCCACTCCGCAGGCGGCTGCCCGAGCTTACCGCGCTGCGCGCGAAGTCATCATTTGCGCCGGAACGCTGCAGTCTCCTCAAATACTTCAGCTTTCGGGATTAGGCCCGGCGGCGCTTCTGCGAGCGCATCACGTTCCCGTGGTCGTCGACCTGCCGGGTGTTGGCCGGAACCTTCGTGAGCATTGGGCCATGTGGATGAATTACCGTATGATCCGTCCACTCTCGTACAACCGCGAGTTTTCGGGCTTGCGGCTGATCAAGAATTTGCTGCGCTACATGTTGACACGCGAGGGAATCATGGCCAGCAGCTCTCACGATATCAATGGATTCCTCAAGACGAAACCGGGGCTTGATCGCCCCGATGTGCAAATGCATGCCGCGCCCTATTCGCTGGATCTGAGCACGGTCGACTCGAAGACCCGATTCGAACGCGGCCACGGGGCGAACATACTCGTCTATCCCACTCGCCCGGAAAGCAGCGGCACGATCGCAATCAAGTCTGCGAGGGTCGCCGACACGCCGCTCATCCGTCCTTGCTATCTCGCTACCGACGGCGACCGGCGCACCGCGATCGACGCCGTTCGTCTGATTCGACGCCTGGCAGCCCAGGAGCCTCTAAAGCCTTATTTGGCAGGGGAAACTACCCCGGGGCCTCAAGCGATCACCGACGAGGAGATTCTCGACGCCTGGCACCGCTTGGGTGTGTCCGGATATCACGCTGTCGGCACCTGCAAAATGGGACTCGATCGTGATCTGCATGCAGTCGTCGACGCCCGCTTGCGCGTGCGGGGCACGCAGGGACTGCGTGTCGTGGATTGCTCGGTCATGCCGACCACGATATCCGGCAATACCAACGCTCCGGCGATGGCGGTGGCTTGGCGCGCGGCGGATTTGATTCTCGAGGAGGCTTGAAGATGCGCAGCGCACAGAGCGGCGATCACCCCGCGTTCGCGGCTGGTGTCGAGGACGATCTGATCGCAGCGGTTCGGGAGAGCCGCTCGCTGCTGCGGCGAAATGCGCCGCTCGCGGAACAGCAGCGCTCGATGACCGACGAGGTCGTGCTGGCGCTGGATCGCCTGGGGTTATGGTCGTTGCTGCTGCCCGCGCGATGGGGCGGCCGGGGCCTGTCGTCGGCCGCGTTCAGTCGGGTGAACCGCGAAGTGGCCAAGGGCGACCCCTCGGTCGCCTGGGTCGTGCAGATCATCAACGGCTGTACCTGGATCGCGAGCCTCACCTCGGATCGCTTGCAGGAAGAGCTTTTCGGCTCGGGTGTTCCCCGTTTCTGCAGCTCCTTCGCGACCGCCGGCAGCGCCAAGCCGGTGGCGGGCGGATACGCCGTCGACGGCAACTGGCCGTACAACTCGGGCAGCCGGCAGGCGAGCTGGGGTCAGTATCTCGTCAATCTGCAGCGCGACGACGGCACTGTCTCGCCGGGCAATTTCGTGTACATCCCCATGAGCGAAGTGACGATCGTCGACACGTGGTTCACGGTCGGGATGCAGGGCACGAGCTCGGATTCCGCGACCGTCAACAATCTCTTCGTACCCGAGTATCGCTTCGTGTCGGCCGAGCGCACCTTCGGCTATCGCGAGCCGGGCAAAAAGCACGTGGGCGCTCCTTCGGACAATTGGGTGGTATTTCCGCTGATTCGTGCGGCCGGTCTGGGTCAGCTGGTCGGCGCCGTGGAGGCAGCCCTGGAACTGGCCTTGGAGGGAGCGCAGCGCAAACCCGTTCCGAACACCACCTACAGCCGGCAGATGAACTCCCCCGTGGTTCAGCGCAATCTCGGCGAGGCCGCCGCCAAGATCGACGCGGCTTCCTCGATCGCGAACTCGCTGTGCGATGAACAGGACCGGGCCGCCCTCGCCGGCCGGTCCCTCACACTGCCGGAGCGCGGACGCCAAAAGGCCGCGTGTGCGCTGGTCATCGAGCTTCTGGGCACCGCGATCGATAAGATCATGTTCATCGGCGGCTCGTCCGCGTTTGCGCGGTCGAACGATCTGCAGCGATTTTGGCGCGACTTCAACATGGCGGCCCGTCACGCGATTTATCTGCCGGATTTCGGCTACGAGGTCTACGGAGCGATGCGTCTGGGGCTGAGCCAGACCGCCGTACCGCCCAACTTGATCTGACAAGACGCTCAGCAAACCATGATTGCCCGCTACCCCAGCAGCGCCCGGCCGTCCGTGATGACCGCCGCACGGCGCTCGACCACGTGAGCCTCGAAGCACACCTCGCGCCCCGCGCGCCACAAGGACACCTCGAGGCGCTCGCCGGGATAAACCGGCGCAGAAAACCGCGCCGAGTGACCGATGATGCGTTCCGGGCGCCACTCCGCGATGCATTCGAGCACGGCTCTGCAGGTCATGCCGAAACTGCAAAGGCCATGAAGGATCGGGCGATCGAATCCGGCGGCTTGCGCCGCTCTGGGGTCGGCATGCAGCGGATTGCGATCTCCCGTCAGGCGATAGAGAAGCGCGGCGTCGTTGCGCACCGCGTAGATGACCCTGTGGTCCGCAGGTCGATCGGGCACTGTGCGGGGTGCGGCGGGCGGCTCCCCGGCGCTGCCGCATCCGCCGGCATCGCGCGCGAAGCAACTCGTCAAAAGCGTCGCGATCGGCGCACCATCGGACGCGCGGACGATCTCCTGCCGCATGACGATCAGCGCACCGCGCTCGCGGCCCTTGTCGTGGACCGCCACCACCCGCCCCGACACCGTCACCGTCTCGGGCCGGTCCAGAACCCGATGCAGCTCGATGGATTGACCCGCGTGCAGGGCGAAATCCGGATGGGCACCGAGACTTGCGAACGTGGGCTCGGCAATCCACGCAAGCACCGTCGGGAACGTAGGCACGACTCTGAGGCCCTCTTCGTAAGCGAACGACAGTGCAGAGCCGTTTTGCGTATCACTGCCGAGACCCAGCGCGAGTGCATACAGCAGATAATCGCGGTCGGTCCATCGATAGATTTGAGGTTCCGCGCTGCGTCCGATCATCTCGAGGGCGGTCAAACGCAAGCGGCACTCCCGGTGTATCTTCGAACTACGGCATGAGTCTGTTCCAAACTGTGACGATGATGCAATGGCCTGGCCGGGAACTCGTAGAGTCGATGGCTCGAGCCGCCTTTCCCATGCCCATCCGATGTCTTGGAACCAGGGAGTTGGCGTTTGAGTCTGTGGACGCGTCCAATCGCGGATGCTGATCCCCGGTCGGCCCACTGCCCTGGGAAAGGTCGGCGGCCTTCTCCTCGAGATGGCCGAACCAATTGTCATCCCGGCCCTACTTAGTTAAACTTAGTCTAGTCCATAATGAGAAAGACCTATGAGTAAGGTAATTAATATCCATGAGGCGAAGACCCACCTCTCGCGCATCATCGATGAGGTCGCCGCAGGCGCCGAGGTCATCATTGCCAAGGCCGGCGAGCCCATGGCGCGCCTGAGTCCAATTGCAGCCAAGCCGCGGCGCAAGAAGCTGGGTTTGCTGAAGGGGAAGATTAAGGTGCCGGATGATTTCAATGCGCCGCTGGACGAGTTGATTGCGGACTTCGAGGGTCGGTGAGCATGCGGATATTGCTCGACACGCATCTGCTGCTCTGGTCTTTATCCCAGCCTTCGAAGCTTTCCGCGCCGGTCCGCCGCAAGATCGATGCTGCGGAGGTGTATGCGAGCGCCGCCTCGATCTGGGAGATCAGCATCAAGTCGACGCTCGGGAAACTCCATGCCGACCCCCGTGAGGTTCTCGACGGGATCGAGCCGGCGGGGTTTGCCCTCCTGGCGGTGTCGGGAGAACACGCCGCGAGGGTCGCCGAATTACCGCTCCTGCACAAGGATCCATTCGACCGTATCCTGGTGGCGCAGGCCTTGGTCGAGCCCATGATCTTGCTCACCAATGACGCGGCCCTCCAGGAATATGGTTCCTTTGTCAGCCTGAGTTGATGTAGGCCTCAGGCAACGCATGCAAAAACGGCGCTTTAAGATCCCGTTGCTAGCTGGCAGGCCGCGCTCTTTCCTACCGGACGCTCGGGGCTAAGCGAGGCCGGCGTTGGCGCATTGCGCGGAGCGTCGCCCATGCGGCTCGCCTGGGTCATCGGCTGTCCGTTGCTCGGTCAAATTTCCGACAGGATCCGGCGTCGCAAGCCACGATGATCGACGCGGCCAACCCGCCGCAGGTGTTCCCGAGTGCAGACGGCACGGTCCCTCGAAAGGGGCATAGGCGATCGAGCCAGGTCCGCTTCACACTACCACTATCGAATCCCCGGCCTACGATGAGACCATGACCCGAGGGTGCACGCAAACAGGCGACAGCATGAGTGGGGCTCTCAGGGGGGACCGCTGGCTCTGCATAGTCGCCCTCTCGAGCCTCGGCGGTTGCAACGGCGCTCCGTCCAGAAACATATTAGGCTCGTATTTTCCCTCGTGGATGGTGTGCGCGCTTGTCGGCATCGCGATCGCGGGAATTGCCCGCGCGATCTTCAAAGCCACAGGCATTCTGCAAGAGCTGCCGGTGCCTTTCGTGGTCTTTCTAGCCATCGGCTGCGCGGCAACGTTTGCCCTGTGGCTGCTCTGGCTCAGCTGACGCCATGAGTGAGCACGTCACAACTCGCGGCAGGATCATTGCCACCATTGCCGTCGTCGCGGCGCTCGTACTGGCAGCCGCCGTCGTATTCGAGATCGATCGACGCCCCAGAACCCATGATGCACGAATCTTTGCCTATGGCGCCGCGATGGCATCGGAGATCAATGGACGCATCGTGAAAATCATGATCACCAACGACCAGCGGGTGAAACAAGGCGATCCGCTGCTGCTCATCGACCCGAAGCCCTATGAGTTTCATCTGGCGCAGGCTCGAGCGCAGGTGGCCGCGCTCAAGGCGCAGATCGCTCTCACCGGACGCCAGGTGAGCGCGCAGGGCTCGGGCGCGCAGGCCGCCGAGATTCAGGTGCGTCGGGCCCGCGAACAGCTTGCCCTCGCGGAGGACACGCGCAAGCGGCTCGAGCCTCTGCTGCGCCCCGGATTCGTCACCCAACAGCAGCTCGACGAAGCGCGCACCAACGAAGCCACAGCGCTCGCGACCCTGGACCAGCTCACCAAGAGCGCGGTCCAGGCGCACGAGGCCATCGGCGATACCTTGAGTCTCGAGGCGCAGCTCGAGGGCGCGCAGGCGGCCGAAGGAATCGCGGCGCGCAATCTCGATCTCACGACGTTTCGAGCTCCCTTCGACGGTATCGTCGTCGGACTTCAAATCGCGGAGGGCGCGTTCGCGATCTCCGGACAACCACTCTTCAGCCTGATCAAGTCAAACACATGGTATGCCATTGCCGACTTTCGCGAGACCGAGCTGCCACGCATTGCGGTTGGTGACCGAGCCACGGTCTGGACCATGGCCGATAGCACTCGAGCCATCGAGGGCACCGTGGAGAGCCTCGGGGCGGGCGTACAGTCGTCCGACAAGGACGGGCCTCAGCTTCCTCAAACAGGGCGCGATCTCGACTGGGTCGTGGTTGCGCAGCGCTTTCCTGTCTGGGTGCGGCTGGATCATCCCCCGCCGGAAGCGATGCACGTGGGCATGACCGCCTCCGTCAAGGTACACCATGCCGGCGGCCCTTGAGCGATCCCGCCGCGGTTCCGAAGGCTTCCTCGGGTGGTTGTCCTATGAGCTCGCACCGAGGGAGGGCCGCGGATGGGCCGTCGCGCGCATGGCGACAGCCTGCTCGATCACCGTCGCGATCGCCATGACGTTCAAGATTCCGGAGCCAACCTACATGGCCTACATCGTTTTTCTCATCAGCAAGGATGAGAGGGGCTCGACATTCGAATCCGCCATCGGTGGCCTTGCGGCGGTCACGGTCGCGATCGTCGCAACGCTCGCTCTTTCGATGATCGATCTGTCCGAGCCCGCGCTGCGGCTCCCGGCGATGGCGGCCATGACATTTCTCGCCATGTACAGCGTCCGTGTATTCGCTCTCGGGCCCATCACCTTCCTCGCGGGATTCGTGATCGTGCTGCTGCAATCGGTCGTCGACCAGATCCCCAATCCCGAGCAGCTGACTCGCATCACCCTCTGGATCTGGGTCGTCCTGTTCGTGCCGATCGTGACGACTGTCATATTGAATCTGCTTTTTGGCATCAGTGCCGGGCTTCTTCGCCAGCGCGAGTTCAAGCGCATCTTAGGCGAGCTCGCGCGCGACATGCGCGAGGGCCGCCCCACGGCTCAACTCGACCGTTTTCGAGAACGCATCGTCGAGCTGCTCGACAAGGCGGCGCACGAGGAGGCGGAACATCCGACGGGTGGGGCCGTGACCGCGACGACGCTACGGCACCTGTTGGATCTTTTGATAATTCTGGAGGCCTCGGGGCCTTATCATCCGGTCGCGCGCGCCCGGGCCGCTGCGCTCGATGAGATTATCGCGCTTGTCGGTCGCGGGCCGGAACAGGGTCCGGTTGTCCCGGTGCGCGGCTCCGTCCCGCAGGCTCCTTCGGGCCCGGCGGATCTGGCCATCGAGGCCACCATTGCCGCAACTCGCCACGCCGTCCAGCAACCCGGGTCTGCGGCCTCGAAGCCGAAGGGCGCTGCGCGAGAGCTGGTGGCGAAAGATGCGCTGACGAACCCATTGCACTGGCAATTCGCACTCAAGAGCATGTTCGCGGTGATGATTTCTTACGCTGTCTACTCCCTCCTCGACTGGCCCGGAATGCGCACGGCGATCGTGACCTGCTTCTTTGTTGCGCTCGGCAGCGTCGGCGAGACCGTGCACAAGCTGACGCTGAGAATCTCGGGGGCCTTGATCGGTGGCGCGTTGGCGGCCCTTTGCATCGTCCTCGTGCTGCCCCACTGCACCGATATTGGACAATTGTGCCTGCTCATTGCGATTGTCTCGGCGGGCGCGGCCTGGATCGCAACCAGCAGCGAACAGCTCGCCTATGCGGGACTGCAGATCGCCTTTGCGTTCTTTCTGGGCGTGCTTCAGGACTATGCGCCCGCCACGGATCTCACCGAGCTGCGAGACCGTGTGGCGGGCATACTCCTCGGCAATGTGGTGATTACGATCGTGTTCAGCGTGTTCTGGCCGCAATCCGCCGCGACCCGCGTTCGTTCGGCGGTCGGACAGGCGCTACGCGCCGTCGCGGCGCTGGTCCAGTCGCCGTCGGACGCTCTCGTCAATCGCGAGAAAGCGGCGCGTGCCCTGGTGCTCGCGCAGCACTTCGGCACGCTTCGGGGCTTCGAGCTGCAACTCGTGCCGGGGCACGTTTCGGCCGAACGGATCGCCTCTTCGCTCCCGGACCTCGCCGTTCTCGAGGGCCGCGCCTTCGTCTCGAGTGAGGTCTTTCCGGGATATCGTGAGGAGGACCGGCGAGTTCTGGGAAGCTGGGTTAACGAGGCTGCTTCGGCAGTCGAATCCGAGTCCGCCTGGCCGCCACCCCCGGTCCTCGCACCCGGGGCTTCTGAATCGGTCCGTGACGTGGCGACCGCGGCCGCTCAGGTGGCAAAATCCGCGCAATCCTCGAGGAGCGAACGTGATCGCACGACCTCGGACGCGCTCTAGACGCTTTGTCTCGATCGCACTGGGGTCTCTCGCCCTCCCCGCGATCTGCGCCGGTCAAGCGCCCCCCTCTCCTGAGCGCCCTTGGGACATTCCGGAGCGCGCCATTCAGCGCGCGACGGCCCTCGCCCCGCCGCCAAGGACGACACCGACCGGGCGGCCGTACGATCTTGTCCAGTTGATCGACCTCGCGGAACGTACCAACCCGGAGACACGGGCTGCTTGGGAGGAGGCACGCGCCGCCGCTGCCGGCATCGGCCTCGCCGAAGCCGCCTATTTGCCGCAGCTCTCGTTTCAGGCGATCGGCGGCCTCGAGCACACGCCCCTTCCCATTCCCAAGAATCTGGAAGCAAAGGGCTATTTCGTTTCCGATAGCCGCGAGGTGATTCCGGCGATCGCGCTGAAATGGCTCCTGTTCGATTTCGGACGTCGCGGCGCGGCACTCGAGGCCGCCAAGGCCGATTCCTTCGTGGCCAATGTGGCGTTCACCGGCGCTCACCAGTCGCTCATCTTCGCGGTCTCGCAAGCCTACTTTGATTTGAGCGCGGCTAGCGGCCGGCTGCGCGCGGCGCGGCAGGCGCTGTCGACCGCCCAGACCACCGAAGAGGCCGCGGTCGCGAAGCGAAACACCGGCCTCGCCACCATTGTCTCCGTCGCCCAAGCGCGGCGCCAGACCGCTCAAACGCGCTATGCCTTGGCCGCCGCGGAAGCGGCCGAGCGCACCGCCCGGGCGAATCTCGTGGCATCCATAGGCATTCCGGCGGCCACAGACCTTCCGGTCACCGATGCGAGCGAGCTCCCGCTGCCCACATCCCCCGAGCAGAGTGTGGCCGACGCCGTCCATCAGGCTCTCGGTCAACGCCCCGATATCATCGCGGCCCTCGGCAGGGTGGACGCGGCCGAAGCAAACCTGAAGAGCGAACAACGTTCTTATTATCCGATCTTGGAGCTCTCAGGGTCGGGATATCAGAACTTCGGCTCGCTGAGCTCCGACGGCAGCCCCTATTCGACCGTCGACAAGCCGGGGGGCACGCTTCTGTTCTCGTTCAGCGTGCCGCTGTTCGACGGCGGCACGCGACGCAACCGCGTAGCGATGGCGCGCTCGAAGCTCCACGCCGCCGAGGAAGACCTCGCAAAAGCACAAGACCGCGCTTCTCAAGAGGTCGTGAAAGCCTACGATGACCTCCTGAGCGAGCTCGCCGAATACCACGCGGCGACGGCGTATCGCGAAGCCGCCCAGACCGCCTATGAGGCGGCGCTGCGCTCGTATCGCCAGGGCGTCGGCACATACACTGACCTCTCCACGGAAGAGAATGCCGTCGTTCAGGCTGAGACGCAGGTCGAGGACGCCCGGGCGAACGCGCACACGGCGGCGGCGGCGCTGGCATTTGCCATGGGAGCCGTCGCCGTGCCTTCGCCCGCAGAAATACCCTAGCCTGGCTTGTCCCGCTTGCGGCAGCTCGGATCCGCCTCGGACTCAATGCCAGCCCGGCTGCCGCGGGTCGAAGGGAGTCGCACCGCGCAGTAGTGGGGCGCACTCACGGGGTTACTTAGGGAGGTTCTCTCGAATCATTTCGAATACGTCACCGGCCCGACCGTGCAGGAATGCCCGAACAGAGTACATGGCCATCCCGTAAGCGGCCTCTGGCGCAATGAACGGTGGCATCACGAGCTCCATCGGTGCCACCTTGACGTTCAGCAAGGCGGGACCGCTCACCGCCAACCATTCGTCGACCGCCGATTCGAGTTCGGCCGCCTCCTTGACCGTGCGACCCCAGAGACCCATCGCCACGGCGACCTTGGCGAAGTCCGGATTCCTGAGATCAGTGTATGTCGGCAGCAACCCTTCGCTCTTTTGCTCCAACTCCACGAAGCCCAGGCTCCCGTTGTCATAGACCGCGATCTTGATCGGCAGCTTCTCCGAGACGATGGTGATCAGATCTCCGAGGAGCATCGTGATTCCGCCGTCACCGGCAACACACACCACCTGCCGACCCGGTTGACAGGTCTGCAATCCGATAGCCGTGCCGATGCCGCTCGCCATGGTCCCGTGCAGCAGACTGGCAAACATCCGCCGTTTCCCATTCGCGGCAATGATGCGCAGCATCCACACCCCGCAGGTGCCGTCATCGGCCGCAAACAATGCATCCTCGGCCGCTTTGCGATTGATGACCGACGACAGATACTGGCCGTAGATCAAGCCGCGTTTCCCTGCAACGGACCTCGCCGCCTGCTCCTTGAGAGCCTTCTCATGTCGATCGACATAGGCATCACGAAAGCTCGAGTCCTCCCGCTGTGACACTCGGGGTAGCAGGGCCTGCAGCGTGTCCTTGATGTTGCCGACTACGCCGAGCTGGACCGGGTGGCGCTGTCCGATGCGCATCGGATCGCTGTCCACCTGAATGATGGTGGCGCGGCTTGGATAGAACTGTGACCAGGCAAAGTTGGTTCCTAGCAGCAGCAGCGTGTCGCAATTGAGGACGGCGTGATAGCCGGATTCCAGCCCGAGGATTCCCGTCATGCCGACATTGTTCGGATTATCGTACTCCAGCGCGTCTTTCCCGCGCGACGTATGTGCCACCGGGGCCTGCAGGCGCTTGGCGAGCTCCACGACCTCATCGTGCGCACCGGCACATCCAGCGCCCGCATAGATCGTGATGTTGGACCCTTGCGCCAAGAGGCTGGCCATCTCGTCCAGATCCGCATCGCTTGGGCGAAGGACGGGCACATTGGCGTGGACACGATAGGGCAACTCGTCGGCCGCCGCGGAATCGGCCACATCCACCGGCAGGATCAATACCGCCACGCCGCGGCGCGTGATCGCCGCTTGGCACGCCTGCGCCGTCAGACGTCGAGCCTGCTCAGGCGTCAAGACCATTTCGCAGAACACGCTGCAGCCCTTGTAGACCGCCTTGAAATCCACCTCCTGAATGAAATCAAAGCCGAGCTCCCGGCGCACCACCTGGCTTGCGATCAGTATCACCGGCGCGCGGTTTCGATTCGCTTCGTACAGCCCATTGATGAAGTGCAGGCTCCCTGGACCACAACTGCCTGCGACGGCTGTGAGCCGATTGAGCAGTAGCGCCTCCCCTTGCGCGGCGAACGCGCCGGCCTCCTCGTGCCGCATATGAATGAACTTGATGCCTGCGGGTGCGAGATTGGAGGCGAAGGCATTCAGGGTGTCGCCCACGATGCCGTAGCAGTGCTCGACGCCGGCCTCCTTCAGTGTATCTATGACGACTCGAGCTACCTTCTTACTCATGTTGAGCTCCATTGGGTTGCGATTGAAATCACCCGCCTCGCCCTCAATACGGGACGGCATCCGCGAGCAACCACCAGCGTTACCCACCCATCGTTTCACTCCCCGGCATTCAGGCTGCGACGCCTGCGCAATCGGAGAACATCTCCTCCTCCGTGAGGAGCGCTCGACGTTCGCGTCGCCAAGCCGCGGGCGTCTTGCCGGTCATTTGTCGAAAGATATTGGATAGATGCGACTGATCCGCCATGCCGCACGCCAAGGCGATGTCGCTCAGGGAGTCATCGCTCGCCAGCATCAATTGGCTCGCTTTCTCTATTCGCCGGCGCAAGATGTAAAGATGCGGACTCACACCGAAGGTCCCCTTGAAGGCGCGCGCAAAATGCGCCTGACTGCGGCGAGCAATGGCGCTGAGGTCCGACACCAAAATCCGCTCGCTGAGATGCCGGTCGATATGGTCACCGACTCGCCGGCGCTGCCATCCGAGCAAGGAGCAATGTCCGAGACTGGAACGGCTGCGCCCGACGTCCTTGTTGGCTTCCATCCAGAGGAGCGAGGAAGCGCGCGAGATGCAGATCCGCGCCGCCTCTCTGTTGACGTCGAGCTGCCGCTTGGCGGTGTTCAACAGGTCCACGACACTGCAGACAAGAACCTGCAGTTCCGTGCGCTCGCCGGGATTGCCCATTATGGAATCGATGGAATCGGTTTCGACGTGCATTGATTTCCTGAGAGAGAGCGGTGCGGGCATGGGTCCGGTCTAAGCTAGCCCGCAATGCGCAGTGCGTAAATCACACAATGCAGGGAGTAAGGCCTCACTCTTCCGAGGCAGGCGCATGCGCGAGCATCGGCGGTAAGCTGGCGCGACTACTCTGAGCGAGACGGCTCGAGTCGGGGCAACACACCGTGCGATCCCATGAAGGGCGATTCCCCCGCGCGCAACGATCGGCGCTTCTGATCCTTGCCCTTTCTTGGTCGAGCGGCAGCGGCGCCACGTCGGCACCTGACCCTGCCTTGGACATTCTTTCCCTGTATCACACGGCTTGGAGCGGCAAGGATGGCGCGCCGTCCGGCGTCCAGGCGATGGCGCAATCCAAGGACGGATTGCTTTGGCTCGGAGCCCACAACGGACTCTACAGCTTTGACGGTGTCCGCTTTGCAATCGTTCGCCGCGTAAGCTCGACCGCGCTTCCGAGCGGCGAGGTGTACGCGCTGCTGGCGCCGCGCACCGGGGGGCTTTGGGTCTCTTACCTCTTCGGCGGAGCGAGCTTCCTGGCGGACGGCAAGGTGATCAACTATTCGAGCTCCGAAGGGCTACCGCCGGGCACGATTACCGACTTCGCCGAAGCGGCGGACGGCGAGATCTGGGCGGCGAGCACCGGTGGACTTCTCCGTTGGAGCAAAGGGCGATGGGAAGACATCACCGACCGCTACGGGCTTCCGACTCGCTTCCTGCGCAGCATCTGCATCGATCCCGAGCAAACCGTATGGATCAACACCGGCGGAACGATTCTTTACCTCAAATCCGGTGCTCACCGGTTCGAGGCCGCACCCTGGCGCATCGACAGCGTCAACAATCCGCTGATCTCCCGCTCGCGCGCGAGTGTCCCTTGGATATCGACTCACATAGACGGACGCCCCGCGGCCTTGCGTCTCTCCCTTCGATCGCTCGACAAACCTTCGCCCGAAGACATCCTCTGGCTCGACAAACCGGACTCCGCGATCGACGTGGTTGAGAGCTCGGGAGCGCTATGGATCGACTCGGGGACCTCGCTCGCGCGCGCGCTTCCGGGCGCGCGGAGCGCGCGCGATGAAGATACCGCCGATGCTGGCAACGACTATCCGCTCGATCAAGCGAGCGGTCGCGGGGTTCAGATCGGATTTGAGGATCAGGAGGGTGACATCTGGCTCGGCACCACGGGCGGCATCGACAAATTTCGAGATTCGCGAATCCGCAAGCTGCCGCGAATCATGGGCGAGATCACCCTCGTCGCCGCTGACCGAGGTGCCCTGTGGGTGGGTCTTGATCGCTCGCCCGCGATCGCGCGCGGGCTGTACCGCGTGACGCTCGACGCGCCACCGCGCCGGGTTCCAGACATCGAGCGTATATCGGCCGGATACCGCAGCCCGTCGGGCAGCTTATGGGTAGGAGGCGCGGCCGGCCTGTGGCATTTCGAGAGCGGGGAATGGCGACCCGTGCAGGGCCCCGAGAGTCTTCGGGGCCAACCGGGTGCGGACCTGCAATCAATTGCCGAGGACGTCCAGGGGAATCTCTGGATCTCCGTGGTGCGAAAGGGGCTTTTCAAGCGAACCGCCAATACCTGGACGGAGTACCAGCCGAAGAACGTCGCGGAAGGGGAATATCCCTTGGTCATGGTGGCGGACCCTGCGGGCAATCTCTGGCTCGGCTACGCGAGGAATCGGCTGACTGCGCTGACGATGAAGGGCGAGCGGGTCTTCTCGGCCGCCGACGGAATCGCCGTCGGCAACGTGCTTGCACTTGCCACCGTCGACGGCAAGCTCTGGGTGGGCGGCGATCAAGGGTTGTCCTATTTCGACGGAAGGCGGTTCGTCCCTGTGAACATCGGCTCGCCCGTCTCGGGCGTATCCGGAATCGTGCAGTCGGGCGGCGGCGATGTCTGGCTCAACACCGGCGCCGGCGTGATCCACCTCCTATCGCAGGATCTGCACGCCTGGACGCAACATCCGGACCAGCCGCTCAAGGCCGAATCTCTCAATTACTTGGACGGCATGCTGGGAAGTCCGACGCCGGTGCGCCCGTTGCCCACGGTGGTCGAGGGAAGCGACGGAAGGGTGTGGTTTACCACGACGAACGGGATCTTCTGGAGCGATCCCGCGCGAATCGTCCGCAACGCCATCGCGCCCACCGTGCTCGTGACCCGCATCGTGGCCGACGGCGTTGCCTTTGATCCGACTCAAACCGTGCTTCTTGGCAAGGACGTCCGTAACCTCGAGATCGACTACACGGCAGCGAGCTTGGTGATTCCCGAGCGGGTGATGTTCAAGTATCGCCTCATGGAGCATGACTCGGAGTGGCTGGACGTCGGGTCTCGCCGCAGCGCCTTCTATACCGATCTGCCCCCCGGTCGCTACGAGTTTCGCGTCATCGCCTCCAATAACGACGGCGTATGGAACGACGTCGGAAAGCAATTCACGCTGATATTGCCGCCCACCCTGCTCCAAACGCTCTGGTTTCGCTCGCTATGCTCGGCAGCCGCTGCGGGGCTCCTCGTGATGCTGTTCGTGTTCCGCTTGCGGCGGATGAATTTGCGGCTTCGCCGGCTGCTCGAGCAGCGGTTCCACGCGCGTGTGGAGGAGCGCACGAGAATCGCTCGCGACCTGCACGACTCTCTTCTTCAAGGCTTTCAGGGACTCATGTTTCGGCTTCAAGCCGTCCGACAGCTGCTGCCGGACCGGGCCCGCGAAGCCGCAGCCGCGCTCGATACGGCCCTCGAGACGGGTGACAAGGCCATTGGGGAGGGACGGGATGCCGTACGCGACCTGCGGGAGCTCAATCTCATTCAAGGCGACTTGAGCGAAACGTTGGCCGCTTTCGGCGAGGAGTTCACTGCGCCCGCGCAATCGCCGCGCCCGAGCTACCGTGTGTTGGTCGAGGGCGAGCCGCGGACGCTCGACCCGCTGATTCGAGACGAGGTGTATCGCGTTGCGCGCGAGGCGATTCGCAATGCGTTCAGGCATGCGCGCGCCACTCGCATCGAAGCCGAGCTTGTCTACCAATCGTCACACTTCGGCATTCGCGTGCGCGACGATGGGGTTGGGGTCGATCGGCACGTTCTCGCGCACGGCCGGCGTGAGGGGCATTGGGGGCTGCCGGGTATGCGCGAGCGAGCGTCCAGCTTCAAGGGCGAATTCAACGTGTGGAGCCAAACGGGCGCCGGAACCGAGATCGAGCTGAAAATCCCCGCTCAGATGGCGTATGTCCGCTCCACGAGGTCGTGGTGGTTGCCCCGACGCGGGTCGCGCGCTAAGGTAAGCTCGGGAAGTCCACCCTGAGATGCCAGCCCATGACCATCCGGATCCTGTGTGTTGATGATCATCCCTTGTTGCGTGAGGGCATCGCCACGCTCGTTGCGACGCAACCTGACATGGCGCTCGTGGCTGAAGCTTCCAGCGGTCGCGAGGCAATTGCGCAGTTTCGGCAGCACCGCCCGGACGTGACCCTGATGGACGTTCAGATGGACGAGATGAATGGCATCGAGGCCATCATCGCGATCCGCGCCGAATGGCCCGGCGCCAAGTTCATCGTCCTCACCACCTATGCGGGCGATGTCTTGGCGCAGCGAGCTCTAAAGGCAGGGGCTTTTGCCTATGTGCTGAAAGGCTCGATACGCAAGGAAATACTCGACACCATCCGGGACGTCTCCCGGGGGCTGAAGCGGATTGAGCCCAACGTCGCCGCCGATCTGGCGAAGCATCAATCGGACGCCTCGTTGACACCGCGGGAAATCCAGGTGCTGTCTCTGGTCGCTGCCGGCAACTCCAACAAGTTGATCGCGGCACAGCTGCACATCAATGAGGAAACTGCCAAGACTCACATCAAGAGCATCTTGGCCAAGCTCGATGCCAACGACCGAACCCATGCCGTCACGCTGGGACTGCAACGCGGCGTCATCGGCTTCTAACCCCATTGAGGGATTTACATCTCCCCTGTTCGGGTGCTATCGATCGGAATGGGTCCCTTGTAGGCTCTCTCCGACGCGATGCAACGCCTATTCTCAATGTTCCCCAATTCGTGGCCTGGACTCGGCCTGCTCATCCTGCGCTGCGCCTTGGCCTGCTCGTGCGTCGCAATTGAAATGCAGCGCGCGGAGTCCGGAAACCGGATTGCGCTGTTCCTCCTGGCCACCATCGCGTGCGGCGGTCTGCTGATAGGCGGCCTCTGGACTCCGCTCGTCGCAACTGTTCTGGCGATCCTGTTGCTCTGGTCAGGCCTATCCGCTCGCACCGTCGATCCGCTGACATTCATCCTCGCGGCGACGGCCGTCTCATTGGCGATGTTGGGACCTGGCGCATGGTCGCTGGATGCCGTCCTCTTTGGCCGAAAGAGAATCGACGTGGGCGGCCGAGAGAACGGCCGCTAGCCCGGCTACCTTAGCAAATTGGTCTTCGCCAAGTCCACGAGGCCGTGGAATCGGCCATCCATGACCGCCTTCAACGTAAAGATGCCGAAGTGTTTGGCTTCATCGAAGGTCGTGGTCGGCGGCATGATGAGCTCCTGACGCGCACTCACGACATCGACGAGCGCCGGCCCTGCATGCTTGAGCGCTCGCTCGATGCCCTCCTCCAGCTGCGCCGGGCGATCGACGCGCACACCCAGAATGCCCATCGCATTCGCCATATCGGCGAAATTCGGATTCTTGAGGTCGCATTCGCTGTCGAGGAAACCGCTCGCTTTCATTTCCAGCTCGACGAATCCAAGCGTTCCATTGTTCAGGACGATGATCTTGACCGGCAGACCCATTTGAATCAACGTCACGAACTCGCCCATCATCATGGTAAAGCCGCCATCTCCCGACAACGAGATCACCTGACGTCCCGGGAAGGCCGCCTGCGCCCCGATGGCGTGGAGCATGGCGTTCGCCATTGAGCCGTGATTGAAGGAGCCCACGATTCTTCTCGAGCCGTTGACCTGGAGATATCTCGCCGTCCAGGCGATGGGAGTTCCGACATCGCAGGTGAAGATTGCGTCCCGAGCCGCCAGTTTGCTCACCACTTTCGTGACGTATTGCGGATGGATCTGGGTGCTGTGAGGCTGGCTCTCCGCCAGAGCGTCGAGATCCCGCCGCGCTGCCCGGTAATCCGCGAGCGCCTCGTCCAGGTGCGCCGTGTCGTCCTTTGACTCGAGTGCCGGCAGAAGCCCCTCGATGGTCTCGCGAACGCTGCCGAGCAGTCCCAGGTCCAGGGGACAGCGATTGCCGAGGGCTTCGGGACGAAGATCGATCTGCGCGATCGCGGCATCCTCCGGGAAGAACTGCCGATAAGGAAAGTCGGCTCCAAGAATGAGCAGCGCGTCGCAGCTCTTCATCGCTTTGTAGCCAGATGCAAATCCGACTAGCCCGGTCATGCCGACATCGTACGGGTTTTCGTACTCGATGAACTCCTTGCCTCGCAAGGTATGCACGATGGGCGACTTCAGCTTCTTCGCCAGCTCCAGCACCTGCTGGTGCGCCCCCGCGCAACCGGCTCCGCAAAAGAGGGTCACGCGGCTCGCTTCGTTGAGCATCGTGGCCAACTGCTGGATGTCTGCGTCGGGAGCTTTGACGACGGGTGCATTCGGCACCAGCCAGTGGCGCGCACGCCCGCTTGCGGGCCGCACGGCGACGTCGCCCGGAATGACCACCACCGCCACCCCGCGCCTTCCCACGGCGACGCGCACGGCGCGAGCCAATACCTGATCGAGCTGTTCCGGTCGCGAAACGAGCTCCGTGTAGTGGCTGCACTCCCTGAACAGCACCTCCGGATGGGTCGCCTGGAAGTAGTCGATGCCGATCTCGGTGCTGGGGATGTGGGCCGCGATGGCGAGCACCGGCACGCCGCTGCGGTGACAGTCGAAGAGACCGTTGACGAGATGTAGATTGCCGGGTCCGCAGCTGCCGGCGCAGACCGCGAGCTTCCCCGTGAGATGAGCCTCGGCTCCTGCCGCGAATGCCGCGCCTTCCTCGTGGCGCATATGCACCCATTGTATCTTCTGCAAGCGTCGGAGTGCATCGGTGAATGCGTTGAGCGAATCTCCCACGACGCCGTAAATGCGCTTGACGCCCGCCTCGCTCAACAGCTCCGCCATCAAGTCAGCCGTCGATTTCATAGTCCGCGCTCCCACAATTCGAAGTAAGCGTTTGCAACTGCCTGCGCTGCCTGCACCTGGCCCGGTCCCTTTATATGCGTGCGACCCCCTCCGAGACTTGGCGAAAACTGCGCGTAATTGTTGAAAGCGATCTTTGTTCGCTTTGTGGCCAAGCGCGGCGCAAGTCAGTCGGACACAAACGGGCGCAGGCTTTCACAAGCCGCAAGCCGGCGCCGGCAGTTAAGTTTCTCGGGCGCCGCGGGCGAGAGCTCGCGAATCCTCAACTCAGGGGCGGTCAGGAGATTCGGAAGAGATGGCGAGCGGGACGCATATGATCGCGAAAGCGCGTCGCGCACGGGAGGTGTTTCGCTTCATCCGCATCAACTCGCCCGCCTACCTTCGCGTACTGCACGGCGATCTGCGCGCGTTTCGGAGCGAGTTTGTCCGCACTGCCGTCGGGCTCATCGTCGCTGCGGTCGCCGGCCTTCTGTTCGTCTCCTTTCTGTCTGCGGCGCTTCTGGTGAGCGCCTGGGACACGAAGCTGCGGCTGGCGGTTGCCTGGAGTGTGAGCGCGGGCTGGCTGGCGATCGCGCTCACCGGCCTCGCCTACGCCCGGCGCGCGCTCGAGGCCCCGCCGCCGTTCGCGAACTTGATACAGCTCCTCCAGCAAGACCTCGCGGCCATTGAAAGGGCGGAGGTGTGAGCAGGATCACTCGCCGCCGCGAGCTTATCGGCTTGCTATCCGCCTGCGCCGCACTCCTGTCGAGTTGCTCGTACGGGGTCCTCAATCCGCAGGGACCCGTGGGCGCCCGCGAGAAGCTCATCCTCATCGACGCCACCACCATCATGCTGGCGGTGGTCATTCCCGTCATCGTCTGCACGCTGGCTTTCGCCTGGTGGTTCCGATCGAGAAACAAGCGGGCCCGCCGCCGGCCCGAGTGGCAATACTCCGGCCGGATCGAGTTCGTCACCTGGTCCATCCCGGCGCTGATCGTGCTGTTTCTGAGCGGCGTCGCCTGGATTGGATCGCACGATCTCGACCCGCCAAAGCCTCTCTCGGACGCGGGTGCGCCCGGGGTCGTGCAGATCGAGGTTATTTCGCTCGACTGGAAGTGGCTGTTCATCTACCCCCAGGAACGAGTGGCGGCGGTGAACGAGCTGGTCATCCCCGTCAACACGCCCGTTCACTTCAAGCTCACCTCCGGCAGTGTCATGAACAGCTTTTTCGTGCCGCAGCTCGGCAGCCAGATCTACACCATGGCCGGCATGACGACACAGCTTAACTTGCTGGCATCCCACGAAGGAACCTATAACGGTATCTCGGCGCAATTCAGTGGCGATGGCTTCTCGGACATGCGCTTCGATGTGCGGGCGGTCCCGTCCGAGGAGTACAAGGCCTGGCTCGTCTCGGCGCACGCCGATGCCGATCATCTCGATGTCCCTCGCTATGCGCGGCTGGCCGAGCCGAGCCGCGACAATGAGCCGCAGATTTTCGGCCAGGTCGCCGCGGGCCTATTCGAGAGCATCGTGCGTAACCACGGTGCCGCGCCCGGTGCCTCCGGCCCGCCCTCGCCGAGTGCCACCGATGCATCCTTGTAAGAGACGCACTTAAAATGTTTGGAAAACTCACCTGGGCCGCCATACCGCTGAACGAGCCGATTCCGCTCGCGACGGTCTGCGTCCTCGTCGTCGGAATCGTCGCAGTCCTCGCGCTCGTCACGTGGAAGGGCTGGTGGCCATACCTTTGGCGGGAGTGGATCACCAGCACCGATCACAAGCGAATCGGCGTCATGTACGTGATCCTGGCGCTCGTGATGCTTCTGCGCGGCTTCGCCGACGCCATCATGATGCGCTCGCAGCTGGCGCTAGCGGCCGGTCACGCCGCCGGATATCTGCCCCCAGAGCACTACGATCAAATCTTCTCCGCTCATGGCACCATCATGATCTTCTTCGTCGGCATGACCTTTGTGATCGGGCTGATGAATTTCGTGCTGCCACTGCAGCTCGGCGTGCGCGATGTGGCATTTCCGGTCCTCAATTCCGTGAGCTTCTGGCTGACGGCCGCGGGCGTCCTCCTGGTCAACGTCTCGTTGGGGGTGGGCGAGTTCGCGAAAACCGGTTGGCTCGCCTACCCGCCGCTCTCCGAGATCGCATATTCGCCCGGCGTGGGCGTCGACTATTACCTCTGGAGTCTTCAGATATCCGGACTCGGAACGTTGCTCTCCGGCATCAACCTCACCACCACGATCCTGAAGCTTCGCGCACCGGGCATGAGCTACGGACGAATGCCGGTCTTTTGCTGGACCGCGCTCGCGTCCAACCTCCTGATCATCGCGGCCTTCCCGATCCTCACGGCAACCTTCGCGATGCTGCTCCTCGATCGCTATCTCGGGTTTCACTTCTTCACCAATGACGGTGGCGGCAACCCGATGATGTACGTCAATTTGATCTGGGGCTGGGGTCACCCCGAGGTTTACATCCTCATCCTGCCCGCATTCGGTGTCTTCTCGGAAGTGATTGCCACCTTCTCGGGAAAGCCGCTGTTCGGCTATCGATCGATGGTCCTGGCCACCATGGCCATCTGCGTATTGTCATTCATGGTGTGGCTGCACCACTTCTTCACCATGGGCGCAGGCGCCAACGTGAACGCCTTTTTTGGCATTGCGACGATGATCATCGCGGTGCCGACGGGAGTGAAGATCTTCAACTGGCTGTTTACGATGTACGGCGGGAGCATCCGCTTTACGGCCGCGGTGCATTGGGCGATCGGCTTCATGGTCACTTTCGTCATCGGCGGAATGACCGGCGTCCTGATGGCGATTCCCCCGGCCGATTTCGTGCTCCACAACAGCCTTTTTCTCATCGCCCATTTTCACAACGTGATCATCGGCGGCGTCATCTTCGGCGCCATGGCCGGCTACAGCTATTGGTTTCCCAAGGCCTTCGGATTTCGCCTGCACGAGGGTCTCGGCAAGGCGGTCTTTTGGTGCTGGTTCGTCGGCTTCTACCTCGCCTTCATGCCACTCTACGTCCTGGGGCTCATGGGTGCGACGCGCCGCATGCAGCACTACGCCGATCCGACGTGGCAACCGCTCATGGTGGTGGCGCTCGGCGGTGCCGCCGTCATCTTCATCGGCATCTTGCTCACCGTCGCGCAGCTCGTGGTCAGCATTCGCACGCGTGATCGGCGCCGCGACGTGACGGGAGACCCGTGGAGCGGTCGCACCCTCGAGTGGTCGGTATCCTCACCGCCGCCGGCCTGGAACTTCGCGGTGCTCCCGACCGTCGGAGGCGCCGACGCGTTTTGGAGCGCAAAACATCGCGCCGGTGCCGCTGTCGCCGAGGAGCGGCTCATCGCCCTGAGCGTTCCCAAGAATACGCCCTTGGGCTTCTTCGTGGCTTTCTTCATGGTGATCGTCGGCTTCTCATTAATCTGGCATATCTGGTGGTCGGCCATCCTCGGCCTGCTCGGCGCGATTGCAGTCTGCCTGCGCCACGCGTGGCGAACCGATCTGGAGGACTCCGTTTCGGTCGCGACCATCGCCGAACATGAGCGCGCGCATCGATTGCGGGCGGCGCAGGCATGAACACCTTCGTCGACGTCGCGTCGGAGGAGATGCCGAGCGGAATTCCGCTCTCGGAGCGCGGCCCCGCACCGCGGAGAGTGGTCGCCGGCTTCGGCTTTTGGCTGTTTCTCCTCAGCGATATCATCATTTTCTCCGCGCTTTTCGCCGCCTACGCCGTACTCTCCGGCGAGACCAACGGCGGACCTTCGGGAATCGAGCTGTTCGACAAGCGCCACGTTCTATTCGAGACGGCCTGCCTGCTCGCCTCGAGCTTCACGTGCGGAATGATGATGCTCGCGATGGAACGCCGATCGGCGCCCATGACCTACTTCTGGTCCTTGCTGACGGCGGCTCTGGGCGTCCGGTTCCTGTGGCTCGAGATCACCGAGTTCGCCGACATGGTCCATCGCGGCGCCGGACCCGCCCGGAGCGCGTTTCTCTCCTCGTTCTTCACCTTGGTCGGCACCCACGGTGCCCACGTTACGATCGGTATCGCTTGGCTCATGATCATGATGCTCCAGGTGGCCACGATCGGCTTTCGGCCGATGGTCATACGACGCCTGTTGTGCTTCAGCTTGTTCTGGCACGCACTCGACATCGTGTGGATCGGCGTATTTACCGTCGTCTACTTGGGGGCGCGCCCATGAATGCAGATGTTCCCGTGGCAGAGACCGATCGCGCGCCCGGATCTCATCGGAGCAGTCGCGACCGACTGCGCAGCTACATTCTCGGCCTCGGACTGGCGGTCGTGCTGACGGCCGCATCCTTTGCCGCGTCGTCCTCGAGTTTCGTGTGGGGCCCGAGCATCCCGGTGCTGCTCGCGGTGCTCGCGATCGCACAGATGGGGGTGCATCTGGTTTTTTTCCTGCACATCAGTACCGCGCCCGATTCAACCAACAATATCCTGTCGCTCGCCTTCGGCATCTTCGTGGTTGCGCTCGTGATCTTTGGGTCGATGATCATCATGGCCAATCTGAATCACAACATGATGCCGATGGATCAGCTCATGGATATTCATACGCAAAGGTAGCCAAAGAAATGCGACCAGCCACCGCCACTTCTCTGCCCGGGGAGGCCGCCGCGAGCGGCTTTCACACGGCGTTCATCGTCGCCTGGGCATTTTGCCTGCTTTTCTATTTCATGGAGTACGTGGTTCGCTCGGCGCCGAGCGTCATGCTGCCGGAGCTCACCCGGGCGTTCGGCCTCACGACGGTGGGACTGAGCTCGCTGGTCGGGCTGTACTACTACACCTACGCGCTGTTCGCGGTCCTTGCGGGCGCCGCAGTAGACCGCTGGGGAGCCAAATATGTGGTCGCCGCCGGAGTGCTGATCCTCGCGACCGGCACTTCGATTTTCGGCGTGAACATCGGCTGGATTGCATCGGCCGGGCGGCTCTTGCAGGGTGCCGGCGCCGCCTTCGCGTTTGTCGGCGCCGTCTATCTCGCGGCCCATGGTCTGCCGCCGCGATATCTGGCGACCGCCATTGGATTTACCCAATGCTTCGGCATGCTCGGCGGTGCTGCGGGGCAGTTCGCTGCCGCTCCGCTGATACATGGACCGATCGACTGGCGGCAGTTTTGGCTTTATTCGGGCATGGTGATCCTGCTGATCGCCGTGGCGATGTTCGTGGCTACACCGCGTGAGAAGCCGACACAGGGTCCAAAGGTCGGGATCTGGAGCACGTTTGCGCCCTACAAGATCGTACTGACAAACCCGCAATCGTATTTGTGCGGACTTTGCGCGGGCCTGCTCTTTCTGCCCACCACCGTAGGTGCCATGACATGGGGCGTGTCGCTGCTGGAGCACGGCTGGCAGGTGGACTACGCGCATGCGGTCGATCGTGCGGCATCGGTGGCCTCGGGCTGGGTGTTCGGCTGCCCGATCCTCGGATACCTCGCCGACCGCATCGGGCGCCGCAAACCGGTCGTTCTCGCGGGGGCGGCATTGATGCTGGCCGCAATGCTCGGGATCAACTATTTGCCGCCCAATACTCTTCCTCCCTATGTACTTGGATTTGTGCTGGGCTTCGGATCCGGCGCCGCGATGATTCCCTATTCTACCATCAAGGAGGTTAACCCGGATTACGCGAAGGGAAGCGCAACGGGAGCGATGAATTTTTTGGTCTTTGTCATGAGCGCATTGGTGGGACCCGGGTTCGGCTGGTTGCTGCAGAGGCTTGCGGGCGGCAGGGAGCTGTCCTTGGATGCTTTCGCGAAGGCCGATCGCGTCTTTGTCGCTGCCATCGTCATTGCCGGCATTCTTGCATTGTTCCTCAAGGAGACCGGCTCAGCGGCGCAGAAAGTCGATTCGGGTGCTGGCTCAGCGCGGTGAGGCCTGCTTGGCGAGCCAGAGACGCTGTTTCAAGCGCCGGTAGGCAATCTTGCCGGGCACCCGCAATTCCACCTCCGTCCCGGCACCGCGCTCGCTCCATACCTCGAGCTTCCCTCCAAAACTCACAGCCCGCTCGCGCATTGCCACCAGACCCCAGTGGCCTTCACACCAGCTTCGTGCCAAGACCTGTGTGTCGATGCCGATTCCGTCATCCCTGATGCGGATCGAGAAGAGCGCTTGCTCGAACGTCACCTCGGCTTCGACTCGAGTGGGACGCGCGTGCCTGAAGGCATTTCGAATTGCCTCTCGCGCAACGCGGCAAACTTCATCGAGAATGGCCGGCTCCAGGACCCTGGGATCACCCACGACAAGCACTTGATAGTTTGGATTCTGCTTGCAACAGCTCGCGGCGAATTCCTCTCCCAGTGCGGCCAGGGTTTCCGCCAGGCCGCATTGCCCAAGGGCCGCTTGGCGCAGATCGCGAACGGCCATCCTGCCTTCGAGGATCGCCCGATCGCCTCTCTCGAGCGCGGCGTCGAGCATTGCAATCGCCTCGAGCGGGCGCTCGGGCAATAGTTGGCGTACCGCTTGCAAGCGGAACATGAGTCCCTGGAGTCCCTGGAATAGTGAGTCGTGCAGCTCGCGAGCGATACGTGCCCTCTCCTCGGCGCGCGCGGTGAATCGCTCATCCAAGCTGCGGCGAAGCTGCCGCCCCCCCGGGCGCAGCCGCGCGGCCAGCGAGGAGACGAGAACTGCCGCCGTACCGACCAGCAACGGGAACCAGAGGGAATGAAGGAGGAGCTCACACATGAAGGATGCTGCGGTGACCGGAACTGCCTGGCGGGAACGACCATATACGGCTCCCCCCCGATCCGCCCCTATCTGAAGTTGTGATTTGGTTAGGTCCGTGCGCTAGGATCGAGCGCGCGCCATGACCGACCAAGAACGCGAGGCACCCCTCCAGCAGGGCAAACTCTATCCCGCCACCGGGACCCGCAGACCGCTGCCCCGGCCGCGCCTCGATTCTTCTGCCGACGTACTGACGGGCGTCTTTCCTGTGACGCTGCTCCTCGCCCCGGCCGGCTACGGGAAATCGACTCTCATGGCCCAATGGTACGGGAAACTCATCGAGCGCGGCGTGGCCTGCGCCTGGTTATCCCTCGACGAAGACGATGACGACAGGGTGCGGTTCATGCGGCACCTGGTTGCTGCGATGCACAATGCCAGCCCGAGCCTGGGTGGCACCGCGGCCGGCAACTTGGACTTCCCCGGCGATGCGAGAACGCTATTGGAGGCGCTGGCGGCCGACCTTGCGAGGGTTCGCGAGCGCCTCGTGCTGTTTCTGGACGACCTGCATTTCGTACAAGACCCCGAGGTCCTCGGGATCGTGGATTGGCTGGCGCACTACGCCCCACGCAGCGTTCAACAGATCATCGGCACTCGGCAGACGCGGCACCTGCGCTTGAGCACACTGCGCGTGCGCGGGCAGCTGTTCGAGCTGGACTTGAGCCAGCTGCGCTTCGACGCCGAAGAAGCCTCGCAGTTCTTCCGCAAGCGGCTCGGGCGAGACTTGGGCCTGCAGGATCTCGAGCGGCTGCTGGTCAAGACCGAAGGCTGGCCCGCTGCACTCGAGCTGGTCGGCCTCGCAATCGCGCCGCGCGAGAATCCGGCGCAGTTCATAGACGACTTTACCGGCACCGATCGCGCGCTCGTCGACTACCTCGGTGAGGTCGTGCTGTCCCGGATGGACGAGCCCACACGCACGATGGTGTTGCGGCTCTCGATGTTCGATCGCATCAGTGCCCCGCTCGCCCGGGCGGTGAGTGACACCGACCAGGCCGCCGAGTTGCTGGGAGGGTTACGCGAGGGCAACCTGTTCTTGATCCCGCTCGACCATACGGGGGCCTGGGTGCGCTTTCATCATCTGGTGGGCGAATTCTTTCGTGAACGGTATCTGCGTACCGCTCCCGCGCAGGCCAAGGAGTGTCTGCAGCGCGGCGCGCGCTGGTTGCGCGCCAACGGCCATCTCGAGGAGGCCGTCAACTGCATGATCCGCGCGGAGGACTGGGAGGACGCGACACGCTGGGTCGCCGACAGCGTCGAGGATCTCGTCTTTCGCCACGGATATCATCAGACGATTTTGCGTTGGATGAAGGCCCTTCCGGAGGCCTTGGTCGATCGTTTCCCGGTAATCCGCATTCAATATGCATTCTCGCTGTCGTTCTACCCGCGGCATCAGGAATACGAAGCGCAGATCTACCGTTTGCAGCAATTGCTGAATCGTCTCGAAGCGCAATCGCAGCGCGATGCCCGCATGATCGAGGAACTGCGATGCGCAGTCGAGCTGTTGATTGCGATGTCGACGGGTCTGCGCGATGAGGGCGCACGCGGCGGCGAACTGGCGGCGGCGTGGCTCGCCAGCTGGCCGGAAGCATCGCTCCAGCGCAAGGGTGTCATGGGAAACGTCCTTGCTTTCGGCTACAAGACGGCCGGTGAGATCGGCGGCGGCCTCGAGGTCATCGCCCGAACGCGGCGGTGGCTCGAGCAAGGCGAGGGCTACTACGCGTTGGCCTGGACGGCGTATCTCGACGCCCTGCTGAACCTCAAGCAGGGCAGCTATCTCGAGGCGAGACTCGCCTG
>Ga0335072_10000912_pt1 | contig 51460 bp, 43 predicted proteins | sample Lox_Sample_21_FD_206725 | JGI IMG/M metagenome (GOLD analysis project Ga0335072, IMG submission 206725) | Soil microbial communities from Loxahatchee National Wildlife Refuge, Florida, United States - Lox_Sample_2.1 | ecosystem: Environmental > Terrestrial > Soil > Wetlands | place: USA...
CTGGTCGCGCACCAGCACCAACGGACCATAGACGGCCGCTACGCGGTGCGGGTGTTGGGGGTCAACGGGCGCGAAGGCGAGCTTCATGGGCAGATGCATTTCGACGCGGTCTCCGGCATTCCAGGTGCGGTCCACGATGGCCCAGGTTCCGGGGCGGCATGCGATGTTCTGCCGGACGCCGTTGACGCTGAGTGAGGCGCCGTCGGTCCACGCGGGCACGCGGAACCTGAGGCTGAATTGCACTGGCTTGTCGGGGCGCACGGTCAGGGTGGTGGAGTCGGACGATGGGAAGTCGGTGCGTTGCTCGACCTGCACGGCGGTGCCGTCCACGTTCCACGCTACCTGCGACGGGACGAAGAGGTTGACGTGCAGGCTGCGCCCGCTCCTGAAGTAAATGATGTCGTGATAGTCGGCTGTGTCCTGAATGTAGGTGCCGGAGCAGCAGGGCCACGCGGCGGAATAGTAAGACTTGCGGCATCCGCCGAGGAGATAGTCGGAGTAGTAGAAGGTGCGGCCGCGCCCGGCCATGGGGAGGGAGGCGCCGATGCCGTTATAGACGGCTTTTTCCATCCAGTCTCCGAACCTTGCCTCGCCGGTGAACTGGAGGAGATATTTGCTGAGTTTGAAGATGGACCAGGATCCGCAGGGGGTTTCGAAGGTGTCGCTGATGGTTTCCAGCGAGCGGCCCAGCGATCCGTCGTTATTGGACATGAGGCTTTCGCCGGGACCGTAGCCTCCGGTGGCGAAGCACTGCGCGCGCTGAAAATAATCGTGAGCGTTGACGATGGCAGTCAGATATTTCTTATCGCCGGTGACGCCGTAGGTCATAGCAGCGCTGCTGAGCGTGTTGACGTGGCTGTAGGCGTGGAGGTCGTGGATATCGGGATCGGTCTGGTTAACGAATTTGTCCCAGTAGCTGTCGTAGCGCCAGAGATCGCCGAAGGTTTTGTAGTTCGAATTGCCGGTGAGGAGATAAGCGCGGTAGATATTTTCCGAGAGCGTGTACCACTCGTTGCCGGAGGGGAAGGCTTCGGGAGTCTGGGGAGTTGCGGGGTTTCTGCTGCGGTCGAGCCTCGCGGAACCCCAGTCGATGAGGGAATCGATGAGGGCAAGGGCGTCCTGGTTGCCGGTGTAGCGGGCCATGTCGACGAGGCCGCACATGGTTTTGTCGTACGAGTAGTGGACGCGGGTTGGGCCGAGGTTGGTGTGGCGGGAGGAGGCGGGGACGCCGTCTTTGCGATAAGCCTCGGACCAGCCGTTCATGAGGGCGGCGGCTTTGTCTCTCATTTCCGTATCGCCGGTGGCTTTGTACATGCGGGCCATGCCGCTGAGCCATTGTCCGAAGACGCCGGAGGTGTCGTCCTGCGCCCAGCCGCCCATGACCTGTCCGGGCGCGGGCAAGCCGGCTCGCTCGCGAAAGCCTTTGAGAATATCGTCGTTGGGGATTTTGAAGTAGTACTCGCGCGTTCGGTCGTACTGGGTCTTCAACATGCCATCGAGCAGGCGTACGCCCTGGTAGTCGAAGGGCTCGAGGCAGACTTTGGCGGCGAAGCCGGCGGTTTGCGCGGGTGCGGCTTCAAGCGCATGAGAAACCCGAAGAATCGACGGGGCGAGGGACGCGCCTGCCACCATCTTCACAAAATCGCGTCGCGTGCTCATCAGAGTCCTCTCTTGCGGCGTTGAGCTGGGCCGCATCGCCGTTACGATCAGGAGATTTTGCGGCGAATGCAGAAGCCGTCTCGCGTACCCCACGGATGATATCCGGTTTCGGTTCGCGGGAGCGGTCGCGGGCGTCGTCTGCCAGGAAGGCACATCGATGCGGGGTGTTTCCGCGCCGGGCTTGCTCGGGGCAGGTCGTGAGGCGGCGGTGGGGAAGCGCAAAATAGTCTCCTAACCACGAAAGGGAGGGGTGGTCTAAGACGCTGCATGCCGGGAAACGATCACTCGGTGGTCCGAGCGGTGCTGGCCGGGGACAAGGACGCGTATGGCGCGCTGGTCCGGGCTTACAGCGGAAGTGTCTTCCGGGCGGCGTATCGCATTGTCGGCAATGAAGCCGATGCGGAGGAAGTGGTGCAGGAGGCGTTTTTGCGGGGGTATCAGCGGCTGGAGAGCTTCGAGCAGCGGTCCTCGTTTGGGACGTGGATCTACCGGATCGCGGTGAACTGCGCGCTGAACAAGGTGGGACGGCCGGAGATCGAAGCGGAGTACCGGCACGGCGAGGAGAGCGATCCGGAGGAGAAGACGGTGCAGGTAGCGGCGCAGGACGCGGGTCCGGAACGAACCCTGCTGAGCCGGGAGATCCGGGCGGCGCAGGAGACGGCGATGCAGAGGCTGACACCGGTAGAGAAGACGGCGTTTGTGCTGCGGCATCTGGAGGACTGCTCGATGAACGAGATTGCCGAAGTGCTGGGGATTGCGCCGAACGCGGCGAAGCAGGCGGTGTTTCGCGCGGTGCAGAAACTGCGGAGAGAGCTGGCGCCGCTGCGGGGGACAGCATGAAGCATTTGACGGAAGAAGAGCTGATCGAGACGTATTACGGCGAGGCTGGGGCGCCCACGGTCGCGCATCTGGCGGCGTGCCGGGAGTGCACGACGCAGTTTGCCGGATTGAAGAAGGATCTTGAGGGAGCGATGAGGACGGCGGTACCGGAACGGGGAGCGGAATACGGCGAGCGCGTCTGGCAGGCATTGCGGCCGCAGCTGATTCCGTATGAGAAGAAGGCGTTGGGATGGCGGGCCTGGGCGCAGTGGCGGGTCGCGGTGGTGGCGATTGGGTGTGCGGCGCTGGTGGCGGCGGCGTTTGTGGGCGGGCGAATTTGGGAACGGCACCAGAAGACGGGGACAGTGGCGGGGGGTGGGAGTCCGCAGGTGCAGCAGCGAGTGGTGCTGGTGGTGCTGACGGATCATCTGGATCGGACGGAGCGGCTGCTGGTTTCGCTGGAGCATGCGGATTCGTCGGACCGGGCGGAGAACGCGCAGTTGCAGTCGGAGGCGCGGGAACTGCTGGCGTCGAACCGGTTGTATCGGGCTACGGCGAGTCATGCCGGCGATCCGGCGCTGGCGGGGGCGCTGGATCGGCTGGAGGGCGTGCTGGCGGAGGTGGCGAACGATCCGGATCTGACAGCGGCGGATCTGGAGCGGGTGCGGAACGAGATGAACACGGAAGGAATTTTGTTTGAGATTCGCGTCCTGCGAGAACGCGGGGCGGAAACGACGAGCGGGACGAAGCCCGCGAAGGGAGCGACAGTCTGATGAAAGCGAAAGGGTGGGGTTTGATTCTTGTAGCGGCGGCGGTGACGGTTGCGCCATGGCGTGGGCATGCGGAGGCGCTGCAGCCTTTGCCGGCGATGGGCAGTGCGGGTGTTGGGGCCGACGATGCGAGTTTGTACGCCGATGGAACGCGCGCGATCAACGAGAGCCGGTGGTCGGACGCGGTGGGGCTGTTCGACCACGTGGCTGCGATGGGTGGCGAGCATGCACAGGGAGCGTTCTACTGGAAGGCGTATGCCGAGAACAAGGAAGGGCAGCCGGCGAATGCGCTGAATACGTGCGCGGAGCTGCGGAAGCGGTATCCGCAGAGCCGGTGGCTGAATGAGTGCGGGGCGCTGGAGATTGAGATTCGCGGGAAGAGCGGGGATCCGGTGGAGCCGCAGGCCGAGGCGGACGAGAACCTGAAGCTGCTGGCGCTGAATGCGCTGATGGAGTCGGATCAGAAGCAGGCGGTGCCGATTCTGCAGAAGATTCTGGCGGGGAACCAGTCGGAGGAGCTGAAGAGCCGGGCGCTGTTTGTGCTGGCGCAGAGCGGGTCTCCGGAGGCGCAGGCGCTGATCAAGCAGATTGCGCGGGGGCAGTCGGGGCCGGCGCTGCAGATCAAGGCGATCCGCATGCTCGCGACGCAGGGGAAGCGCGCCAACGATACGCTGGCAGACATCTACCAGCACACCAGCGACACGCAGGTAAAGCGGGCGATTCTGCAGTCGTATCTGGTGAGCGGAGATCCGGAGAAGGAGCTGGCGGCGGCGCGGACGGAGACGGATCCGGAGCTGGTGAAGACGGCAGTACACACGCTGGGCGCGATGGGCGCGGGGCAGGATCTGCTGACGCTGTATCGGGGGTCGAACAACGCGCAGACGAAGGCGGACATCATCAATTCGTTTATTCCGGCGGGGAAGAACGGAGTAGGGCCGCTGACGGAGATTGCGCAGTCGGAGCCGGATGCGGAGCTGCGGCGGAAGGCGATCCGGAATCTGGGGATCGCGGGGGGGAGCGCGGTAACTCCGGCGCTGGTGGCGACGTACGAGAAGAATCCGGATGAGGAGACGCGGAAGGCGGCGGCGCAGGCGCTGTTTCTGGCCGGAGACGCGCACGACCTGGTGGCGCTGGCGCGGGCGGAGAAGGACATGGAGATGAAGAAGTACCTGGTGCAGCAGCTGAGCCTGATGCACAGCCCGGAGGCGACGGACTACATGCTGGAGATTCTGAACAAGTAGAGCAGAGGACAGGTGCAGGGTGCAGGGTGCAGGGGACAGGGTGCAGCGCGCGCGTTCCTGTAACGGTGGTTGGCACCTATTTGGAGCGCGGCAACGAGGAGATTCCGCATGAAACAGGAATGGTGGGTGGCAACGGTCTTCGGCATGTCGATGCTGGCGATGGCGCAGCAGGGGCCGAAGGTGATCAACGCGCAGTTTCACACTGAGCCGGCCGGCGCAGGACTGTCCGCGACGGTGGACCGATTTCAGCATTCAAGTGGACCGCAGTGGCTGGGCTATGAGGTGGCGGCTGTTCCACGACAGCGTTTCTCTGTGTGTTCAGGGGACGACGGTGGATCGATGGACGATGGATGTTGCGGTGTCTATCGATTAGAGGATGAGAACAACACGTTCCGGAATGCAGACAGCGATGCGGCGACGGAGACGAGGGTGGATGTGCTGGTGCGGATCGATCAGGGCGCGGTCGACAGGATTCGATTCATGTCTGCGGGTTGCCGGCTGGATGCGGGAGGGTTGCCGTTCACGTGGCTGACCGACGTGCAGGGGGATGACAGTGTGGCGTGGCTGTCGAGCCTGGTGAAGGGCGATGACAAGCGGCACGCGGATCAGGCGCTGGCGGCGATCGCGATGCACGAGACGGGGAAGGCGACGGCGGCGCTGGAGGGATTTGCCTCGGGGGCAAATCCGCTGTGGCTGCGGGATAAGGCGGGGTTCTGGCTGGGCGCGGAGCGGGGGCACGAGGGGCTGCTGGCTCTGGAGAAGCTGGCCGGTGACAGCGATCCGGAATTCCGGAAGAAGCTGGTGTTCGATTTTTCGGTGAACCATGATCCGGCGGCGGTGGACGACATGATTCGCATGGCAAAGTCGGATGCGAGCACCGCGGTGCGGGAGCAGGCGATCTTTTGGGTGGGACAGAAGGCGAGCAAGAAGGCTGTCGCGATGCTGAAGGACACGGTGGAGAACGATCCTGAAGTGCAGGTGAAGAAGAAGGCGGTGTTTGCGCTGAGCCAGCTGCCGAACGATCAGGCGGTCCCGGAGCTGCTGCACGTGGCGCAGACGAATCCGGACCCGGCAGTGCGGAAGGATGCGCTGTTCTGGCTGGGGCAGACGCATGATCCGCGGGCACTGGCGTACTTCGAGCAGATCCTGGAGAAGTAGCGGGCCTTACGAATTCTTTTTGAGGTCCTTCGGCCGGCTTTACAGGCGGTGGTTTGGAATGGATGGCTGGGGGAACTGAATCGTGAGTCCTTTGGGGTTAGGCGTGCTGGTCCTCGGTGAGCTGCTGGGGATTGGCGTGATGATCTGGATCGTGATGCCGATCGTGCGGGCGCGAGGTGGGCAGAGGTAGGGTGAGGGAGGCTGGGGCTGCGGTTTCCCACAATGGGCGAGGGGCCTTACGGGTGGGTACTTTTGTTTTCGGGCCTGGGATTCTTTGGTTGACGATGCGATGGCGAGGGCGTTCGCTTCTTGCTGTGGGGTGAACCTGGCGTATCGCTGGTTGTGGGCCGTGGTGGGGTCTTGTTGCCGAGGTTTTTCGTTGCTGACTGGATGGCGGCCCCGTCAGGCAGGTCTTTGGAAGGTCCGTCCGCACGATGGGGCTCGGGGCGGGTCGGCTTTTTTCCCAGAACGGGTGAGCAGATTTCCGAGTGGATACTTTTGTTTTCGGGCTCGGGATTCCTGGGTTGACCATGCGATGGCGAGGGCGTTTGCTTCTTGCTGTGGGGTGAACCTGGCGTATCGCTGGGGGTGGGTGGTTGGGGGTGTTCGCGGCCCATGCATTTGAAGATCTCTCCGTGATGCACAACCAGTGAGGATCTCTTTATGGTGCGCGGTTGCGAGGATTCGGATTCCTCATTTTCCCAAATGGGCGAGCGCATCGCCGGGAGGGTATCTTCGTTTTCGACCCAGGTATTCATTGTTTGAAGATTTGGTGGCGGGGGCGTTTGCTTCTTGCTGTGGGGTGAACCTGGCGTGTCGCTGCTGATGGGTGGTGGGTTTTTTTTGCAGGCTGCGCGCTCTGGAAAGCCAATGGCTTTGCCTAAGCTCTGAAAATTCGTTTGCCGTGCGTGTGACCTTAGAGGATTTCATTGCAGCGGGTATCAGAGGATCCAGGTCGGCCCGTTTCCCCAAAGGGGTGAAGTGATTTCCGGGGCGAAACTTTTGTTTTCGGGCTTGGGATTCCTTGCTGGACGATGCGATGGCGAAGGTGTTCGCTTCTTGCTGTGGGGTGAACCTGGCGTATCGCTGGGGGTGGGTGGTTGGTGCTCATCGCTAGTAGTGGTGGTGGGTATCGCTGGTGGTGGAATGAGGCCCCTGCTGGGGACCGGCGGGTGGTGGTCTGCCACGTCTTAGAAGTCTCTGCCCTGAGTACGGGGCTCAGGATGGACTCGGCTGTTTTCCCAAAACAGGTGAGCGGATTTCCGCGTCGGTACCCTGGTTTTGCGACTCGGAATTCCTTGCTGGACGCTGCGATGGCGAAGGCGTTCGCTTCTTGCTGTGGGGTGAACCTGGCGTATCGCAAGTGGTGGTTGGGGGTGGGTATCGCTGGTGGTGGGTATCGCTGGTGGTGGGTCGTGGTTTTTCGTTGGCGAAATGTTCGCTGCGAAGGTCGGTTAGCGGCGCGGTCGCGGGCTCAGAGGAATCGGCTGTTGGCGGGACTTAGAGGATCCAGATCAGCGGGGCGAGGCCGAGGAGGGCGAGGCCGGCCAGGAAGGCCAGACTCTGCACACCGGTTTGGCGATCGGCGAGGCTGTAGGCGTAGATGCCCTTGACGAGGTTGTTGCTGGAGGCGGCGATGAGGACCGCTCCAGCGGCGATGTTGAGGGGTGTCAGAGTGCCGGCGGCCTGGGTCATGCCCATGATGAAGGGATCGACGTCGGTGACGCCCATGATGGCGGCGAGGGTGTCGACCCCGGCGCGTCCGAGATAGGTGACAGCCAGCTGCGTGGCGATGAGCATGCCGAGGAACAGGGCGGCGAAGAGGAAGGCTGCGCCCAGTTCGAGGGGATTGGATGGCTCGAACTGTCGCTGCAGAGACTGAGCGGCGGTGTCGGCACGGCGGGTCCAGAGCCAACCAGTGGCGATCGCGAGGAGGGCAAGGACGAGGAAGGCCATGTCGAGGATCGACATCAGCTGACGATTGAAGAGCGCGAGCAGGACAGCGAGGCGGAGATACATGACTCCGGAGGCGATGAGGATGCCGCCGGCGAAGAGGTGGGGATGCTGCTCCTGTTTGGAGCGGCGGGCCATGACGACGGTGGTGACCGTGGAGGAGTAGGCGCCGCCGAGGAGGGCGGAGAGGACGATGCCGCCGGTGGATTTGGTGAGCTTCTGGAGGATGTAGCTGCCGTAGGAGATGGCGCTGATGGCAACGACGACGAGCCAGGTTCTAAAGGGATTGATGTGGAAGCGGGTGAACTCCTGACGCGGGAGGACAGGGAGAATGACGCCGGTGAGAAGGAGGAACTTGGCGAAGGTGAGGATTTCGCGAGGGGCAACGCGGCCGGCGAGTTTCTCGAGTGCGGTTTTGAGGTCGAGCAGGAGCAGGCTGGCGACACTGAGGGCGGTGGCGATCCAGAAGTGTCCATAGCAAACCAGAGCGCCCACGAGGAAGGTGGCGAGTCCGGACATTTCGGTGGTGACGCCGGCGACGTCGGATTTGGTGAGCTTGTGCCAGTAGGAGAGGAGCATGAATCCGGCGATGACGAGGAAGCCGAGGGTGAAGGGGAGAAGCTGGTTGCCGCAGAGCAGGGCGAGGGAGTAGCCGAGGAGGCCGATGAGGGGGAAGGTGCGGACTCCGCCGAAGGCATAGGTGCCGGCCTGGGCTTTGTGGTCTTCGCGCTCGAGTCCGATGAGGAAGGAAAGGAAGAGGACGAGGACGATCTTGATGGCGTCGGGCGGGAGGTGGGTGAAGGTCTGGCTCATCGGGGGAGCGTCGCGGGGCATGCGTTCTGAGGCTGGGAGGCGTGGCGAGGGCCGTGGAGGTCGTGCATCGAGTCGGAACCTGGTACACAAGATTACACGCGGAGGGCGGAGGCGCCGCAGGATTTCGCGAAGCGGAGAAACGCAGGACGGCTGGAGGGGCGATCAGCCGGGAGGCGCCGCCGTCTGCGATAGTGGAGAGTGGACGCTTTCCAGAATGACGATGGGGTCCTCGCTGCGTCACCGAGTCAGCGGAAGGTGATATTGCAGCCGTTCTTCGAGAAGCTGAGTGCTGCCGGGGGACGCGGGCTGGCGCTTGATTACGACGGCACGCTGGCGCCGTTTTGCGTGGATCGAATGGAGGCGGTGCCGTATCCGGGGGTGCGCGAGGCGGTCGCGCGGATTCTTGGGACGGGGAAGACGCGGGTGGTGCTGATCAGCGGGCGCAGGGTCGAGGAGGTGCGGGATCTTCTCGGGATTCATCCCACGCCGGAGATCCGGGGCGTGCACGGGCGGCAACGGCTCTGGCCGGACGGGCGCTGCACGATTGAGCCGCTGCGGCCGATCGAGGAGGAAGCGCTGGCGGAGGCGGCAGCGTGGCTGGGGCATTCCGGGTACGGGGCGCGTGTGGAATCGAAGCCGGGGAGCCTCGCGGTGCACTGGCGGGGCTCGCCGGAGGCGGAGATCGCGAGCACGAGCGCGGTTCTGCATGCAGCGCTGGAGCCGATGGCGAAGAGAGCGGGCCTGGCGCTGCTGGCGTTCGACGGAGGCGTAGAACTGCGGCCTCGGGAACCGAACAAAGGGAGCGCGGCGCTGGCACTCATGGGCGAGTTGCCGCATCCAAGTGCCTTTGCGTTCCTGGGAGACGATATGACGGACGAGGATGCGTTTGTAGCGTTGCGCGGGACCGGTGCTTTGCGGGTGCTGGTGCGTCCGGAATGGCGTGAGACGGCGGCGGAGGTGTGGCTGCGTCCACCGGAGGAGCTGCTGGAATTTCTGCACACCTGGGCGGAGAGAACCGAGGCGGCGGGATGAGCCGGACGGGCACGCTGATCCTGGTTTCGAATCGTCTGCCGGCCAGTCTGGAGCCGGGACCCCACGGAGCGGTGGTCAAGCCCAGTGCGGGCGGACTGGTGACGGCGCTGCGTCCGGTGCTGAAGACGCGCAAGGGGTACTGGATTGGATGGGCGGGGAAGGGGTCGGAGCGCGAGATCGAGCGGCTGCTGGAAGAGACGCGCGCGGAACTGGGATGCGAGATGGTTCCGGTGACGCTGACGCAGGCGGAGCGGAACGGCTTCTACGCGGGATTCTCGAACGAGATTGTCTGGCCTTTGTTTCATGATTTGCAATCGCAATGCAATTTTGATCCGACGTACTGGCGGGCGTACGTTACGGTGAACCGGAAATTCGCCGAGGCGACGGCGAAGGTGGCGAAGCCGGATTCGGTGGTTTGGGTGCACGACTACCACCTGATGCTGTGCGGAAAATTTCTGCGTCAGCAGGGTGTGAACAACCGGCTGGGTTTTTTCCTGCATATTCCGTTTCCGCCGCTGGACATCTTTGAGAAGCTGCCGTGGCGGAACGAGATTTTGCGCGGGTTGTTCGAGTTCGATGTGGTGGGGTTTCAGACACCGCGGGATCTGCGGAACTTTGCCGGGTGCGTGCGGAATCTGCTGCCGGAAGTGGAACTGCATCGCGACGATGAGCACATGGTGGCGTCGTTGGGGAAACAAACGACGCTGCTGCGGAGTTTTCCGATCGGCATCGATTTCGACGAGTTCTCGCAGCATGCACAGCAGGCGGAGGTCGCAGCGCGCGCGGAGGAGATCCGAAAAGACATGCGTGGGCGGCAGATTGTGCTCGGGGTGGATCGGCTGGACTACACCAAGGGCGTGCCGGAGCGGTTGAAGGCCTTTCGGCATCTGCTGGAGTCGCGGCGTTCGATGCGGCAGCAGCTGAGTCTGGTGCAGATCGTGGTGCCGAGCCGGGAGGAGATCCCGAAGTACCAGGAACTGAAGCTGGAGATTGAGACGCTGGTGAGCCAGATCAACGGGCAGTTCGGGGACCCAGGGTGGATGCCGGTGCACTACATGCACCGGTCGCTGGAGCGGACGGAATTGCTGGCGTTGTACCGGGCAGCGGACATCGCGCTGATCACGCCGCTGAAGGACGGGATGAATCTGGTGGCGAAGGAATTTTGCGCGTCGCAGGTGGGAGCGCCGGGGGTGCTGATCCTGAGCGAGTTTGCGGGGGCGGCGGAGCAGCTGGAGCATGGAGCGGTGCTGGTGAATCCCTACGACATTGAAGGCACGGCGGAGGCGGTGCGTGGGGCGTTCGGCATGGCGGAGGGGGAGCGGGCAAGACGGATGCGGATGCTGCGCCGCCGGGTGCGACACGCGGATGTCTTTTGGTGGTGCGATGAGTTCTTTTCCTGGCTGGACGGGCGGGGTCGGGGAAGCCGGTTAGCGGCCTGAGGCGGGACGGCGCGGGGCCTGGGTTGGCGGCCGGGATCTGATTCTTTCCATTGAATTTGTATTGGGGTCGAAGCCGGAATTGCGGGCTGTGGGTGTCGTGTCGAAAAATCAGGAAGATACGGGCTGCAGGGGGCGAGCGGATTGAGAAACTTGATTTCAAGTGGGATAAAAATAAAGAAACTCAATTTATGTCTTGACATTCAGGAGATGGGAGCGCATTGTAGTTTGTGTTCGATGAAGTTCAGGGAGAGCCGATGGCGAATGGCAACAGAAGCGGGGCGGCAGAATGGCAGGAGCTGACCCGGTTGACCCAGGGGCAGCCGGTGGTGGTGGAGCGGGTGCGGCTGGTGGGGAAGGACATCGCGATCGAGGGGTCGTTTGAACTGCCGCAGCTGGCGCGGATGAGCGCCGAGGATCAGGTGTTTGTGGTGGCGTTTTTGCGCAGCCACGGATCGATCAAGGAGATGGAGCAGGTGTTCGGGGTGAGCTATCCGACGATCAAGGCGCGGCTGACGCGGATCGCGGGAAGCCTGGAGTTTGTGGAGACGGATCCAGGCCCGCCGCGGGCGGAGGTGCTGGAGCAGCTGGCGCGGGGGGAGATCGATGCGGCGGAGGCGATTCGGGCGCTGGAAGGGATGAAAGGTAGCCGGTAGGAGCAGGGGTAGGGAATAGGGAATAGCCAATAGGGAATAGTTGGGAGCGGGGAGCCGGGAGCGGCCGAGATGATTCCGAGTTTGGCGGTGGTGAGGGTACAGAATCCGGAGTGGAAGTGGGGCGGGGTAAGGCTGTGGCTGCCGCTGTTCTTGCTATGGATACCGCTGCTGCTGCTGTTGCCGCTGATTTTGCTGGTGGTCGTGATCGCGTGTTTGGTGAGCCGGGTGAGTGTGTGGCGGACGATTGCGACGTTTTGGGGGTTGCTGTGTGGGCTTTCGGGGACCGATGTGCGGGTGCAGGCGGAAGGGAACCGGGTGATGGTGAGAATTCTTTAGAGACAGGGAACCGAGTACGGGGGAAGGGTTGCGGCCGATTGAGGAGACGGAGATGAGGCGGGAACGGAAACAGATTCTGGAGATGGTGGTGGCGGGGCGGATCACGCCGCTGGAGGCGGAACGGCTGCTGTTCGCCTGGAATGAGGAGCGAGAGAGCCGGTGGGTATTTGGGGCGTGTGCGGCGCCGGCGGTGATGAATTTCGTGCACGCGGTTTGGCTGCAGGTGGCTGCGATGGGTGGACTGCATCCGGCCGCGGGGTTGGTGAGCTGGATTCTGGGAGGTGTGCGATGAGTGAAGGAAGAAAACAGATTCTGGAGATGCTGGCGGCGGGGAAGATCAACGCCGATGAGGCGGAGCGATTGCTGGTGGCGCTGGAGCCGGGAAGCGGCGGTGGGAGCGGGACGAGCAGCGGCACGGAGTCGAGTGGAGCGAAGAAGAAGGCGAAGTATCTGCGCGTGCAGGTCGAAGCCGACGAGTCGATGACGGGGCTGAAGGGCGGCGCGACGACGGTGAATGTGCGGGTGCCGATGCAACTGCTGCGGGCGGGGGTGCGGTTGGCGGGGCTGATTCCGCAGCAGGCGCACGATCAGCTGGACCAGGCGCTGAGCAGTCATGGGGTGCCGCTGACGCTGTCGCAGATCAAGCCGGAGAATCTCGAGGAGTTGATCGATCACCTTGAGGATCTGACCGTGGATGTGGATGGCAAAGACGGGAACACGACAAAGGTGAAGGTGTTCTGTGAGTAAGCGGCAGCGCAGAGCGGGGAGCTGGGAGCGGGTGGGGGTGCGGGCTTCGCGGGGTGAGGTGAGCGGTCAGTAGGTCGTAGGACGGCGCAGCGGTGATCGAACGGCTGCGCAATCGAGAGAAAAGCAGGGAAGACAGGGCTCCGGTTGCGGATGCAACCGGGGAAGGGAGAAGTGTTGTGTCCGCAAAGCAGACGGAGGGGCGAGAGGCCGCGGTCGGGGCTGGGTTGCTTTGGGCGGCGTACTCGCTGTGTCCGTGGGGAGGGGGGAAAAGATCGAAAGCCGCGAGAAAGAGCGCGCGCCAAGCGATGAGCAGGGCCGGAGTTGCAGGCGATCGGAATGTTTGGAGCGAGGAGTTCATGGCTGCCACTGAGGCGGCACAACCGAAGGCGAGTTCAACACGAAACGGAGGAATGAAGCGATGACGACGACAGCAGCAACGAGGACGATGGCGATGCCGAAGCCGCATCGGGATCGGGGCATCGAGGGCAGGATGGCGACGTGGTATGCGGCGACGACGTTCAAATCGATGGCAGATTTTCGGGAACTGGCGCAACGGATTGCGAAAGACCTGCCGCAGGGTGGGAGCGTGCTGGAGATCGCGCCGGGGCCGGGGTATTTGTGCATCGAGCTGGCGAAGCTGGGGCCGTTTGCGATTCGCGGAGTGGATCTGAGCCAGGCGATGGTGAAGATCGCGCGGAAGAAAGCCGCGGAGGCGGGGGTGAAGGTGGACTTCGAGCAGGGGAATGCATCGAGTCTCCCGTACCCGCGGGAGACGTTCGATTTCCTGGTGTGCCGGGCCGCGTTCAAGAATTTTGCGCAGCCGGTGCAGGCCCTGCAGGAGATGTGGCGGGTGCTGAAGCCGGGCGGGCGCGGGCTGATCGTGGATCTGCGGCGGAATGCGTCGTGGGCGGATGTAAGCCGGGCGGTGGACCAGATGGGATTGGGGATGGTCAATCGCACGCTGACCCGGCTGACCTTCCGATTCATGCTGCTGAAGAGCGCGTACGCGAAGGAACATTTTGAGCAGATGCTGGCGCAGACGCTTTTCGGGAAGGTGGAGATTGTGGAGTCGGGGATTGGGTTTGAGGTGTGGATGACGAAGTAGCGGGCGGGGGCAAGAGCGGTTCGCGACGGGCGGCGCGGCACGGTGCGGAGGGTTTCCCAAATCAGGCTGGAGAGATTCCTTTGGCGTCGCCTGGGAGGATGAAAGCGCTTGAAAGGGGGAAGACGGGCGCGTTTGCTTCTTGCTGTGGGGTGAACCTGGCGTATGACTGCGTGGGGGTTGGGGCCAGGGAGGCTCATGCCTTGGCGGTGATTGCCTGATGGTGGGTTGTTGCCGGTGAGGCACACGGCGTGGCGGGTGGTTGTGTGCTGATGAGTTGATGCCGGTGAGGCTCATGCCTTGGCGGGTGGTTGCGTGCTGGTGGGTTGTTGCTGGTGAGGCACACGGCGTGGCGGTGATTGTGGGATGGTGGGTTGATGCCGGTGCTGCTTATGCCTTGGCGGGTGATTGCCTGATGGTGGGTTGTTGCCGGTGAGGCTCACGGCGTGGCGGGTGGTTGCGTGGTGATGAGTTGATGCCGGTGAGGCTCACGGCGTGGCGGGTGGTTGCGCGGTGGTGGGTTGATGCCGGTGAGGCTCACGGCGTGCCGGGTGGGTTGATGCCGGTGAGGCTCAGGTCTTGACGGGTGGTTGCGTGCTGATGAGTTGATGCCGGTGAGGCTCATGCCTTGGCGGGTGGTTGCGTGCTGATGAGTTGATGCCGGTGAGGCTCATGCCTTGGCGGGTAATTGCCTGATGGTGGGTTGTTGCCGGCGAGGCACACGGCGTGGGGGGTGGTTGTGTGCTGATGAGTTGATGCCGGTGAGGCACACGGCGTGGCGGGTGGTTGTGTGCTGATGAGTTGATGCCGGTGAGGCTCATGCCTTGGCGGGTGGTTGCGTGCTGATGAGGTGACCCAGGTGAGGCTTAAGGCTGGCGGGTGGTTGCCTGGGGATGGGCTGTTGCCGATTGCCGGGTGGGTCATTGCGTTGGCGGGTTTTGCAGTCATCGGGTTTGGATCGGTGCGCCGGGCTGAAGTCCGGCGCTTTTTTTTCGGTGACGAGGGGAGGTCGAGGCGGCACAGAGAATGACAAATCAGTGACAACTGGGTACCAGGGCGCGCCTATGCTGCGTCCAGGTGGCCCTCCCCGCGGGTTCCCTCGGTGCGCGCGGACAGCGCGGCAGAGTGTGGAACGAAGCTTCACGTGATTTCGGACCAGGAAACCACTTGGTCTGCCGGATGCCCGCGTGAAACGTGCCACAGCGGGCATCCGGATTTATTCATTCACAGGGAGCAAGGGTCCAGCGTAGAGGGAGCAGGGTGCAGGTTACGGACGCCGGCTCCTCGTCGGGCGTGGGTCTCATTGAGAATCGGAGAACGCGCCCGCTGGATCTTTGCCGGCTCGCACATCCTTTCCTCAGCATGGGTTTTGGCGGGGCGGTTCGTCGCTCAACAGAATGCTGACAATCCCCTGACAGACACATGACACGGCGCTTCTGCGTGCTGGATAGCGTGGGAACAGCTTTGAATGGCGCTGCAATTGTCACGAACCTGACTCCTGGTGCGGTTGGGGGCCATGTTGGGGTCTGCTGACGCTGTTCCTGGCAGGAGATGAGATGAAGCTGATGATTTTGGCTGCGGCCGCAGCACTGGTTGCCACGGGAGCAGCACCTCCACATTACGTGGCGTCCGAGGCACCCGCACAGCGGATCGAAGTGACGGCGACGCGATTTTCGTATGCTCCGGATTCGATCACGGTGAAAAAGGGGCAGCCGGTCGAACTGGTTCTGAAGAGCGGGGACGTGGCGCATGGCCTGAAGTTCCGCGAGCTGGGTGTGGATGTGAAAGCCGATAAGGGGAAGACGAGCACGGTGGATTTCACGCCGGAGAAGACGGGCGATTTTGTCGGTCACTGTTCGGTCTTTTGCGGTCGAGGGCACGGTTCGATGAGCCTGACGCTGCACGTGGTGGAGTAGGGATGCGGCTCGGGCAGGGAGTGGGATTTCTGGGGGTGGCGCTGGTGGTGCTCTCGGGATGCAAAGCGACGCCGCCGGGGAAGTTCGAGAGCGGGGTGATGAACGTCGCCAAACATCGCGTCTTTGTGAGGGGGCGGAGGGAGAAGAATCCGCTGGCCATGAGCGCGGAGACCCTGGACGAAGGCAAGGAGGCGTTCGGGCACTACTGTGTGGCATGCCACGGGATGGATGGGCAGAACACGGGCGTGCCGTTCACGATGTCGCCGCCGGCGCCCTCGCTGGCGTCGCAGGAGGTGCAGAGTTATTCGGATGGGCAGTTGAAGTGGGTGATCGACAACGGTATCTGGCCGTCGGGAATGCCGGGATCAAAGGGAGCGCTGAGCGACGAGGAGCAGTGGTCGATTGTGGTGTTCCTGCGGCATCTGCCAGCGGCGGGCAGCGCAGGTGAGCCGGAGATGTATACGCACTGAGGCGCGATGCGGGAGATCAAGAGACAGATCAGGATGGCCACGGTTTTCGCGATGCTCGTTGCGCTGGGTGCGGCGAAAGCATCGGGGCAGAGCGGGCCGGGCGCCGCCGACAGCGGCCAGATGCAGAACAGTCCATCCTCGGGAGACGTTGGGCAGGCGGGATCGAGTGGGAGCGGATCGGGATTGAACGGTGCAGGAACCGGCAGCAGCGCGGGCGCGGTGGGAACTCGCGACGATTGGATGAATGGCGGCGCCGGTGGGACGAGCGGACCGGAGATGGCGCTGACCGCACGGCAGATCTTCGCGATTCTCGAAGAGAAGCCGGAGGTGGTGATCGAGCTGAAGACGCAGTTCGCCGATGAGATGCAGCAGCAGGGAGTCCAGATCGACCCGAATGCGGTGACCGATGAGATGCTCGACAACGCGATCGCGACGGATCGCACGGTGCGGGAGAGGGTGACGTTGTTCCTGCGAGCGCGCGGGTATGTCACCGATGAAGATTTGCGGGCGACGGGTGCGGGATTGGCTGGAGGTGGTCTGGCGGGTTCGACGCTGGCCGCTGGTGGATGGCCCGGGATGCTGTCGCCGCTGGCAGGAGCGGATGCGGGGAGTGCCGAGCTTCCGTTCGGCGCCGGTCTGAGCGGGGTGACGCCTGGATTGGCGAATGGATTGCCGGTGACGGGGGCACAGAATCCGCTGACGCGTGCGCCGGCGGAGAAGCGGACCGAGACGGGGCGCAACATCACGGATGCGCCGGAGGTCCTGCGCGAGCCGACGCCGTACAATCTGCAGTCTCTGCGCGATCTGTACACACAGATTCCGGAATCGTCACAGCGACTGCGACGAATGGGGTCGGATGTGTTCGTACGGCGGAGTGCGGGGACGGCGACGCGGCTGGGCGGGTCGACGAGCGTGCCGTCGCTCGATGTTCCGATTGGGCCGGACTATGTGCTGGGTCCCGGCGACAGTCTGCGGATTGATTTGTGGGGCGGGATCGCGCAGAGCTTCACGCGCGTGGTGGATCGCGACGGGCGGTTAACCCTGCCGGAAGCGGGCGACATCCAGGTGGCGGGGCTGACCCTGGCGCGAGCGCAGACGGTGATCGCGCAGTCGCTGGAGAAGCAGTATCGGAACGCGCAGGTGGCGGTAACGGTAGCGGCGCTGCGATCGGTGCGGGTGTACGTGGTGGGGGATGTGGAGTCGCCGGGGGCGTACGACGTGAGTTCGCTGGCGACTCCGCTGAGCGCGCTGTACGCGGCGGGTGGGCCGACGGCGGCGGGATCGCTGCGGGTGCTGGAGCATTATCGCGGGAAGCAGAAGGTGGGCGAAGTGGATCTGTACGACTTCTTTCTGCACGGCGTGCGCGACGAGGACGATCGGCTGGAGGCAGGGGACACGCTGCTGGTGCCCCCGGTAGGTGCACAAGTGGCGGTGTCGGGGGCGGTGCGGCGGCCGGCGATCTACGAGCTGAAGGATGAGAAGACGCTGGCTGCAGTTCTGGACGATGCGGGCGGCGTGACGGTGGCGGCGGCGCTGGGGCACATCACGGTAGAGCGAATTGACGCGCATCAGCAGCGTGAAACGGTGACGGTGGATGCGGGCTCGGGCGACGACGTGCAGGCAGAGCAGGCAAAGCTGGCGGCGTTTGCGGTGAAGGATGGAGATCGGGTGCGGGTGGCGCCGATTGTGCCGTTCAGCGAACGGGTGATCTATCTGGAAGGGCACGTGGTGCGGCCGGGGCGGGCGGCGTATCGCGAAGGGATGCGGCTGAGCGATGTGGTGCACAACTATCGGGATTTGCTGCCAGAGCCGGCGGATCGCGGAGAAATTGTGCGGCTGACGCCGCCGGATCTGCATCCGGAGACGATTGAGTTCAGTGTGGCCGATGCGCTGATCGGCAATGAAGACCTGGCACTGGAGCCATTCGACACCATTCGTATCTTTGGCCGTTACGAATCGGATGCGCCGCGGGTGACGGTGAGTGGCGAGGTTCTGCGGCCGGGGGATTATCCGCTGTCGGCGGGGATGACGGCGGCGCAACTGGTGCGGATGGCGGGCGGATTCCGGCGCGATGCACTGCAGGACGATGCGGATCTGATGAGCTATCGCGTGGAGGACGGGACGCGTGCGGTGGGCGAACGGCAGGATGTACGCATTGGCGATGCGGTGAAAGGCGTGGCGGGGGCGGATGTGGCGCTGAAGGCCGGCGATGTGCTCACGGTGCACCAGATTACAGGGTGGAACGACATCGGGGAGTCGGTGACGATCGAGGGCGAGGTGGCGCATCCGGGGAACTACGGTTTCAAGGAGGGGGAGCGATTGAGCGACGTGCTGCGGCGTGCGGGAGGGTTCCGGGAGACGGCGTACCCGGCCGGCGCAGTGCTGACGCGGGCGGAGGTGCGCACGCTGGAGGAGACGAGCCGAGCCGAGCTGATCCGGCAGATTGAGACGAGCAGCGCGGCGGCGCGACTGGCGCCGAATATTGCCGGCGGCGAACAAGGGGCGACGCTGCAACTGATTCAGACGCAGGAAGAGCAGGTTCTGGCGCGGCTGAGGAGCGAGCCGGCGAGCGGGCGGCTGGTGATTCACGTCAGTGCAGACATCGCGAGCTGGGCGGGGACGCCGGCGGATATTGAGGTACGCAAGGGCGACGTGCTGCGCATCCCGAAGCGGCCGGGCTTTGTGCTGGTGAGCGGGCAGGTATTTAACGCAACGGCGATTACATTTGCGCCAAACAAGACAGCGGGGTGGTATCTGAGCCGGGCCGGCGGGGCGACGCGCGCGGCGGACAAGAAGGAGATTTTCGTGATTCGCGCGAACGGATCGGTAGTGGGACGCGGATCGGGAGGATGGTTCGAGGGTGGAGTGCTGGACACGAAGCTGGAGCCCGGCGATGTGGTGGTGGTGCCGCAGAAGATCATCGGGGCTTCGCTGTTCTGGCACAACCTGCTGACGGGGGCGCAGGTGGCGTCGCAGATCGCGATTGCGGCGGCTGTGGCCAATCTGTAAGCGAAAACGGGACGGGGATGAAGACGCAACTGCTGGATGCGGTGACGGAGGGCCTGCCAAAGGAAGCAGAGCCGCGTCCGGCGCCGTGGGTTGCGAATGCCGCGGTGTTGTGGGAGCATCGGCGGCTGCTGGCGCGCGCGGTGGTGGTGTCGGTGATGGTGGGAGTGCTGACGGCGTTTGTGATTCCGAAGAAGTACACGTCGGTGGGGAGAATCATGCCGCCGGACAATTCCGGCTCGAGTATGGCGCTGCTGGCAGCGCTAACGGGACACAGCGGCGGGAGCGAGATGGGAGGACTGACCAGTCTGGCCGGAAGTCTGCTGGGCGCGCGCAACAGCAGCGCGCTGTTTGTGGATCTGCTGCGCAGCGGCACGGTGAGCACCGACCTGATCGAGCGCTTCCAGCTGCAGCATGCCTGGCACAAACGGTATCGAGTGGACACGGCGAAGTATCTGGCGCGGCATACGACGATCACGGATGACAAGCGAAGCGGCGTGATCACGGTGGAGGTAGAGGATGGCGATCCGCGACGGGCGCGCGACCTGGCGCAGGGTTATCTGGAGGAACTGAATCGGCTGGTGGTGCGAACCAATACGTCGTCCGCACGGCAGGAGCGGGTGTTCATCGAACAGCGGCTGCAGGGAGTGGAGAGCGATCTGAAGAAGGCGCAGGTGGCGCTGAGCGAATTTTCGAGTACGCATACGACGATCGATTTGCCGAACCAAACGCGGGCCATGGTGGATGCCGGGGCCCGGCTGCAGGCGGAAGAAATTGCGGCGCAGTCGGAAGTGGACTCACTGCGGCAGATCTATGGGGATACGAATGTGCGGGTGCGGGCGGCAGAGGCGCGGGTGGCCGAGCTGCAGCGCCAGCTGGTGAAGATGAGCGGGAGCGCGACAGCGGAGCCCGACGACGGATCGAAGGGGGCGGCGAGCAGCGATGAATTGTATCCGCCGCTGCGACAATTGCCGCGGCTGGCGGTTCCGTATGCGGATTTATACCGGCGCGCGCGGGTGCAGGAGACGCTGTACGAGCTGTTGACGCAGCAGTATGAGATTGCGCGGATTGAGGAAGCCAAGGATGTCCCGGTGGTGAGCGTGATCGACTCACCGGGAATTCCCGAGAAAAAGTCGTTTCCGCCGCGCATGCTGGTGACGCTGCTGGTGACGCTGCTCGGGATGGGAGGGACGGCCGCGTTCGTGCTGTTCCGGCAGCGTTGGGAGCAGGTGGCGGACGGTGATGCCCGCAAGTTGCTGGCGAGGGAAGTCGCTGCGACGGTGCGGGCGAGAGTTCGGCGGAATGGTTGGCCCGGAGGTGCGGCGTGACGGCCGGGGTTGCGGTGGTGAGCCGGGCAGAGCCGCTGCTGCTGCCGGCGTCGGTGGGATTCTATCTGGCGGCGCGACTGTGCATCACATATTTGTTTTTTCAGGCTGAGCCACAGACGGGGGCGGAAGTCGCGTTCGCGCTGCAGGCGGCGCTGCTGGCGGCGACGGCGTTTTATTCCTTTGGTGGGCGAGCGGAAACCCTGCGGGCGATGGGGAAGGCGCGCCCGTTCCGATGGGTGTGCGCGTTTCTCGCGGTGGGACTGGTGAGTCTGAGCTGGAGCGCGACGGTGTCGCTGCCGGTGGCGTTCGCGTACTGGAGCGAGCTGGCAGGACAGGTGGCGATGATGGTGCTGCTGCTGCGGGCAGGAGAGTCCGGGAAGGTGGCGGGCTCGGCGATGCGGGGATACGTCGCGGGCGCGTGCGTGATTGCCGTGATCACGTGGCTGTCGCCGACGATGCGGGATCTGCGACCGGGCAGCGATGATTTCTTCAGCCCGAATGCGATTGGCTTCACCTGCGCGCTGGGCATTTACCTGCTGCAGTATCTGAGTCACAGGGAAGGAGGGTGGAGTGCAGGATGGCGGGTGGCGGCCATCTTCCTGGCGATCACGCTGGTGCGGACGCTGAGCAAGACAACGATTGTGGCGTTTGCCGCGGGGCAGATTCTGTTGCTGCTGCGCGACGCAGCGATGAGCCGGAAAGCCAAGACGGCGCTGGTGCTGTCGAGCATAGCGGTCATCGGTGCGTTCTGGCCGCTCCTGACGCGCTATCTCGCGGTGTATGAGAACGCGGGGAACCAGGCGGAAACGCTGACCGGGCGGCTGGGGATCTGGGTGTTTGTGCTGGCGCGCGCGCTGGAGCAGCCGTGGATCGGGCACGGATTTCATTCTTTCCGAAATGTGATTCCGCCGTTCGGGTCGTTTGAGGCCTGGCACGCGCACAACGAGTTGCTGCAGCAGTTCTACACGTATGGCGTTGTCGGGATCGTGTTGCTGGTGGGCACGTACGGGAGCCTGTACCGGTACGCTAAGCGGGTGGCGCCGCCGGAGATCCGGCCTCTGGTGGCGAGCCTGCTGTTGTTTGTGGTGGTGCGCGGGCTGGCGGACACGGAGAACTTCGATTTGTCACTGCCGCTGTGGCTGATTACGTTGCTGGCGCTGACGATGGGGCGGGGAATGACGAGGTCGACGGAGCCGAGTTCAATCGCTGCGGGAATCCAGGATGCAAAGCGCGGCGATGCATTGCAGGGGTGGGCCTGATGCGGCTGGTCCTGGCGGCGGTCTCTTCGAACACGCAGTTGTCCGGCGTGACGCGGCATGCCGCAAATCTGGCGCGTTGTCTGCTGCTGTATTCGCGCATTGAGGCGGTCCATATTGTTGCGGCGCCGTGGGAGTACCCGGTATTGCGGGAAGCGATCGCGGTTGAGGATCCGCGATTAAAGATTCACTGTGTGCATCTGGACCGCGCGAACCTGGCGCGCAATTTGTGGTACTGGTTCGATCTGCCGGCGATTGCCGCACAGCTGGAAGCGGATGTGGTGCATTTGTCGTATCCATCGCCGCTGAACCGGCGCAGGATGGGTTGCCCGGTATCTGTCACGGTGCATGATCTTTATCCGCTGGATATTCCGGAGAACTTTGGATTTCCCAAGGTGATTTTCAACCGACTGATCCTGCGGCAGTGCCTGCGCGCGGCCGATGCGCTGGCGTGCGTCTCCAATACGACGCTGGAGCGATTGCGGAAGTGGGAAAGCGAGAGCGTTGCGGCGAAGGCGGTGCGGGTTTACAACTGCGTGGAGTCAAGCCGGGTGCGAGTGGGGAGGAGTCCGCTGGCGCGAAGCAGGAGCGCACCGTTTCTGCTGTGCGTGGCACAACACCGGCGGAACAAGAACGTCGTTTTGGCGGTGCGCACGCTGGCGCGGCTGCTGCGTGAGAGGAGAGTGCATCCGGGGATGCTGCTGGTGGTGATCGGGATGCCGGGGCCGGAGACGGAGGAGATTCACCGCTGGATCGAGAGGGAGGGGATCGGGCAGAATGTGATGTTGCTGAGCGGCATATCGGATGCGGAACTGCAGTGGTGCTACCGGAACTGCGAAGCGCTGGTAGCGCCGTCTCTGACGGAGGGCTTTGGGTTGCCGGTGGCAGAGGGCCTGCTGGCGGGGTGCAGGATCGTGGGTTCGGATATACCACCGTTCCGCGAACTGGGTGGAGAGCACTGCCGGTATTTCGCGCTCGGCGAAGGCGAAGAGGAGAGATTCGCAGAGGCAATCCTGGAGACGCTGCGACAGCCGCGCAAGGGGCCCGTTGCGTTACCGCAGATTTCCGGTGAGGTGATTGCGGGAGAGTTGATGGCGCTGTATGGGAGATTGGTGGGAGAGGCGGGATCGAAGAAGCGGCGCGGAGCCACGGAGGACGAGGATGAGAAGGCCATCGTGGGCGCTCGCTAAGATAGTGAAACCGTTGTTCGTGCAGAGCGTCAAAATGTCAAACCTTTGTCATTTGTGACCCGACAAATGTCATGGTGCCGCAGCGGCGGGGCACAATGAAGGATATGGAAATCATGGTGGAATCTTCTGCGACGAGCGTGCGGGAAAATCCTCCCGTGCCGGAACTGGGAACCATCCTGGTAATCGAGGACGATCCGCGCATGCAGAAAGTGCTGCGGCGGATGTTTGTCGAAGAGAATTACTCGGTGTTGATCGCCGGGGATGGGCAAACGGGGCTGGAACTGTTTCGCGCGCACCGTCCCATCGCCGTGCTGCTGGATCTGATTCTGCCGCAGATTTCGGGACGCGAGCTGTGCCAGAGCATCAAGAGTGCAAGCGTCGAAACGCCGGTGATTGTGCTGAGCGCGGTTACAGAAGTGGTGGACAAGGTGCTGCTGCTGGAACTGGGAGCGGACGATTACGTGACGAAGCCGTTCAGCCCGCGCGAGCTGATGGCGCGGGTGCAGGCGGCGATCCGGCGGCGGAAACGTCCGGTGACAGCGAGGGTGTATCGCTTCAGCGACTGCGAGCTGGATTTCGAGAAGATGGTGGCGCGGCGCAGCGGGGTTGCGGTGGTGCTGACGTCGCACGAATTCAAGCTGATGAAGTTCTTCACTGAGAATGCGGAACGGGTGCTGACGCGCGACGTGCTGCTGAATGAAGTTTGGGGTTACAACTCGTATCCGACGACGCGCACGGTGGATAACCAGATTCTCAAGCTGAGGCAGAAGCTTGAGCCGGACCCGGCGAATCCGAAGCATTTGCTAACCATCTACGGAGCAGGCTACAAATTTGTCCCATAGAGGGACAGAATGCAGGCCGGCACAACGACAGGGCGCATGCAGACAAGTAAAGGGGTGAGAACGCGTGCGCTGCTGATCACTGCGATGGCGGTGGTGATCGCGACGGCGACCCTGGCGAGCCTGCTGCTGATCCGCCACCGGCTGCTGGGACAGGTGACGCAGGGGCTTTCGGCGAACCTGGTCCGCTCCGTTTCCACATTTCAGGATCTGCAGACGCTGCGTTTACAAGCGCTCGACCGCGAGAACGCGCTGATGGCGGACATGCCGCTGCTGAAGTCGCTGATGACGACCAACGACACGCGCACGATCGAAAACGAGGCGGTGGATTGGCGCAACAGAAGCGGCAGCGATCTGTTTGCGCTGGCGGATATGGAAGGGCACGTCGTAGCGGCGCTGGCGGACAGTTCCACGCCGGATGCGCGTCTGGCCGCCGATCTGCAGAGGATGCTGGACGGGCCGGGAAAATTCTATCTGGTGAGCGGCGACCGGTTGTTCGCGTGCTCGGTGCGGCCGCTGTATTTCGGGAGCGAGACACGAGGGGCACTGCTGGGCTACGTGATCAGTGGTTTCGCGATCGATCGCAGTCTGCTGGATGAGATCAGCCGCGCGACGATGGCGGAAGCGATGTTCGTCAGCAACGGACGGGCATTGGCGAGTACGCTGCCGGCGAGCACCCAGGACGCTCTGACCCGGCAGGCGACGTCGACCGCCGGTTCGGCGGCGAGGACGATGGATCTGGGCGATGAACGCTACCTCGCGGTCAACGAGGATCTGACGCCGCGGGCTTCCGCACCGCTGGATCTGGTGGTACTGCGATCGTTCAGTGCAGCGGATCGTTCCATTCGGCAGATCGATCAGCTGGTGGTGGTGGCGGGAGTGCTGGCGATGGTGCTGGGGACGCTGCTGATGCTGACGCTGTCGTATTCGGTGACGCGGCCGCTGGAGGAGCTGGCGGCGGGGGTGCGCGCATTTGGGTCGGGAGACAGCGCGCATCTGCTGCCGTATCGCGGCACGCGCGAAGTGCGGGACCTGAGCGCATCGTTTTCGAAAATGCGGCAGGAGATCCAGCAGACGAACCGTGCGCTGCTGGAATCGGAGCGGCTGGCGACGATTGGACGGATGGCGAGTTCGGTGTCGCACGATCTGCGGCATTATCTGGCCGCGGTGTATGCCAACGCGGAATTTCTGGCGTCGGAACGGCTGAGCGAGGCAGAGCGGGTGGAGATTCTGTCGGACATTCGCACGGCGGTTTACGGGACGACGGATTTGCTGGAGTCGATGCTGGTGTTCGGCAGGACGGGCTCGGCGATCCGGCGCGCGCCGGAAGTGGTGGCAACGCTGCTGGAGCGGGCGATGGCGCTGGTGCAGAAGCATCCGGATGCCGGCAACGCGACGCTGACGGCGGAGTACGGAGACGCCACGAAGACGCTGGCGGTGGTGGACGCGAAACAGATCGAGCGTGCTCTGTACAATTTGCTGCTCAACGCGTGCCAGTCCCGGCGCGCGCCGCACGACGCGGTGCACGTGAGGGCGAGGCTGGAGGCAGAAGGGGATCAGATTCACGTTGAAGTGACAGATGATGGCGCGGGGGTACCGGAAGATATTCGTACGAGCCTGTTTCAGCCGTTCGTCAGCCAGGGAAAACAGAAGGGGTCGGGGCTGGGTTTGACGCTGGCCCACTGCATCGCCGCGGAGCATGGAGGGTATCTTGTTCTGGTAAGCAGCCGTCCGGGCGAGACGATCTTTCGCATGACGATTGCGCGGGGAATGCTGGGTGAGGGCATTTTCCCGGAAAAATCTGAAGCAGAGGTGGCCCATGAGGCGTAGCGATGCTGGAGGATGGCGAGGGTGGCCAATTCTGAGGCGCAGCGCGCCTGGCTTTGCGGTAATCCTGTGGGTGTCAGGGGCGTCAGTGCAGGCGCAGAATCCTGGCCAGGGCGAACTGACGAAGAAGGTTCAGATCCTGACAGAGGCGGTGGGGAAGGCGCAGGAACAGCTCGAGGAATCGCAACGGCAGCTGAACGATCTGCGGCAGCAGCTGGAGGAGCTGCGGCGTCAGATGAATGGCGGCGATGCCGATCCTGATCCTGATCCGGCCGAGCCTGCCCAGGATCTGGCGGCGCAAGTGGAGGCGCTCAAAGAGAATCAGGCGATGATGCAGTCGGAGATAGCAACGCATGATCAGTCCAAGGTGGAGAGTGCGTCGAAGTATCCGGTGAAGGTGTCGGGGCTGATCCTGCTGAATGGGTTTGTCAACACGAAAGGAGTGGATGTGCCGGACTCGCCGACGGCAGCGATCCCCGGAGCGGGAACCACGGGGGCAACGATGCGCCAGACGGAGCTGGGCATCGATGCGTGGGGGCCGCGGGTGTTCGGGGCAAACAGCCGTGCCGATGTGCGCACGGACTTCTTTGGCGAGGCGGGAGGGACCGGCGGATATGCGACGGCAGGCTTACTGCGGCTGCGGACAGCGCACGCGGATCTGGACTGGAGCACGACGGAGATGTTCTTCTCGCTGGACCGGCCGCTGATCAATCCGAGGCAGCCGACATCGCTGACCGCGGTGGCGACTCCGCCGCTGGCCTGGTCGGGCAATTTGTGGACGTGGAATCCGCAGATTGGGGTGAGCCACGATCAGGCGCTGAGCAGCGGTGTGCGATTCCGCATGCAGGGGGCTCTGATCGACGTGGCGGATCCGCCGTACAGCATTGTGGCGACGAGTTATCCGACATCGTCGGTGCAGCTGAGCCGCTGGCCGGGAGCGCAGGCGCGGCTGGCGATTGTGAACGGCGAGGAGGAGCGTGGATTTCAGCTGGGGGCGGGCGGGTATTTTGCGAAGCATCGTACCACGTATGGCTCGCAATTCGATTCGTGGGCGGGAACGCTGGATTATCGGCAACCGCTGCCGGGAGGGCTGGAGCTGAGCGGGAATTTCTATCGCGGTCTGGCGCTGGGTGGTCTGGGTGGAGGCGCGTACAAGGATTACGGCGTGCGGCCGGATCTGGATGAGCCGGGGCGATTCTACGTACGGCCGCTGGACGATGCGGGAGGCTGGGCGCAACTGAAGGAGCGGGCGGGCGAGCGGCTGGAGTTCAACGGTGCCTACGGATTCGACGGTGTGCCGGCGGGTGAGGTTCGCCGCTACACGGGGGCGGCATCGGGGATCTATCAGAACCTGGCGCGCACGCAGACCTATATGGGGAATGCGATCTTCAGCCCGAGCGCATGGCTGGAGTTCTCTGTGGAGTATCGGCACCTGGCGAGTTTTTCGGAGGGTGCGCCGGCAGCTGGGAGCCACGTTGTCGGCGTTGCGGCAGGGTACAAATTCTGATGCGGCGCATCGTGGGAGGCTTTTTGGTTCTGTGCGCCTGTGTTGCCGGGCCGTTGGGATTTGCGGAGGATCTTCACGGCCGGATGGAGTATCCAGGAAAGGTGAAACCGCCGCTGCCGCCCGCGGTGGTGTGGCTGAAGCCGTTGCAGGCGGTGGATCCGCCGATCGAAGCCACGCACAAGGCGTACACGCTGCTGCAGAAGAACCGGAGTTTCATTCCGCATCTGCTGGTTGTGCCGGTGGGGAGCCAGGTGCAGTTTCCGAACGAGGACCCGTTCTATCACAACGTGTTTTCGCTGTTCGATGGAAAGCGATTCGATCTTGGCTTGTACGAGGCGGGATCGACAAAGACGGTGACGTTCTCGCGGGAAGGGGTGTCGTACATCTTCTGCAACATTCATCCGGAGATGAGCGCGGTGGTAGTTGCGCTGGCGACTCCTTTCTTTGCGACCGCGGATCGCAACGGGGCGGTCGAGCTGCATGACGTGCCGGCGGGCGACTACGAAGAGCATGTGTGGGTGGAGGGAATCCCGCAGCCGGTGCTGGACCGGATGACGCGACGCGTGCATGTTACGGCGGGAGAGAGCGATCTGGGTGCGGTGACGGTTCCGATGATGCCGGCGCGTGCGGCGACGCATCTGAACAAATTCGGCCAGGCGTACGATCGGCCGTCACAGTCTCCGTACTAGACTCCGAGGCGACAATTCAGGCTGCGGTTCCGTGGGGCGATGAGGCCGGGCGGTGCGATGCGGGAGCCGCTGGATTTCAGGAGAGCCGGCGGGTGGCTGGGTGTAAGTGCGCAGACCGGTGAGCTGGAGCAGGATGTGCCAGAGGAAGGCAGGGTTGTTGCGGAGGTAGCGGCGCCAGAGGCGGCGCGGATCCTGGAGGAGGCGATGCAGCCACTGGAGGCCGGCCTTTTTGATCCATGAGGCGCAGTCGCGGATGCGGCCGGTGTGGTAGTCGAAGGCGGCACCGACGCCGAACATGATGCGCGTGTCGAGAAGAGGAAGGTAGCGGTAGATAAATTCTTCCTGACGCGGTGCGCTGATACCGACCCAGATGAAATCGGGCTGAAGGTCACGGACGGTGGCGATGAGCTCGTCTTCCTCGTCGCTGTTGAGGTCGCGGTAAGGCGGAGTCCAGGTGCCGACGATTTGGGTCCAGGGAAACCAGCGCCGCAGGTTAGCGGCGAGGGTTTCGGCGACGCCTGGATCGCCGCCATAGAGAAAATGCGTATAGCGCGCGAAGCGACGATCGCGGAAGATTTCGAGCATGAGGTCGGGACCGGCGACGCGTTCCATGCGGTGGCAGCCCTGGAGACGGCCGACCCAGACGGTGGGCATGCCATCGGGAATGGTGATGGTGGAGTTGGCGTAGATGGCGGCGAGGCGCGGGTTGCGGTGGGCTTCCATGATGCCGTGGACGCCGATGACGGAGACGTAGCTTTTTTCGTTGCGGCGCAGAACGGAAGCGACGCGTTGCAGGGCGCGGGACATGTTGAGGGCTTCCACGCGAACGCCGAGGACGCTGGCATGGGTGGGCAGCGGAGGTTCCACGGGCGGCATCGCATGATGACGGCGAAGGGTGAGACGGTTGCGGAGATCGGGGATGAGATCCGGATAGAGAAGCAACAGCAGCGGGAGATAAAGGAGAAGAGCGATGGCCGCGTAGACAAAGCGCGCGAGGGCGATGCCGAGGATGCTGTGGTTGTGGATGAGCCACGCCATGGAACCGAGCATGGCGGCGCTGGCGGTGAGGTTGAGGAGGGTCACGATGCGGATGCGATCGAAGGCCATCAGGGCGTAATAGGCGGTGACGCTGAGGGAGAGGGCGGCGGTGCTCCACGCGATGAGGGGAAGGATGGGCCGGGCGGTTTGCGCGATGGCAGGGCCGGCGAGGAGACGCAACCCCGCGTTGCCGAAGAGGAGCAGGAGCGCCGTGCCGGCGGCGACGAGGAGAACATTCGCCAGGAAAGCGCGAATCAGAGTGGAGCGGAGCTGTTGCGGAGACGAAGTCTGACGCCGCGCGGCGAGATGGGGAAAGAGGAAGTGGAGTCCTGAAGAGACGATGCCGTACAGGGGTTGGGCGATCTGGACGCAGAGTGCATAGGAAGCGACGGCGACCGCGCCCATGGCGACGCCGGCGATGAGGCGATCGGCCTGACCGATGATGACGGAGGCGAGCGCCTGGAGCCAGCTGAAGATTCCGAAGGCGAAGAGCGCGCGGAAGGCATCGCGATCGAAGGTGGGACGCAGAGTCTGGGCATGGAGAAGAATGCGAAGGTCGTGCGCCTGCCAGCCGACGGAAAGGGCGATGACCACGAGGGTCGCGGCCATGATGGCGGCGATGGTGTGGCCGGAGAAGGCGAGAGCGGCGGTGAGGAGCAGCGATGCAAGACGGCCAGCAACACTGACGGCGACAGCGGCTCCGTAACGTTCGAAAGCACGCTGCGTGCTGACGAAAACGGTTTCGAGGGCGCGAAGGAAGATGATGAGGCTGGCGATGCGAATGGAGAGCAGGCAGTCTCGTTGCAGGGCCGGATCCGCAGGGGCGATGTGGGGGGAGACGACCGGGGCGAGGATCCAGGTGAGGAGGGCGATGATCAGGCCGAGGACCAGGTGGATGCCCATGGCGCTGCGCACGGTGCGAAGGAGGGCCTGAGACTGACCGGCTCCGCGGTGGGAGGCGACCTGCTGGATGTTAGCGTCGCCGAATCCGGAGGCAATGATGGAGCCGGCGCTGACAAGTGCGGCGGCAACGGCCCAGACTCCATAGCGGGCCACGCCGAGGTGGTGGAGCATGACCGGGGCAACGAGAACCATACCCGCCGGCCACGCCGCATAGTCGAGAACGCCGAAGAGCGCGTTGGAGAAATGTCCCTTGAGTGCGATCCGCATCTTTGCAATCAACGCTATCGGGACACGTGGCGGGGCCTGTCAGGCAATTGTTATTGCTTTGTCAGATGAAGGAAGAGAGGCAGGGAACAGGGAATAGCCAACAGGGAATAGGCACCGGGAAGCCAAAGTCTGGAGCGGGAGGCGGCGTGAAGGGGCGGGTCAGGCGGGAGGAGCGACGCGTGCAATGAGTTTGCGGAAGCGACGGGCGCGGTGCAGGTAGCGGAGACCTTCAACCAGGTGAAAGCGTGTGCGGATGGAGAGGAAACGCAGACGGTGCCAGCGACGCCGAAGGGATGCGGCCAGATCTTTCTGGGGTGCGGGCGTGGCAAAGGGTGGCGGAAGCTTGCGGGGAAGAAGCGCCTGCAGCGTGGACCGCCGGGCGGGGATGCCAGCCGAGGCCAGGGCTTCCTGGAGAAGGAGGTAGAGCTTGGTACCGGGGGAATCGGCGAAGACCGCATCGTGGCCGCAGGTTTCAACCCAGAGGTGGAGAGCGGGGGTGAGGCGGTCGACGGTCCAGGCGGTCAGCGCCGAGGGGGCAAAGTCGCCGAGGAGGCGGCCGATGAGCCGAGCGACGACGCCGAGGCCGATGGGGTGGCGGGGATCGGCTTCGGCGCGGGTGCGCAACTCGCGCCAGAAGACAGGGTCGCTGCTGCGGGCCAGAACATGGCGTTGGAACTCGACGATGTGAGCGGCGCGAGTGAACTCGCCGCAAAGATGCTTATAGATGTGCAGCCCCTGGCCGAGAAAGAGGTCGACGCGGTTGAGCACGGGCATGCACAGACCGTGCAGGCGTCGTGTCTCCGCACGATCGAGAAGGGATGAGGTTGCGGGCTCGATGTGGAGCTCCACGAAGCGATGGGGCGTGGGGCGATAGAGATCGCGGAGCGACATGGGTTGCTCGTCGTGAGCGGCGAATTCCCAGCTGCGGCCGCTGATGGCGCGGAGGCGATAGCCGCGGGCTTCGAGGACGCTGCGCGCCTGGGGCGCGCTGTTTTCTGCGACGAGGAAGTCGAGGTCGAGCTGAGAGCGCAGTTCGAGGCGCGGCACGGAGAGCGGTCCGAGAGAAAAGCCTTTCAGTGTGGCGTAGGAAAGCCCCGCGCTCTGAAAGCCGTGATGGATTGCGGCGGATTCTTCGAGGAGCGCAGCGGTGCGCTCGGTGTTGTCGGCGAGATTTTGTTGCAGGCGGGCGAGAACGGTTTCCGGCAAGAGGCCGGAGAGATTTTCGTGTTCGAGGCGGTCGAGGAAGTAGAGGGCGAGGCCGCTGAGGTCGAGCCAGTGCAGCGCTTGCTGCCATTCGCCGCGGGTGAGGAGCCAGAGGCGGAGACACTCCTTTGGGATCGGATCACAGAAGACAAGGAGAAGGGCTTCCCGGAGTTTTTGCTGGCGGGACAGGGAGGGAGCTTCCGCTTTGCCGTGGAGCGCGCGCGAAAAATGCGGATCGGGTTCCAGCAGGGTGCTGGTGGAGTGGACGAGGTGTGGGCGCGCTGGTGAAGCAGGTGCTTCCAGATCGATGGCTGGTTGCGAGGAGGATCGCACGTGGTCGTGACCTGAAGAGATTGTGGGGCAACCGGTCGGCAGTGCTGTCAGGTGGCTGCAAGTGAATTGTCACCGCATTGTTGCGGGTGCGACAAGGACGGTCATGACAATGGTTTGACAAAGTGCAGACGGTGGTACGACACGTCAGAGGCAGGGCAGGCATAGCGTCGGAGGTATGTTGCGATGCACCTCGAGATTTCAGAAACAGAAGAAGGCGCGGATGACGATGGTCCTCGCATTCGGTTTGGCGATCTGCGGGACGCCCATGGTTTTTTCGCAGGACACGCCGCTGCTTTCCGGCGGAGTGGCATTTCTCACGAACACCACCAAGGGCAACACCAGCTACCAGCCGATTATCGAGCCGCTGACGGCGGTGCCGCTGGGCAAGAATTTCCTGTTTGAATCGCGAGCGCTGTTGGTGGAGAGTTTCAATCCTGACGGAAGGGGCGGCTACGACCATTCGCACTTCATCGGGCTGACGTATATGCAGGGCGATTACGTAGCGAACCCGCATCTGACGGTGGTGGGCGGGAGTTTTATCCTTCCTTTCGGAACCTACAACGAGCGCCTGTCGCCGGTATGGATTAACAATTTCCTGAATGCGCCGCTGGATGTGCAGCTCGGACTGCTGGGGACCGGAACGGGTGTGGGAGGGGAGCTGCGCGGTTCGGCGATCCGGACACCAAAGTATTCCATTGACTACACCACGTGGTTTTCAGCGCGCAGCGGGAACGCGTACTTCAATTCGGAACGGTCGTTTGGCGGGCGATCGAGCCTGTACCTGCCGCCGCAGCGGCTGGAGATGGGATTGTCGTACGACCGATCGCTGCAGGGGACGCAGGAAAATTTCTACGGCGCGCACGTGTGGTGGGAGCCGGAGGACGAGGGTTTTCGGCTGCGCTCAGAGTATGCGCGCGGCCATCACGCGCAGGGCTACTGGATCGAGGCGGACTATCGCAGCAGCGCCTTTGGCGGGCTGGACAGCTGGGTGGGACGATTCGAGCCGCTGTTCCGGATCAACCAGACATTTCGGCGCGACACGGTGGTGAGCGACGGAGTGCCGCTGGTGAACACGCAGCAGGCGGACTTTGGGCTCGACTATAACCTGCCGCACAACACGCGCATTCTGACCAGCTATTCGCGGCAGTTTGCTTCAACGGGCGATGTGAACATCTGGGAGACGGGGATTGTGTATCGGTTCCTGTTCCCAGCGTGGAAGGGGAGGCGATGATGAAGGCGAGACACTGGATTCCTGGATTGATGATGATGGCGGCGATGGGCGTGGCAGCATTGTCGGCGCCGCAGGCGCACACGCAGGCGGCGCCTCCTCGGGGAGCGCAGGTGAAGGTGAAGGCATATCAGTCGCCGAAGCGTGCTCAGAGCGAAGATGAAGGACAGAAGATCTTTGACCAGAATTGCTCGCGGTGTCACGCGACGCCGGAGGGGTTTTCGTCGCGGATTTCGGGGACGATTGTGCGGCACATGCGGGTGCGGGCGAATCTGAGCGCGCACGATGAGCAGGTGCTGCTGCAGTATTTCAACCAGTAAAGACGGTGTTCGGCGTTCCGGGGACAACAAACCGCGGAGCGCACAGAGGCCGCAGAGGCCAGTCTGACTCTGCGGCTTTTGCATGGGCCGTTCCGCGGCATCCGGGTCCGGAAGCGATGGGGTCTCAGCGTACAGCGCCGGAGCGTCCGGATTATGAGTCGAGATGACTCAGGGCAGAGGGGCGCAGTTCCGGGGCGGGGCCGGTGGCTGCGCGCTCTTTGTTTTGGGTGAGAAGAAGCCGGCAGAGGAGCGCGACGCAGGCGGCCGAGGCCGCGGTTCCCAGCAGGACGTGCGGATAACCGAACCTGGTGAAGAGGATGCCGGCACCGGCGGTGGCTCCGGAACTCACGAGCGAATTGGCAAACATGGTCATGGAGGCGGCGGAGCTGCGTTCGGCGTCGGGGGTCTCGTTCATCAGGAGGCTGTAGAGGCCAGGAGAGCTCATCCACTGGGCTGCAGAGAAGGCCAGGTAGAGGACAATGGCGAGTTCGGTGTGATGCGCCGCGGCCATGGTCGCCAGAGTGAGGGCGGCAGCGAGCTGGGTGGCGAGGATGCCGTTGAGCATGCCGAGTGAGCGCATGACGACGGGGACGAGGAGTCCTGAGGCGAGCTGGAGGAACTGCGCGACGGAAAAGATGAGCCCGATGCGGGCCAGGGGAAGGTGCAGTTCGCGCGAGAGGTAGACGTTGGCAAAGGGCGTGAAGGCGGCGAGGATGACCGACCAGAGGGCCATGGAGAGGAGAAATTTCCAGGCAAAGGCGCTGACCTGGAAGTTGCGCAGCCATTCGAGGCGTGTGTGCCGGCGCGGCGGCAGAGGGGCTTCGGGGGCGTGCGGCATACGCAGGCGCAGCACGGGGAAGATCCCGGCTGCGGCGAGCGCGCAGGAGGCGAGAAGGATCAGCCGTTTGACGGCGACGGGCGCAATGTGAAGACCGGCGAAGGTGAGCCATTGCGGAAGGTAGCCGCAGAGGGCGCCGCCGAGAGCGCTGCAGCCGACGCCGACGGAGAAGATGAGGCTGATAGCGGCGGTGCGGTTGGCTTCGGTGGTGAGGCGGGAGACAGCGGGGAGGAAGGTGACCGTCCAGGTGCACATCGACACGCCGGCGAGGAAGGCGAGAGCGATCTGTGCGGGCTCCCACATCCAGAGGGCGCGGCCGGCATTGAGAAGCGGGGCGACGATGAAGCAGAAGATGAGAACGGGACGCGGGCCGAATCTGCGACCGAGTGCGCCGACCGGCAAAGTGCCCACGAGCAGGCCGAGGGTGAGGGCGCCATTGATGAGGCCGATGGCGCGCTCGTCGAAGTGGTAGTCGAGCAGGTAGAGGTTGAAGAGGAACCAGAAGATCGCGAAGCCGGTGTCGTAGAAGAAGGCGAGGTTAAAGAAGATCCAGTAACCGTGGCTGAGATTTTTTTCCCGCAGCCATCGTGTGGGATCGCGCCAGAAGGAGGGACCGGCGGAGGAGGATGGCCGGAGGTCGAGGGTCGCCACTAGCCGCCCTCGCGGACCAGCTGATCGAGGCGTTCGACAGCCCAGTCAAGAGATTGGTAACGGAGCTCGAAGACGGGGGCGGTGAGGAGGCGCTCGATGGCGGCGTACTGGGTGGCTTTGGATTCGGGGGTTCCGAAGAGCCACTGGCGCATGTAGCAGCGGGCGACGTCTTTGCGATAGGGAACCAGTGCCGGGGGTCCGGCTGTGCGGCGATTGAGGAAGACGACGAAGTCGACGGGGGCGCAGTCGCGGGTGCGGATGTGAGTCATGGACGCGGTGGGCAGTTCGATGGAGGGTCGGCCAAAAAGGCGGGGGGTGATCTCGGCGCCGACGACTTCGGGAAATAGTTCCGCGGCCTCGGGGCGAAAGCGGACCTGATGGGAATTGCCGATGACGATGCGGCGGGTTTCGCCATGCAGCATGTGGCTGGTGTCGTCGCCGAGAAAATCCCAGCCGGCACGGGCGCAGGCCCAGGAAAGGGAAGTCTTGCCGGCGCCGGAGTCGCCGCAGAGCATCACGCCGCGATTGTTGAGGGCCACGCAGCCGGCGTGAAGGCTGGTGAAATAACGGGATCCAAGCTGACAAGCGGCCGCAGCGTCGAGGAAGACCTGGCGGAAATATTCAGGATGGCCCAGCGCGGCGGTGGTGACGACCATGCGCGTTTTGCCGTAAGGAAAGGAGGCGATGCCGTAGTTGGAGGCGTCGGCGGTCATGATGAGCGTGTCGTCGAAGAAGCGGTACTGCGGAAGCGGCGGGCACTCGGCGTCGTCGCTGTCGAGGACGATGATTTCGGCAACGATGGGCTCGACGGTGAATCGTTGGGGGAAGACGCCCCATTTGTGGACGCTGTGGCGGAGCACGTCTTCGGAGTTCGTACGGATTTCCAGAGGGAAGCCGAGGGGATAGACGGTCTCGACGAGGGTGGGCTCAGGGAGCTGGTTGGGATATCGGTCGAAGGCGGGGGGCTGGGATCGTTCGCAGGCTTCTTCGATTTGCTGCAGGGTCCAGATCATTTCTCTGCGGTTTCTCCTGGGGGAATGGGGTGTGATCGTCGTGGCTTGCGAAGTTCAGAACTGGTATTTGAGGGCGAACTGCACGATGCGCGGAGCGGTGACAGTGCCGGAGATACGTCCGAAGGCAGGGCTGGCCACAGGATTGGGCTGCGTGGGATCGCCGAAGCCGAGGGAGTTGTTGGGATTCGCGAACTGCGGGGTGTTGGTGAGGTTGAAAAACTCAGTGCGGAAGCGGACGGAGTTGGTTTCAGAGATTGGGAAGAGGCGTTCGACCGCGAAGTCGACGTTGTGCTGGCCGGGGCCGCGGAGGAAGCCGACACCGCTGTTGCCGAAGTCCTGATCGGCGAGACTGGTGCCGTTGGGGGCTTCAGGAGCGCGCGTGAAGGCGGCTGGATCGAGATAGCCGTTGATGACGCGCGAGTCCATGGAGCCATGCGTGAGGGGATTGCTGCCGGTGCGCTGAGCGCGGACTTCACCCGCGATGAGGCCGTAGACCGATCCGGCGTTGGTGTCGAAGACGCTGAGAGGAATGCCCGTCTGCACGAGACCGATGCCGGAAAAGTCCCAGTGATTGAGGATGTAGCGCGTGACCGGCGGTCCGAAAGAGAAGCGCGGCGTCTGCCAGGTGAAGTTGGCGACGAAGCGCTGATCGCGATCGGTGCCGGAGGGTCCATAGGAGGAATGGCGCAGGTCGAGCTGGTTGTTAGTGGGAAGCTGGAGCTCGAAGACGTCGGTGCCGAATTCGCCATTGACCTCGTCGAGATTCTTCGACCAGGTGTAGCCGGCTTCCATCTGGAAGCCATGCAGCATACGCTTGCGGATGCTGGTTTGGAGCGCGTTGTAGTTCGCGGTGAAGACGGAGTCGGTGAGCAGCGAGCCTTCGCTCAGGCCCTGATACGGGAGACGAGCGGTGACGTTGGCGATGGAGTTGGTGATCTCACCGTTGATGGGATTGCCGGGGCTGGCGAGGAGCGCCTGATCGAATTCCCACTGGCCGGAGCGGTGGGTGGATTGAGTGCCGACATAGCCGACGGTGAAGACGAATCCGCGCCCCAGCTCGGTTTGGAGGTTGAGGTTGTACTCCTGGGTGCGGCCATCGAGCAGGTTGGGGTTGGTGGACTCGATGAAGGGAGTTGAGGTTGGGGTGCGGGGGAGGAAGACCGGGTAAGTGGAGTTCTGGGGAATCAAGGGCACGAAGGGGCTTTGCAGGCTGGCGCCGGCGTTGGGACCTCCGGCGATGAACTGCTGGGTGGCGAAGGGCATCTGGTCCATGGTTTGTTCGGCGAGATTGCCGGAGTGGCGGTCGTAGTAAATGCCGTAGCCGCCGCGCAGCACGATGACGGGTTTTTGCGTGATCTGCCAGACGGCGCCGAGGCGCGGTGAAATGTCGCCATAAGGAGTGCGGTAGAGGCCGGGGAACGAGGTGTGGGTGTAGCCATCGGGCAGGGTGCCGTGGAAATTCGAAGGCAGGCTGAAGCCGTTGAAGGTTCCTGCGGCAGGGATGGGTCCGCGCTGTGCGTCGGCGACCTGGAAGTTGGCGAGGCGTCCGTCGATTTCGGTAGGCGCGCTGAAGATTTCGTAGCGCACGCCCATGTTGAGGGTGAGGCGCGGGCTGAGTTTGAAGTCGTCCTGGGTGAAGCCGGCGAAGTCGTTGTAGCGCTCGTTGCGACGGAAGAGGCCGCCGCCGGCGTTGCTGAAGGTGACGTTGCTCAGGCCGAGGGGGCTGCCGTTCTGTGCGGCACTCTGGCCGATGAGGAAGTCGTCGAAGGTGCTGATTTCGAGGAGTCCGGTGATGCTGAAGGGAATCTCCTCGCCGACCTCATGGCGTTTGACCTCGGCGCCGAAGCGGTAATTCTCGCGGCCACGAGTGAGGGCGACGGTGTCCTGCCAGACGAAGGTATTGGTGACCTGCCATTGCGTGGGCGTACCCGCATCGCCGATGGTGAGGCCGCCGACGGTGAGGCCGGGCGCGGCGGCCGTGGAGGTGGGCGCGCCGGTGGGGATGCCTTCGCCGACGGCCTGCGCGAGCAGAGGATGCTGGACGTTGGAGTTGCCGTCGTAACGCATATAGCCGAAGCGCGCGATGTTGACCAGATTCGGATTGAAGACGTGAGTATCGGCGAGCACGAACATGGTGTTGCGATTCAGCTCGTCGGTGCCCCAGCCGGGAACGTTGGCGGCGTTGGGGGAGAAGGGCTGTGTGGTGGGCGCGCGGGAATAGAAGAAGCGGCCGGCGAGGGAGTTCTTCTGCGTGAGGACCTGGTCGATGTTGACGCTGAACTGATCTTCGCGATAGTGCGCAGGGATGGCGAAGGTGGACTGGCCGAGGGGAAGCTGATCGGAGGCGCCAGGGCCGCTGTTGGGCAACGTGATTTGCGGGTTGGGAATCGCGAACTGGCCGTTGGGGAGTTTCGCGTTCAGGATGGCGAGGGCGACGGGGTTGATGTTGGAACCGTCGCAGGCGACCTGGGCGCCTCCGGCCTGGGTGAGATAACCGGTAGCGGGCTGGCCCCCGGAGTCGAGGTGGCCTGCGGGGCAGAACTGCGCGCCGAGCGTGGTGGCGGAGCGGTCGTTGGTCAGCAGCGGCAGGACGGCAGTTTGTTCGTCGCCGAAGCCGTTGACCTCGGTGAGTCCCTGGTAGGAGCCGAAGAAGAAGGTGCGGTCGTGAAGGATGGGGCCGCCGACATATCCGCCAAACTGGTTCTGTTTGAGATCAGGGCGGGGCTGGCCGGCCAGCTTCGAGAAGAAATCATTCGCGTTGAAGATGTTGTTGCGAACGAATTCCCAGGCACTGCCGTGGAAGTTGTTCGTACCGGATTTGCTGACGAGATCGACGTTGGCGCCGGAACCGCGGCCGTAGGCAGCGTCGAAGTTGGCCGTCTGGACGCGAAATTCCTGGATGGTGTCGGGCGCCGGGATCGCGGTACCGACCTGGGAGGTTTCTGCTGTGGCGGCGGAATTCTGAATCAGGTTGTTCGCGTCGATGCCATTGAACTGGATATTGTTGGCGGTGGGGGTGGCGCCGTCGGAGGCAACGTTCTGGGTTCCTGAACCGAGCTGCGCCGCATTCGGCGCATCGACGACGACACCGGGGGAGAGGCCGAGGATCTGGGTGTAGTTGCGATTGGCGAGGGGGAGGGTCTCGATCGCGGTCTCGTCGACGACGCCACCGAGGGTGGAGCTTTCGGTTTCGACGTCCTGGGTGCGGCCGGAGACATGGATGGTTGTTCCGGTTCCGGCGACGGCGAGCTGCACCGTGAGAGAGCGAGTCTCGCTGACGATGACTTCGACGGCGTGGGTGGCATTCGGGGTGAAACCAGGAGCGTTGACGGTGACGGTATAGGCGCCGGGCGGAAGCAGCGGAATGCGAAACTCGCCCTCTTCGCTGGTTGTGGCAGAGCGGATCAGGTGCGTGGCGTCGTTCTCAGCCTGCACGTCGGCGTGGGTGACGCTGTGATTCTGAGGGTCGGTGACAACGCCGGAGATGGCACCGGTGCCAGGAGTCTGTGCCAGTGCGGCAGCCGCCGCGAGAAGGAGCAGCAGGGCGGAGGTTGCAGCCCGGATACGGGGGGAGGCGTGGGGCGAGGCGGGCGCGTTCTTTGCCATGGTGCCGAGTATGCGGGGGGCGAAAAGGGGACTTGTTTCGTATTTGTCACTCTTTTGTACGGATGTGTATTACGGACGGAAGGGGCGGCGGAGAGCACTCGGCGGGGACATTGCGGTGACACGGCGGAGAAAAGTTTGCGGGCTATGAAACGCGGGCGTGCAGCTGTGCACTATGCCAGCGAGAGGATCGAAAGGCGTGCGTAAGCGCGGCGACTCCTCCCCCCAAAAAAGGGGCTCGCCATCGACCCACGAGGCGGGCTCCGCACAATCGGAGCGAGCGATGACGCAACCGAACCTCTGCAAATTTCCGCAGCTTTTGCATTCCTGGTGCACCTGTCTCTGCCCTGAGTTCTCGTTGGTCCTCTCCATTTGGCTCAGCAGCGACTGGAGTGGATTGCTCCGGCATGGGTGGGCTGACGTGCGGTCGGCCTGCCTGGCGGGGCCTGTGGGACGAGAGGCGACAGCATGAAGGCGGGCGCGATTCCGAAGGCGAAGACGCAGCGCAGTCCAACCGTACCGCGGCATGGACTGTTGACGGAGCGGGACCGCCGCGCGGGACCGGTAGCGGCGGGGCCGATGCTATACTTGCGTCCTCCCAGGTTTGCGAGGCCCCCGTTGCAGTTTTTTGCGTTCGATGGAGAGTACATCGAAGGTCTTTGCGCAGGAGATCTTCAAACACAAGAACATTTTGTAAAGTACTTCACCGAACTCCTCCATTTGAAGCTGCGTTCCCGACTGCAGTCCCGGCAGGCTGTTGAGGACGTGCGTCAGGAGACGTTTGCGCGGGTGCTCACGACGCTGCGCAAAGAGAACGGTTTGCGCCAGCCGGACCGCCTGGGGGCGTTCGTCAACACCGTTTGCAACAACGTGCTGTTCGAGCATTACCGGGCGAACTCGCGCAGCGAGTCGCTGGACGAGGACGACCGGCCGGAGATACCGGCGATGGGAGCCAACGCGCACGACCTGGCTGCGGCCAATCAGCTGAAGGGAAAGGTGCGGGAAATTCTGGCAGGAATGCCGGCGCGGGACCGCGGCGTACTGAAGGCGATTTTCCTCGACGAGAGGGACCGGGACGACGTGTGCCGGGAATTTGGGGTGGATGGGGAATACCTGCGGGTGCTGTTGTTCCGGGCGAAGCAGAACTTCAAGGCCGAATACGTGAAGCGCATGGGCGGAGATCCCAATGCGCCGGGACGCTGAAACGATTGAGTGCAACGAGGCACTATTTTATGGCGACGAGAATGGAGGCCGAGCCCATGGAGCATAGTGAAGCTGTGGAGCTGATGGCGACGGAGCGGTACCTCCTGGGAGAGCTGACTTCCGAGCAGCGGGAGGCTTTTGAAGCGCACTTTTTCGATTGTTATGAGTGCGCGCTGGATGTGCGGGCAGAGGCAGCGTTCCTGAAAGAGGCAAAGACTCAGCTGCCGCAGATGGCCCGGGCGGAGGCGCCTGCGGCCATGGCAGAGCGGCCGAGGCCTGCCATGCCGGAGAAGAAGCATCGGGATTGGTTTGGCTGGGTGCGGCCCGCGTGGGCGGTGCCGGTATTTGCAGCGCTGCTGGTAGTGATCGGCTACCAGAACCTGGCGACGATTCCGGGATTGCGTTCGGCGGCGGAGAGTCCGCGAGTGGGGCCGTGGAGCACACTGCATGTGGGAACACGGGCGGGATCACACACTGCGGTCACCGCGGATCGGAATGCGGGAACGGTGCTGCTGGTCGACATCCCCAATGACGGGGCTTATGCCTCCTTTGCTTTCGAGCTGACGAATCCGGAGGGGAAAGCCTTCCGGACGCAGACGGTGAAGGCGCCGGCGAACGGAGAGGGGACCGTGTCGCTGACCATTCCGGGAAAAGGGTTGCAGGAGGGTGCCTGGACGCTTAGCATTTCAGGCATTACCGCACAAGGCATGCGGACCGAACTCGAGCGGCAAATCCTGGATGTTCGCTTCAACGAGTAAACTCGGCTCACATTTGTAATCTGCTTTGTTACATTTCCGGAAAGTGAGTACGCAAGGTCCATGGCTGACGAGAAAACGCCCCCTTCTTCTCAAAAACTGAAGCATTACTATCACGCAGAGGCCTCGGCGCTGGAGGGTGAACTGTTTGCGCCCCTGAAGACGCCGATCAAACCGCAGGCCTACGTGAAGGTCCATGAGGACGGCGGCTATCTCTCCGAGCGAGCCATCGATTATCGGCTGGAAGGGATCTTCTCGTTTAAGAAGGCGTACACGCAGGTTTCGGGCCATGAGGACCCCAAGCCGGAACGTGGATACATCACTTTGGCGACCTCGGTGATCGAGGGGTTCAACGTGCTGGATGTGGTGACGGCGGACCGGATTGTGGCGCAGATGGTGACCCGGCATGAGCCGGATGTGTACCAGCTCATTCCCGAGGTGTCGTTCCTGGGGACGCGGTTCGAGAACCTGCAGATTGCGGGTCATCCGGTGAAGTGCGAACTGGCGCTGAATCTGTTTGGGCCGAAGCCAACGAACAACCAGCCGCATTCGCGGGGCGAGTTCGGAGCCTTTGCAGCCAAACAAAGCGAAAAGCTGCTGAGCATGAGCGGACTTCCGTCTCAGGTGAGCGACCGGTACAATCAGAAGCCATCCGATCTGAAAAAGGCCATCGAATGCTCGCTGCTCCCCAAGGCGGAGGGTTCTTTTCCGTGGCGTCCGTTTGGCCACGTGATCGACATCCCGCATTTCGGGAAGGTTTATCTTGCCACCGTGCGGCTGGAAGAGTGGGACCCGCACCCCGACAACGGGGCGCCGCGGAGCACGCTGATCAAACTGACGATGGTGGAGGTCAGGATGGGCTGCGCGACGAACGGGAACGGCTCGGGGGGCACCACCATCGCCAACGGCGGCACCAAGGGAACCGGCTAGTCCGGGTCGCTATCTCTCTGGTTGTACTGCTCTGCACGGGGGATCGCGCGGTTCTGCCGGCGGAGCAGTTCGAACGGGTACGCGAGCTGTTTCAGCGTGGGTACCTCGCAGCCAGCCAGGAGATTGCCGCTGAATGGGCAACGCGATACGAGGTTTCGAGTCCGGCGTGGTCAGTCAGGTTCCGGGTTCTCCAGGCTGAGGCTGCGGCATGGCGTGGGAGAAACCCGGAAGTTCTCCGGATCCTCGCTTCTGACCTTCCATCGTCCGCCGATCAGAACGACCAGGTCCGACGATGGTCGCTTCTTGCCGCGGCTAACAACTATCTCCGTCATCACACTTCGGCGATGCAGGACCTCGCCGCCGCGGATGCCCTGTGTGCTTCACAGGACCATCCCGTCTGTGCCCACGTCCTGGACGCGCACGCGACCATCGCGGCGGTCGGCGGCCAGAACCTGCAGGCCTATCATTTTTACCTGCAGGAGCTGGCGATCGCTCGCAAATTCCAGGATCGTTTTGACGAAGCAACTGCGTTGATGAACCTCGCCGGCACCAGCCTGCGGCTCGAACACTTTGACGAAGCCATTGACCAGATCAGCGCGTCTGACCGGGTTGCCGGAAAGATCGATGCCGGAGATATTCTTCTTTTTAACGCCGGGAACCTGGGCTGGGCTTACTACAGCCTCGGGGATAAAGAGCGAGCCTTCGCCCTGTTTCAGGATGCGGAACGGCGAGCGGTCGCGCTGGGCGACACCCAGGGAATCATTCTCTGGCTGACGACCAGCGGCTACGTTCTGCAGGACAGCGGCGACTGGGTACATGCCGAAGATTCGTATCGGCAGGCGCTGGTCCTCGCGCGGCAAATTGGCAGCAGCGACGACATCATCAACTCGCTCGAACCTCTTGCCCACACCTCGATCGAGCTGAACAGAATCGATGAGGCGGAAGGCTACATCCGTCAGCTCGATCCGATGATCCAGCGATCCGGCAATCGCCTCGATGCGCTGGATGTGATGCTGGCCCGAGGGCGGATTGCGGCGGCGCGGCGGCAGGATGCGGTCGCTGAGGGATTGTTTCGGCAGGTTGAAAGCGATCCGGCGAGTCAGATCACGATGCGTCTGGGTGCGGAGCATGAACTGGCGCGGCTCGACGAGGCGGAGGGACGTGCGGAGGATGCGCGGAAGGAATACGTCACTGCACTGGGGACCTTTGAGTCGGCCCGGGACGCGATCCACAATGAGGCCTCGAAGCTGCCGTACTTTGCCAATGCCACGCCCATCTACGACGATTACATCCGGTTATTGCTGTCGCAGGGAAAGAGCGAAGAGGCGCTGGCTGCGGCCGATTTGAGCCGGGCGCGAACGCTGGAACAGGGGTTGGGGATCGAGGGCGGCAGGGCAGGCCTGCGAGATGCCGCATTCCGGCCGGAGTCGATTGCGGCGCGGGCGGGGGCGACTTTGCTGTTCTACTGGCTGGGCGAAAAGCAGTCGTGGCTGTGGGCCATCACGCCGGGAAAGATGGCGGTGTTTGCTTTGCCCGCGAGGACTGAAATTGCTCGGACGGTGGAGCGATACCGGCAGGAACTGCAGGGACCGGAGGATCCGCTGCGGGCAGGAAATGAAAGTGGGCGGGCTCTGTATCAGATGCTGGTGGCGCCGGCGAAACAACTGATCGCGCCGGTCGGGAAGGTGGTGATCCTGTGCGATGGGGAACTAAGCACGCTGAATTTCGAGACGCTGCTGGTGGACAGGCCCACCCCGCACTACTGGATTGACGATGCGGATGTGGTGTCGGCGCCGTCGCTGCGGATGGTGAGCGGCCCCCATGCTGTCAAGAGCGGCAGGGGTGGAGCACCCAGCGCCAACGGAGCGAGGTTGCTCCTCGTGGGCAATGCGGTGTCGCCGGGACCGGACTATCCGGAGCTGCCGAATGCGCCGGTGGAGATGCGGGAGATCGAGAAACATTTTGCGCCCCAGGATGCGATGGTGTTTGCGCGGGGGCGAGCGAATGCGGCGGCGTATCTGCGCAGCGAGCCGCGACGATTTGCGTATATCGATTTTGTTGCGCATGGGGTGGCGAGTCGCACCGATCCGCTGGACTCGGCGATCATTCTGTCGCGGACACGGGCGGAAAACCAGGCGGGCGAGGATTCGTTCAAGCTGTACGCGCGCGAGATCATGCAGCATCCGATCGATGCACAACTGGTGACGATCGCGGCCTGCTACGGTGGCGGCACGCGTTCGTACGCAGGGGAAGGACTGGTGGGGCTGTCGTGGGCGTTTCTGCGCGCCGGGGCGCACAACGTGATCGGAGCGTTGTGGGAGGTGAGCGACGAGTCAGCGCCGAGGCTGATGGACGGGCTCTACCAGGGTCTGCAGGAGGGGATGGCGCCCAGCGCGGCACTGCGCGCGGCGAAGCTGAGACTGCTGCATGGGAGCGGAGAGTTTCGCAGACCGTTCTACTGGGGATCGTTCCAGCTGTACAGCGTGCAGTGAGGGAGAAGCTGGAAGACGGCTCGGGTTGATACGAAAGTAGCATCGCCGACACTACTCCGCAGTGCGACCTGAAGGCAGCGGATCGATGATCCTGGATCCTGCGGATCAGCTCCTTCGCGATGGGTCGCCGCGGAGGAAACGGCAATGTCCCGAGAAAACAGATTTGTGCTGCGGGTCCCGCTCGATGCCTCGCGGGTTCGGGGCTTTGCCTCCAGTCTGACGGTAAAAGCCCTGGCGTGGAGCCAGCAGGATGCGACGCAACAGAAGCTGGTGCGCCTGGACGCAGAAGGCAGGGGCACGGCGATCTTCGAGTTTGAGGAGAGACCGCAGGAAACGCTGCGGGTGGCGCTGGGGCCGGAGAACGCGACGCCCTTTGAGCTGCGAAGACTGCAGACCCTCTCGATCAATGTGCCTGCGGCGGTATGGGGCGACGCCAAAGAAGCGGTTGTGCCGGTGGTCCCGATCTCTGCGTGGTACGCGTGGTGGTGGCAGCACTGGAAGCAAACCTTCCGGGTGACGGGCCGGGTGATCCATCCGGGCGGTGTTCCGGTAGCTGGGGCGACGGTATCGGCGTTCGACATCGATGCCTGGTGGTGGTGGACAGCGCAGGAGCAGGTGGCCGAAGCGGTCACGGATGATGATGGGGCATTTGCTCTGGAGTTCACGCGGGGGAGTGGTTGGTCGGCCTGGTGGTGGTGGGCGACACGCGAGTGGATGTCGAATGTCGAGCTGGTGGGACGCATCACCGCTTTCGTGGGTCAATACCCGCGCTATGGATCGCTGCCGGCGCCGACGAATGCCCCGAGCCTTGAGGTGTTTGGAGCGTTGCTGGCGAGCAGTGCGCGTCCGATGCCGCGAAGGTTCCAGGCCGGATGGGACAAACCGGGAACGAGCAACGGGACCATCGATCCTGGCGCGTTCGAAAGCCTGCGCGAACGGCTGGTGGAGATTTTGCCGCGCAACTTTCCCCTGCCGGTTTGGCCGTGGGCGGCGTGGACACCGTGGGAAGACTGCGGGGCCAACCTCATCTTCCGGGTGATGGATCGATGCGGGGATGAATCGACGGTGCTGCTGAACGAGGGCGTCGGCGAGACGCGGTGGGAGATTCCTTCGCTGCTGGATGTGACGCTGACGGCGCGGGATGTGCGACCGCGGGAGAAGGGCGCGGAATGGACGCTGGTCGATTACCTGTTTCCGGAGGCGCCGGACGCGGTTTTGGCGAGGAGCGCCTGAGCTGGAGATGGAAGGGGCCCGAATGCGACTGCAGAGGAGATGGAGTCATGAGGATCTTCGATGTTTTCTTCGGATGCCGGCACGGGGAACTGAGCCGGGTATTCACCATCGGCGGGCAGAGCTATTGCGTGTGCTGGAGCTGCGGAAGCCGGTTCCTCTATTCGCTGGCGAGCATGCGGATGGGTCGGCGTTTTGTGGAGATTCCCGAGGCGTTGCGGGCCCGATCCGCCTAGCGAAGGGGGTCGGCGGCGGAAGCGTGGTACCCAAACTGGTTCCCGCAGTCGCCGGTTCAGCGTTACCAAGATGTTGGCTGCAGGTAGCTAACGGGGAAGTGACGGAGTTCTACAGGGTCGCGAAAGATAGAGGCAGCGGTGCAGATGAACGAATGACACGCTCTGGGCTCTATCGGTACCCCTTCGATAAGGATGGCGACGCAGTGCTCACCTTCGGTGAGGCGATCGCCGCGGCACGCAATCTGGAAGGACAGCTCAACAGCATGCTGAAGCGCTGGACGTGGCCGGATGTGACGCTGACGATTTTCGAACGGCGTCCGGGATATGTGCGCTACGAAGTGAGGCGGCAAGGGGAATACGTGGGGATAGCGACGGTGATGCCGTTTATCAGCGAGGGCGAAAAGCTGGGTCCGGAAGGAATGCCGGAAGCGAGGCGGAAGGCGAACGGGACCGAAGGCGGCTGAGAAAGGGCAGAAACAAGATCTGCCCTGATCCCTGCCATTCGAGGCGAGATTACGGCTGGGTCGAGATCTCGAGCGGACGAGTGTCGGACTCCGCTGCCGTCTTGTGCAACTGGTGATGCAGGCAGTAGAGGGCCAGTTCGAGGCGATCGGAGACACCCAGCTTGTCGTAGATCTTGCGCAGGTAGTTCTTGACGACCTGTTCGGTGGTTCCGAGCTGGTAGGCAATTTCCTTATTGCGCTTGCCCTGGGTGATGCCAGCGATAATCAGCATTTCTTTCTGGTTGAGACGAGGCTGATTGCGGGGGTTGTTCATGTTGCCCGCCTGGGAGCGATAGGCCTCGATCACCCAGGTGACCGACTGATTGTCGATCCACGTCTCGCCGGCCGCGATCTTGCGCACGCACTTGACGAGCAGATCGGGAGAGATGGAGCGGGGGATGATGCCGCGCACGCCGCGCCGGTAAAGGTCGACGGTGTGGGACTCATCGGTGGAGGCAGCCTGAACGATGATCTTGAGATCGGGCGCGAGACGGACCAGAGCGGGGACCGCGTTGGCGGTGCCGGTGATCATGGCGCCTTCGAGCAGGAGAACGTCGGCAGGGACACGCTGAACGGTGTCCTGAAGGCCCTGGAGGTTATCGGCTTCGGCGACGACAGCGACGCCGGAATCAGGCCCGAAAACCTTGCGCATGCCGACCCGATAGATCGCCTGGGAATCAGCCAGGATCACGCGCACCTCTGGGGAGGGCTGTGCCGCCGGAGGGGTTACACCGTTACCGTTGCCATTTGTATGCGTCATAAATGTTGTCCGACTACTGGAACCTGTATTCGTCAATTACACAAGCGGCGAAGGGCTGACCCTTGTTCCAATAAGAACGGACAATTCTTCCAGAGCAGTGCACCGCCGCAGTCACAGAGAAATCCAGCGTGCCGGCTGGAATCTCCACAAGAAAATCAATCTGCAATCCCTCCCGAAGTGGCTTCCGCAGTCGCAACAAACAGCCGCTGGCGGAAAGATCTTCGGTGAGTGCTTCGTATTGGTGGCCTTCGGCGAGAACGGTTACCGGCAACTGAACCGGGTAGCGAACTGCGCCGCGGTAATGGTGCCCGAGACCGGTTCCGTGGGACGTACCAACGGCAGATTCCATAAAGGCGTCGTGCAATTGTTCATCCCTACAGTACCCGTAACCTCGGACGCTATCCAATTACCAAAGTTTACATCTTCGTCCCCATTTGTAAACGACCAAGTGGGGGGAGGCAATGACCAAAATGGGGCAGGGTGGGGCTTCGTCTGTGGGAAACAAGGATTTCTGTGGAATTTGGCGCTTAAATTACTTTGGAGTAAACGTTTGGGTAGGGAAAAAGGCCGCAGAAGCTCCCACCCAGGCCTGACCTTGGTTATGGTCGACGCCCATCATAGGACCGCGGCCGAGCCGAACGAGCGAGGTGAGGGGGGTGAGGGTCGCCTGATCGGGCCATGCATAAAGGATGCGAATTTCGGCCTGGGTAAGTCCGAAGGGGGTATCGATGACGGGTACGAAGGTGACCCGCTGCTGGAGGAGGTAGCTGGAGCGCTGGGCGGGAGGAATGCGGGCGAGGTCGGCGTCGGTGGGGGCAAATTGGATGCCCTGGCCGGCGAACGAGAAGAGGGGCTTGAGGATCCAGCCGGAGCGGTCGGCGTGGAATGAGTCGCGAAGGGCGGCGTCCCGGTCGAACTGATCGAGGAAGAAGGCGCGGGGAACGGCAGGATGGTCGAGAAAGGGGATGGAGAACTTGCTGACGTGGAAATACCAGTTGGGATGCCCGGCCCACTCGACGTCAAAGGGCTCGCGGTAGTCGAACTGAAGCGGGATTTGTTTACGGACGAGCTCATCGACGATGGCGCGGTTGTAGATGCGGCGGATGGGAATGAGCTTTGAGCCCTTACGATAGGCGAGGCGCCGCGTCTGGCGATCGGATTGGGTCGCGGGGTCGATGGGTTGGAGGTGGGCGATGTCGACGATGGGGATGCCGAGGTGATCGGCGGTGATGTGGAAGTCGGGCAGGGTCTTCTGGTGTGGGGGATCGACGTCGATGAGGACAACGGCTTCCGGATCGTGATCGGCGACGATGGTGCGGTCCAGCAGTTTCCAGTAGGCCGACGCATCGAGGCCGCCGAGAAGATACTGCAGGGATGGATCGAGGGCAAAGGCGGAACGGTAGGCTTCGCTGGCAGCGAACTGAAAGCCGAAGACGGAAGGGAAGGCCTGCATCTCGACGAGTTTGGGAGCTAAGGTTCCGTCAGCGTTGCGGACCAGGCCGAAGTCGGCGGTGAGGAAGTGCGGATGGTCATTCTGGCCGGCGCAGCGCCAGCGTTCTGGAATGGCGGCCAGCGAGCGGACGAGATAGGCAGGATCGTTGACAAGGCGGAGGGTGAGATCAGCGCCGATGCGGGCCATTGCATCGAGGAGAGACTGAGGGAAGAAGCAGGGCGTCTCCGCGACCGGGAAGGCGACGTGAGTGCGGGCGATGGCGTCGAGGGAATGCAGCAGATTGCGGTAGGCCTCCGGGCGGAAGCGCGCATTGAAGTCGCTGCGGAGCGAGGGAATCACAGGGTACAGGGTACAGGGTGCAGGAGGCAGGGTACAGCCGCCAGCGCGAAACCGAGGCATCGCCGGTGATACAGTGAATTTTTCGTTTTTCCGACTCTGACAATTGCAATCTTTCGTGATCCGCTCTCTTCGGCCTCACGAAGCGAAAGGTGCTCGTCGCTATGTTCTCTGTGCATGGAGTGTGTCGCAGTGGGCTGGTTGTTTTGCTGGGTTCCACGTGTGCTCTGGCGCTGCATGCGAGCGGCGACGGAGGGGGCCGGGCGGGGTATTATCGCGATCCGGCTCTGCATGGCGAGACGCTGATCTTTACCTCTGAGGGCGATCTGTGGACGGTGAACGTGCACGGAGGCGCGGCGCATCGGCTGACATCGGCACCGGGCAGGGAGGCGGAGGCGAAGATCTCGCCGGACGGAAAGACGGTTGCGTTCTACGCGGAGTACGAAGGACCGGGCGAGGTGTACACCATGCCGATTGAGGGCGGACTCCCGCAACGGCAGACGTGGGACAGCGGCGCTGATCCGGTGGGGTGGAATCCGGATGGGCGTCTGCTGATCGAGACGCGGCGGTACACGACGCTGCCGGATCCGAGCCTGGTGCTGATCGGGAGCCACGGTGAGCGGGAGATGGTGCCGCTGGCGACCGGCTCGGAAGGCTGCTATGCGGCGGACGGCAAGACGCTGTTCTTCACGCGCATGGACAAGCAGTGGAGCAACACGAAGCGCTACAAGGGCGGATTCATCCAGCACATCTGGCGCTACGACGGACATGGCGAGGCGGTTCCGCTGACCGACGACTATGCGGGGACATCGCGAGCGCCGATGTACTGGAATGGGCGGGTGTACTTTCTGTCGGATCGCGATGGTGTGATGAACGTGTGGTCGATGGATAGCGAAGGACACGGGCTGAAACAGGAGAGCCATCAGAAGATCTTCGATGCTGAAGGCGCGACGCTGTGGGACGGACGGGTGGTGTACGCGAGCGGCGCGGATCTGTGGTCGCTGGATCTGAAGACCGGGCAGGACGCGGTCATCCCGATCACTCTGGTATCGGATTTCGATCAGCTGCGCCAGCACTGGGTGACGAAGCCGATGACGTACCTGACGGACGTGCACCTGGCGCCGGACGGCAGCCGCGTGGTGTTGACGGCGCGCGGCGAGATCTTCACGCTGCCGGCGAAGACGGGGCGAATCATTCGGGTGGCGGGGAGCGATTCAGGCGTGCGGTATCGTGCGGCGCGGTTCCTGCCGGACGGAAAGAGCATCGAGGCACTTTCGACGAAGACCGGCGAGACGGAGTTCTGGAAATTTCCGGCGAATGGCGAGGGCGTGGCGGAGCGGTGGACGAGCGACGGCAAAGTCCTGCGGTGGGATGGGATTGCGTCGCCCGACGGCCGGTGGCTGGCGCACTATGACAAGGACCAGCAGCTCTGGATGTTCGACACGAAGACGAAAGAGAACAAGCGCATTGCTCAGTCGATGAACGACGATTTCTCCGATCTGAGCTGGTCACCGGACAGCCAATGGCTGGCTTACGTCGAGAAGGCGGACAACGGGTTTTCGCAGATCCGGATCCTGAACGTTGCGTCGGGGAGGATTGAGACACTGACGTCGGACCGCTACGACAGCGAGAGCCCGGTCTGGAGTTCGGATGGAAAGTGGATGTACTTCCTGTCGGATCGCGCGCTGAACACGACGGTGCCGTCGCCGTGGGGAACGCGGCAGCCGGATCCGCACTTCAACCAGCCGGTGAAGATCTATGAGGTTGGTCTGACAGCGGGACTGCGGTCGCCGTTCCTGCCGGCGGATGAGTTGCATCCGGAGACCCCGGAGAAGGAAGACAAGAAGGAAGAGGCGAAGAAGCAGTCTGAGCCGGCAGAGGGGAGCAAGGAGCAAGCTTCGGCCGGGAACTCGGCCGCGGCTGGGAAGGATTCAGGCAAGGACGAGGCGAAGAAGACGGAAGAGAAGAAGGCGCCGGAGGTGAAGATCGATTTCAGCGGAATCGCGGAGCGGCTAACGGACGTTCCTGTGCCGCCTGGCAATTATCGGAGCCTGCAGGCGACGGCCAAGCGGCTGTGCTGGCTGAACGGGAGCGATGAGCTTCGTCCCAAGATGGCGTTGCAGTGTCTGAACATCGACAACAAAGGCGATGAGACGGACACGGTGATGGCGGATGTACGAGGCTTCGAAATTTCGCTGGACCGCAAGAAGATGCTGGTCCGCAAAGGCGAGGATTTCTACATTGTCGACTCGGACGTGAAGGGCTCGGCGATGAACGATGCGAAGACGCTGGGCAAGGCGAAGGTGGATTTGTCGCACTGGGCGCTGGAGACGACGCCGCGCGATGAGTTCCACGGATTCTTCCTCGATGCATGGCGGCTGGAGCGGGATTACTACTACGACCGCGGGATGCAGG
>Ga0335072_10000913_pt1 | contig 51396 bp, 45 predicted proteins | sample Lox_Sample_21_FD_206725 | JGI IMG/M metagenome (GOLD analysis project Ga0335072, IMG submission 206725) | Soil microbial communities from Loxahatchee National Wildlife Refuge, Florida, United States - Lox_Sample_2.1 | ecosystem: Environmental > Terrestrial > Soil > Wetlands | place: USA...
CAAAAGAAAAAGGATTATCTGAGCACGGGGCCAGAGGACGCTGTTGCTGCGGATGAAACCGCTCTGGAACAAATGTCATGGATTGGTAGAGTAGCCTTATGCTTACATCACTAAAGCACTCGACCTTGTAATCCCAATTCAAAAGGGGCTAGTTGCTGCAGCCGTAAATCACTTTTTCGTTATGCTCGTTGCAGCAGCTATAAACCGCTAGCCCTTTGTTTCTTCTGTTTTCCAATTGTGGGTGTTCTTGTAATGCCTCTTAAAAAGAATCATAGACCATTCCGCATCCTGCTTGGATAGACCAACTTCAAGACAGGCCCTGCTTTGTCAAGACAGGAGCAGGTTTGGTCAGTTCCTTGGCTCTAGCGGATGCTGCGCTGTAGTCGGTAGCCTCGAGGACAGTACTGTTGGCATTGAGAGTGGCTTTTCGGGCCCTGTTGGCTTGGAAGATCCGCCACGCGGTCATGGCTAGGGTGATGGCAAAGAGGAAGCTAGGAATTAATGTTAGCGTTAGTCTTCTGAAGAGTCATTGAGTGATTTACATCATAATCGCATCGAATGTCTGCTTCACAGCGATTGAGATGCTCGTCCTGCCAACCCTAAACCTGGCAGAGCCGCCTGTGCCAGCCGAAGTTGCCCTGCCTTCCAGCACCATGAGTACGTCCCTGCTGTCCATTGTCCTTTTGGATCGATGATGAATATCACCGTTGATAAAGCACGAGCAGAAGAGAGAGCCAGCCCAGACACTGTAGCCATTGCCAGCGTCAATCGCGACACAGGCGGCGCAAAGATTTGGACAATTGTAGGGCGATGTAATTGTAGTTACCAGCCAGAGGGTGAACAACACGGCGTCGATTGCAAGCTGAGCCCATCTATCCCAGGGAAGGAGATAAAATGAGGTCCTCGGACCAGAGGCTAAGATGAGATAGAGGACGACTGGTAGGGTTACGGATGCCTGTTACACGGTACGTTAGGCAGAGGAAAACAGCAGAAGAGCGCGCGCGACTTACGCAGGCAATGTTATAGGTAAGCCTTGATGGAAGACTGCATTTCCAGCTGTGCCAGTCTGAGGCATTACTGCCAGTGATGCCGATGACGACCGCCGCCATGAGCGTTTGGACTATGCGCATGTACCAAAGGAATGAGTTTGACCGTAGAGGTCGCCGAGTCGACAATGTTGGGTCGTCCATGGTGAAGGGGGACATGGTAGTGTACCCGGAGGTCGAGAAGTGAATGAATGACTGATTGAATGATTGAACCTGTCGCGTAGGTGCGAAAAATGAATGTATGAATCCTGCCAGAGGTTGAGCGCAATCTACAACGCCGTGCAGGATACAGATACGGTCCCCACGAACATAAGCAATGCGTGGGTGTTGGGCATATGATAGCCTGATAAGGAGGGCTGACAGGGCTGTGCCATGTCACCGTGCGTAGGGAAGGGGGACGGAAAGACGATCATGCAATTCAACGTGTCTCAAATCGGCAACATATGGCTTGTGGCGCGACCTCAGGACTTGACTCGCGAGTGGTGGAACCCCTGTGCGGATCCGCTGCCGTCTGCAAGGAAAAAGGGGCAGGAACGAGTTTTTCAGCAGAGTTTCTGCAATCTCTCAAACGCGACCGTGTCAGTGGAAGCCCGGAAATCAGAAGCCATGACACGAAACGCCGTAAAAAAGTAGCACGGACGTTTCGTTTTCAAACGTGGCACTTTCCTACCGGACCCTCGGGTTACAGGGAGTGAAGGTCTCAATGTCTGTGAGGTACCATTGCATATTGTGACACTTGCAGAAACCCCATTGAGCCGACCCGCTCGGTCAAGCTTGGCGTTTGATTAGGTCAGCACCTCTGACCAGCGCTGCTCTCCTGGACTTGGCAACTAACTATCGTGTAGCACAACGATTTCTTGTCACACACACGCCAGATGTCCTCTGGGAAGGTGGTTTGAGGCGCGAAAAGTGGTTCAATTGAAGCGTCTGGACTTCGAAATCCAAGCTAGTCATGACTGATCAAGAATCTTCAGAGTAATGGCTCGCAGAAATAACTCAAAGAGTTGGAATATCCAATGATATCGTAGCTTTCAATTTCGCAGACCACTGAGTACAAAACGCTGGGCTCGAAATGGAACACGCATTAGACGTGGGCCATAATGGTTTGATGAAGCAATACTACTACTCTGTCTCTCCTTTCAGTCGTTTAACTCTACATCGTTACGCTCGAACTCGGTCTCCTAGATCGGATCTCGCTTGAGTATGCCGCTCATCACTTATGTAGGTATTAGCATAAACAGTAGGTCCATGGTTAACAGGACTCAATACGTCCCAGCCGTGTTCGTTGCGACCGACTTGACTTCCACCTCAATCTCTTCCTCTCCAATACCCCTCCTCTTAGCCTCTTCCAACATTGCCTCCGTAGCTGTCGCACCTATCCTCGTCACACCCAGACTCATAACCATGATGAGATCATCCAGCGTCCTTACACCGCCCGCCGCCTTGACCTGCACTCGAGGTCCCGACTCCCTCCTCATCAACCTCAAATGCTCATGCGTAGCGCCCTTATAGTTGTAACTCCCATCAGGTTGCTTGACAAACCCATACCCAGTAGAGGTTTTGACGAAAGCAGCTCCAGCGTCCGTGCAGATGTGACACAACTCTGTTATCTCCGTCTCGGAAAGATAGTCGTTCTCGAAGATGACCTTCAGAATCGCTCCATACCCCGTCACGACACCATTGACCTTCTCGATCTCCTCTCTCACGTATTTCCAATCGTGACCCAGCACCTTGCCAATGTTGACGACCATATCAATCTCCGCCGTCATGATATTCTCCGGACCAATAGCCTTGCACACCTCCTCTGCCTCGAGGACCTTGACAGCGGTGCTGCTATTGCCGTGCGGAAATGCAATGACCGGACATATTGAGACATTCGTGCCTTGCAAGTACTTCTTTGCTAATGGTATGGTGTATGGTTTGATGCAGGCTGTCGCGACGTTGTACTTGAGCGAAAGGTTCAGGCCCTCTTCGATGATCTGGTCGGTCATGGTCGGATGCAGAAGAGAGTGGTCAATCATCTTGGCGAGGATAGGCAGAGAGACCTTGACCTTCGTGGATGGGTTTGAAGATGTCATGTTAGCGGTTGTCCCTGGAACTTTGGGCAACCCGGGGGTCACGGGATAGTATGTTCTGGAGTGAAAAGTGCACAGTTGCTTACGGTCGAAAGAGGAGGAGTACCGGCGCAGAGACTGTGAGGCCGCTGTGTCAATGAGGACGGAGCAGTGTTAATCTCGTCGTTTGCACTGAATGCATCTGGCTTCTCCAAAAGCGGTCCGATTTCCTGATTGGGATCTGGTACATGCTATTTGCTCTTCCTTTCGGTGATTCCCATCTATGAGGGGAGGTGAGACAACGGACTCCCGGCCCCCAGGGTCCAATGGGACGAGGGCCCTCGAGGGCGTGAAGCAGGGTAGATTTCCCGATTACGGAGTAACGCCGCAGCATCTGGTGTAGCAGAAATATCAGAGGTACGTGTTATTATGAGTCCATAGTGTTGAAGCATTACCGTTACTAATCTTGCTGTTAACTCTGCCGTTGAAGCTGTTAGCCTCGCCGCCACAGAGCTCGTTGTCGCTTTAGTCCTCCTGCTGTTTAATGAGACCTCTCTTCCACCACGCCTTCAAGCACTCACAAGCCTCGAAATATCCCTCGTAAGCCAACTTTGGCGAAACGCAGCAGTGCCACTACTGCGAACACTTTGATTGGAGTCGGAATCGAAGTCCACGATTGGTGGCAACGAGGCTTATAGTCACAGGAAGAGCAGAAAGATGGGATAGGAACGAAAGGATCCGCGCTGACACGCCGCACGCCTCGATCTATGCTCATACTGGCTAGCTGGCACCACAACCGCCCTGGCGATGACCTCGAGGTGAGACAACCCCCCTACCCTCACCCTCGAGGGCCCTCATCCCCGTCGGGAGCATGGCCTCAGAGATGGGGATCACTGGTCTTATTACATACCGTCAAGGGCGAGAGAAAACCTAGGTATGTTATTGGTTGATAAATCATACATATGAGTATCATTTGTTCAAGCTCGAATGGAGCCATTTTCTAGACGCCACTATCTATCTGAACAATAGAATTCTGCCCCCAGGCGTTCCAAGCTGTACAGCTATCAAAGTACTCCTGGGGGATATCAAGGCTCGGTATATCGTCTGGCCTCTCCAAGATATTGATATACATGCCCGCGCTTAAATGCCACGCGATATGACAATGGAACGGCCACACGCCGGGATTGTCTTGATCCCACTGCAGCACAATGAATGTCGGGTTATCAACGGTGCCGCCAGCAGCGATCTGCTGGGTGTCTCTCCTTTGAGGATTGTTCGGATTGGTGATGGTGCCGTCCCAGGTCCCTGTGCCGGTGGCTAAGACGAAGAAGTCGTGGCCGTGCAGGTGCATGGGGTGGTCTGCAAGGAATTGGTTGTAGACAATCATGCGGACCGAGGTGGAGTTGCCTTGATTGAACACGTTCCATGCTGGTTCGAAATTGTTATTACCTTGGGCTACTCGCAGCAAGACTGCGTCGCTATAATCGCCTTCGAATGCAACACCGTTCATCACCCAATGGGCCACACCTGACGCATTTATCGCGAGGTTCATGGTAAGAGTGAATGTTGTACCGGGATCCTCGACTGCCGTGGCACAACTAGGAACCGTTAGCGTCAGATCGTCGTTTGTGCAACCATTGCTGTCAGGCGATTGAGGGAGAGGGTATCCTGTTGTCCAAGGTAAAGCCGAGGTGTCCGCTTTCTCGTAGTATATGATAGCACGTCCATCCGGGTTGTTGCTGTCGCTGCAGATTTGGTTGGCTGTTGATCGCATCCAGTAGGCTTCGGAGGGGTCGCCATTGGCTTCGACAATGACATCTGTCCTCTGTCCTACCGACAAAGTCACGAAGTCGGTGGTGTATGGTACGATGGGAGTGAAATCATTCGCTATCACTGTCAAGGTATGGTTGTCGATCGAAAAAAGGGTGAACAACTCCGCGCCGGTGTTGACCAAGCGCAGCAAGTGCTTCTTTCCAGAAGTGAACCGAAATTGGGAGAGGCTCGCCAGACTGCAGCTCGGCGCGTCGGTGCAGGACCCGTTGGTACCGTCCGCCGGACCACCAATATTATCGCAGCTGGTCGAGGATGTGACATTCTGGCAGGGGTATATCCCTTTTCCGTTGATCAATGTCGCATCCGAGTATGGACGAGAGTCGATGGAACCACCGCTGGGATTTGACAGGACATTCTTGACGATGGTTTCATAGTCATCGTGGTACCAGTCCGTCAGCATTACCGGCCCAAGATCGACATCATAGTCCGCTGAAGGCGGGCCATGTATGACAATAGCACCTTGGGCTCCACTGCTATACTGAGAGGAATAGTGACTATGCCACCATGTCGTGCCATATTGGTTCGCTTGCCATCGATACGTAAGATTGGCCCCCGGTATGATTGGACACTGACCAACAGTTGGTACACCATCCGCCCAAGGGGTACCGCGCTGATGTATGCCTGCTCAGGGATTAGCTGCCACTCAACAGGGAATATGCTTGCAACACATAAGTAGCAAGAAAGAGGTTGTCATGCCGTGCCAATGTATTGCGGTACCTTCCTCAGGCCCTTCGATCGCGTTGTGTACGTTAACTTCGATCCTGAATCGTCGTTAGTATTAGATGACCCTAGTACAGTGTTGCGCTTGCCAGTCTCCCCAGTTGGCTTCGATCATTGGCCCCGGAAATTCTCCATTGACAAGCATGACGTTTACTGGTACGCCATCTGGTGCAAGTGTGCTCCGGGCGATAGTCCATTCGTAATAGCGGGTGACACCTGAAAAAATCTGAATGAAAGCTTCGACGCGACAACACTCCAGGGGCGCATACCTGTATCGGGCGTGTTTGTTGGACAGGAGTCCGAAACAGTCATCTTGCCCCAGGGGTAACCATCTGGCATAGGCTGCAATTGGTCAGAGAAAGATAGCCACAGCGTGGAGACATGCTCGCATTGTTGGACAAGAATTGAGGTAGAGGCGACCGGCTGAGGCTCCCCAGGCTACTCGCGCCATTTGTTGCGTTCTGCGGCAAGGAGCCTGCCAGCGACCTTAGACCCCAGAAGATAGACTTGGTCAATTGAGTCATGGTTGGCGGAGGCTTGAGGTCTTCATACAGATAGACGCTGTAGATACATATTGAGAAGCTTAGCCACTAGGTGACAGCACGTCCGCAGGACTGAAATGGGACATTATATCAGACAGTTTCCCCACTCTATGTCACTCAAAAGCACTGTTCAACCGCAGCTAGTGCTGGACGTACGAGGCGGATCTGCACGAGATCCACGAACGCAAAAGGCATCCTGCTGGAGGTCCAAAAATGGTCGGGTGGGATCGGGAGCATGATAGTCCGTTCTGGCTCTACAAAGCAAAATCAAGAAGCTGGACGTGAAAGCCATGTAGCTGCTCATTGCCGTTATGGGAGACATATGCCAATACCTGGCATGCAAGTGGCTACTACAAGAGCACAACAAGCTGAATTAGATCTCATGCACAACACAGTCTATTAGATCAAGAATGCTTGGCGGGAAAACCTTATTGGAAAACACGGCGTACGACGGAATGCCTCGCCGCTGGTTATCTGCGAGTGCACACAATTTCTCAGGTGAGAGGGTCGTGGGAAGATGTTACAGCTCTTTCCCACATTACCACTGTCTCATCTTGCGACAACCCTATTTGCACTATCGTGACATTGGCGAAGACTGACCCGAAGCCCCGTCCGGTGGCCCGTTGAGGGGATTTCATAATAGCGTCGGCAAACAATGCAGGGTAGAGTTAGCTCTCGCAGTAGAAATGTAACTTTGGCCAGGCATTGTCTGAGGTCATAATAGCTACCCACAGACTTGTGCCTTGTTAAGGCTTTTGAAGATTGCTACTGATCGGGTATGACACGCTTTCCGGAAACTCTCAGTAGACCTCACACTCCGTTAATAAGGCTATGGCCCAACGCCACCCACTACCTCCGCTCTGCTTTCCTGACTGCTTATCCTCAATGGAAGAGCACTCGGTATCAATGTTGAGGTTTCATTCTACTCTTGACACGAGATGCGGTTATTTATAGGTGCCGATCACTTAAAACATGCTAAATCCTGGACGGTTTGGAGAAAACGATCTACCAGTAAGAGGGCGAGAGCCTCTCCCGATACGTTCAACAGGGACATTTCTCGTCTTGTGTCATCCCTCCTCGGTTGTTTGTTGACCGGTCCTTTGCTTCCTCAGTGCTCCCGTGTCCAGTACCAAGTGCAGCATCTCTACAAAGACACAATAGCACAAGTCTCGGGAAGCTTGGTTAGAAATGTTCACTCTGTCAGGGTTTGCCTGGCTTCATCTTCCCTTTCGGATATTACTCAATCAACGCTAAACATTTCAGGAAGTTTGCTGCTTGGGCTGGTTAGACCAGCTTGGGCCTGATTGACCGCTTTTGGCGCTGAAAGCCGTTGCTTTCTTGGTGAACGACATGCGAAAGCCTGCTAGCATCATGGTGGGTCATCAGTGCTACCTTTGGCTGACTGTGTGGTCGTCTGAGCAGGCATCTGCATGGGCCTTGCCATGTACTGATGCCTCGCCGGAAAGCCGGTCGACAGGACTAGTAGAAACATACGCGGGCAACCTTGGCCGGAACTGGTTCCTGAATATTCGTAGCATCAACGAGAGTAGGTGCACAGGCCAACGGGAACATTCCGTGATCACATCCTTTTGAACTCGTCAACCAACCAGAAGTCCAAAGCCAGACCAAACATTGGTGTGGTTTCTCCGTCTTGTCCCTCCGAAACCAGACCCTGTCAAAACGCCAACCCCCCCCGACCGCACGCCGCCTTTATTTTGCGGAATCTGCCGTGCCTTTAGTCCATCCCATCGACCGCCAGATCGGGTTACCAACGAGTACTACGCAAGCCAAAACTATTTGGGCGAGAAACTACGCCTATCTCGAGCGCAGACTGGGGCCAATGAGAGGCAGAAATTCCAAACAACGATAGCCAGTCAATATCTGGATGAACGAGAGCCAAATCATTCTTGTGGTTTACCTGAGGACGAGTCATGACGTGTCAATGCAGCCAAGTCACGCCAACCTCGGACCTCGCAGCAGAGCTCGACCCTCAGTTTAAGACCAAAACCCGAGTGCTCCCTCCGCCTCAAAGACATATCCCTCGACGAACATAATATTGGGGGCAAAGGTGAAACCTACCTTGGATCGCATTTCTACTGCACAACTAACGACCTTAGTCTATCCTGGAGGCTGCATATCCAAAGTTGCGCAAAGCGTCGTGGACAAAACTGTAGCCCAAATCTATGAATCAGCTACCGCCAACCCTACCGGGACTGGCAAAGATCTAAGGAAGCTCTTGTTACTCTATACGAAGAGGCTCTCGAGGCTTTTAGGATGGATCATAGTGAACCCTCGCCCGCCTCTCCTCAGCCCTCACAACTACCCTCAGTACTCCAAGGGCCCGATTTTTCAAGTCGAATTTCTTCCGCCGAGGAGGACTATATTCGCAAAACCAGGAAAGCCTTGCAAGCCGGTTTCGTGCAAAAGTTTGAAATCCTAGGGCTCCTAAATCTCCTGCATCTCCAAACGAAGATCCATAGATTGAAAACTAAGATCTCCCCTGCACTAAAAGCGCTATATTTCCCTAAGGTTGATGTGGTCCAAGAAAAATCGGGCGCGAGTGGCGGCGGCAATGTAGACACTGAAAGTGGTGGAACGGGAGGTGACGAGCCTGTGGATGCCTGGATCTTGAAGATTTTCGAACGCGATAAAGACCTCCCACCTGATCTCTCAGCTGAGCTTCATTCACTGATGAATCGGCTGAACGAATACAGTGAGTCCCGCCTTTAACTGTGCTCAATTTCACGTATATGACGTATTTGCAGATAAGGCTCTACTTCGGCAACGACAGATTCTCAGTCTCCCAGCGTACGACATTGGAGGCAAAAAGGGTCCCCGCGAGCACTTCCAATATTTTGATGAAAAGAGCTTGCCAAAGAGGTTCAAATATGCCAATCCTGCCCTCTTCAAAGAGTATGTGGTGTACAGGAACAGGTCAGGAGCGGGGGAGTACGTCTCCTTAGACCCTTGCACCTGCTCCGAAATTTGCCCAACAGGTTTGGTAAGATTCACGGATATCGGGACCTGGACCCAGAACAATGTCCCTAAAAACATTCTTGCTCTTTTGGCTCTGGTGTTCCTTTCCATGCTTCCTTCAGGGTCAATGATCGCGTTATATGCTGTGCCATCCTCCTGGGGCCGATTGGGGTTTATCGTTGGAGAGTCTGCAATTGTGATTGCTGCCCTAGCTATTGGGAGGAAGTTGAGTGATGGCGAGGTACTTTCTTACATGATTGGGTGAGTCCGACTATCTATGCCTATGGCACACTTCGCACATCTTCTGGCTAATCTGGTAATGGCTATCAGAATCGCGGCTGTTCAAGTCATTTTCGTTGGATCGGTCATTAGTTCTAAGTAACGCAAAACATCGGAACTCATCTAGAGGACGATGACGATTTTCTGTTGCTACCGCAAGTGGAGTTCGATCTGAGGTGTTTGACAGACTTCAGGGGTTGCGACGAATTGAGTCTGAACATGGAGACTTCTTTGGCTTCCTTCCGAGCATCTGTCAAGCCACGTCGCTGTTCACAAGAGCGTTGCTAGTCTCAGCTATGAGTCTAGTCAAGTGACAAGTCATGGAATTCGCTTTCTAAACTGTCCCTTAACCTTCTCCCCGCCCACCTCCATTACCGCTGACGTCTTTTCATACGCTTCTGGGAAGAGGGAGAGTGTCAATGGCTTATGAATGAACAATATTTCATTCGATATACTCCGTAGAACAAGCAGTCTTGGCTCATCGGAATAGATTTAGGGCTCTTTCCATACCATATCATGCCTCGTTACTATGAAGATATTAGCAGAGCCGAAGGGCTAGACTGGCAATAGACTTCTCTACCAGTTGCGTATGCGTCTCACATGCGTCCGATGTGCTGGGCGTATGCGTAATGATAACTTCAGCTCTGCGTCCAGCGGGGTTATCGGTGGGCTCTCGCAAAGAATGCTTGTAGAACCCGCCCAATGTTAGCCCAGGAGATACTCAGAAGTCTCCCAAATTTTCTTCATCATCCAGTCTTGCCGTAGCTCCCACAGACAAATCCCCACTCGAGTCCAGAACTTTTGCGAGCCTTCTTCTTGCGGAAGGAGCAACATGCCAGCCCAAATATCCACAGTCCCTGTTTGCAGTCCTTGAGCTTGAACATTCAGCTTCCCAAGTAGAGCCACACGTAACTTGTTATCGAAAGAGTTGACCAATGCCTGACTTAAAGCTCCCTGTTGCTCACTTGTCTCCTGGTCTAATGTGCGTATCGAGTTGGGTATTTGCCTTTCTGTGAGCGGCGAATTGTCAAGGAAGACACTCTGGACCCAGCGCAACGGTAGGTGCGTTGCAGAAACTTGATCACTGCGGCCATAAATGTGAAGAGAGCTCTTTCGCCAGAGGTCAAAGAGCGCTAGGAAGGTGCACGAGAATCCCTCGAACCTCGGACCCTGCGCGGACCCCGGCAAGATCTTGCAGAAATTCTCTGCTGGCGTTTTGTCTCGAATTGTGGTCCCATACCTGCCCACTGCCCAACGAGCTGTCTCTGGAACCCTCACATGCTGACCAAGGCACCAGCAAGAGCGATGGCGGGCAGGTTGCAGGTGGACGAACAATTGCGCGTGCACGGGAGAGCGCACATTCAGCTGCTCTCCAAGCCGAGCCTCTAGCGACTCCAATGTAGGGTGAGTGGAGCCACCTAGATTGAGGCCGAAGATTTGCATGATCCCATAGATCCGGTCAAGAGGGCTAGCCGTTTGTCTGAAGCATGCCACGCCATAGATAGAGACCGGGTTGTTGTCATGTAGCGGCGACAATCCACTCTTCTCTACCCGTCTTAGAAGATCCTGGAGATCCTCCTGTTGCTGCCGATCCAACGAATCGAGATGCTCGCGTGCAAGTTGTTCTGCTGTGCGGTAGATCTGATAGTAGCATCCGATCAGGTCATGTAGAATAGTCGGACGGTTGAATTGACTTTCCGGGTACTTGACTTTGGTCCCGTCACGCGAAAGCAAGGTAGCATCATGCCTAAGATATGCCTCTTGCAGAGTCCATAGGGAAGAAAACCATGGATCGAGGAAGAGCCGGCTGGCAGTTTCCAAGGCCGATTTTATCCATTCTCCAGTATCCACTGCCAAAGACTCCCCGGGCACGTATTCTTTGCATACACGATAGCTGTGGTTAGCTTCGTTCACCCACATCTGCAACTCGTTTGCCTGGCAATGGTTCAGCCAGATGAAAGTCCTCTCCGCTTTATCGAATATAGCTGCCTGTCGTCCAATCTCATCGAGCTTCAACATCTCATTCTCTTGATCAATGCACGCGATATCAATCCATATGAATTCCGTATCCTCCGAAATTCGCCTAATAACCTGGAGAAAATCATCAACGGAAAAATGCGCCGGGTCGACAGGAGGTATCTTCCAGGACACGCCTTTAACCTCGATCGCTGAGCCCACAGGACGTGCCCATCGACCCCAAGTGTATGTTAGAATGTTGTATGCTGGATCGGCCTGACCGCCGTATAACGCATGGCCATTAGCCATCTCTAGCACCATGGATGTCATAGTAGGCACATGTAGTAGCCTACTTGGCCAGTCTTTACCAGGGTCCTGGAGGTGAGGAGCAAGAGAAGACTTCTCTGCAATAGTAGCAGCAGAGAGTCGATGAAGTTGAAAAATGGCCTGGTCTTCAGGCTTGAGTATTTCGATGTGCTGCTGGACGGCTGCCTCAAATGCATTGTTTCGGTCCCTAGGACGCAACAAGCATATCAGCTGTTTGTCCTCTAGAAAATCCAGATCATCAGATAAGCCCGAATTTAGATCTTTGCCTACTCTTCTTCCAAGGCTGATGTATCCTCAGCATGCCGTTCCGACGAAGGCTTTGGACGTTCTGAGAGTTCACGGTCCTTGATCGACTTTGATCTTTTGCTTTGTTCTAATGGCGTTGTTGAACGGCCTGGCCTTGCGTAGTCTTTTGGTGTTATCTTTGAGGCTTCGAGCTTTAATTCCACAAACTTCTGTAAACTGTTGAAATTTGGTCTTGCCATTGTGACACTCCGGGGCCCAACCGAGGCTTGGGTTAGCTTCAAGCCTCTTGAATTGTGCAAAGGGGAGATAGTAGGACTTTGAGTTTTGCATCAGGCGTTCTGCGGGGCAGGCTGCAAGGCCTGGGCGTGCATGCCATTCCAGCGAATGGGGTTGAAAGCACGGCAGCAACATCAAGCGGTCTGTTATCTCTCTTTCGGAGGTATGTTATGACCGGGGTGACTCGAGGCAGGTAGATTCGACAGGGAATTCCGGCCACAGGTGGATTGGTGAGTAAGGTGGGATACAGCCTAAAACCACAAATCTGCAAGGCTCTAAGATGCACGCCTAAGAGATGCACGCCAGCAACAGATGTGTATCTCATAGACGGGCATCTTGCAGGCGTTCGTCTCATAGGCGTGCACCTGGCAGGTTGTAGGCAATAATGCGTGAAGACTTCCGGAGCAGATGAGGACAGCCTATTGGGACACGGCAATGAGTGGACAGATCGAAGGGACTATTTGAGTGATTAAAGGTTGGGGATTACGTAGACTGTTAGTTCACTTTGCATAGCGAAGGAGGTTTTGAGCTCAGTTGCACCTCAGGTCTTGGTGTGTATCTCTTAGTCTTCATTGTAGCGTAGCCTCAAGCTGAGCAGGCATTCTCAGATTCGATTTCGTCTTTGTGTGAGCTCTTTCTCACTGTTGACTTAGGGCTCCGTATTCTACTTTACTCCACATCGCCTCGTACTTTTCAACCAAGCATTTACGAGTAGACTCCTATATACACATGCCCAAACGGAGCCATCTCATCTCCGTATCAAGCACCTGCGGCAAAACCATAAGGCCTACCCAAAATCATGAACCAGGCCCTCTTGAAAGCTCTTCACGTAACCCGATCAACTGGTAAACGCCCAAGCTGATGCTGTTTGAAACTCTGCTCCAGATTGAGACCTGTTAAAGAACTTGGTAGGCTGGAATGGATTTCATAACCACTAGCATCGAAATGGATGCTTCGGACTGGCCAGTCGCCCGAACGTCCGGGTAGGAAAGACGCGTTTCCCCAGAAATGGAGTGAAGTGGTGAATTCCCCGCATCCACACACGCAGAAAATTGAATTGGACGGGGAAGCTCAAATTTTCGTCGTTGATAGCACGTTCGCGTGGTTGTGACAGTCCTGGCAGCTCCTTTCTGAAAGCATCTGGCAACCCCACTTGCAGTGAAGGTGATGACGATTCTTGGTTCCCCTACAGAGTTCAATGGATGTATGGCCAGTTCCCCGGCGGAGAAGAGAGCAACAATGTTTGAACAGGAAATGTCACCAGCAATGACTGGAACAGTGTTGATTGCCGCAACAGCCCTCTACACTCCGCATGCAGATGAATCTCGTAGCGGCCGGCGTATGTACGTTGAGCCGGGTCAAGCCCATTCTCTGGGTTTTCTTAACACCTCCAGAAGTGCCTTTTCCTTAACCCCTTTGCCGTCTGCTTGTAATTGGGCCTTACTTTCGTCAATGCCTGTTCCGCACAACGGGTGCATGTATTCCCACCGTGCTGTCAGCGGCAAACTCATCAATATGCTCTCCACCCGCGCTCCCGGAGTGCGTAGGCCAAAACTCGTCCCTCTATCGTTTACCAGGTTGAACTCCACGTATCGGCCTCGTCTGATTTGTTGCCAATCCTTTTGCTCGGGTAGATAAGGCATATCTTTTCTTTTTTTCAAAATAGGCACATATGAAGGTAAGAAAGATTCCAAGGCTGTGGTAACGAACTGGAAGAGCTCTTCCTGTGGGTTCTTGGCCGCAGGTCTTGTTGAGGCGTCAAGATCATCGAAGAAAATCCCACCCACACCCCGAGACTCGTTACGATGAGGTATACGGAAATAATTGTCGCACCACTTCTTGAACCTGGGATAGTATTCTGTGTCATGCTTGTCGCATGCAGCCTTAACTGTCTTGTGGAAGTGTTTTACGTCTTCTTCAAAGAGGTAACTCGGTGTCAAGTCAGTCCCTCCACCAAACCACCAATTGTGCTCTGCGTTGCCGGTTGCATTGACTGGATCTCTAGGATCCGAAGTCTCGAAGTATCGATAGTTGAGGTGGACAGTGGGGGCCATCGGGTTGTGAGGGTGTAAGACCAAGGAAATACCAGCCGCAAAGAAATTCAATGTATCGACATCTGAATCCACGAATGACTTGTGGTCTGCTCGCATTTTCTCAATGGCCGGTCGCGGCAGGGTTCCGTATACGATGCTTGTGTTGACGCCTGCCTTCTCAAAAACTTCCCCGTCTTGTAAGACGCACGAAGTTCCTCCTCCTCCATTGGGTCTAGTCCACACATCCTTTCGGAATTTCTTTCCATCAATGTTCTCGAGAGCGAAGACAATGCGCTTTTGGTGCTCCAAGATCAGTTCCTCCATGCGCAGGCGCATCGGCGAATGCTTGTTTATCTTTGTCCTCCTCTTTGTGACTTCATCAACTTCGGCTAGTGAAGCTGCAGATTTATCGTAGGGAGAGTCGAATTTCGCCGTCTCATCATCGATGATGCCGTACATTATAGTGCCGATAAAAGCTATGCCAACATATATTGGAAGGTACGGTCGCCATGTTGTGTTTCGCTCGTGAGAAATCGCAGGAGATGCAGTTCGAAGTGGAGCTGGGGTAAAACGGCGCGCATGCGATAGGTCTCCTGGAGAGAGTAGACGTCTCTGATTGAACTTCACCCGGTGAGCGGCGCTGCGGAGCTGGGGTCTGAACTTCTGCGATAGCATTGTGCAAGTGCTGCTCTGCAAGAGCTAACAGCTATGACTGGGATGCTTCTTGCTCAGTTTGACCTCTCACACTTCAACAGACCCCAGCACACTGACTCAACAGCCAACCGTGTGCTCGACTGACGTGACTGCAAGGAATAGCTTCGGAGGGCATGATGGGTGCGGAGGAAGCTCCCCTTGCAAAAATATGATCTAAGTTTGCACTATTTGCACACACAGTTTAGCTTGAGCAAGGATCTAAAGAACCATCGAACTGTGACTTGGGGCAGATTCAGTTGAGCCTCAGGGCAAAAATGCGTCAGTGACAGTTCTAGTTGGGCATTCTGTCACTCTCATGAGTCACGTAGGCCTAGCAGGAGGCAGAGCAGCTGATGACTTTTGTGGTCATCAGCGTAGGCTGCGTCACTCGTAAGCCACTGGCGCAACAAAGCAGCAAAGTGCCAGGAGTACAAAGCAAACAAACCTGTCAGCGGGCTCAAGCTTTGCTGCATTTTTCCTGCACCCCTCCACAGAATAGCCTTCAAAATTGTGGCTGTACCACCACTATTAGTACACCGCCGCCTTGCAACTGGGAATAAGTCATCAGACTAGACTGTTTCACGTTAGCGTATATTCGGCAACCACGAACCCCCGCGGCAAGAGTGCTGCCTTGTCGCCAACTCATCCTCCCTCCTCTTCGTAGCCTTCACAACCACAACCTATCTTAGCCAGCTGCCTATCCTCCTCACGACTCCTCACAGCAAACCTCAAACAAAGCAGAACCACTTCTTGTCGCTACCAGCAATATGCGATCCAAGTTCAAGGACGAGCACCCCTTCGAAAAGCGCAAGGCAGAAGCTGAGCGCATCCGTCAGAAATACGCCGACCGCATTCCTGTGAGCTGGCCCTCAAACTTCCCACCTAACTGACATCGAGTTTTGCTAACCATCAATCTACCTCAGGTCATTTGCGAGAAAGTAGAAAAATCCGATATAGCGACCATCGACAAGAAGAAGTACCTAGTGCCTGCAGATCTCACAGTTGGACAGTTCGTCTATGTTATCCGGAAGCGCATCAAGCTCAGCCCAGAGAAAGCCATCTTCATATTCGTGGATGAGGTCCTACCTCCAACCGCTGCACTCATGAGCAGCATCTACGAGGAGCACAAGGATGAGGATGGTTTCCTTTATATCACGTATGCTGCCTAAACACCCTAACCTGGTACTGGAGGCTGACTTCGAAATAGATACTCTGGCGAGAACACCTTTGGCGAGTGCTAAATGAGTGTACCTTCATTCTGGACGATGGCAAGGGTTAGTTGGCTGAAACGCGGACGGAACTACACTATTTTGCTACGGCGTTGGGTTACACCTTGATGGAACAGTATGCTATGCAATGACGCCTGTGGGAGTAGCAACAAACAGAATAGGGCTATACTCTTCCTTACAAGTTCAAGAGGTTCTCAGCTTAGCCAAATAAATGAATGCAATTACATGACTAGTGCTTTCAACACGCGGCGCACCCTAGCGTTAATCTGCCGACTTTTGACACCCCATCATACAGTATTTTGTGGACTAAGGCAAGCACTATGGGCCATCTAAATGGATGAACCAATATCAGTCGTCCACATTATGCCACCGCTGGTTTGCAGTAGTCTGCTTGCTTTGTCGTCCTCATTTCGGGCCAACAGTCTTAGACCGCTTTCCTTTCCCAACCCCAAATCATAACACGGCTTTCTCCTGCACAAGACTTTCCCCTGCGGACATCGAGCATACTTAGATGACCAGCAATTAAGCTTAGGCTTATGATCTACGCCGATCACATTAGAGATGGGAACCGCACCAAGAGATCATTTGTCACCCATCGTACCTTGATCAATACTCCCCTTCTTGCTCCATGACATGTATGAAAACGGGGCTGTTGGTTACGGAGAAGAGATGAACTGGTCATAATTGAAGCACGCGACAATTTTGACATCAAAAACTCCTCAAACTCCTCATGTTCGCTAACGAGTGTTGCATCCGGCGTCGCGCCCAATCTGTCGTGGAAAGAGCTGAAGCTGAGACGCGTAAATGCTTCTTCCAGAGAATCGGCCATGTTTATGAAACTTGTCTCAGCATGTAGGTATGTATGTGTGCTTGATAGCATTCGGATATCATTCACGGCCAGAAGTATCTATCTACAAGCGAGTCTATCCTCGCCCCTTCACTGGTAGCCATTGTAACCCAGTCTGAATCTGCAGAATTGGGGTAGAATTGTACAGGTTGAGTACTTCCTGCACCATGCTAGCATTCCATCACCCAACCCTCGAATTCGGGTATGTAGGGTTTCTGATATGAGAACCTCTTTATCTCCGTCGTCAGCCTACGCTCACCCACCCATACCTGCTTCTGCTCATAATCGTGGTTTGCTTGTCGGACTGTAAGTATGATTCTTTCACCAGCAGTACGAAGCTCCCAGCTCATAGGGTCAAAATCAGCAACATAATTGGCAACGTGATTGTCGCTTGAAATCGCCAGCGTCTCTAGTGACGCGCTCTTCTCTTTCAGTCTTCGGAACAACCGGACAGCTGCATCGTCTGTCAGCGGCTGAGTAAGTTTACTCTCGAGATAGTTATCCCCTTCACAATACTGTGGGAACAGACGTAGCCGCTTCAGGTGTGGTAGAGTCGTGATGGCATCAAGTACCTGATAGATCCGCACATCGACGTCCACTCCAGGCACCGCTGTGGTGTGCCACAGGTTGGCGATCCGCCCGACGTCAAGTTCCAAGTGCTCGAGGTTCGGCGCCTGCCCGACCAGGACCTGTAGATCCGCCGCTTGCAGAAACTTCATGCGCGAAGAAGTCGAGAGCAGCTCGCACATATGCAGTTTCAGCTTCTGAAGCTCTGGGCAGAGGATACGTCTAAAGGAGGGCGCCATGTCGAAGCCTTCCAACATCAGCTCTTCCAGAGGATGCCTTTCAAGGAACAAAGCGGCTTGAGAGGCCGCCTTCCGACTAGCAGACCAGATACCAGGATGGGAGGAAGAAAAAGCATGATGACTGTGGAGTGGGAACCTGCGTGATGAAGGCATGAACCAAGGACTCATGGCTTTCAGATGCAAAGAGCGCAGCGAGCTCGAACTCTTGTAGACAGCCTGCAGGACTTCTTCGATCAAGGCATTTCCGGTCAACGACAATCGTCGGAGTCGACTCCAAGGAATAGTCGTGAGAAAACGGGTAGTACCCTCGTCCATTACTTTGCATTCCTTGACCGGGAGCGTGAGGTGGAGCTCCTGCAACGCCGGCATGGCAACATCAGACTCTTGTATGAGGAGACCAGTTCCAACGCGATACAGACTCGCAATGTCCTTGCTTCCTAAAATCACTACCGACAGCGATCGAAGCGCATTGAACCTTCCAATCGCGTCACCCAACTCATCCAGTTGGAAGCAATGAGCCCCCCCTAAACCTCCGTATGTTTGGAAATAAGTGTAGTGAAATCGAAAGGAGAGTGCGACCGCTTGATCATCCCGCAAGTGTGGAAGAAGGAGTTGGTATCTAAAGTCAGGAATGAACTTGAAGAGAGGATCAAGGATGCTGACGCGCATCGGCTCTTTCTGGGCAAGGGGTAATTCCAGCACACGGAGGGCAAATCTGTCAGCAGCGGCGATCCTGAAGTAGTCAATCGGAAGAGTTTCAACAAATTCTGTTGAAGGCGTACCTGACGGCACATAGATTTTCCAGTTCTGGAGATAAGTGCTCAAATTTCGCAAACTCAGATGGCTGTGTCTCGAATCCCGCAAGGGTCGGGCGAATAACCATTTCCCGGACGTGTTTCTGGAGACACGGTTTCTTGGAGAAGAAGTCGAGAATCGTTTCGCCCTGCCTCTGGATTCTGGTAGAAAAGGTCAAGTTGATGGAGCCGAAGAGGATGGGCAGCACCATATCGCGTAGTCCCTTCGAGACCAAGGAAGCAGACAGCAAGTCATCAAAGTCGTAGATGTGATCCAGAATCGATTTGAGCAGTTCCGGAGGCAGATCTAGAAGACCTATCCTGCTTGCGGCCGGCTGACCATTTGTTTGAGATTTCAGACTTAGCATTTTCGATCGATCGTGCGAGTACTGGAATAAGCAAGCAATGACAATAATTACGTCGAGTCAGAGCATCAATGCAATCCAGGAAATGCCTCGAAACGGAGAGTTTCGCCTCCAAGGAGGGCTAAAGCTGGATCGCAGAAGAGCTGAAAGAAACGAGGAGTCAGAGGGACGCCGCCTTGCCCTCGTCAGACTCAAGGAGAACAATGGTCAGACTGCATTGAAAGCAGACAATGAACATTGGTTCTCAGGCCTCGTTGTGAATAGACCAGAGGTCATGCCGAGGCTGTAGGTCTGTCTTACGAAGGGGAAGAAGTATGTACTGGTTAGGCTGCAAGGGTGTGGGTTACAAGCAATTGGAAGCTTAACCGGAATGCCGCCAATAATTTCTGCCCCGCACTCGGTTCACCCCCAGGCCTGGGGTCTCTGCATGAAAATGTAGCCCCCTTGCCAACCACCGCCTCGCGGTGGAACCCGTCTCCGTCATAAGTCCAGGGTGAAGCCCGGCAGCGCTGCCCTTGTCCTCTCGTTCACCCTTTGCCGCGAACGGCCTTGCCGTCGCCTATCTCCTTCCCGGCGCCTCTCCCTCCCGCCCCAGCGATGGGCAGAAACCCAATGACCCAGATGAGCTGCTAGCTCGAGCCAAAGCGAACGGCTACAGGAGAGGAGAGCATAGAGAGCAGGACGCGGTGCCGGATCGCCATGCTTATATAGACAAGACCATATAGGACCGAGATGGGCGCATTGCCCTGCGACGTGGCGTACGAGTGACTCTCTTTGCTCGTTTACAAGTGGGCTCCGGTGCTGACCCAGAGTTCCAGATGGAAGCTTGATGAAATGTGAGAGGATGTTATGGAGAGGCGTAATCCCTCCCGACGAAAGAACGATCAGGGAACGCTGTTTAGTAGGTATCCCCCTCTGATACGCAGCATATCGGGAAGATTTTATATGCTGATTAAGCAAGTCTTGACATGCTTATAGGCTACGAGAATACATATGCATACGATAGGCACGGGTGAATACTCGGCCGTGGACTTGTCCAGCCAATGCAAGCCCAGACCCGTCAGTCACTGCGTATCTGGGTTACGCTTCGAATTGGGTTGAGTTGAGCAAGCATGTACCTCGAAAGGATGAAAGCTCCCTCCGTTTTCCAAGCTAGGACGGGACTTGAGGTTTGATTGAGGGTACCGTTGGGCTACTCTCTTAGTAGGAAGAAAGATGATTGGAGACTTCCGCGAACGGTCCTTATTTGTCGAGGTCCTGAACTATTACACCCTCCGAGCACTGTTGAACAGCGGTCTACCCATAGCTTTTAGTATGTGCGTGGACAGGATGCTTAGAATAATACTACATGCGCTTTACCAGGAACACTGCAAATGCCGACGCTGCCTCCCCGCCTTCTTCTAATACCTGCAAGAATGCCTTATTCTCTACGAGAAACTCAGCGTGGCAGGCAGCGCAGGTAACAACAAGGTCTCTTAGCTCGCTTCCTGTCCCTATGGTGTCACCATCGTTACCGGTCGCACTCATATATACATAGCGGAACAGTTCAGCAAATTCTCCAGCAGAATCGTCCTTGAAGTCAAATCCCTCAAGGTCCCTTGACAGTTTGTGCAGACACAAGTCCTTGAGTGACTGAATCATGTACATAGTGGCGAAGACGTACAGCTTGGCGTGGTAGACCAGCTTGTCAGACAGCTCGTCTTCAGGTTTCAAGCTCTTGAGGTAGGCACGAAGTTCATCGTGGCTCATGCCCATTGCGCCGTACTTCTTCGCTTCCGGACGCTGCCACAGAGCAGCTTTGTTCCAAAACAGATTAACCGCCCGGACCTTTGCTTTCTTGCTGCATGCCAGGCATACAGGTCCACGCCCGTGGCAGAAGACTGAAATTTCGCCTTGTTCTCCGCAAAGAACGCAGAATATATAGATAGTCGGACAATTTCTGCAGTATCTGTCGAAGGCCGAAGGTATTGCCAATTTCCAATATCTCCCACACCTATAGCAGTAATCTGTAAGCAGGCCAATCTCCTGTGAGTTCTGTCTCGGCATCCGCCCGTCCGTGCCACTGGGAACATTCACCTCCTGAGCTACTTTGGCCTTTGGAGGAGCGTAGTAATTGCCTTTGTAGCAGAATTCGGCAAATAAGCCAAAGGTATTGACATCGACTTCCTCAAGCACGGCGACCCTCAGTTGATTCCTTCATTGTGCCATTATTCATCAGCTTGTCCAACGGTTCGGACAGGGACTGCAGCAACCTGACGTGTATGTCTATGGGTTCTTTTTCGGGACCGACAAGAAAAGTGAACGTTCGTGAAGCCAGCAGTCTGAAGGGGAAAACGTAAGTTAGTGACCTTGAAATGGGGAGCTTTGATGCGGTTCCGAGCACGTACGATTTGTAGGACGTCATCCTCGTAGCCAGTCTCTAGCCCTTATCCTTTTACAGGATTGCTTCGCACAGCTCTGCATATCCGTATCGACAGAGGCGATGAAATAGAGGATGTGTTCCATCGCACATGTTGGCAACCACTCGGCCAAAGGCTGATTTCCGGTGCCTAAAGTTCAGCCTCGTCGGTGCTGGCATCTACAGCTCCACAGTCGCGGGAAACCGTTATGATATCAGCGGAAGGCAAACAGGGCGCAGCGCTCACCGTCGTTGTGTCTATGATGCGGAATGGCTGATCTTGCGAGCAACGGTCTTGTCACTTTGGACATTATCCAGAGAGTGCTTCAAAACGAACTACGCCCTAAGCGGCAAGATGTTACATTACCTCCGTTTGTCTGTGAAGAGTTCTACGCAGCCAAACGCGTCGAGAATCATTTCAAATACTATACTACTGAAGAGCGCAAGCAAATTATCACTAACAAATGCCAGCAGCTGTTCGAAGCAACAGCTGATCCAGAGGATCACATTCGAGGTCTAGATCGGAGTTTTGCGGAGCTGATAGAATGCAACTTCGTGATAGAGTCAAAGGATGTCAAAGTTATCATAGCACAAACTCATGATATTTTGGCTAGACTCCCCCCGCGACCGTTGGCCTTGCCAGACTTGCCAGCTGCACTTCCAGGTAGCTTTTCCATCACGACCGCCCCCGGCCGCCATGATCACGGAACTACATCAACTCTTTGGGACGGTCTCTTGGTTGCCTCGATCCTCAATACCAACATCATCAGATCAGTCCTCCTTGTCGTCATATACGGCTATGGCTTCGCTTCCCTGTTGCGGGATGTCGTTAACAGCACAGGGGAGATGCTCGAAGTTTGCACTATGTTGACGCGCCACTGCGTACAGGATGAAGACCTCCAACGTTGGTTCATTGTCAGAGCTTTCTTGTGGACTTCATGGCAGCGTTCTTTCACAATCCTTGCCTACTTTCGGATGGGCATGAACCTGAAATTTGGCTTCAACCACGATGACGCCAAGGATAACTCGATACTCAGCTTCTCGCCAGCGCCGAATGTTACCATACAAGAGCTGACAGACGAATTTTCATTGCAAGGCAGGGCGAAGACTATGTGTACATGGGCATTCAAGCTGCTTACTAGCGAGCCCGCCTGCTTCGGTCTAGACTTCCGCCACTTTCATTGTCGCTATTCACAGATCTTTAGTGAAAAAGCTGCACGTTGCAGGGTAGACTCTGATGAGCCATGTGATGGTCAACATTCGGACCACTGTCGAAGATTTAAGGGCCTGAAGGTAGTGTCTCAGTCAGCTCATGATCGGAAGTGTGCTTGGCAAGATGAATCAGATGGGACTATCGGAGCTAGGGCTTCATTGTTTGCTGCCATCTGTTGTATGAAACCACGAAACAGGCAAGAGCCGAAATTGATCTGGGACGAAAAGTCCTACAGAAGCATCGAAGGGGCAAGGGCGGTGTCACTGGCTGAGACGGATCCTCAGGATGGGCTTATAAAGTTCTGCAAGGTATCCAACAAGACCCTCGCCATTTCCCATGTGTGGAGTCACGGACAAGGAGGGAGGCCGGAGACTGGCATTAACCGCTGTCTTCATGCACGCTATGTGAGAATCGCTCGAAACCTCGGTTGCGACTCATATTGGATAGACACCGCCTGCATTCCCTGCGAACACGAACTCCGCAAAGAGGCAATCAAGCATATTAACGGTGTATTTGTGGAGTCTCGTACAACCATTATCTGCGACAAAGACCTTATGGACATTGATGCTTCGGAATTGACCTTGGCTACAAAAGAGTCTATCCTTGCTGCAATACTGGTATGCGATTGGAACATTCGAGCATGGACGTTTCTTGAAGCAATGAAAGCCCGGCAAGCTATCCGCATTCTGTGCAAAGATGACGAAACAATGTCCCTCCGCGACCTGATCCAGGATGTCTACGACCGTGGAAGGATCGATCTTGTCGTGCTCTGTCAGCTAGCTCCGCACCTGCTTCCTGTTGCCAACTACGGAATTCCACGATCAAACGTGGCACTCAAGAACGGCTTAGGGGATATGTCCATCGAGGTTAGCGGCACGTTGTTGAGCTACCGCCCAGCGAGCAGGCCAGGTGACGACGTTGTGATATGGAGCTTGATCTCTGATCCTTTGAAGCAGTCGTATGACGCGGAGCAGTTTTGGCGTAGCAGGATTGGTGGGTACGTGTCCACAGGGTTTTTGTTGTCAAGTGCTGCCAGGCTAAGGTCGAAGGGTCTAAGTTGGGCACCGGCAACACCTTATGCAGCTCCAAGACTGCATGGCAAAAGCCAGAGCAGCAAATTTTATCGAGCATTCGATGGCATCGAAACCGAGGTTGCGAGGATTACAGAAGTAGGTATCTTTAGCACCTGGCTGGTCTACGAATTCGACAGCCCATTGCTAGTCACTAATCTCAAGCACTATCTGGATATTGGGTCATCCCGCAGGAGTGGAAATCAATCATCAAGAGGAGGAGACGAACAGTCACCACTCATTCATGACGAGCCTTCAACATCCCTTACAGACAATCAATCTCTTGAACTAGACAAGATCCGGCGGATATTCCTCCGGACATCCCGTTTCGGTGCTCTCCTACAGCCGGCGAGGGTGTCGGGAGTTTACTGGAGACCTGGTCTGGATGCGGCAAGATATCTCGGCAAGGTACAAGGTACACTCCTTGTGGTCTGCGGTTGTTTCGGAGGCAGCACAGCGACCACTAGGCAGGGCTGGACGGTTGACAAATGGACCTGGAAGGGGGTTTACGAGTGGCCCAAGGAGGTGTCGCTACCAACTTTTGAGAAACAGGAAGAGTTCTGTATTGCTTGACAGATTTGTGGATCTTCGGCTTCTAGCTTCCAAGAGTCCGAGTAAGAGGAGCTCATGGAGAATAAAAGTGCTTGGCGACACGCTTGGAAAAGGACCGGTTCCCCCATCTCCACCAGCAGCAACCTACGGAGAGACCTCTGGCTGCCTTGAAAGGCAGAGATTTTGAATGAGTCGCCATTCTCAGACTTGGTCGTCTGCACCCGCCATGCTCGCATTCCGATCTGTGCTCGTGCAATCCACTCAGCTTCCCAGTAATGTACTCGAGTATTATACCAGATTCCCCCCGTTCAGCGAAATATGCTTACGTTGGAGTGCTCCCCCCTTCAAGATCAGACAACTACTCCATTGTAGCTTGCAGTCTCCGACTCTATACACTGCGCGGCTTCTACCGACAGCCTTGTTGTCTTCTCCAGCCATTGCCGATCTGGTATATCTAAACCTCCCAGGTCATTAGGTGAGACCTCTTGATTAGTGGCAAGGCATAGCAGGCGGTCTGTCCAACGCTCGCGCCGCGCGCACGGGGCCAGTATGGTGTCCATCCAGGTTGTATTTCGATGCACATTCCCTTGAGTCTTCTGCAAGATACGCCGATCGCTAATCATTTGCACTGCTCCAATCAATGGGGCCCTTCCCGTGAATTCGAAGCTTCTAACCTCAAATCCGACCTTCTCTTTTTGCATCCACTCCGCTGCTGGCCACTTCGTGTTGAAGAGCAATGTACCAGTCCAAACAATAATCATCAGGCACAACAAACAGACCCCGTCCCAACCTTTTTGTGCAGCCACGTAGGTCATGGCGAGTAGTTGGTGACAGTGCGCAAAGCGGAAGTAGTAGTAGAGGAATTTAGTTGACCGCGACCGAGGCACTGCTATCATGGTCTTGTTCAGAAGCCAGTCTATGACGGATCGGTCGCCTCTGTAGAGATACCATGTTGAGGCATTCTCATGAATTGCTGTCAATATGAACGCGTCGTGTGATTCGTTGTTCTCGAGGTAGCCCGGTGGACGCTGGATCGGTAAGAATTTGCACATGATCTTTGACGTGCCGCCGCTGAGTACAACATTTGCGGTCCCATATGATCCGAATAGGCATAGGACCACCACAAAGCCGAGAAGTGTAAGGAGCCATAGAATTTCTGCCAGTGGCGACTGAAGGGCGTGACAAAGTTGTGCGTAGATTGGAAGTTTCGAGTTCTGACGGTTACAGTTGATGACGTGTAAGACTTGTGGCCTAGAAAAGACGTTTGCTTTGACTGCATCCATGTCCTTAGAATGCATTGACTGAGATGTTGCGGATGAAGAAGGCGATCTCGGAATGGCCTGATCCCCCGCAACACTAGCATTAGAGTCATGCGTTTTGCACGAGTCATCTGCAGTGGAAGAAGTGAACTTCTCACGATGTGTGGCATGTTTCGCGGTCCAGCTTTTGACGTCAATCACATCAGGACTCTTTCGTAAGGCATAAGCAGTGAGAAGGTCCCTTGCTGCACCGTTGGCGCATGGGAAAATACTACCCCATGATACATCCCACACAATAGAGCTCAACGAGCCTGTGCTGCTGACTCGATCGAGGAAGTCAGGTCCGCCACGAAGAAGCCTAGCAATGCCGTTCAGGTGGCCCAGTCTAGGAAACAACCCTGTGCTTAGACGGCGGTTGAGGGCCACTTCTCCAATCATTCGATGATCATCTTGGAAGCTTGCGAGATGTACAATCAGTGGAATGAGCGCTGCCCACTCCGCGACGATGCTCGGTAAAGGAGGGAACTGGAAGAATGCAATGGCGCCCGTCGAGCCTAGGTTTGGCGGTTGATTCCAATCCATTCTCTTGGATAAATGCCCCTAATGGTGACAAAGGAGAATATGGGTGTGATATAGGAAAGAAACTTGGAGGCTCTCAATTATCTTCATCCACATCCTGGCCTACCCATGCAAAGCTGGTCTGCATGTCTGGCATCGGGGATGGATGCAAGAGCCACCAATCGCCACTCTGAGGTTCAGCCATCCTCAGGCGTTCAAGCGTTCATGAGTTAGGCGAAGCCATTAGTACGTTCGATGGAGTTGGTGAGTTGCGCAGTGCATGGTAGAGATGGAAAGAGCCAAGGATTAGAAAGCGCTCAGAGGCCTTAGGCGCCCAATGGGCTTGTCCCTTTGAGGCAAACCTTATGCCCTGAGGCGCCACTCTTCAGGCTGTGCTCGTGCAGAAGCTCGTACAGAAGCTCGTACTAGGTCACGCTGATGCTGTCCGCAGCAAATCCTTCGTCGCGAAATTCCGGTATGCAGCGTCAAACCCCACAGTAGCCTTCAGACCATCAGCCGAAGGGAAGTTCAGCTCTGAAAGCGTAGCGGCGATGAAATTTTCCCTCTGGAGCCCCAAACGCTCCACGGAAGACTAGATGCTCGACGAGAGTGGCCCAACTCCATTTTTACTCTCTCAAAACCCATTTCCCAATGCATTACTCCTCCAAAATCCCTTGTCTATGCTTGATGATCCTGATGAGAGGACATGGCAACTAAGAGAGTTTTGCACACCTATGCTGATCGGAGTGCAACATCCTTCAGAGCATTTTCAGAAGCTAGATGCCGAGTTCTCCAAGCTCTTGTCCAAGGCTCTAGAACGACATCCGAGCCAACTTGAAACCTTTCCCAGCCAGAAGAACCCGCAACAGACGTCATCTTCGGAGACTCAGCAACTCATTTCCAGGCTGCCACGTGTGCCTGAGCGGAATTTCAAGTTACCGCTTGCCAACAGACTATTACAGAGGCAGAAGAAGACTCTATGAGAGGGCATCAAAGATGGAAGGTGGGCTGCGAAATACATCCTGCCGGAACGGCAATCACAATTCCAGCTACTCGCTACGGGGGATCCAGGAGCTCTTCTCAATCTCCTTGCTGACATACAGGATCTCGCTTGGGACAACATCTAATACCTCAAATGGACCCTACATCACCAAAGACAATCGAAGAAGCTGCCTACCTGCTTAGTCAACGTCATGCATCACGAGCTGATGACGAGGTTGTCATCTGGAATCTCTTGACTGGCGGTCCCGGACATAAAGATGCTATTACCCTCTGGAAGTCGCAGACTCATGTGCGAACGGGCTTTCTCATATCTTCAGCCGATCGTATCCAAGGGTCGGCAGGTTTCAGTTGGGCGCCTAGATCTCCCATATGTCAGACCGCAGCGACGCTCGGTCGCTCTTGATGGAGGTAAAGAACAGATATACACAATACGCTTCCCATCGTACGACGGAATAGGAAGCTTCTGCGCACGTATCACGGAGGAGGGTTTGCACGGCAGGTGGCAGGTCATGGATATAAACTCCGCAGTTTTGGAATCATACTTCGATGATTGTTGCCAAACGACGTTTGACCTCGACTATGAACCCGACGCCAAATCAAATATTCAAGAATATTCAAGAAACGAGTACAGATTCGGACCATGACGTGCATGCTTACCGAGTCATGGAAGAGCTCTTAAATAATTGTGTCAAAGTTAGGTTACTCCGGCCGCTGGCTGAGGATGGGGTCACGCCCTACGGAGGAGGTACTCAGCGTGGTGAAGGCTTTGGCCTTTTAGCAGTAGTGTGTGTATCAGTTGACGGTGGGAAGGCATGAGAATGGAAGAATGAGCTCGAACCACCACGACGCTGTCGTCTCTAGGTCCGCGTCGTGCTCCACCATGCACCGCCAGCGAGCCTTGAGCGCCTCCTACGCGCTTTGCATTGTTGCGAATAGGTTGCTTCTCGGTTGCCTAGGGGAGCCGAGAGAAGCCTACGTCTGCCTACTATGGCAATCATGTATTTAGTCACTCATTAAACCCAGGGAGTACTCGACAAGACAGTTGCTTCCAATCATTCTATGTACACTTGTCTGCTGTGCGCAACATGTATGATAAAGGCTGTGTTCATACAGCATACAATATGCAGAACGAAGCAAAACCGATCATCTAAGATGAACTGGTAGCTATCGTTTCGCGCAGAGAGAGGCAGCTTTGACATGATAGCGAAAGTTTTCCTGAGCGAGTGAATGATCCCGAAGAGATGGTGGACCGATGTTGTCGCGCAGATCTATTGACTTAGTCTGCGATGTGAGTATCCGAAAGAGAAGGAAGTATTGTCGAGTTGACGAAGAACCCTGCTCATTAAACAAGCAGCTCCTGCTGAGACAAGGCACAGCGAAGTCCAATATGATATTGACGAAAACCATAGGTGCTGGAGTCGGACACCTTGGCTGGTAAATAGAAGCAATGCTGCTGTTCTGAGGCACAAACATAATGTTCGAGACCAGACTCCATCAATGTACCCTACAATCAATGACTTCACCCAAGAGCCCCATCAATGCCTTTGCAAATATGCCAACGGAAATGGCACAAAGCCCACAAAATGTAAGCGGCGGAGAGTAAAGGGTATAGGTCGAATAAAGTAGAATAGTCGTGCATGGGTCTCTCGGAGATACCAAACTGTCAAAGCACTGTGCTCAAACGGAATTGCTTCCAACCGAAGACGCCAGATCCTCTTCTTCAACACCAAAAATGCTAATAGGAAAACATGCGCCGGTTATGTAGTCGACCCGTGTCATTTCTTGGGAAATCAAGATTGAACCTTTCAAAGCTGATGTCCATCTCCATGTTCACGTCGGGACCTGCACGACATGCGGCCGTCGGACTGGAATCTACAGAGGGTGAATGCTGACCAAAGGCAAAGGTCTGAGCTCGCATGAGCTTCGAACGCTGCTTGACCTTTCCAAGGCCGCGCTCGCAAGCTTGAGCGTGCTCCTTGGCCTCCATTTCCACATAACTTTGAGGGAAGCAGCGAAGTCGGTAATCTTTGAAAAAGGAACTGTAGCCGCCATCTAGGATATAAAGCTCGGGATAGGTGAGACTTGGGTATCGTTCTGCATTAATAGCACGATCCTTGTTGCGAATAAACTTGGCCATGATAGGTGCTCGATGAGCAGAATACTCACAATGAAGTATGAGAAGGGCCTTGGAGGTTGGCTCAACTTCAAACAATTGAGAGGTCAACTCTTCTTTGTCATTGAAGTTGACAGCCCCATCGATGTGCCCACCGTTGTATTCATACTCGAAGCGACAGTCAATAACCAGGAGCTTCTCATAGAGCTGGTTGAAGTGGCCATCGAGGACTCCAATGAGGGTCTCTTTAGTGATTCGAGGAAGATCCCCAGGTCGGTCATCGAGTATGAAGTGAGGAAGCTGAAGAATATGTTCAGCCTCTATATCCATGATAGAGGGCAAAGCTGTTGTATTCAAGGTAGACTTCTCTTGCTTCATGACATCTTCCGGATGTTCGAACATGCTGAGTGAACGCCTGAACAGCTTCCTCGGCCGGACCATAGGATTTGAGTTTTTCCTCACATGTCCACTCACGGGCGAGCCATTCCGCGTGTTACTCGAAAGCCCAGCCAACGGCTGTCTCGGTCGAGGAGGTACCATCATAGGCCGCTCTTGCACGGGGGACTCGAGGAAGATTTCCGACAACGTCATCGACGAAGACGTGGTGAGCTTGGACACTCCATTGCCGAATTTGAAGGGAGGTAGCCGACTTTCAACGGAAGGTTTCTGCGGTACCCAGCCAGTAGAATAGCCCTTAGGCCGAGCAATTGCTGGCCGGAGTGGACCAGATTTCCTTCTTCTATCCAGCTAGGTCAGTATTGCATTGGGGATTAGCAGCAGCTTGGGGATACACACTCTTGGGGTAAGCTGAGTTTGGTGGGCTCCAGAGGTATGTCGAGTGGTGGCGATGGGATAGAAAGAGTGGAAGAGTGTGCTGGAGTAAGTTCAGGGGTCGGTGATTGGAGTTGTATCTCGAAAGTAGAGCCAAAGGCTGGCTTGTGAGGGAGAGGCGAGGAGGGAATAACATCCATTGAGTCGCTACCCGGGCCAGGAGAAGACGACGATAGGGGAGGAGTTGTGAAGTCTCCTGAATGTTATAGATTAGCAATCTGGCTTTGTCCCAGTCGTCGGAATGTCCAATGTTACCTTGACCGTTGGACCTTCCACGAACTCCAGGTGCGAAGAGGCGTCGGCTTGGTGTCTGGACATGAGGGCTGCAAAGCTTGTGAGCACAAGTCAAACTACTAGTGAAACCTATTCATCTTACCTGAGGCCAAACCCCAAGTTTTGACCAAAATCCGCAGCCAGACTGGCCGTGGGTGAAGAGCCTCTCATAGGCAGCATAGTGAAATAGTCTGGCTGTGATTTCTTCATTGACAAATCTTTGAAGTTGAAGCTGTTTGGACCAAATCCCTTGTAGCCACAATGACCGAACATCGCAGTTGATGGCTGCATGGTCGCCAATGGAGATGAGGTTTCCATGGTGACCGCCAAATGTGTGCTCAGAAATTGTGAATCGTGACTTTAAGGCTTTCTGCTAGTTTTGACAACTTGATGACTAGGAATGCCAATGGGTGTGCACCCTTAAGTCTAGGGATGCTTGTGACAGCTCGATGTGTGTGTGGAAACCAGCTCTTTTTGGGCGGAGAAGAACCTAATGGGTCCTTCTTGAAAATATGAGGAGGACTGTGGAAAATTAAGTGCAGGTCAGGACCCTTTACAGACGTTCCATTGCCTGCGCCTCAAAAAGCTCCAATGAACCCTGTGCAAGGTTGCCGGCCAAGGACGAGGTGTAGGACTCGTCGACTGGGAGAAGGTCGGCGAGATGGCACGGCGAGGAGAGGAGGGAGCGGTTGATGAGGGGCAACTGCCATAGAGAGGAGGGGTGGAGGTGGAGGAGGTGGAGGAGGAAGAGGGAGGTAAAAGGAGCTTGAAGGCGCGTAGCTGAAGTCCTCGTGTTGTCTATAGCAACTAAGTGATAAGGTCAGCTCGCTGCTGCAGTGGTGGGGAACGCCTTCTCAATCCTGGCGGTTGAGCCTTGCGCCATCCACAGCAGAGAAGGCTACTCACTAACCGAGAAGCTTTGGTCGCCAGGGAGCTGATCCTTGGTTTCGCCCAATGGTTGGCCCGCAGCATTGACCCGCATACCAACCAGCCAGGAACAACTGCGCTAGATCTAACCAAACTGAGCAAGCTAACGGCTCCCAAATCGTAACCCAATGCACGCCCGAAACCCCCCAAAAAAATGCTCCTCTACACGTGTATCATGGTCTGTAGATCCAGGAAAGCAACTCCATACGTCATAAATTTCATTCTGGGCGGCTCGGCCACGGCCTTGAGCAATAGAGAGCTGCTAAATGCCGCTCGGTGAATAATGCCAATTCATTCCACTCTTCCAAATTCCGCGAGCGCTTGTATCATGCCGTATCAGAGTCTCGCTTGTAAAACCCCGAATCAGATCCTTAGCTTTCCCATTATGTCAAGTTGGATCCACTACTGAAACTGGCGTCCTCGTAACGCCCTACCAGTACTACTACTATCTTGACAACAGGGTTGCTGGGCGGCTGATTGTGGCTCCAACAAGCTTTACCACGCGTTGGAGCACGGCCCAGTAATGTTTGCTTTGAGCCTAATGTCAATCAATCTCCTGATCTATGGAAATAGATTCAAGATGCACGGCAATTGACAGGTGCAAGAATGTTGACCGCATTGCAGCCTCCAGGTCACATTTAACGTCCTGGACCTCGGTAAGGGCAAGCCGAAAATCTCGATCGTTCGCCAGCATTCCTTGTCCAAAGCTTCCAGAAATTTGCAACCTCCAACATCCATCCATTTACACAGCATTGCCTGCTGTCATTCATCTAATCGCCAAGTAACATCTATGCATGGCCTTGAATGTCAAAAGCGACTGACAGCCTGACAGGGACGAGTATTGCGCCATCGTATGTTTGGATACTGGTAATTACGACATTTGACTGCTTCCAGCTTCCTTAAACGGCTAAGGCTCTGTTTCACCTCGGTGACAGCTTTGTTCCGCTTCAGAAGTCCGAGGCTTTGTGATAAGGATATCTCCGATCTTAGAGCTTCCAAGCATCAATCATCCTGGTGGCTGTCGATCTCGATATCGTTCCTTGCCAGAATGTTTCAAATTGGTGATTGGAGCGGATGCTATTCTTGCTCTGTTCCCAGCTCTCGATAGGTTTGCCATTATTAGCAGCATCATCTTTATCCTAGTAAGGTGATCCTCCCAGTTTTGTGTGAGCGGGTTTTGTCGGAGCTAGCCTGCCAGTATGTCGAAAACCCGATGCACACGCAAATTCCTGATCTGATTTGATTCATTCTACTTCACTTTGCCGATCGCAGCTTCAATGACGCTGTTTGACGCGACGCTGAAAGTTTTGCAAGATGTAATATTGTTGACAACGCACGATAGTGAGCTGTCGTCCACATGGTAAGAAGAAAGGGCGCCACAACTCATTTCCTGTCGTCCGGGCAGTTCTCACTAGCTGTCCACTGAAAACTGCCTTGAGGTCCCGCAAAGAGTCCACTATGACGTTTTCTCAATCACTGGCTAAGTACTGTATTACAGCAGCTGACAGGAACCGCTGAGAGAGGCCGCGGCTGAGCAACAATTCGCGCAAGCGGCTCGTAAAATCAACTTTGGGGGCATATCACATCACATGGCGTCACTGCAATACGAGTTCAGCAAATGACGTCTAAGGAAGGCACATCCAATGCTGGCGCCAATTGTTGTTGACCCCTCCCAGGCGTTACGCCAGTAGATTTGAAGGGCAAGCTGTTGTCAGATGAGAGATCGCGACCCGCGTCGTGCCAAGAAGTAAACACAAGAAAATTTCAAAAGTCCGACGCCAAATCCCGTGACCTCATTTGCCTAGCAATTTGGCACCAGACCTGTGTACGGCGCTACGCTGTTGGATGTCCGGGGCTAAGTTACCTGTAAAAGGCCCTCAGGATTTATGCCTCGCTGTTGTCGTAATGCCTATGCTATCTACTGTTGATTCTTGGGAATTGCGTCAAGCGTCAACGATGGTGGACACCACTTACTGCTCGACACCTAAAAGCGTTACTCGCATGCCCAGTTTCTGTACACTGGTTGAAGCTCAGCGGGTTTCACCAAACGTCATGATTCGATCACTTTCCCTACAGCATTACATGAGATTGCTCATTGAATATAGCCGCTGGGGTGGCTGTAAAATCCGCAAACTCTAGGTCGGCTGTGTGTCACGTTCACCGTGCCTTCCAGCTCTTAACTGGGAAGCCTGTCAGCGGAAGTAAACAAGAACGGCCCCTGCGTCATTTCCTGGCAGAGAGTGTCACCAACCTCCTCACAGACACGCCTTCTTCTCGTTAGTCAAGCTTGTCGTGAGCACAGCGTCCGTCTTATCATCTATTCGTGGAAGATAGTCATCCAAGCTTGCCAACCTCTCGTATCGTAGCCTCTTACGCGCTTCACACAACTTGAGCGTAGTAGTCTCAAACATTGTAGTCATTGCGTCGGCTGAAGGCAGAGGACTCGCCTCCAAGGGTCGGTAATTGTAGTACACTACCATTGGTCCGACTCTTGGTTGCAATATCGGAGTGCCCGAGGAGATCTTTCATATCGAACCACAGCCGCAGGAAGAATCAAATCTGGACGTTCCGCGTCGTTAGGTAGGGACGCAACTAACATGGGTCTTTGGGGCGGCGTGCCCACGTCCAATGTTTGTTCTCGTAAGGCTCCTTTTGCTCGAAGTGCAGGAGCCATCGGCGTCGCGATGCCAAAGTCAGTCCTCCTCAGCAGAACCTGGCTTCACGCTAAATTCCATGCTGCCAATCTCCTTCCCTCGAGCGTCCTTCGTCACAATCCTGTAGCTTCCCCTCTGTTCGCCAGCTTGCTCGATCCACAAGTCCTTGAGCGTAAGTTCTCGAGTTCTGTTGATGCTTTCAATTGCCGAGATTCGGTCCAATGTGGCCTGTAGATAGTCGTCGAATCCCTCACCACGGCAGATTTCTCGAAACGCATTCATCATGGGCACGCTGTCGGCTCGCACCATCGCGTTCGAGTCGATCGTGAAAATATTTTCAGAATCATATCCCTGAATAAAGTCGGCCCGAGTCATTATCTCCCGAGCTTTGTATAGAGGAATTTGCGGAAGTATGTGCCCCCGTGCCTGATCGTATGTCATATCCATTTCCTTTTCCTTCTCGACAAGGGCCTTGGCAAGTACCATGGCTGCCGAGGCGTACTTCTGCTGGTCCATGACGTCGTCGTCCATCGCCTCTCCGAGTATGCCGCATCGGTTCAGGAACCATGTCTTCTCCGTCGTGCAGATCTTGTCACAGGCCTGCATCATGTCCCGGGACTTGGCCACTTGATTAAGGAACGTCAAGCGCCCACCCACACGATCGTAGACTTTTTCTAGTATATCTGATGAGAAGGGCTGGCGGGGGAAGTACTTCTGCCGATACTGGGCGAGGGCGGACATTGCGCGCTCCTTCGGGAGATCGGGTATCGGTATGACCTCCATACGCGTCGCGTAGCGTTTCAGACGCTCGTAAACCCAGTAGTCATCGGAGTTGAATATTATGGTCACGAGGTTGGCCGCTGCCCATTGCTCGGCGCGTTGCTGCATGAGTTCGAGGAGGTCGCGCCCATCCCCGTCGTCGCGGATCAAATGCGTGCAATTTACAATGAGTACCAAAGGGCCTTGGCTGTGGACGGGCGGCCGGGCACCCCAAGAGAAAACGGATGCAATCTTTGACCACACACTTTGCATTCTGCCGTCTCCGTCCGGGGGTCTCTGCCTTCTTTTCCGACGCCCCAGAGCGATCTTTTCGAGTTTGTTGAAGGCCCGCTCAATATCCAGTAGTGGAGTAGTATCGCGCGGTCCTTTTATCGAAAAAAACGCGCCGATGTAGTCTTCGTGGTACTCGTAGTCCAGCGCTTTACCCAAACGGACTCGAAAGACTTCAAGATCAGCGTGCGCCTCAAACATCGATATGCCCTCGCCGTCCACCTTGCGCATCGCCTCCAACAACATAGAAGACTTGCCTGTCCCCTTCTCCCCAATCAACAAGTAGTAACGTCCTCTCTCAACACCAGCCACAATCGCATCAAGCCTCGCCTGTTCAGGGCCCTTTAATTCAAGCCGATGCTCATGGTCTTGCTCGTCGACGTGTTCATGCCGCGCTTCCGCGTCTATGCATTCACTGCTGGGACCTGCCAGCTCGAGCGCCGGATCTCCTGGTTGGAACGCGCGCTCCATCTTGTGCAGGATCAGCCATTTATAGTAGCGGTGGTAGCTGTATCCTGCGAGGCCGAGGACGATGCCAGTACCGAACATCGTCCCCGCCGATTCCAAGACCTTAGATCCCCAGCTCGAGAACCCTTCGGTTCGTGTTAGACGAGACGTTGGGGACGGTCTGCGCCTGAATAGTAGGTGCCGGGGGAATACTCTTGCCCTCATGTTCGCAGAGTTGTAGGGAGTGTAGGGAGCACGTGGTAGTTGTTTCTATTCAGAAGTGCTTAAGGTGGCTGGTGGATCTTGCGGAGTATTTGACACCAGCAACGATGACGTCCTTCTCCTTGCATTCTGGATTCGGTACTACTATCATACTAGATTTTTCAGGCTATCAGTGGGAAATCGGAGGGATTCTGAAGTTGGTAAAATCGTCGGTCTACAAGCTGAGAATACTCAGAGGAGCATGCCTCTGCCAGCCACGGCTTGGCACTCTCTTATTTCTAAACTTGGCTCTGAGGTATTACTTGGGGTGTTACGAATACTGAAGGTCAACTCGAGTAATCAACGACTTCGTATGTATTGTGCAAGTCGTATTTGAGTAGATCTTCCGAGATTCGTGCAGTCACCCTTGGGGAGAGGCTTCTTGTTGGTCGCATAATCAACGGCCCATTCAACTCGTTATTTGCAGAGGCAGGGGTAATCCGGTGAATCCGAGGTGAAGGGGGAAAAGCCAGGCGAGCAAACTCCGCGAAATTTTCTTTAGCTCCAACAGTTCCGATTTCGGGTTCTCCATGGAGAAGCTTCCCTGCGGGCCGATCAAAGATGCTTTACCAATTGCTCCAAAAAAGTGATCTTCAAAAGGTCGTCTGCATTTCTCCTCTCTACAATTGCCCTCATTCCGTGTACATTATTCCTAGGACTCATATCCTTCCTTCCATCACCTGTCATTCTTTCAGGTTGCATAGATTGCACTTCAAAAGTTCAAGCCTTGCCTGTAAAGTAGCTTCGACAATTTTTTTACGACATTTCTAATGGCCGAGCAAAATGGTGACGCGAAGACCACAACTGGTTCGCCAAACAGCTCCCAATTCATTTTTCTGCTGCTAACATCTTTGTAGAAGAAACAATAGAGACCTGTAAAACCGAGCTCCCTCCTACTAGTCTTCCTAACGGAAACAATCAATACATCGAGAAGCACACGCATAACCATGACCATGATCATACACACAACCACAATGACGATCCAAATGCCGGAGCGTTATTCCAGATCACCGTCAAGCTTCCACATGAGCCATACCAAATGCCCTTGATGGTAACAAGCCAGGAGCAAGTACAAGACGTTCGACAGTCCATCATTGAGACTTCTGGCACTTTCCAGTACACCTGCTTCCATCTCGAGCACAATGGAGAACGGATCAACGACTATATCGAGCTCTCCGAAGTGAAAGGTCTCAAACCGAACTCCGAGCTAGTGCTGCTGGAAGATCCATACACAGAGAAAGATGCTCGAATGCACGTTATTCGCATACGGGAACTTGTGGGCGCAGCGGGCGACCGAGCCGATCAGCTGCACGGCATTTGCGCTGGTCTGTCATTGCATGACGCGATAATTGCCTCTGATGCGACCACAAACGGCACAACTGATAATTCAGTTCCGGAGGAGCATCCTCTGACCCATTACTCCTTCGATGACCCTGCCTCGATATCCACTATTCTTCCACCCAACCACGAAGTTCTTCCCAAGACATTGAAATGCATTGCAGTCTCGCCTTGGAATCCACCTCCGTACCACTTGCGGCAGCGCGGCCACCTTTTGTACTTACAGGTGACAACCAACGAGGGAGAGCAGCATCAGATCACAGCCAGTGTTTCTGGGTTCTTCGTTAACAAATGCTCGAACAATAAGTTCGATCCCTTCCCAAGGCCAGCGCCGAAGAACTACAGAGCCCACTCGCTTCTGTCGCTCATTAGCCTGCTGTCTCCATCATTCAATGCTGCTTTCAAGGAGCTACAAGAAGCAAATAACAAGAAAGATCTGTTGACGACTTTCCCCTTTCAGAATGCAATTCCTGCTAACCCATGGCTTGTACCATCGACTTCGTGTAACAACAACCAGCACCACCCTGACATGGCACGCGCTCAAGAAGCATATCTCATGTCTGGATTAGACGGAGCCGAAAATCTACGAGACTGGAACGAGGAATTTCAGACAACCCGGGAATTGCCAAGAGAGAATGTCCAGGATCGTGTCTTCAGGGAACGTCTGACATCTAAGCTCTTTGCTGACTATAATGAAGCTGCTGCACGCGGCGCTATACTGGTGGCGAAGGGTGAGATTGCGCCACTGAACCCAACCGAAGGCAAAGATGCACAGATATTCGTTTACAACAACATATTTTTTTCCTTCGGTGCAGACGGAGTTCAGACCTTCGCTAGTGAGGGAGGAGACGAAGCTGCCAGAGTGGCTGTTGGCAAAGACGTGGCTGGCGTTCGGGCCGTCAACCAACTGGATATAACAGGACTCTATACTCCAGGGACTGTCGTCGTTGATTATCTTGGCAAACGAATTGTCGGTCAAAGCATCGTGCCTGGGATATTCAAACAACGAGACCCTGGCGAGCACCAGATCGATTACGGTGGTGTCGAAGGCAGGGACATCGTCACCGAAAACGACGCGTTTGTTCCTGTCTTTGAGAAGTTGTCCCAAGCACTGCACGTCAAGAAGCATGCGGTTTGGGATAAGGAAGGAAAACGGCACGATCTAGAAGGTAGCGTTGAGACGAAAGGGCTTCTCGGCACTGACGGTCGTAAATATGTTCTGGATCTGTACCGCATCGCGCCGCTCGATGTGGCGTGGGCAGAGGATGTCACCTCTCCAGAAGGAGTGCCGCATGAGAGTTATCCTCATAAAATGGCCATACTGAGGCTCGAGCTCGTGGAGATGTACTGGCGGATGAAGATGTCGGAATACGTCAAGTCAGAGGTCGAGCAGCGACGTGCAGCACGCGAAAACAGCCACGCAGATAACACGCCGGCTCTGACGAATGGCGAAGCTCCGCGAGCGGACGGGCACTCAGAAGACACCGAGATGAAAGACGCTGATATTCCGGACGGACCAGATACGGTAAGAATATATCAAAGTCCTACGGGTTCTACAGTCAAAGATGTGATTACAGAATCTCACGAAAAGAAGGAGCCGCCCAATTTTGAGCAGGACCGTGTCGACATCTCCAATTTTACCCTGGCTCTCAACCCAGATGTGTGTAGTGGACAAATTCCTCCTACTGATGATGATAAAGCACAATATGCAGAGGATGAGAAAGAAATTCGGGCAGTCTGTGCATATCTCCGATCCAAGGTCATTCCTGATTTGGTTCAAGATTTGCATGACGGCGATGTCGGCTTTCCAATGGATGGCCGATCTCTCAGCCAATTGCTTCACAAACGCGGCATTAACGTCAGATACCTCGGAAAAGTCGCAATATTGGCTGCGGAGAAGGGGAGACGTCTTGACGCATTGGTTACACTTGCGATCCAAGAGATGGTGGCTCGCTCTTTCAAGCACATCGCCAATCGGTACCTAAGGCATCTTCCCGCCCCTTTTGCAACATCATGCATCTGCCATCTACTGAACTGCTTACTTGGAGCGGACCTCAATTCGAAGCCTCGCCCAGAGATTGACGAGGAATTGCGAGAGATATATCCCGATGGAGACTTCGCTTTCGAAAATGTCAACCCTTCTACGTTGAAAGCCGATATTGAATCTCAAATCAAGGCGAGGTACAGATACAATTTGCCGGAGGATTGGCAGTCGTCTTTGAAGCCTCTACAGGCACTACGAGAGATTGCATTGAAACTAGGACTTCAGCTGTCGGCCAAGGAATACATATTCTCAAAAGACAAGGCACTGCGAGGTGATGAATCCCCTTCCACGACAACCAGTGGAGATCACATGACAAATGGAGTGCACGGTGAGAGCAAGAAGAAAAAGAAGAAGGGTGGAGACGGCACAATTCCAAATAGCCCTGCTCCCCACGCAAATACTACCTTCACACCAGACGATATCCTCAACATAGCACCGATTGTCAAAGACGCAGCACCACGAAGCGCACTTGCCGAAGAGGCGCTAGAAGCTGGGCGAATATCGCTAGCTCAAAACCAGAAGCAGCTTGGCCAAGAACTGGTGCTCGAGTCTTTATCGCTACACGAGCAAATCTATGGAATCTTGCATCCGGAAGTCGCCAAGATGTACCACCAGCTCTCTCTGATTTACTATCAGACCGACGAAAAAGACACTGCCGTCGAGCTGGCACGAAAGGCTGTCATCGTGACAGAACGCACTCTGGGCGTGGACTCCGCAGACACCATCTTGGCTTACCTGAACCTATCGTTGTTCGAACACTCGATGGGCAACACCAAGCGGGCGTTGGTCTATGTGCGCCACGCACTCGAGACCTGGAAGATTGTGTTTGGTATAAATCATCCTGATTCAATCACGACAATGAACAACGCCGCCGTCATGTTGCAGAGTCTCAAGTTTTACCCAGAGTCGCGTCGCTGGTTCGAGGCTTCGTTGGCCGTTTGCGCAGACCTCTTCGGTCGACATACGATAAACACAGCCACGGTTCTCTTCCAACTTGCCCAAGCGCTGGCGCTGGATCACGACGCAAAAGCTGCCGTAAACCGCATGCGCGAGGCTTACAGTATCTTCCATTCTGAACTTGGGCCAAACGATCGAAATACCAAGGAAGCCGAAAATTGGCTTGAGCAGCTTACGCAGAACGCTGTCTCAATCGCGAAACATGCCAAGGACATTCAGAATCGGCGTTTCAGACGCATAAGCATGATGCCTAGAATGAGCACGGGCACCCGACCGCAGCCGCAGGTGGGCCAGAGCACCGCCGAAGTCATGGATATGCAGGGAGCTACCATGATAAATTCTCGGACCGTCAGTCTCGACCATAGAAGTATTGATGAGCTTCTCAAGTTCATCGAGGGCGGCGATGCAGCTCGCAGCTCGCCACAATCAAAACAGAAGAAGAGAGCCAAGGCTATGAATCCGAAGGTTAGGAGAGCTCAAGAGGCGTCTGCAGCATAATTCCCCGTCGGCAATCTAGGTTCGCACAGCGTTTGAGGAATTGCGGAGAGGATAGCAATGGTCTTGGCTGTTGACAGTATTTCGAATTTCCGGGAACCCCGCAACCCTTCTAAAGGCTCGCGTCCTTGATGGCTTTTTCTAAGTTGTGTTTGTACGATCCCACTCCACTTCCTTGTACCATACCATGCGCGAGTAGGGCGGTGGCGCCGGTTCTGCTTACATATTCTCATCTCCAGATGTGACAATACCACCATTCTACTTCGTGTATAAATCGTGCGTCGCATACGGATTGCGACATACTACCCTATGAATTCGTATTATTTTGCCTTGTTAGGCATTTTTTGCTTACATCAAAGTTCGATAGACAATGTACAAGAGCCACCCTCACAATTCGTTCATTAGATTGGTATGTGACATTCGTTACTCGACCAAGGGGTTTTCAATGTCATGTGTTCTGAAATGTCCTATTCCTCTCAACACTTACCACTATGGGCTTACCCTCATTACCTCTTGCATCACGACGCGGCCGTTCGATTTGCGAGGCTGTTCGAGGGAGCAGCGATTTGTTACTCAACAAATTATTACGTCACACTGCAGGCCCATCTTGGCTGTGAAGTGGGCTCGAATTTCAGCCTTGCGGCACACCTTACGACGTACATCAGTCGACTTTTTATGACAGAGCATCAAGCAAACAATCAAAATCATCGGCCAGGCTTGCGGAGCGGTGCTGAAAGGCACGACTAAAAGTCCCTTTCCTCAACCTATTCACATGTATATAAGATCGGAGTCGCTATTAAAGTCAGCGATATGGCAACCGGAGCTAATTCCATTCCGCTTCAAACGCGAGCAAATGCCACGCCAGGAACGCAAAGCAGCACGACTCATGCATCGCCAGGCGCTGTTGTGCCATCTAGGATGACTGTGTCCGCTGTGAATGCAGCTTCTTCAAATTCGCCAACTACACAGACCCCATCGGCAAGTGCCAAGATGTCACGCTGTTGTACGATCGCAAAGGCCTTCTCCAGCTCGCGTATCAATGTCTTGATAGCAGTCATCGCGCTTGGTGCGGGGATCTACTACTTTTACGGACAATACACCATCTCATATAAGACCTGGGAACTGGGCATTTGGAAGGATTGCCATGATAGGGCGGTCCATCGAACCGTCCCGACAAATGTTCAATGACTGAAATTTTGATAGGATCTTGTCAACTCGAGCGTCTGTCAACGCTATACCAACGTTACTTATGATAACATCGCCAGTCGCAGCACCACGGATAACGTCACCCAAGTTGAAATTTCAATGGTCAGCGCAATTGTCAACGGCGGTATCGTAGTTGAAGCTTGGGTCTCTTCTTTCACGCTGGTCTACATGTCTAATTGGGTATGGCGATGCTGGCACAAGCCATGGGTTGTGACGGTCCTAATCATTGCCGTGACGGTTCTGTGCGTGGACACAGGTTCCAATGGCATGGCTTGGTTATGGGTATGCCCTCTTTATCTTCTTACGTGTGCTATGGAAGTCTTCACCTGCAACAAATCCTTGCTTCGATGGTCAACAGCAGTGCAACATTCCCCCAGGACTTTCTCGGGGGCCCCGAAGCTTGATTATATTCTTCAGGAACTTGTACTTATTTCTGCCCTACTTTTGTCCGCAGGAAGCTTTGTTTCCCAGGTGTGGTTGGAGCCAAAGTTTTCGAAACCTACTCTATCGCAACTCTCTTATTCGGTACTTTTTCTACATTTACTCTCTTGCTGGGCTCCAGTGGCTTTAGTATGTGTCCAGCGTTTAAGGAGATCGATTGAGTTTAGCTATGACCAGGAGGCACAAGATACTGTTGAAATTCTTGGGGGCTTGCAGTGGCTAAAATGAGCCTTGAGGATGGATCCAGGTGTTCAAAATGTTGCGCGCAGCGAACAGCTGTTCATAGAATTGGTTGTACCACTGTTTACAACTGTCTATCTATATTAGGAGAGAGCATATATGTCAGACGGGAACCTGACAGTCCCTACTGGGGCCTAAGTGTGCCTGGAGGTGCCTAGGTGTGCCTAGAGGTACCTAGAGGCGATGACTCAAAGATACACAGGTTTGTAGAATACTAAAGGAACCATCTGCTACCTAGATAGAATAGACATACGAGTTCTTACATCCAAAACAGCGTCTAACAATATATTTATGGACACAAGGAAATATGATCGACAGATCATCCTACCTATTCCGTCGCATTCAGCTGGTCCTGCCTAACTGAACTGTCCCTGTACAGCTGAACCATACGAATATACGAGTGTACGAGTGTACAGACCTGCGAATAGAAACCGAAACGCGGCCTATTCGCAACACAGAAATAGGCTGAGGCAATGCAGACTAGGACCAAATAAGACACCGCAAGGGGCAAGTAGCCTTGGTTCATTAGCAACAAACATTTTCCCCGTAGGAAGCCCTTTCCGCAAGCTATCGCTCATCTTGCATGAGCATATTCCAAGTGTTCTTTTGCTAGCATTGGATTGTCGGAAAGCTTAGCAATCGTCTGGATACAGCTTTCATGCACGGACCTTCTTGGCCCAAATTCTGGTTCATAAGCATATCCAGGCGAAACGCGGCAAAGGGAATGGCACACCATTGGTGTTGCATCTGGCCCCATAATGAGAACCGCGGACAATGTTACACAGGACTACGGGCAGGCTAGGGACAGCACATTTGCCCACTCCTGTTGCGCAGAAATGCCACAAGGCAATGGCTCCACACAGCGTCCGCCAGCATACATTACTCAGGGTACCCCAAATGCTGATCAACCTACCCCCTTCAAGCACTGTCCTTCTTATTACCCTCCAGCCCCGGCGTCTCCCCGACCAGACAAACAAACTTCTTCCCCTTCGCCTTCCCCTCCTTCAACGCCCTCAAACTGACCTCCACCCCCAGCAGCCCTCCAGGGGTGACTTTGTATCGATGCCCCTCGAATATCCCCTCCGCCAAAGCCTCTCCCACCCATTCAAAGAAGGTCCCCGAAAATTCAACATCATTAGTCACCTCTGCGGCGTCTTCGGGTTGTTTGGGCATGGCCGGCATATATTTGCCCGTATGCGCTGTGCCGACGAACGTATAGACGATTTTGACGCCGTCAGGGATTTCGGGCTCGTCGTACTTGTTCGCGCCGCTCGTGACCGACAATATGGATTTTTGGCCGGTAACGGGGTCCTGGGTGGGGTCGAGCATTCGCGAGACGTGGACCCAGGTGTCGCCGCTGGAGATGGCGTCGAGGGCGTGGCGGGCCTTGAGGGGCCCGAAGGGTGAGTTTTGCAGGGCGGAGGCAACTTGGGCCATCATGGACTCGACGCCGTCACAGTAGTCGACGAAGGCATCGCCGAGGGATTTGTCGAGGAGGGGCAGGATGTGGAGGTGGGAGGCGCCTCCGATGGCAATGATGGGGTGAATGTTAGCAAGGCGGGCGAGCTTGACGGTGAAGAGGCCGAGCGCGGAGGAGGCGCCATAGACGATTAGTGGGATTGGTGGAGAGGAGGGCGGGGCGGGGGACCAGGGAGTTGGGAGTGCCTGGCGGCGGAAGAGCGTTATGGCAGCGGTTGTCGATACCAGAGGGATTGTCGAGGCTTCTTCGAAAGAGATATTCTTGGGAATGTGGAAGGCTGTGTGGCAGGGCGCGATCGCGTATTCAGCGTAAGCCCCGCCAGAGGTGCCCATGGGGTGGAAGGCGGCCACGCGGTCGCCGATGTTGAAGCCGTAAACGGAGGAACCGATAGCATGGACGGTGCCGGCGACGTCGTCGCCAGAGTTGAGGGAGTAGTTCTTTTGGGTCAGATGCCACCAGTCTTTGACATTGGAACCAGCTGCGACAACCTTTATCAGGAGTTCATGGGGGCCGGGGTCGGGGATGGGGATGGAGTGGATGGTGGAGGTGATTGTGGGAAGCGGGTGAATGACAGCTTCAAGCATTGTGGACATTGTGAGACAATGTTAGGCAGGGAGGTTTGGAATTGCTCGTAAGCTGTCGGTCAGGGTATCACGATTTCTTGGTTTATGTTGATGATTGTAAACAGGATGAACCACCTATATACACATAAGATCGATTATGCATCCAAACAGGGAATTTTCGGTTCCTAGGTTCTTCCTAACCTTGTGCGGTTCACCACTTCTCTTTTGTGCTACCAAGTTTACAAAGAGCTGTCAGCAATGACATGGCATCGCCCTCCTTGGCGTTAGGCAATACCACATTGTTGCATGCAATAAATTCGCGCTGAATAATCAGTTGGGCAGCACTTGCCGGAAAGGGCGCTAACTTAATGGCACCTGGCAAATAAACAGGCCTTTTCCTGACCTTACCGGAAAAGTCTAGGTACCTGCCCGCCAAAATCTTTTCCCAAAACCATGACATTATGCCTATCTCAAACCAATTTCACTTGCCTCATGTTCATATCTCTTATCATGGAAAAGTGCAAGACTTGTGGTGGCTCTGGAAAGAATGGTTCACATGCGGAGTATGTCAGGGACGAGGAACCGTTTAGCAAGGGGGGCTGCCTTAGTGTAGGCTCGTTGAAATCGGCCGAAGGCATTGAGTGGGGCCAGGAATGACAGGTGGGTGTCTTTGTGCATGAGTAATATGAGGTGCATGTCATACTGATCGGTTCATCCTCTTCTTCAGCTCAGCATCTTACATACAACTCCATCTCGGTTTCCTCAACCACCGTACGAAGCGACCTTCCTTTTGTCCATCACTGCCCTCGACAACCTTCTGCCGGCGATTTCCATGTTACACCTGTTCAGATACTCTCGACCTGGGGCCAATATGGGATGATGAAAGACCGATTACCGTGACGATTGTGACGGCGAGTGGCTGTACTGTATGCGAGGGTAAAAGCTTGTCGATGACGCACAAATTGGTGGTACTGGTGAAGCAGATCGCTTTGCACATATCCTGATCGATCCCGAACCAAATGCTGCAGAAACTTGAGGTTTGAAGCTCTGTTTTGTGCCGATTCCGACCGGGGTGATTCCTCACCTGAGACAACCTCCCGGGCTTCGCTTAAGAGTGCAGACGCAACGCTGCTGCCTGGCGTGCGGAGGGCCCGAGGGACCGTTTGGCCAAGTTGGCCGTTAGCGCCAAAAGATGATTGAAACTCTGAGATGCATGTCCTGTGAGAGCTATTTAAGATGTACGCTTATGAGATGTACGCTATATGAGAGCTACACGCCTGTGAGGGCTGCACGCCTGTGAGAGCTGCACGCTTGTGAGAGCTGCACGCTTGTGAGATATATACCCTATGAGAGCTATACCCCCGTGAGAGCTACACCCTGTGAAATATGTGCCCTATGAGAGCTATACCCCTGTGAGAGCTGCACACTGGTGAGATGTATGCCCTATGAGAGCTACAGCCTATGAGAATTGCACGCCTGTGAGGGTTGCACGCCTGTGAGAGCTGGTGAGATATATGCCCTATGAGAGCTACAGCCTGTGAGAGCTGCACACCTGTGAGAGCTGCACGCCTGTGAGGGTTCCACGCCTGTGTGGGTTGCACGCCTGTGTGGGTTCCGCGCCTGTGAGGGTTCCGCGCCTGTGAGGGTTCCGCGCCTGTAAGGGTGCCGCGCCTGTAAGGGTTCCGCGCCTGTAAGGGTTCCGCGCCTGTGAGGGTTGCACGTCTGTGGGGGTTGCACGCCTGTGAGAGCTGGTGAGATATATGCCCTATGAGAGCTACAGCCTGTGAGAGCTGCACGCTTGTGAGATATATGCTCTATGAGAGCTACATCCCTGTGAGAGCTGCACGCCTGGCCGGCTTGCAATTCCACAGGGCATGCATCTCACAGGTGTATAGGGCTCACATCTCACATGCGCACATCTCAGACAGGCGTGCAGCTCATATAGGGGCATACATCTCATAGACGTGCGTCTCAGACAGGGCAGGGTTTCAACCGTATTTTGGCGCTAACGGCCAACTTGGCGCAAACGGTCCCTCGGCCCTCCGCACTTCGGAGAAATCGCAGAACCGGCTTCGAAAACAGGTGCGGAAGCTCCGAAATATCACCCCTTTAAGATGCCCGAATGTTATTGGACAGACCCTGGTCCACTTGTTGAGATCCGGCCGACTGTGTATATAAATCTCCTTCTCACTGTAGACGCTCTTCTCTTTTACAACAGCTTCTATTACTCTCAAGTCCCGTTTTCCTACCACCAAAGCCCTGTAATGCACACATGTACGACTCCTAGAATTCCATACCTACGTACAATCAACAGTCCCTGCGAAAGAAACCGGAGCAAAGACATCAAATCAGAGCTGAATGTGCTGCTTCTGAACATATTAAGTCAACGCAGAGGAGATGTCGGGTGTAATTGTTGCAAGAGGCGAAGATAATTACGAAGGTGAGTTTTCAAAGAACAGTCTTTGCCTCTTCTGTCGCGGGGTTTCTTACACTGTTACCGTATTAGCCACCTTTACTCACATGACGTACCCTAACAGTTCGATTCCAATGCAGATGGCACGCCAACGATACCACCACCGATGCGTCGGGTGTTATTTCCTGGCAGTCCATCGACATCTTCTTCAAGGAGACCTCCAGACCACCCTTGTTCTCGTGGCCTCCGAATGCAGAAGATACTCGCCTGTTGATCGAGGTGTCGGCAAACGAGCGGCATCAAATCGTTCCGCAAGACTTTGGATCCGCAGCAGTTTTCCGCTTTGTACTCGACTGCCTCTCAGCTGCCAACCATGAACATGGAAGTGTGGCCAGGTTGGTAGTGCCACAGTCCCGTGGATATATTGTACGGTCCGATATCATCCCGTTACGTTTACTGGACTGCTTGCTGGTGACCAACGTTGTGGGCTTTGCAAAACCGCTGCAATTTTTTGATGGAGAGCCCATCCGTATTGAGACGCTGCAACAAGTTCCAAGTGCGTTTGCAGCATCCGTTGGAGGCATGCTCTTGAAAGAAGTCAATTCGACCGGAATCAACACGCTCGACTCGCAGTTGACACGTCTCGATGCCGAATTGCGCAATCGGCTGTCGTTTCCTTGGCTATCGACAGAAGCACCGAAACGTCAAACTCTCGCCCTTGTCGAAGGCGGCCGTCGCAGCCCTGATCATGGAGGGAATGGAGAGACCGTATTCAAGGCGGCCGAAGCTCTAGGAATCGACATGGTTGTGCTCGATAATCCCGGACATTGGCTGGACTGTCCGCGCTGGGCCCACTGGCGCAAAGCATTCATTCCCATCGAGTGTACGCTGCAGTCTGACGCCATGTTTACACGCCGAGTTGTCGAAGCGATCCGCTCGTACGGCGGTCATCTAGACGGCCTTGTGACGTTCTGCGACCATTACAGAGAGCCAGTCGCTGAAGCCGCCTTGCAACTGTCATTGCCGACATGTTCTCCCGCAGCATATGCACTCGCCACGGACAAATTCCGGTTGAGATGCTTCGAAGGACACGAGGCCTACCGAGCTTCTAGTGTGAAGGAGGCTACCAGCATCGTGCAAGAGCACAACCTCGAGTTTCCACTGATCATGAAACCTTGCACTGGATATCTCTCAGAGGGCGTCTTTAGAGTAGAGAGTCTTCCAGAGCTCGAGGCTGGTGTAAAAGCCATCGACATCGAACGACACGGCACAGATTTCGCCATTGAAAAGTACTGCGAAGGACCAGAAGTGGATGCGAACTTTGTGCTTTGCGACGAACAATTGTTATTCTTCGAGGCATCCGACGAATTCCCCAAAGGCGCAGATGTAAACGGCCATGGAAATGTCAAGACCTTCATCGAGCTAGCAAACATCCTCCCGTCCAATCTCCCAGAAGACGAGCTTGCTGTCCTTCGAGACTCGCTGCGTCAAAGTTTGCTTCGGATTGGTTTCCAGGACGGAATCTATCACCTCGAAGCGCGAGTTGAGCACTCAAGGATGGAATACACGATGAAAGATAACGTGCTAGACTTGACCGAGCGCTCCGTTCCCGCCAAAGAGGCACCCTCTGCCTGGCTGATCGAGATCAATCCACGACCGCCCGGGATCCAGGCCTCAGACGCGTCAAAACATACGTACGGCATCGATTACTGGGGCCTCGGCTTGCTCTTTGGTCTCGAAGACAGGCAGCGTGTCAGGCAGCTTTCGCATCCATTTGCGCAAGGACCGCAGTACTGGTGCGAGATGGTATTTATTCCGGTTGAGAAGGGCGGCGTGTTTGATTCTGAGGACGTGTGCACGGAGCTCTTCAATAGGCGTCCCGATATTGCAGATTGCGTCTCGTGGTGTCATTGTTTTCTGACGAAGGGAGATCGTGTACCGGACCCCAGCACAGGAGTGTATTCGTGGGTGGCACATTTCAACGTCTTTTCGCGGTCATCTCGGGCACACGTGTTGCAAATTGCCGAGTGCGTTAGAAAGGAGGTTAGATTTTCCATTGTGTAAATGACGAAGTGGGAAGACGATACTAGCATTGGGATGACAAGCGTAATGCTCCCCGCGTCCACAGCAAGGCGACTATGTACGATCTTCGGCAATGCTCCCGAGATCCATCTTGCTTACCTTCAGATGACAGGTAATAGCGACGTCCTTGGCACCTCATGTCATCACGTTCCATGCAGCAGTGGGCCCAAAGCGTTAGGTTCCAGAAAGCCATTAGCCACTATTTATCTAGATATTTCTGAATAAGGCCATTCACTTAGGATACACTAATCTCCGTGATAGCTTGATTGACGATGGGCCCTAGATCGGCGGCGGCGGCCCAAGGCGAAGCATATGAGAGAGAGAGAGAGGCGAGGGCTGGGCTGGGGACCACACTGACGCCCAAGAAAAGGCCGAGGGGACTGAGGTACTGTGAGATTTGTTCATGGGTCTCTGGTGTCACAGTACAGTCATAGCTTCACAGATACCTTTGAAAACACCATCCTAGAGCCGTTCGTTTGAGGCCCAAATTGATCCCAATGTGCTAGACGTTTGCTGAAGAGAAACGAAAGTAACCTGGGCTCCCGATTCCAAGCCGGAATTGTTTTCGGAGGACTTGACGCGCTGAGAGGTTGAGTTTTGGGAGAAAGCGCTTGTGGTCGCGCCGCGATGGACGATCAAGCTCCGGACGGGGAAATGTCCTGACACGGACGCCAAGTTTACACACGCCGGGCAACAGCCAAATTTATGGACACCTTTCATCATCATAAATGGTAATGATAATCAAAATTTGTATCAAATTAATCGCGGAGAAGAGAGCTCCTTGCTAATCTAGGTTACGAAGACCAAATGCCGTTGTAGGCTATGTAGTTATGGAATTTCGTTGAAGCTACCTAGAAGCTAGTTCCAGTTAAGAAGTTTAGGCAGTCTCCCGGGGGGTTGTGTAAACTTGGCGTCCATGTGAAATTGGCGTCGGTCACTTAATAGGGTAACGTTAATGGGTCGCATTAGTAAACAGGGATTACTATGGTAGATTCGGTAGAGAGACTTTCTTAGAGATTTCAACTCTTTTCACAATCATGCAATTTGACCATTCTCCTTCAAATGGGAGCTACTGTTTGGGTGGCCTACCACGTTTGACGACCGTCCAACGTCCTTGAACGCACCAGCGGCAGAACACTCCGCTTGACCCCGAGAAGAAGGATCTCCAAGCCAGATAGACAAGTACTTCGATCGGAGGCCGCAGACGCAATCGCTTTCGCCTAGATGACCATCAAACGACAAATGAACGCCAAACGCGCACCGTTGCGCCTGCAACCGGAAGACAAGGTCTACGTGAATCTCAAGAACTATAAGGTGCCCGGGTCTGGATACGCCTGAGCTCGACCCAAAACGACTTGGCCCGTTCGTCGTGCTGAAGACGTTCTCTAACGGCAGAGCGTACGAAATAGAGCTCCCGTCAAACTGGATCCACAATGTCATCTTCGCAGAACAGATCGAACCAGCACCTCGAGACGAGGATCCATTTCAACGTCGACCCCCAGACCTAGAGCAACCAGCTGTTTAGGACCAGGAAAGCGACAGCGAGATCCCGGGCCCGCTCTACCTGTTGGAAAGAACCTTGGACCGTCGCATCGTTCGGCGAGGCCGCTATTGACGAGAATTCGTCGAGTACCTGATCAAATGACTAGGGTACGGACCAGAACGAAACCGATGGGTTCAAGACCGTCTCCTCTGCGGAGAATTGGACAGAGCATACGACAGCGCACATCCCCGACCAGAGCATCTGCCGATGCCGCCGCATCTGCAGTCCGCCCCCGAGAGCGATGGTCAACAGAGACAGACCGAGGCTGAAGCAGTTCCCAAAGAGCCCGAAGCCATAACCCGATCGGAATAGTCAGACCAGATGCAGAGGGAACAGGAGTCACTTGAAATCACAGAGCCCGCCGTGCGAGTGTCCCACGGATATGGACTGCGGACCAACCGCAAGCCTAGGCGTCTGGACTAAAGGCGACCACACGATGTCCAGCGGTGCCGGAGGGGTATTGTTACGGCTACGAACGGATGGCACGTAAAGCTCACCGCTTTATTTTTTCACTTCGAACAGGCTCACCATTTCTACCGCATCTACCTTAACAAGCAGAGTCCACATCAATATCGACCATACGAACTACGCCGGCGGTCGAAAGTCCAAAGACGCTAGCGAAGCGCTCGTACTCGTGCGTGGCAGCGAGTCGTCAAGAACGAGAGAGAGCTCCTCCAGCTGGAAGCGAACAACGCCCTAGGGTCGTATATTCGATAATAGCGAGACAAGCTCGTCAATCTACGTCGAGAGTACTACATCGCGGACCTAGAATACCAGGCCCCAGACCAGTCAGCCCAGCCTGTCCAGAACCGGTCAGCCCAGTCTGTCCAGAGCCAGCCAGCTCAGCCTGTCGAGCCCGACCGACCCGAGACGCAGATTTTTGAGGTCCATCATTACAGGCCACACCTCAGAGCAGCAACCACTTCCACAAGCATGCCTCCCGCAAGGATCACCGCTTTCACCG